>Ga0066903_100000272_pt1 | contig 29953 bp, 23 predicted proteins | sample PanSoiMetaGPlot1_FD_67491 | JGI IMG/M metagenome (GOLD analysis project Ga0066903, IMG submission 67491) | Tropical forest soil microbial communities from Panama analyzed to predict greenhouse gas emissions - Panama Soil - Plot 1 (version 2) | ecosystem: Environmental > Terrestrial > Soil >... | reverse complement strand
GTTGGTCATGCTGCGGCCGAAGCCGAAGAAGCGCTCGTAGTCCAGGTTGTTGGGGTTGTGGATCAGGAACTTCTCGCGCGCGTTCGAGCCGCGCTCCTGGGCGGCGAACAGGTCGCGGTACGCGTAGCCCTGCTTGTCCTCGGTTGGCAGGTAGCGCGCTCGGGCCGCGCCGATGTTGGCGATCTCCTTGTCCCACTGGTCCCAGTCAGCGCGCTGGCCCTGCGGGTTGCCGTTGGCGTCCACGTAACGCGGGAACTGCTCCGGGTCGCGCGACTCGAAGAACGTCTGCAGCGCGCCGTCGTAGCTACGCGAGATGGGTGTCTGCAGCGCCATGTTGGAGCTACTCAGACGCACGTTGATACGCTGCAGCAAGCTCTGCGGTGTGACCTGTGTGCCCGACGACTGGGTCAACTGTTTGGCCGTGTCGTCCAGGTACGCGCGCATCTGGTCGCCGCGCAGGTTGATGTCCTGGATGTAGTGGCCGTTCGGATCCTCGGCCGCCTGCAGGTAGCCCGTGGCGATCTGACCCAACTGGCCCGAGGTCAGATTGGGAATCGGCGTCATGGGCGGCGGGAGCGTGGTCAGGTCCTGGTGCTGCGCGTTCCACTTGATCTGGTCTTCCAGCGAGTCGGGATCCTCGTTGTGCTCCAGCGCCCACTGCTTGAGGATGTTCGAGCGGGCCTTGTTCACGTCCGCCTGGTTGGTCAGCTTGACGCCCTGCGGGTTCCAGTAGTCTCGCTCAAGCTGGCCGATGCCCGTGGGGTCTTTCAGGTCGGCGGGCAGGTCGCCGCCCTGCACGTTGAAGACGTTCTGGAACATGTGCCGCAGCGTGTCCTGCGCCCAGTCGGGAGCCAGGTTGACGAACTTCTCGATCTGGTTACGCTGCGAGGACACCTTGCGCTCGTCCTGCAGCGAGTGCAGCGCGTTGTCCAGCGCCACCGCCGTCGTCTGCGACTTCGGCGTGGTGAACTCCTTGAAGGCGTCGGCGCGCTGCTGCTCGTTGAGGTTGATGTCCGCCTGGCGGTTGTCGCGCAGGGCCGCCTGCACTTCGGGGGTCAGGTGCAGAAAGTCGGTCAGGATGCGGTTCTGCGCGGCGATGTTGCGCGACAGTTCGGTGTCGCGATTGACGCGCGTGAAGCCCAGCGCTTCGACGAGCGGGTCGATGGGCTCGGTGCGCCACGGCTGGGACAGGTCCACGTTCTGGGTCAGGTTGGTGCTGACTGCGGGCGCCAGCGGGCTGAGCGCGCGCGCGCCAAACTCCAGGGCGCCCGACGGGGTGGACAGGTCAGGCCGATCCATCGGTTCGCCTGAGAAGTTGCGCTGCTCGCCGCGTGCCGCCTCACCCAGCGCACCCGCGAAGCCCAGCGCGGGGTGGAGGCGCGCCTTGATCTCCTGGGCCAGCTTGGCCGTCGCCTCGGGACCTGGCATCTCGCCCCTGGCCAGGTTGCCGCCGAAGCGGGTCATGATCTGCTGGCCCGCCTGCTGTCCGCCTGGCAGCAGCCCCATCTCACCCGCCTTGTACTCAAGCTGGCCCTGGGTGTACGCGCCCTCCTGAGCGAGTGTGGAGATCAACTGCATCACCCCACTCAGCGGCGGGATCGGCTCCAGGTAGCTGCCCATGTCGGTATGGGTAACGGGATCCTTGCTGGCCACACCCTCCCAGCCAGGCTTCTGGGCCAGCTTGTTCATGAGGCCGGTCGCGTCTAGCTGAAACTCTCGACCATGCGGGTTGTCCTGCATGAAGTGTCCGGTCGAGAAGTGGTTCATAAGCTCCACAAATGCCATGTACGCGGCCAGGTTGCGTATCAGCCCTGGGCGGGTGATCGAGCCGCGCAGCGCGTCGCCCGTCGGACCTGGCAGCGCCGCGCCCGCCACGGTGCGGACGATGCCCTCGGTCCAGTCGGGCGCGATCAGCCCGTAGCGCATCAGATCCTGGACCCACGGCGCGCGGCCCATCTCCATGTAGTTCAGCCCGCCCACGGTGCTGTTGGTGATGTCCGCCGCGACGGACTTGTCCACACCGCTCCGCACCATGATGTCGTACAGGCCCAGCTTGGCGGCAGGCAGGCCCTCGCTGAAGACAGCCTGATGGATGACGTCGGCCAGATTCGACCAGGTGCTCATGCCCTCGCCCCTGCGCAGGGCGCCCGCCAGGAGTTTGCCCCCGCCAGGCGCGCCCAGGGCCAGTGCGGGTATTGCCGCCATGCCCGCCTCGAAGCGCGCCTCTTCGTCCGTCTGGTTGCGCAGCTTGGCCTGCGTATACCCCGCGCTGGCACCCCCCAGCGCGCCCAGCCCCATCCGCGCGGCGTTACCCAGAAAGCTCCCGTACTCGGTCAGGCCCTCACCAGCGGGGTAGCGCGGCGGCACCACACCGTGCGCAGCGGCGTCCAGAGCGAGCGCGGGGTTGCCGCGCAGAAGCTCGCCGAAGCCGTTGCGAATGGTCGGCACGATGTAGCCGCCGAATATCTGCGCCGTCTTGGCGGGGCCCGCCTGCATCAGCGTCCGCCAGAACACGTTGGAGGCGTGCACGGGCGTGCCCAGGAAGGTCAGTTGCTTGAGCGGCCCGCCGATGTTTCGGCCGTACCAGTCAAACGGCTCCCACATCTGGCCCTTACCGATGTTGACCAGGTTGTCGATGTAGCGCGCCAGGTTGGGCTCGAAGCGCATGTTGTCCACACCCAGCCCGAAGCCCCACTCATCTTTGGGCACGACCCAGTCGTTGGGTGTGACGTGGTGATCCCCGACCACGTTGCCGAGCATTCTCCAGGGCCCGCCCACGGCCCACGGCGCGCCCGCGACGCGCGTCGAGACAGTGTCGTAGAACGTCCGATTGGCTATCGCCCGTTCGGCCTGGAACGCGCTGAGCGAGAAGCGGGTGGTCAGCGAGTCCAGCGGCTTGGGCTCGATTGTCGGATTCGCCGCGTGCAGCGCCAGCGCCTCGTCGATAGTGCGCGGCGTGTTCGGGTCGATGTTCGGGTCGATGGTCTTGTTGCGCTGGTGGGTGATCGTGTTGTCGCGCCAGCCGAGACCGCGTCCGCCGCGTGCACGGGCCTGCGCCGCCGCCACGTCCTGGTCGTACACGTGCGCGATGTGTACCTTGGGCCCTGGCAGCCCTGGACCCGTGACCACGTTCTGGTCCGGTCCGATCACCTTCGCGGCGGCCATGCGGGCCTGGTCGGCGTCCTCGCGCGCGACCTGCTCCTTGACCCAGTCGATCATGGCCTGCGTCGGGCTCTCGCCCGCGTCGTTGACGAAGCCCGCCAGGGTACGCTGCTTCTCGACGTACGCCGCCGCCTTGGCCGTGTTGAAGCCCTGGCCCGAGGCGCCGAAGATCGGCTCGGCCTGCGCGTCCAGGATGTTGGCCAGCGAGTGCGCCGCCAGGATGCCCCGCGCACGCGTTGACGCGGCGACCTGCGCCACTGCGTTGGGGATGTTGCGGCGCGGGTCGAATATCCACCGGAAGGCGTACGTCGCGGCGGGGGTGATCGTGCGGTCCGCCAGCGCTCGGGCGGCGCTGGCACCCAACCCAACGGTCGCACCTGTCACGGCACCCGCCGGTACGCCCTGCACCCAGTCATCCTTGAGGTGGCCCCACCAGTCGGGGTTGGTTGGGTCAGGATTCAGCAAGCTGGGCGCTGACGCCGCCGCGACGGCCGCACCGACCGCACCCCCCTTGGCGGTCGTGAGCGCGGTCCTGGCTGCCTGCCCCAGCGCTATGCCGCCCGACTCTTCGCCCAGGAACTCGCTGACGGGCGCGGGGACGGTCAGGTACTTGCCCACGGGTGAGTTGGCAATAGCTTTAGTAACGGGTGTATCGACCGCTTCGTTCAGCTTGCCCAGACCTGGAATGGCCGCGTTCAGCACCGCGCCTGCGGCGACCTGCTTGGCCTGCTCCTTGATCTGTTCGGGGTCGCCGCTGGTGATCGCCCTGGCGATGTCGGGCGCCTGCTGCACCGCCGACATCGCCGCGCCCGTGAGCGCCTGGCCGCCCAGACTGCCCGCGACCGTTGGGCCCAGCGCCGCCTCGGTGACGCCTGGTACGGCCAGGCTGCCCGCAATCGCGCCCGCCCGCAGGCCCTGCGCGGTCTGCTCCTGGATCTGCTGCTGCGCCTCCTCGGGCGTCTGCGCCTGCTTGATCGACGGCCCCAGCGCCGAGAAGCCCGAGATGGTCTGGATCATGCGCGCCTTCTCGGCTTCCTCTTCGGGCGTGCCAGGCTGATACGGCTGCTGGCGTGTGGACTCGGCGGGGAACTGCTCATCCAGCGTCGTGCCCAGTTCGCGTGCGCCGCGCGCGAGGCCGCCGACGATGGGCGTGTTCTCCATCGCCGCCTCGTCGGCACTCTGCGGCTGCTCGGGAACCACGTCGCGCACACGCGTGCCCAGCGCGGTGAACATGTCTCCTACACCCGCCAGGTTGCGCTGGATGTCGGTGCGCGGCAGCCCCGTGACCGGGTCGATGTAGTCGGCGTCGCCGCCGGAAGTGCCCGGGTCGATCTCGTCCTGGCCCGTGCCTAGCTGCGGCTGGCCAGGCGCGACCACCTGCTGGTTACGGTCCTGCGCCGCCTTCGCGCCCGCCGCTACAAACGTGCCCAGCAGGATGCCGCTCAGCATGTGCGGGTCCCAGCCGGGCAGCTTGCGCGCGCGATAGATCATGTCCTTGCTGGGGCCCGAGTCGATGATGCGGGTGTACGCGTCAACGTCTGGATCGAGCAGCACCGCCTCGCCGTTCTCGTGCTCCAGCCCGCCGCCGTAGACCACCTTGTAGCCCTTCTTCAGCAAGTACTCCTGGAGCAGTTCGCCCCAGTTGGCGCCCGTGTTCCAGCCATCGCGGTTGGTCCACTCGTCGGTCGCCCAGCGGTGCGCGTCCTCCATGACCTGACTGGCCTCGGGATCGTCGCGCAGATTCAGCACCTGATCCTTATTGAGCATCTCAGGCTTGAACACGCGAAGCTCGGTGTACAGGGTCGGGTCGCCTTCGGTGCGGTCCCGCGCCACCGCCGGGTTAGAGTCGAAGTACAACCCCGCCGTGTGGACTTCACCCTTGGCGTCGTCCACACCGTTGCCTGGATTGTTTTCAGGCTTCCAGCCGCTGTCGTTGGCGAAGCGCGTCTCGGGGATGCGGTACGGCGAGCGCGACTCCAGCGTGCCCTGACCCATGCGCGCGCGGTCACGGAACATCGCCACTTCGGGGGCCACCATGTCGAAGCGCGTCTGATGCAGCAGGCTGAGCGGCATCGAATCGAGCAGCGTGCGGTCGCCCAGCGCGGCGCGGCTGAGCGCGTAGTCGCGCACGCTGCCGACGTCCTGAGTGCCCAGCGCGCTGGTCAACTGCACGCGGTCGATCTTGCCCTGCGCGTGATCCAGCAGGAGTTGCGCGATCTGCTGATCGTCCATGCCCTGCGGCGGGGTGAACGCGTCCTTGCCCTTCGGGCGGGGCGCCGTCCACACGTCGGACGGGCGCGGCGCGCGCGAGAAGCCTGGCGCGCCGTACGTGCTCGGATCCTCGGGGTGGGTACTGCTCGCCAGCACGTCGCCCGCACTCGCGTCCGCCGCGCTCACGTCGGAGAAGTCAGGCTTGGCCTGCTCCTCGGGGGGTGGGCCGATGCGTGGGTCCCACACCCCCAGCCCGCCTGGGCCCAGCACGGGGTACTGGCGTTTCAGCGGGTCAAGCTGGTTGGTGGCCTGGTTGAGCGGGTTGTTCTGCGCGTCGGCGGCGCGCTTGAGCCCGCCCAGGATGGGGATGTCGTAGCTGGGATCGTCGTCCTGACCCGCGCCCTTCTGGCTGGTGGGCTTGGCGCCGACGGTGGTCGGGTGGCGCCCGCCCTCGATGGGCGCGATCTGGGTGGGGTGCGCCACGGTCTCGGTCGTGCCGTCCTGGTGCGTCGCGGTGTAGCTGCCGTCCCCGTTGTCCCTGTACTTGACCACGGGGTTGGCGACCTCGGGCGGCATCGGCCGCGAGTTCAGCGACGCGGCGGGTGACGACAAGCGGGTCGCGTCGGCGAGGTGGGTGCTCGGCGCGGCCTGGCTCTGGACCGCCTGCACCGCGCCGCTCTGGGTCAGGTCGTTGTTGATACTGAGGACCTGGTTGACCCAGCCCTGGGCGGGATAGCCAGGCTCGTCCGCCACGTAGCCCGCCGTGCGCAGGCCGTTGATGAACTTGCTGGGATCGGCGCGATCAGCCCACGCCTGCTTGTAGCGCGGGGCGGTGGAGATCAGTCGGTCGAACGCGCTGAATGACTCCTCGGGCGAGGCGTAGCCCGCCCAGCGGGAGCCGTTGGACCTGTCCCCCTGGATGCTGAACAGGTTGTTCTGCTGCTGCGCGGTCTGCGACTTCCCCCAACCTGTTTCATTTGCGGCAATCGCCAGGTACACACTGGCCGGAATACCCGACTGCTGCGAGTGGTAGTCCGCCAGCGGCGCCAGCGACTGGATGAACGCACCCTTGCCCTGACCGATGCGCTCAACGGTTGAGGGCGGTTGTGAGGATGGAGCCTGCGGCGTCCCCGTCTGGGGACTGGCTTTTCCCGACAGTGCTGCCTGCAGCATACCGACCGCGTCGTAGTCGCCGCCCGTGCCGCCGTATTTGTCCGCGCCCAGCATGATGGTCGGGCCGATGCCGATGTGGAGATGCGTCCCCGTGCCCTTGGCGTCGCCCGTGTCGCCGACGGGCATCAGAAAGGCACCCGCGCCGACCGTCTGGCCGACCTGCACCGACGGCTTCTCGTTGCCGTGGGCGTAGTAGTACTGCAGCCCGTCGTCGCCCTGGATCAGGACGCTGTTGCCGCCGACCGCGTTCCAGCCGCTCTCGATGACCTTGCCGCCGCGCATCGCTACCACAGGTGTGCCGCGCGGCGCGAACAGGTCGCTGCCGCCCTTGACGGCGCCCCAGTGATTCTGGACCGCGCCCTGGTAGCCCTGCACAGGGAAAACGCTGCCGCCCCCAGGCGCGCCTGAAGAGGGTCCGCTTGAAGCGGATGGAGCACTCGGCGTCTGCGCTGGGGGCCTGATGGCAGGTGCTGACGCAGACGGGGACAGCGTCTGTGTCTGTGATGAAGGATACACTGAACCAGGCGCGTGCGCAACGCTCGCGCCGCTCAGATGCGCCTGCACGCCTGGATCGGGAGTACTGGGGGACGGCGCAGGCGGTGGTTGGGGCTGAGACTCGGGTTCCGAAGGTACCGACGGACCGAACGCAGCTTGCCTGGCCGCCCCCCAGTCGTAGGGTACAGGCTGCGTCAGCGTGCCGCGCTCCACCCCCAGGGTGTCCTCGACCAGGCCCGGGTCGAGCATCGGCTCCGTGCCGATCTCCTGCCCCGCGCCGAACTCGGGGCGTGGCTCCCAACCAGGCACAAGCCTGGTCCTCGGACTGTGGGGCGGCACCTTCCAGCCCTTCGTTCGCTGCCCGAGTGGGTCGGAGCGGAAGTCGATAACCACCTAGAGTCCGAACTGTTGTTCTGGTGTGCTGCTGGCTGGGGTGCCGCTCGCGGCGAGACTCTGCTTGACCTGCGGCGCCTGCGCCTGCGACCACTGCCGCGTCTGGTTCGCCTGCCACTGCGGCGTGGTCTGGCCGAAAACGTTGGCGGTCATCTGCTGCCCGATCTGCTCCAACGGGCTGGCGCTCATCGCCGCCAGCGCGGTCACGTCGGGCGAGCCGCCCTGGTTGGCAAAGCTGGTCTGCGCGGCCTGCTGCTGCGTCTGCCACGCGCCTGGCCCCAGCGCCTCGATGTTGGTGCGGTATGCCGCCTTCTGGAACGGGCTCCACTGCTGCCACGTGTTCCAGTCGGGCGCGGCGGTCTCCATGCCTGGGCCCGTGGTTGAACCGGGTGGCGGCGCGCTGAGCGCGTCCATGCCCGCAGGTTTAGCCGCCTGGCTCTGGCCGCCGAACGCGGCGGTGTAGTCGTACGGCGCGAGGATCTTCTGCAGCAGCGACGAGATGTTGCCGCCGCCCATCACCGCCGCCTCCTGGCCTGGCGGCGCCATGCCCGAAAGCTGTTGCAGCCATGGGTTCGAGAGCGCGCTGCCCAGGATGCTCATGTAGTTGGCCTGCCGCTTCTGCCAGTCCTGGAAGGCTTCCTGACCCTGCTCCATCAGGATCTTGTTGCCCTCCTGCATCTGCTCAAGCTGGACCGCGTTGGCCTCCTTCATCTGCTCCAGTTCCTTCTGGGCAGCGTCGGCCATGCGCTGGACGTCGATCTTGGTCTGGTTGTCCAGCGCGTTCATCTGCACTTGCTGGTCGTGCCAGCGCTGGTCCAGCGCCTCCTGCGCCGCGTTGTGCCGCGCATCCTCCGCCTGCCGATCAGCGGCGGTCTGCGCGTTCATCATGTTCTCCTGGTGGCGGTCGTCCTCAGCTTTCTGGTCCAGCGTCAGCCGTCCCGCGTCGATGGCCAGGCGCGCCTTGTCGTACTCGGTGATCTTCTCAGAGACCTGCGACTGTGCCGCCACTGGTGGGGTCGCTCTGGGTGGGGGCGTCGCGCCAGGGCCAGGACCGGGGCCAGGACCAGGACCAGGGCCAGGCACGCCGACAATCGGCACGCCTGGCGTGGGCGGCGTCGGCGTCGATGGGCCAGGCCCAGGCCCAGGCCCTGGCCCAGGCCCTGGTGCGGGCGGCGCGGGGATCCCGCCTGGCGGCAGCGGCTCGCCGCCGTACGACGGCGGCTCCTCTGGCGGCTGGTCTGGTGGCTGGTCTTCTGGCGGCGTTGCCTCTGGTGGCTGGTCTTCCGGCGGCTGATCTTCCGGCGGTGTCTCTTCTGGCGGCGCCTCTTCGGGCGGCGTATCGCCGCCGCCGTCGGCAGGCGGCTCCTCGTCCTGGCCCATACCCAGTTGTGCCGCGCGCAGCCCGTCCAGGTAGCCGCGCTGGTAGTCAGGCGAGCCGCCCTCCGCGCCCGCGCCGAAGCGCAGGTCCCAGCCAGGCTTCCAGCCAGGTAGCTGAGGCATGCCACTGTAGAACGTGGTCGAGGGGTTCCACGCCTTGAAGCGCGACAGGTTCTGCGGCGGCTGCATCATCGGCGGGCCCTGCTGCGGCTGTTGCTGCTGCTGGGGCGGCTGTTGCGGCGGCTGCTGGGGCTGCTGCGGCTGGGCGGGCTGTCCCTGCGCCTGCGGCTGCGGCTGGGTGCCCAGGTCGTGCGGCGGGAACGTCGGCAGCGCGCCCGCGCCGCCCACCTCGCGCGACTGGTACTTGTCCCAGAGCGAGTCAGGCGAGTTGTCGAGCGCGTCCTGGCCGCCGCCCATCTGCGGCGCCTGCGGCTTGGCCGAGACGCCGTACGACTGCTCGGGCGTGACCTGCGCGGGCGCGGTCTGGTCGGCGCTGCTGGGACGCGGGGTCCAGCCCGCACTGGGCGTCGCGCCACCGCTGGTACTCGGCGGCGCGGCGCCCCCCTGCGCGCCGCTCAGGGCCGCGCTCATCTGCGAGCCCACACTGTTGGCGTCGGCGGCGGCCTGCGGCGCGGCCCCCTGAGGAGTCAGTTCGGGTCCCTGCTGCGGCGGCGGATTGTCGGGCTTGGGCACGTTGGGCGGCACAAGCGGCGGCAGCGCGCTGACAGGCGGCGGCTGGTAGCCAGGCTGGTTGTACGGGTCGATGGGCTGCGGCATGGGCCCCGCAGCGGGCGGCGGCGGAGTGAAACTTCCGGGCGGCACAAAACCGGGGTCGCGGAGGCTGCCCGCAGGCATCTGCGGCACGGGCTTGGGCGCCAGGGAGCCCGAGAACTGCTCGGGCGTTATGGTCAGGATGCCGCTGTTGCGCTGGATCGCGGCGTAGATCGCGGGCCAGGCAGCGTCGCCGCGCTCGATCAGACCGCTGGCGTTGACTACACCGAACTGGTTGTCGGCCGTGCGCACCACCGTGCCCGGCGGGTACTGGCTCGTGTCGAGTGGCGCAGCCTGCGGCTGTGGCGGCTGTGGCTCGTAGATCACGCCGCCTGGATCAATGGGCGGCGGCATCGGCGTGGGTAGCTGGCCGCTCTTGGGCTGCCCCTGCGGCGGATCGTACAGCACACCGCCGGGATCGACCCCCTCGCCCGCGCCCATACGCTGGCGCTTGCGCGGCGCCCAGCCCGCCTTGGGTCGCGGCTTTACCTGCGTCGCCATCCGACCCGTCCCCTTTCCTGACCGCCGCCCATCGGGGATGGGGGCATCTGCGGCTGGCCCGTTTGAGCCGTGCCCCCCACCCCGCCTGGCGGGCCCATCATCTCCGTGCCTGGCACCGGCGGCATCGACGCCATGCTACCCAGCGCGGCGGTCGGGTCGCTGGGCTGGCCGCCCTGATCGCGCACGCCCCAGTGCAGGTGCGCGCCCGTGGTCATGCCCGTGTCACCAACGGGGGACCCCAGGTCCTGGCCCATCTTGACCTGCATGCCCGCGTACGCGTCGGTCTCCTTCAGGTGGCCCAGCCGGTGCTCGCTGCCGTCCATGCCGCGAATGATGACCGTGAGGCCCAGCCCGCCAGGGTTGTTCTCCACGCGCTGCACGTAGCCGTCCACAGGGCTCTGGGTAGGCGTGCCCTCGGGCGCCTGCAGATCCACACCGCTGTGCTGCGGCTCGCCGACGTTCATCGGCTGACCGAAGCGATGGCCGATGCCCGCCACGTTGGACGGGTCAACAGGCGGGATCATCGGCCCACCGCCAGGGCTGGGGGCGCCCACTCCCGGAGGTGTAGAGGGGGGTCCTTCTTGCCCTGTCCCAACGCCAGGCGGGGTCCAGCCCGCACTGGGCTGCGCGCCGCCACCCAGTCCCGCCATCTGTAGCAATTCGGGATGGTTCCGCAGGAGAGTGAGCAGCCACTGTGGAAGGGGCTGCCCACTCGATCCTGGCCCTTGAGGAGGGGTCTGGTCCGATGGAGACGAAACAGACGGCGGCATTGTACCTGGCGCGGGCGCCTGACCCGTGCCCAGCGCGCCTGGCGTGATGTCGCTGAAGCGCATCCTGCGCATGGCCGCCGACATGTCGCCCACGTTGCCACCCGTTCGCCCCAGCGTGCCCAGGACCGTCTCCGGGCTCGGCCCCCACGGCCGCCAGGGGCTGGCGGCGCGCGCGTCGGCCAGCGGGTCGGGCGCCTCCTCCTGGCCCGTGCCCGTCGGGTTCGTCAGCTTGCGGTACAGCGCCTGGATCTGCTCGGCGGTCGGATCGGTCGGCGCGCCGCTGCGATTGTACACGCTGCCCAGGCCCTGGTTCTGCTGGATGTCCTGCATGTCCTCGGGCGTCATGCCCGCCGCTGGCTGACCTGGCAGGTTGTGCTCCGCCGACTTGAGGCCGTACGCCTGCTGGCCCTCGTCGATGTCAGTGGGCTCCATCGGCGGCTCAGTGCGCCCTGGCGTTTGCGGGTTGAGATAGTTCACCTCGGGCACGTCGTGGCCGCCCTGCGAGCCGTAGTACGTGTTCGGGTCGAGCGGGTGCTTGGGCGCCTCTTCCAGCGTCGGCCAGCCCATGATCTCGCCCAGGCCCTCGTTGACCTTATGCTTGACCACACCGCCCAGGTCCTTCACCCACTGCGCCCCCTGGTCGCTCACGTTGGGCAACTGGACCTGTGGGCCCGGCATGTGGCCCCCCGCGATAGGCAGCGGCAGCGTGGTGATGTTTGGCGGCGTCGGCGCCTGCGGGCCCGTATTGATCGCGTGTCCAGGTGTCTGCACGTTGGGGCCCGTGTTGACGTCGGGGCCCAGATTCAGCGGCGTTTCCTGTGCGTTGTTGATGTTGTTGCGCCGCCCCATCAGCCAGCCCGCGTATTCGGGATCGTTGCCGATCTTGCCGCCCGCGAGGCGCTTCAGGTCGAAGTACGGCCAGTCGAAGCTGGTGTCGTTCGGGTCGCCGATCTCGGGCTGCTCGGTGCCCGAAGTGAACTGACCGCCGCCCGCCTGCGGGTCGGCCGGGTTGTGGTGGCGCAGGTAGATCAGTTCGTCGGGGTTGTCGTGAAAGCCAGGGTTCGCGACCTCCTGCATGGCGGGGTTGCGCGGGTCGTAGATGGGAATCTCCAGTTCGGCGCTGCGCAGCATCTCCTCGCCTGGACGGTAGTCCACACGCGTGGTTGCGCGGTTGGCCTCCTGCGCCGCCTCGAAGCCCTTGCGGAACTTGGCCTGGCGGATGTCGTTCGGCTCCCACACGGGGTTGCCGTTCGCGTCGTAGTACTGCTCCTGCTCGCCGCCGCCTTCGCCCGCGTCCAGGTCTTCGCCCTGGCCCGCGCCCAGGAAGCCTGGCCCCGTGGCAGGGTTGACCATGCCTGGACGCGGCGTCCAGCCTGTGGTGCCCGCCGCCATGCCCGCACCCATCTGGTTGCCCGTGCCGATGGGCACGCGCTTGCCCGTGACGGGATCGAAATACGTGTCCTGGCTCTCGCCCTCGACGGCGGTGCGGTCCGTATCGCCCCCCTGCGCCTGGTCCGTCGGCTGGTTGCTGGCGGTCGAGATGTTGCGCCGCGAGACCTCGTTGCCGCCCGAGTCGTAGGTGACGAGGTACGTCGCGCCGCCCTCCTGGACGGTGCGCGTCGTCGGCGGCTGGGCGTTGCCCGAGAGGCGCGCGTCGCGGCCTGGCCAGCCTGGCACATTCGCGTTCTGGCTCTGGCTCTGGGTCTGGCTCTGGCCCTGGTCGGTAAGCTGCTCGCCCACGCCGCCGCTCATCTGGCTCGTGTCGGCGGTCAGGCTCCCGCCTGGCGTGCGGCCCAGCCCGCCCTGAGCAGACGGCGGCGGGGTGGAAGACGTATCGCCCTGGTTCAGGTTGAAGCCCTGCATCATCTGGGTGGCTTCGTCGATGGCCTGCTGGATGCGCGGATCGACGGGCCCACCCGACGTGGAGATGTGGCCTGTCTTGCCCGTGAAGGGGTCGAACGTCTCGGAGTTCACGGTCACGCCAGCGGGGATCAGCATCGTGCCGCCGCTGATGGTCGGCATCGGATGCAGCAGCGTCTGGATGGTGTTTTCCATCCGAATGCGCGCGTCCGCCGCCGTGATCTTGCCGACTTGCAGATCCTGCTTGGTCTTTTCGATGTCGATCAGCGCCCTGTTGTGGTTGTCGATAGCGGTCGTGTGGGCGTCATCTTCGGCCTGCGTCGGCGTCTTCTGCCAGATCTTTTGCACCTGGCCGCTCTGCTTGTTGACGCGGATCAACTGGTCGCCTGACCACTGCGTCTCCCAGTTTGGGTCCTCCTGGTAGACCTTCTTGAAGTTCTTGGTAGTCGGGTCCCACTGGATCCACGCGCCATTGGCGCCCTTCTGAGGCGGGTACTCCTTGTACGGGTCCAACGGCGCAAGCTCGACGTCTTCCTTGGTGTCCGGGTTATACAGCCGAGTTGTCTGCGTTTTGGGGTCGGTGTACGTCGTCCAGTTGCCGGCCTGCTTGAACAACCCGGTCGGATCGTAGTGCTGCGTATCCGGGTTGTAGACGTATACCTGTCCGGAACGGTCCACGATCTCCGCGCTGGGCGTCGGCTTGGGGGGTTGACCCGCCTGGCCCGCCTTGATAGCGGCCTCCTGGGCCTGCGACGCGGCCGCCGCCGCGTTCGACTGCGCGGTCTGCAGTTCGGCCTGCGCCAACTGCACGGCAGTGTCGCCCTTGGCCTGCGCCGTCTTGGCCTGCGCGATCTTGAGTTGCCGATCCGCGTTCGCGGCAGCCAGCATCTCGGGGCTCGGGTCCTTGACGCGCGTGATGACCTTGGACGGGTCGGTCTGGCGCGGGTCGAGCACGTCCACCGATCCGTCGTCGTTGAAGTGGTACTCCGGCTTGAGCGAGGCGGGATCCGCGTTGAAGTGCGTGGACCACTTCGGCTCGATCAGGTCGGGGCCCATGCTGTCGAGCACCTTGAAGCCGACCTGCCTGGGCGGGACGGTCGTGTCGTCGTACAGCGGCACCGTCTGGCCGATCTCCACGGGCGCCCACACTCCCGTCGGGACGCCTCGGGCGTCGCGGACGGGCTCCTTGGGCCAGTACGCCTGCTGGCGCGGGTCCTTCGGCGCGTTGCCCTGCGGGTTGCCCGCCACGGGCGCGGGTCCCTGCGCGGGTCCTGTGGCCCCACCCACCGTCTGGGTGTCGGCGCTGGTGAACACGGACGTGTCCTCTTCGCCGTCGGCGCCCATGCCCATCCGCGAGGCGAACGGCGTCCCGCCGCCGCCCCACTGCGGCGCGGCGCGGTTGGTCGTCGGGCTGGGGCCCAGCATGTTCGGCGAGTTGGCCAGCGGCGGGGTGCCCGCGAACGGCTGCACGTTGGCGGGCCCCATGGCGTCGAGCGCGCCCACCGCGCCCGCGCCCATCGCAGGGCTGGAGCCCTGCCCCTGGCCCGCGCCGAAGTACGCCATCGCGGGCGTGTCCTGCACCTGCAGCGCCTCGGCGGGCAGCAGCGTGTAGTTGAGCAGGTTCGGCGGCGCGGCTACGCCGCGCCCGTGCACCTCACCCGTCGCGGGCGTGTAGTTGATGTGCTCGATGGGCGCCTGGGTCCCAGCGGGGCTGGCCACCATGTGGAAGCCGCGCGGCTCGGCGCCCGTGTAGTTCATCGGCATCTCGACCTGGATGCCTTTGGGCTGGCCTGGCGTGCCGGGCGGCATGAACAACTGCTTGGCCATGTCGTAGCGCCAGCGATTCGTGTTCGCGTGCTGGCCTGCCGGCACCCACATCAGGCATTCCCTCCGGACAGATAGATCCTGGGCGTGTCTATTTCAGCGCCGGTGACGCCGTCAACGCGTCGGATGACGCCGAAGCCTTCGGGTCCGATGGGGCCGATGTGCTCGATGACGGGTTCGGGCGCGGCGGACCCCACCAGATACTTCGCTCGCCACTCGGCACTGCCGGGCTCAATGGTACCCAGTTCGGCCAGGTGATCCACGTGCGCATCGCCGGTCCCTCCTCGCGAGGGGTGAAGATGCGCCTCATCGTCCGCGTGGCGTGTCTCACGCGCTGCTCGCGCGGCGGCGCGGTAGTCGTCCATTTTCTGCGCGAAGCGGCGCTCGAACTTATCGAGCACGCTTGTGGAACCCACTGGCGTACTGCGCGACCGCGCGGGCCGCCGTCTCGTCGAGCGGCACGTCGCCGCGCGCGATCAGCCCCATCAGCGGCTCCAGCCGCCGCATCTGCTCGGGCTCCGAGACGAGCTTCGTACCGAGCGGCAGCTTCTCTTCGCGGGGCTCCTTGTCCATGAGCACGAGCGCGCGCGGCACCTCACCCATGATCTTGCGCAGATTGCCAGGCACTAGCCCACCTCCAGCGCGGCCAGGTCGCCGCCCGTCTTGTCCACCACCTTGATGCCCAGCGCCCGCACCATCTTGACCATTGCCAGTAGTTCAGGCTCCTGAACCTTGAACGTCTCGGTAGAGTCCCAATCAGGCGCGCTCTCCACGGCGACAACGAACTGGTCGTTGCGTCCCACGTACACCGCCACGCGCAGCGACGCCTTGATCTGCGCACGTAGCTCGGCGGGCATCTCGGTGTACTCGCCGTTCACGTACGGTTGGTGGCCATGTTCGAGGGCACCCTCCTGGCGGATGCGGTCAATCGTCTGGTGCACCTGGGGGTCGGCGCTGATCACGTGGGGCTCCTGCATCCACGGGTGGTCGTAGCGATGATTCGGCTGGTGATCTTCACCGCATTTGAAGCACGGCGGCGGCGGCATCTTGGAGCGATAGCCTGGCGAGGCGGGCGTCGTCGCCAGGTCGTCCACACTGCGGACGCTGCCGTCGGGGGCCTGAATGGTCTGGCTGGCCGCGCGCATCGACTCCGGATCCAGATTCGGACGGGCCGCGCGCATGAACGCCATCGGATCCATTGCCATGCGGCTAGCCTATGGGTCGCATGCCGCCCTGTCCAGCAGGCATGGCCCGCTGCGGCGAGCCCGTCGCGCGCGCCTGACGCGAGCGCGTGGCCGCCGCCAGGTCGTTGCCAGGCGGGCGCTGCGGGGGCTGTCCCAGCGGAGACTGGGCCGGGAGAGCCACTCCACCGCCCGACGGGCCCCCCGCAGCCGGTGGCTGTATGGTCCCGCCTTGAGGCGCGAGGGGGGAAGTTTGCGCCTGCTGCTGGGCCAACAGCTTCTGGCTGAGCGCGATGAAGCGCTCGCTGTCCTCGCCGAACCAGTTCTTGACGCGCTCCAGCCCGACCTGCTCGATCACGAACGGCAGGCTGTCCACGGCCTCGCGCACCAGTTCGTCCAGCCACTCCTGCGGGTTGTCGGTCGCGCCGCTCAACTCGATGGACTGGCGGTGTGGGATCCACTTGTTCGCCTGCAGCGCCTGCAGCGCCTTCCACTGCTCCAACAGCGCGGGGTCGAGGCGGCGCCCCAGCGAGATCTCGAAGCCCTCCCAGTAGCCGTCGATGTCCTCTGGCTTGACGGTCACCTCGCCCATGTCCTCGCCGTCCTTGGTCTTGCCTGGCACAGGCAGGGTGAGCTTGTCGCCCAGCATCAGTTCAAGCTGCATGGAGGCCAGTTCGAGCGAGCGCTCCAGCAGCCGCGTCAGGGCGTCCTTGGCGCTCTCTATCTTGAGCGTCCGCATCGACTGCACCGCCCATAGCTGTTGAGCGGAGCGTGTGCCTTCAGCGCTGCGAGGACCCTGCGCCACTCCGTTGCGCTGAATGTAAGAGTCCATGACCGCTGTGGTGCGTAGAAGCTCATCGGGGACAGGCTGACCTTCAAGCATCTGCAGGTACTCGCCGATGCGCTGGTCCATGGGGATGTACTGTCCGGGTCGGATCTGGATTTCTCGGCCATCTTTCGTCCACCCCAGGTACGTGCGCCAGGCGTTGATGGCCAGCATCCACACCTGCATGGTGAGCACGTTCGACTCGATGGGGTACAGCCCAGCCGCGTTGGTCAGCATGCCGCGATAGCGCCGCTCCATGTCGTCGAACGTCAGTTCTCTAAACGGCGCGATCAGGTACGGAATCTCCGGGTAACCGTGGTCCACCACACCCCTGTATTCGCCTTCGCCGCCGACCGGAAACAACGGGATGTCGTTCATGATCAGGCACCGCCAGCGCCCGCGCCAGACGTCGTCCACCCAGACCTTCTCGTCCGGCATCAGCCCGCGCGTGGCGTCCCGGACACCTTCCGGGTACAGCTTCAGCCAGGCCGCCTGGGCTTCGATGACGGTCGTCTCGTAGTGCTCCACGACGACCAGCAGTTCGCCCTCGTCCGATTCGCGCCACCTGACGATGCGCGGGTCGCGGCGCTGCCAGATGATCGGGTTCTTACGCCGATGCCGAACCTCCCAGGCGTCCTCCTCGTTGTCTTCTTCGAACGCCGCGACGCGCGCGTCGTAGGCTTCCTGTGATTCGTCGGCGGCGCGCGCGGGCGGCTCGTGCGATCTGCGCAAGTCGCCAGGTTTTTCGGGCCATAGCGTGCGGTCTACCATGACCCGCCCGACGCCGACACGCTGGATGACCATGTCCGTTGCGATCTGGCGCACGAAGTCCTTGCGCCGCCGCCAGGAGTAGATCATCGCCTTGCCGAAGCGCGTCAGCTTGTCGGCCTGCTGGCGATACTTCTCGCGGGCGCGGGCAGGCCGCACGTGCACGGACACGTCCGGCGGCACCAGGCTGTCGATGGCCGCGTCGGCATCCGACGGCGCGCTGCCCGTCTTGACCGCCAGGCGGCCGCCAGGGCTCTCGACGTCGAACGCCTGGAAGTACAGGTCGGCCTCGGCCTCCTGCTCCTGATCGAGATCCCCCCACTCCGCCTGCAGGTGGTCCGCCCAGTAGCGCATGTCGTTGAAGGTGGGCATCTCGTCGATGCGGAAGTCAGGCATCAGGCACTCGCAAGATAGCTATACGCGGCCAGCCTGTCTACCTCGGGCGGGCGGACGTCCTCCAGGAAGGTGCGCATGCGCGCCTGTGGGGTGCCCTGCGGCGGCGTGGCCTGGTCGAGGCCCACCTGGCGCCGGTCTACCTCTTCTTCACCCGCGCTGACGATGGCTTCCAGGTAGTTGTACGAGATGGGTGCCTCCTCGTTGTCGAAGCGGTGCATCGTCCACATGTAGTAGCCCCAGGCGTCCATAGAGTGATTCATCCAGTCCTTGGGCTTCTCCTGGAAGTTGACGTTCAGGTTCCGACGTTTGTTGTACGTGTAGCTCTTGAACTCCAGGATGGTCGCCGTACAGTGGCGGTCAACCTGCACATGCGCACACGACCTGAGCCAATTGAGCGTTTCCCCCGACAGCTTGTCGTCGGCCAGCGATTCCTCGACCTGGATGAGGAGCGCGCGCTGCTCCTCGGGCGGGAGAATGTAGTCCGTATCGGGCTGCAGCCCCATTTCCGCCAGCACCAGATTGATCCGTTTGCGGTAGAAGTAGTAGAACCGTACCGGATCCCTGAGCACATTCCGGGCGAGTGGCAGCCGCTCCCAGATTTCAGGCTTCTCCGGTACGCTGTAGGCAGGGAAGCCCATCTTTTCCCAGCGGCGCATCTCCTCGGGTTGGGCGCTGTCAACGATCACATCCGTCACGTTGCGCACTTCGAAGCGTGGCATCAGCGCGTCTTCGCTGCTGATCCGTTCGGCGTCACACCAGGGGCGCTGCACAAGCTGGGGGATGATTTCCTCCGTCGATACATGCGTCTGGTAGAACTCGTCGATGATCTCGTGGTGGTCTGGATAGGTCTGGATAACGAGTACCGCATAGGGATTGGAGCCGCCGCTGGGATCAACCGCCAGAGTGATCGGCAACTCCGGATTGAACGGGCAGTCCCCTACGTGGACCTTCTCCTTGAACTCCGGAAAGACCCGATCACGAGCGCTTGCCGGGATGCCGCCGAACTGTTCGAGGAACTCGATGGGGTCCATCTCCTTCTGCGCCTGTACGAGTGCCGGGGTATGTCGCCCCTGCGGAAAAGCGAAGAAGTTGATGTCGTAGCTCGCGTCCTGGAAGAGTTCCCAACTGGCCTCAGTGCCGTGGCTGGACATCTCCGCACGCGCATCCAGGGCTTTGGTATGGAAAAAGTCGCCCTCACCTTCCCACGAGGAGATCAGTAGCGCCTGCCCGTTGCGGTCAGTCAGCGGCGGCAGAATGGCGCGCGTCCACGCCTCGGGAGTGACCTGCGCCGCTTCGTCGATGATCGCCAGGTCGATGGCCGCGCCAGCAGCGGACCAGATGTTGTCCAGCGAGATGCCTTCCAGACGCGCCCCGTTGTCGAGCACGACCAGCTTCTCCTGCACCGAGTCGCGCAGCATGCGCGTCTGCAGGCCCAGGTCGCGGATCGTCTCGATGACTTTGTCGAAGCCGCGTGATACAAGCTTCATCGTCGGCGCGGCGAGCCAGATCCAGGCGCGGGGGCGGTTGTACGCGGCAGCCACGGCCTCCATCGCCGCGTGGGTGGTCTTGCCGCCGCGCCGTCCCCAGGCCACGATGCGGAAGCGGGCGCGCGAGCGCGCCAGCGCCTGCTGGCCGATCCAGTGGCCTACGACGCCGTCCCGCTCCCACTGCGCCGTCTCGTCTTGCAGCGCGAAGTACGCGCGCAGCCGCGCGTCGGGCAGCGCCAGGCTGCCGCACTCGCGCGCCCGCGCGAACAGATCCAGCCGCGCGTCGTGGTCCTCGGGCACGTACAGCCCGTGCGGCCGATAGTTCAGTTCGCCGAAAACGCGCAGCCGCTCCTCGGGCGTGATCTGGGTGAACGGCACCAGCCGCGCGTCGGCGCGCTCCAGGAAGTCCGCCAGGAAGCCCTTCTCCTTGGAGGCGGCTTTGCCCAGGCGGGCAAACTCCAGCCCCTGCAGACCCGGGATCTCGGCGGTGGTCACAGTTTCACTCTTTCACGCTCCCTGCCGTAAGGCGGTTGTGAAACTGTGAAACAAGCTCAGCACTTGATTCGGGTGGGCGCTTTCTTGGGCGCGGGCGTCTTGTGGACGACGCTCGTGGGTTTGCCGACACGGCCACCGCTCGTATTACCCGTGCGTTTGATAGGCGGCATCAAGGACTCCTGCGTGTCTTTTTGGTCGCAAAGGGATTGTCTTTGGGGGTTTTCGCGGGCTTACCCTTTTTTGAAGGTGCTGTTTGAGCCTTGCCGCCCTCACCCTTCTTGAACGGCACGAACGGCATGGTCAGTACTTCTTGCCTTTCGAGGACGGGACACGTCCCGTACCCGCCTTGATCTGCGGCACGCAGCGCCCACTGTTGCCGCAACCCATCTTGCTACCTGCCATCAGGCTGCTCCTCTCCTGTTGAGTTCATGCATCATTGTCGATCAGTCCCGCGAGGTAAGCCAGATCATTTTCCACTGCGATGAACACCCTTGGCATGACCTTTATTGAGTGCATCATTCGAGATGGCAGCAGCGGACGACTTGCTTTTCCCTTCTCGCCGGAGAGCTTCGTACGTGGCCGGGTTCTTGATCGACTTGCCGTGCGGAAACTTCTTCGAATAGCCAGGTCCAGGCATCAGGCGGCCCTCCACCAGATGAAGATGATGGTCAGCATGAGCACGAGCAGCACCGTCGCGTAGACGGCATACGTAACCCAGGCGTGGTGTGATTGGGACACGCGCTCATGGTAGGGACGCCGCCAGCGCCGCCGACGTCGGGGCCGCCCAAGGAAGAAACGCTCACGGTCTCTCCAGCCAAACCACCTGCCACGAGCCAGCCCACGCGGCGAACTGGGCAGGCGATACATCATCCCAGATGCCCTGATATCCAGGCGCACTATTGGCCACCCATAGATTTCCGTTACGCACCCCTCGAATTGCAACGAAATGGTACCAACGCGTGCTGTTCAGGACGCCTGTTGTCTGCTCACACAGCGAGTAAGCCCGCTCCCAATTGACCCACTCTTGAAACGCGGCAACCCCATAGCTTTCAAACAGGTGCACCATGCACGTGGTATCGGCCAGACCGACGGCAGGATTGACGCACGTTGGGTAGCCGAGAGCATACGCCGTCTGCTCGCGGCTGGCGTTCGGGTCGAAACCCGTCGCCTCGATGACCCAGTTGGCCGCGCAGATCGAGCATGTCCACGAGTACACCTGCGGCGGCATGGCCAGACCGCGATTCGACTGAAACGTGTCCCACCACGTCGGCTGCGGCGCGGGCGGCTGCAGCAGACGCGGCGGAGCGAACAACGCCGCTGGGCTAGGCAACGCTGGCCCCGCTGCGCGGATCCCAGGCAATCACCGCGCCGGACGAGAACGCCATCTGCTTGCCGCCCGTGTCCGGGTCGTCAAGCTCGTCTGAGACCGGCACGCCGATGTACGTGCCGTACGACTTCAACTCCAGCCATTTCCGGCAGATGGCCGTATCCGGATTGAAGACCAGCCCGTCCACGACCGAACTCCAGGCAGCCTGGTTGCCGACGTCGCTCATGCCGCCATCTCCAACTGCAGCGGCAGCGTATTGTCCAGCGGCAGCGACAGCGGCACGCCCTGCGCGGTGGTAAACGTGAGTGCCACGGCGGTGTACAGGCCCGACTGCGGGATGCCTTTCACGTTGGGGTCGTTGATCTGCGCGATGACGTCCACGAAGTACTGGGTGTTGGGCAGCAGGCCCGTGATCAGCACCGCGTCGGCCTGGCCGCCGTTGACGGCCCTGCCCAGCGTGCGGCCCAGGTAACCGTTGGCCTGCCTGCCGAACGCCGCGCTCCACACCCCGTCCAGGGCGAGCGTGCAGTTGATCTGCGCGCTGGTCGCGGTCACGCCCGTGACGGTAAACGTGGTGAACATGTTGGCGTTGACCAGCGGCCCGTAGTTCGACCACAGCATCGAGCGCCAGCCGTAGATGAAGTACCACGGCGGCACGTTGCTCGGGTTGGCCAGCGTCCGCGTCAGGATCGGGCTGGCGGGTCCCGAGTACGTGTTATGAAGCTGGGTGCCGGCAGCGTCCTTGGCGTTGGCCAGGTAGTAGCCGTACTGCGTCCTGGCCGTCAGACCGGGCACCGTAACCGTGTTCGCGCCGAGCGCGCCGACGGTCTTGGTGAACACGGTGTTCGCGTCCACGTACGTGGCCCACAGTGTGGTGAACGCCACCGGGTAGTACGGCCCGCTTCGGTCCGACTCCAGGAAGCTGAACGCCAGCGAGGTCGGCGCGGCGACCACGCTGACGTTGTAGATACTCACGTCACGTCCCCTTGGGGTTCCACTGGCTCCAGGTGTACTGGTTCCACGAGCCAGCGCTTGTACCTGTGCCGCCGCCAGCGGGGGCGGGCGGCGCGCCGCCGAAGGCAAAGAACTTGACAGGCGTGGCGGTGCCCTTGCCCGTCGTGCGCGAGCCCGCCAGACGCACGCTGCCGATATACGGCCGCAGCGTCAAGCCTGACGTGTCCGTGACGTCCGACCGAATGCGGAAGCCGATGAACTGGCCCGCGTTGCGCGCGTCGGAGAACGTCACCGTGAAGGTGTGCTTGAGCAGCGCGCCCGAGTCGGTGACGGTGCCGTTGTTGGACGGAGCGCTGCTGAGGCGTCCGTCCTGCGGGTAGTAGTCCATCGACAGGATGCACGCCTGGTCTGTCTCACACGTGACGGTGAAGCCGTTACCCGAGGCCGTGCTGGAGAAGTTGACGTTGTTGAGCGTGAGGTACGGGATGCCGTAGGCCGTGCCCGCTGCTGGCGCGGGCATCAGGCGCTCGGCTCCTCGGCGGCGGGCTCCTCGACGGGCGTGGCCTCGTTCGCGTCCTCGCTGGGCTCCACAGCAGGCTCAGGTGGGCGGATGTTCGGGCGATTCGGCACCACGTCGCTGGGGCCGGTGCTCTCGGGCACGGTGTGCGCCATGCGCTGCACCTGCTCGGCCAGGCTCTCGGGCTCGGGCGGGGCGGCAATCGGGGCCGGCGGCGGCGGCTCCGCTTCCACACCGCCCTCCGGGACTTCTGGATCGGTTGGCGGGACGGTCGGCTCCTCGGTCGTGTCGGTCACTAGCGGGTCCCCTTTCAGGGTGAAATAGTACGACCTCAAAACATGCCCACGATGCGGTTGATAAACGTCAGGTCCACCGCGTCGAGCGCCGTGTCAAGCTGGATGATGGCCGACTTCAGGTCGGTCTCCTGATCGGCCGTAAAGTAGTACGGCGCCGCTTTCAGGTCCGTCGCCGCGAAGAAGGACGCGTCCTGGTTGATCGTCGCCTTCGACGCCAGGAACGCCTTCAGGTGCAGCCCAGTGAGCGCGTTTACCTCTTCGGCGGTCCTGGGCTGGGTGCCAATCGTCGCGGGCGGTTGGGGAGGAATGGTCACACGGCGGATCCTTTCAGCAGCGTTGCTCCGTCACGTAGATAGTTGAGTTGATGCCGTTGTCAATCGACAGGGTGCCGGTCGAGTTGTTGATCATCCAGACCGCCACCGTGTGACTACCTGCGGGAAGGGTCGTGTAATACACCCCGCTGTAGGGGATGGAGGCAGTTGCGAGCGCCTGAGTTGTTTCCAGCAGGCCAATGCTGACTGTCCCGTCGAAGCCAAGACCGAGCTGACACGTGGCATTCGCCGCCGAGTGCTTCCAGCACGTGGAGTATTCGATCCGCAGCAGCGCCCCGGTCGAGGTGATGGTCGCCTTGATCGGCGTCTCGGTCCATGTGTTGACCGTTGAGATCGAGAACGTGGGGGCGCCCACGTATTGGCCCATCGCCTGCTGCGCGGTACCGGCTGGCAGCGTCACCTTGCCGCTCGCGGCGTCGAGCAAGACCCGTTGAGTCCACGTAATCGGGTTCGCGCCGGCTGGGGCATTTTGAAGCGACAAGGTCGTCGGCCCAGCGACCATGAGCGTCGCCGGATTGCCCGTGTTGTAGCGCTGCCAGTTGGTGCCATCGAAGTAGGCATTGCCAGCGACGGCAGTCCCAGCCGCGCCAGTCACCCAGGTCGAAGACTGCGAGTCGATGCTCAATGAGGTGCCCACCGCTTTGATCGTCGGTTGGCCCGGTGGTAACCCACCGACGCTCGTGGTCCCGAAGATCGTCAGGACACCGTTGCTGAGACGCAAACCGCTCAAGAAGTCGGTGCCGCCAGCGTTCAACTGACTAATCGAAAACGTATTGGCAACGATCAACTCATTGTTGCCGTTGAAGCTGCCGCCGGTGATGGCGCTGACGTCCACACCCAGGGAGATCGACTGGTTCGTACCGATCTGGATGGCGCCGTACGTGGTGCCGCTGGCGTAGCCAAACTCGGTCTTGCGGATCAGGTTCTGCGCCGCGACGCCGCCCGCCTGGGCGCCGCCGATAAGCCACTGCTTGTCGGCCAGCGTGAGCGAACCGCTGATTGTCTCGGACCCACCGATCGTGGCAGCACCGGCCAGGTACAGGTTGCGCGGCCGGTTCGCGCCGCTGGCACCGATGTCGTAGGCGTTGTCAGTACCTGCCTTGAGACCCGCCGCATCGAACCACCACGACGCACTGCCGGGCGCGAAGACCACCGCGTTGTTGGCGTAGAGCGTCATGTTCGCCGTGGCAGCGGTGAGGTTGGACGCCAGGAAGATGTTGCCCGCCAGGTACAGGTTCCGGGGGCGGTTGGCACCGCTCGCGCCGATGTCGTAGGTGTTGTCGGTGTTCCAGTCCAGTGGGCCGTCGAACCGCGTCGAGCCCGCGTTGAAGAGTCCAATGTTGAGTGTGGACGCGCCTGACTGCGCGGCGATGTAGACGCCATACACGCTGGTGCGGCTCGCGCCGCCCTGATTGGCGACGTTGATGCCGTACACCGTGGTCGCGGTGGAGCCCGCGCCGATACTGGGCGCGGCAACCTGGATGGCGTAGCCGGTCGCCATGGTGTAGACGACGCCCGCCGTTCGCAGGAAGACGTAGATCGCCGACCCGGACGTGGTCGCGGCCGACGAGAAAATAGGCGAGCTATACGTGCCGTATTGATTGGCGGTGGCGAGCGTCGTCGGCACGACGTACAGCGCGATGTGCGTCTGCGGCGCGCCGCCCACACTGGTAGTGCCCGTCAACGTGGAGGTGCCCGCGACGGCCAGGTTGCGGCCCAGCCACAGATCGCGCGGACGTGTCGCGCCGCTCTGGCCAATGTCATACGTGTTGTCGGCAGGCGTGACCAGATGGCCCGCCGCGCTGATCGCCCAGCGCAGCAGACCGGCGGTCGAGAAGCCGATGGTGTCCGCGCCGTTGCGGAAGATGCCCGTGGTCTGCGAGTTGACGAAGCTGTAGCTGGGCGCCGAGAACGTGCCGTCGGGGGCGTACAGCGGCCACGTCACACCCCCACCGGGCGTCGTCCACACCAGGTTGTAATTGGTAGCGTCAACTTTCGAGAGCACCTGGCCGGCGGTGCCGCCCGTGGGCACCGCGCCTGGGCCAACAAAACTTGTGCCCGCGTACACGTTGCGCGGGCGATTGGCGGCAGCGGCACCGATGTCGTACGTGTTGTCTGTCTGCGCCACGAAATGGCCGGCAGGCTGCAGCCACCAGCGCCGCGTTTGACCTGCGCCCAGGTACAGATCGTAGACCGGATCGAGGAACAGGGTGCTGCTGGTACCGATGGTGTCCCACTGGATCTGCATGTCCGGCGCGGTGGGATTACCCAGCACCAGGTCGCTCTCGGCGAAGATGCGGTACGGATGCAGCCCGCCGGTGTTGTCGCCGATGTTCCACGTGGCAGACGGAGAGAACGTCAGGTTCTGCGTCAGCGGCAGCGTCAGCCCGCCGCCCGTCGCGTTCTGCCAGGCCACGGCGTAGTCGCCCGCACTCGTCTTGGTCAGGACCTGCCCCACAGCACCGCCCGGCGGCACGCTGCCGTTGCCGATGAACGCGGCGGGCGAGTTGACAGTGACGTTGCCCGTGAACGTGGCGCCCGGCAGCGTGGGTCCCACACCGCCGATCAGGAACGTCTCCAGCGCCATGATGGCGTCCGGTGTCTGCGGGTGGGGATGGTTGCGAATCTTGTCCACCTGCCCCGGAAAGAAGCTGCCGGGATAGATGTCATAGCCACCGTCGGTGCGTACCTGCACGGCGGGCGCGGGGATGGAGATGTAGATCGGCTCCAGGTCAGGCTGCGCCTCGACCAGCCGCAGATGGGCGAACAGCGGCGGCAGCGGGGTCGAGTCGGTGCTGACCAGTTGCAGCGTCACACGATGCCGACCCAGGCGCCCGCGCTGCGAATGTAGATGCGCTGCAAGCTCGTGCCAGGCGTGCCCGAGCGGAAGTAGTAGTCGCCGTCGGCCCCCAGCGCCGCGCTGGGTGCACCCGTGCCGCCGTAGATGCCGTTCGGCGAGGCGGTGGTGCCATCGCCTGGCCGCAGGCGGCCCGTGGCGATCAACTGGTTGCCGAGCACGTTGCCGCCCGCTGAGACCTGCGCGCCCGCCGTGACGGTGCCCGAGACGTTCAGCGAGACCACGTTCAGGGAGCCCAACCCCGAACCCGCTGGCGGGTTGGGCAGCAGCGCCGTCTGCAGCGCCGAGATCGCGTCGGGGATCTCCCCGTGCATCTGGTTGGTGATGTTATCCACACCGTTGGGGAAGACCGAGTTGGGGAACGCGGGGTTGTTAGCGGGAATGACGGGACCAGGCATCAGGTGGGATATGTCCTTCCGTCGGTGTCGATGCGGGTCATTTCTTTTTGCCCATGCCAAACCTGGCCTTGACTTTGGCGCGCACGGTGGCTTTCTCAGCCGGAGTCCCGTGCTGTGCCACACGCGCCAGGGCATTCTGAGCGTGGCTCCTGTCCGGGATCGGATAGCTGCCGCTCCCCTTGCCAGATTTGCCAGAGCCTTTTCCGGGTAAAGCGAAACTGCTGGAGGGCAGCTTCTGGCGGCTGGCGCTGCTGAGCTTGGCCATCACTTTGCCTTGCGGACGGGGACGCCGCGTTTTCGGTCAAGAGCGTTGTCTTTCTTCGAGCCTGGCTTGATGCCCGCCTGCTTATCCAGGGCGGCGTCTCTGGAGGCGCTCATGCCCGCGCCCACACGCGGTCGGGTGCTGGTGCCCGCGCCTTTGGGCTGGCCGTAGTTGGACATGTGGCCCGCGCCTGGCCTGGCTTGCTGGCCGACGCCCAGCGGCGCGCTGGGCCCGCTGAGCGGCGGCGCGTTGGGGCTGAAGGAGATCGCGCTGGGCACCGCGCGCGGCCCAGGCAGACGCGGCGGCGGCGCCTCCAGGCTGGCGCCGCCAGGCAGCAGCATGTCGGCGGGGTTGCCGCCGAAGCTGGGCTTGGGCCTGGCAGCGGTCGGCTTGCGCGGGGGCGCTTTGGCCCTGGCTCTGGGGGCCGCCTTCGCCTTCGGCGGTCGGGCTCTAGGGGGAAATGCCATGGGTCCTCCTCAGGCAGCTTCAGTCGGGCCTACGGCCCTATCGAACCTGCTCACGCGGCTTCAATGGCTTTGCGGACGTCGCCGACGATCTCGCGCCACAACTGCGGGTTGATGGCCGAGATGCGGTGCTCGATGATCAGCATGACCGCGCTGACGGTGTCCTGGGTCTGCTTGCTCAGGCTCTCGGTCTTCTGCGCCTCGGTGTACTTCTGCAACTGGTTCACGTACGCCAGGTGCGTCTTGTGCAGCCCCTCGAACTCGGCGGGGTCCACATCCCGCCCGCTGCGCTCGATGATCTTCAGCTTGGTGTCGATGGCTGCCATGCGCTCGATCAGCATGCGGTACTGCGGCCCCAGGTCGCCGTACTCCGCCAGCAGCGCCGCGCGCGCGTCCGTGTACATCTGGAAGTAGCCGACCAGGCTCTCCAGCTTCCTGCGGCGGGTCTCCTGCTCCAGCGCGGTGGCCTGGTGCTGCGCGTCGTACCAGCGCCTGTACGCGTTCCTGGTGCGGCGCTCGTAGTCCTGGACGACGTCCTCAGGCGTCCCCGAGGGCAGCGTGTCGGCCTGGTACCTGCAGCGGTCCAGGTCCTCCCTGGCGCGCCTGACCTCGCTGAGCACGACCTTCAGCCGCTCGGTCGGGTCGATGAGCGGGTCGGACGTGACCAGGTCCGCCTCGGCCATCTGCTCCGCCTGCCCATTGATAGGGAAGGGCACCAGTTCCACACGCCCATTGTGACACATTGCAGGCCACCGGAAAATAGGGTACAGTGTCTGAATTGCTACATGGAGGTAGACCATGACGGTATCCGAATCTGATCTCAAAAACCAGTTGGAGGGACTCGACTGGGGTACGGACGCGCCGGTGCCCACACGCGCGGGGGCGGCGGCCACACCACCCCTGGGGGCGCCCGAGGCCGTGCCTGTCACGCTGGACGCGCTGGACGTGTCCGTGCCTGGGGTGAAGCCGCCCCGCCGAGCGAAGCGGGTGCGGCAGCGGGCGGCGGCACCCAGAGGACCCAAGGCGCAGGAGATCCTGGACGCGGCACGGGCGGGCCAGACGGTGGCGGCGAACGCGCCCACACGGGTTCAGGGTGGCGTGCGGCGCAACCGCAAGACGGCGCCCGACGTGCTCACGGCGGCGGGCGAGGGCCCAGCGGTGATCGCGCTGTTCGAGCAGATGTGGAAAGACGTCGGCTCGAAGCTCGCCCGTGGCATCGGTCGGCCGAAGATCTCGCGGCAGGACGCGGCGGTGGGCTGGTACATGCTGCTCCTCGCCATGCGCGAAAGGGACGCGGCCAAGTAATACATCCAACGTACCTCGGTACGAGTAGGGCATCTGATGATACAGGTGCCCTTTTTTTGTCTTGACTGCAGGTGTACCAATCGCTGCGGTACAGAGCAAGACTGTACATTGCGTTTGTACCAGATGTAGTCAAGACAAAAACAACTGACCGGGAATCAATCCGGAAACCATCCGCGTTCGGAAACCGTACCAAGCTGACCCACGCATGTGCACGCGCCCACGTAGGGCTACGCCCCCGGGCAGCCCTGCGCAGCCCTGCCCGCCAGTGCGCTGCGACGTGACGCGCGAGGTTTGGCGCGCAGTTCTGCGCACGTAAACCCTCCAATCGGATTTGCTTGACGCCACATACCGGTATCCCCTAGCTTTCCCGCTGTCGGTCGCCACGACACTTCGGCCGACTGGAGCAAACCCAATGGCACTCGCCCTGATCCCCCAGCACGTTCCGCCTTCGGTCGCGGCCCACTTGCGCCGCGATGGCGACTGGCTCCGCTGCAATGAGCCCAACTGCGGCGACTTCGCGTTCTGGGGCGTCTTCCGCGACGCCGACTACCTGCGGGTCAAGGTGCGAGCGCATCGGGCCAAGATGCACGCTGGCAGGGCTCCGCGCCCTCAGGCTGGCCGCCCGCAGCGCAGGGCTGCGCTGGCTCAGGCGCCCGCCGTGGCGGCTGGGGTCGCGATGCTGGTCAACCCTGACGCCATGGCGGCGCTGCAGGGCCAACTGCTCGGTCAGGGCATCGCTCGCAAGGGCTTCCTGCCTGACGTGATCGTCAAGCATGCTCGGCAGGGCTGCGAGAAGCACAACCTGTCCGAGTGGCAGTCCTACGCCACGGCGCCCGCTGCCGCCAAAGCGCTGCTCTGCCCGCCCGTGATGATGCCTGCGGACGGCGCGTGGATCATGTTCCGCAAGGCTGAGCGGGTCGGCAATCCTGACCGCCACGACTTCGCGGCGCTGGTCCGCACGCTTGAGCGCTACGGCGTTCGCGACCTGCACGAGGGCAACGTCGGCTACGTTGACGGCAAGCTGGTCGCGACCGACTACGGCCAGGGCTTCGCTGGGTCGCCCATCCAGTGGCGGGCACGCTAGTGCCCACCTCCGCCCCCACACGGGCCTACGCGGGGACCGTGTACCTGCTGCACCTTGACCGCCCGCTCGCTGGCGCCGTGAACCAACACGGCGCCCCCAGCGCTGGCCACTACCTCGGCTGGACCGTCTCCCGCAGCCCAGCGCGCCGCGTAGGGCTGCACAGACGCGGGCAGAGCGGGTCCAAGTACATGCGCGAAGCCCTGCGCGAGGGCATCGGCTTCCGACTTGTCCGAACGTGGTCGGACGTGGATCGGAACTTTGAGCGCAAGCTCAAGAATCGCAAGTCGAGCGGGCGTCTGTGCCCGCTCTGCGCGGCCGCACAGCCCTCCCCACGGCTGCAGGCGGCCGCCTGAGCCCTGCGCGCGTCTTACACGCGTGTAAGTGCGTGCCCGGCGTCCACACCCGCCTGCAGGGCTGTGTGCGCGTCCGGGCGCATCCGCACGCGCGCGCTGGCGCGTCCATCACAA
>Ga0066903_100000270_pt1 | contig 30011 bp, 27 predicted proteins | sample PanSoiMetaGPlot1_FD_67491 | JGI IMG/M metagenome (GOLD analysis project Ga0066903, IMG submission 67491) | Tropical forest soil microbial communities from Panama analyzed to predict greenhouse gas emissions - Panama Soil - Plot 1 (version 2) | ecosystem: Environmental > Terrestrial > Soil >... | reverse complement strand
TGCAGATTCGAATTTCGTGATCGCGAGCGCGCCGCGGCGCTTCGATCGCGCGCTGACGATTTTGCACTCGCAGACGGAAGTGTGATCGCTTGACTTCGGCGCGCGCGTGCCTCACGGTATGCCTTTGTGTTAGCCCCGGTATCTCTCACTGAGGGGCGTATGCGTCATCATCATCGCGCAGCAGTCGTCTCGTCCTTCGCCGTCTTCATCGTGCTCGCGGCCGCCGCACTCGCGCCCGCGCAAACCGCATCGCCTGCGCCCGTCAAGCGCGTGATCGTCGAGCTCGCGCTGCCATCGGGCCAGCACACGGCCGAAGGGCGGCTCGGAACGCCTGCAGCGATCGCCGCGCAGCGCAACGCCATTGCCGCAGCGGCGGACCGCATCGCCGCACGCCTGCCCGCCGGATCGCGCGGCGTGCTCCGGCGGTTCACGACCGTCCCCTATGTCGTCGTGGAAGCGGACGAGGCCACGAGAGCGGCGCTTGCCTCGTCGCCCGACGTCGTCCGCGTGATGGAGGACAAGATCAACAGAACGACCCTGGCCGAGAGCGTGCCGCTCATTCAGGGCGATCAAGCGTGGGACGCCGGCTTCGACGGCACCGGCACCGCGGTCGCGATCCTCGACACCGGCGTCGACTCGAATCATCCGTTCCTGGCCGGCAAGGTCGTCGCCGAAGCGTGCTTCTCGACGACGAGCGCCACCAGCCAGTCGACGTGCCCCAACGGGACGCCGCAGCAGATCGGCGCCGGCGCGGCGGTGCCGTGCTCGCTCGACAGCTGTCTTCACGGCACGCACGTCGCGGGGATCGCCGCGGGCAACGGCGGCCCTGCCGGCCAGCCGTTCAGCGGCGTCGCCAAAGGCGCGCACATCGTCGCCGTGCAGGTCTTCTCCATCGTCACGGACGCGACCGCCTGCGGCGGCACGGCGCCGTGCGCCGGGGCGTTCGACTCCGACATCATCGCCGGCCTCGAATACGTGTACTCGGTCGCGGGCAGCCTGAACGTCGTGTCGGCCAACATGAGCCTCGGCGGCGACACGTTCACGACGACCTGCGACAGCGAGGCGCCAAAGCCGGCGATCGACAATCTTCGCTCGATCGGTGTCGCGACGGTCGTCGCCGCCGGCAACAATTCCGCCGGCAACGCGCTCTCGACGCCCGCCTGCATCTCGTCGGCGATCAGCGTCGGATCCACCGACAAGAGCAACCACGTCTCGTTCTTTTCCAACGTCGCGACGTTCATGTCGCTGTTCGCGCCGGGCGAATCGATCAACTCGTCGGTGCCCGGCGGCGGATATCAGGTGCTGAGCGGCACGTCGATGGCGGCGCCGCACGTGGCGGGCGCGTGGGCGATCATGCGGCAGGGAGCGCCCGGCGCCAGCGTCAGCACGATCCTGAACGCATTCCAGTCGACCGGCCTGCCGATCGTCGACGACCGTATCTTTTTCGGCGCCGGCGTGACGGGCACGCGCATCAGCATTTTCCAGGCCCTCGCCACGGTCGCGTCCGTGTCGAGCCCTGTTCCGACGCTGACATCGCTGACGCCGACACGCGTCCGCGCCGGAATGGGCTCGGTGACACTGACGCTGACGGGCAGCGGCTTCAACGGCCTGTCCGTCGTGTCGTGGAACGGCACGCCGCTCGCGACGACGGCCATGAACACCACGACGCTGCAGGCCACGGTACCGGTCGCAGCGATCACCGGATCGTCGGCGCAGGTGAGCGTCACGAACCCCGCGCCCGGCGGGGGTACGACGGACTCCATCACCGTCCCGATCGATCCGCCCGCCGTCGTCACGGTCAACACCACGCTCGTGGCGCCCACGACCGCCGTCACGATGACGCTGGCCGGCGGCTTCGGCGGCGCGAGCGACTGGCTCGCGATGTCGCAGGTGGGTTCGCCCGAGACGAGCTTCATCGCGTACACGTATGTGGGCAACGGCGTCACGAATCGGACGTGGACCGTCACGATGCCGTCCACACCGGGCCAGTACGAGTTCCGCTACTTCCCCAACAACGGATACGTCCGGGCCGGTACGAGTCCGACCGTCACGGTCGACGCGTCGCTCAAGCCCGTTCCCGTGCTCAGCTCGCTGTCGCCGCTGAACGCGCCGCTCGGCGGAGCGGCGTTCACGCTGACCCTCACCGGCACGGGCTTCGTGCCGACATCCGTCGTGCAATGGAACGGATCCGCGCGGACGACGACGTTCGTCAGCAGCACGCAGTTGCAGGCCGCGATCGGCGCGGCCGATCTCGCGACGGCCGGAACGGCCACCGTCCAGGTCGTCACGCCGCCTCCGGGCGGCGGCACCTCGAACGCGTTGACGCTCCCGATCGCCGCGCCGATCGTGCTGACGATCAACCCGAGCTCACCGGTGACGCCAGGCACCACCGTCACGGTCACGCTCGCGAACGGACTCGGAGGATCGCTCGACTGGCTCGCCCTGGCGTTGACGTCGGCGCCGACGACGAGCTACGTCGCGTACACGTACATCGGCAACGGGGTCACGAACCGCACGTGGACCGTCACCATGCCGTCCACGCCAGGAACGTACGAGGTCCGCTACTTCCCCAACAACAGCTACACGACGGCTGCGACCAGTCCGCCCATCACGGTCGCCGCCGGACCCGCGCCGGCGCCCGTCGTGACGTCGCTGTCGCCGTCCGTCGCGATGGCGGGCACCGCCGCCTTCACCCTGACGGTCAACGGATCGTCGTTCACCAACGCGTCGGTAGTCCGCTGGAACGGATCCAATCGCACGACGACGTTCCAGAGCGCGAACGTGCTGCAGGCGGCGATCACCGCGGCCGACATCGCCGCCGTCGGCACGGCGCAGGTGTCGGTCTTTACGCCCGCGCCGGGCGGCGGCACGTCCGGGTCGGTGACGTTCACGATCGCCGTCGCGCCGACGTTGACGGTGAGCGCCTCGACCGCTGCCCCTGGTTCGGCCGTCACCGTCACGCTGTCGGGCGGCCTCGGCGGGGCAACCGACTGGATCACGTTCGCCGCGACGTCCGCGCCCAACACGAGCTATCTCGCCTACACCTACGTCGGCAGCGGCGTGACGTCGCGTCAGTGGACCGTCACGATGCCGTCCACACCGGGCCAGTACGAATTCCGGCTGTTCCCCAACAACGGCTACACGCGCGCCGCGACGAGTCCGCCGGTGACGGTGACCGCGCCGCCCGTGCCGGTCGCGAGTTCGCTCGCGCCCGCGAGCGTCGTCGCCGGCAGCGCCGCGTTCACGCTGACCGTCAACGGATCCGGCTTCAGTTCGGCCTCGGTGGTGAACTGGAACGGCGCCTCGCGCGCGACGACGTTCGTGAGCGGGACACAACTGCAGGCGGCCGTCTCGGCCGCTGACGTCGCGGCCGTGGGCACCGCGCAGGTGTCGGTCACGACGCCGGCGCCGGGCGGCGGGACCTCCGGGTCGCTGCCGTTCGCGATCGTGCCTCCGCCGACGCTGTCGGTCAGCACGACGAGTACGGCGACCGGCGCGCCCGTGACCGTCACGCTGTCGGGCGGCTTCGGCGGCGCGACGGACTGGATCGCGCTCGCTCCGACGTCAGCGGCGAACACGAGCTACGTCGCCTACACCTACGTCGGCAGCGGCGTGACGAGCCGGCCGTGGACCGTGAACATGCCCACGACAGCGGGCACGTACGAGTTCCGGCTGTTCCCCAACAACGGCTACACACGCGCGGCAACCAGCGCGCCCATCACCGTCATCGCCCCGCCGCCGCCCGCGCCCGTCACGAGCTCGCTCTCGCCGTCGATCGTGGTGGCCGGCGCCGGCGGCTTCACGCTGACGGTGAACGGATCGGGCTTCGCGGCGACATCGGTGGTGAACTGGAACGGCGCTCCGCGCGCGACGACGTTCGTGAGCGGCACGCAGCTGCGCGCGACGATCGCGGACGCCGACGTCGCCGCCGTGGGCACGGCGCAGGTGTCGGTCTTCACGCCGGCGCCGGGCGGCGGCGCCTCCGACCCGCTGACCGTGACGATCGTGCCGGCGCCGGTCCTGACCGTCAGCACGACGACGGCCGCGCCGGGTTCGACCGTGACGGTCACTCTGACCGGCGGTCTCGGCGGCGCGTCCGACTGGATCGCACTGGCCCCGACGTCAGCGGCGAACACGAGCTACGTGGCCTACACGTACATCGGCAACGGCGTGACGACGCGTACGATGACGTTCACCATGCCGTCGACGCCGGGCACGTATGAGTTCCGGCTGTTCCCCAACAACGGCTACACACGCGCCGCGACCAGCGCGACGATCGTGGTCCAATGAGCCGCGGCCAGGTCACGGCGTGGCGGTGCCATCACTGCGGGCAGGAGTTCGCCGCGGAGAGCGGAGGGCTCTGCCGATCGTGCGGGGGTGTCACGTGCGGGAACTGCTGGGGCGACCAACCCGCCTTTCTCCCGACGCGGCAGACGCAGCGTCAATGCAAGGCGTGCGCGGGTTACGTCAACCAGCCAAGCCGCGACCCGAAGCGCTGACGACCGCTCACAACCCGCGCGCCTGCAGCCACCGGTTCGCGGCGTCGCGAAGCTCCGCTTTCCGCGCAACCCGCTCGCCGGAGAACTTCATGATCGCTTCGGCGGCCAACCAATCGACATCTCCATTGCGCGACTCCGGCGCACGAAGCACACGCGCCATCAACGGCAGCGCCTCCGATACTTTGAGGCGGGCAAGCAGCAGGAGCAGCATGCCGAGCGGCTCCGGCCGCACGCCATCCGGCGCCGACGCTTCGCGCTCGGCGGCGGCGAGCACATGACACGACACGTCGACGCGCTGGTCCGATGTGACCCACGCGTCGAGCACGCCCGCGCCCATCTCGCGGGCCTCCGGGATCGCGTGGTCGAGCAGCGACAGCACGTAGGGCAGCGCCTCGCCGGGGCCGCGCGCGATCAACCCCCATGAGCCGATGACGCCCTTGCGGTACCTGTGAGCCTGCCACTCGCCTGTGCGCTGCTCCGGCGGTATGACCACGCCAGACGCCTTCGGTTCCAGCGCCGCCAGATACTCATCGATGTACGCGACGTACTGGGTAACAGGTCGAGTGAAGTAACTCAGATCCGGCGCGCCACGCGCGTCGTGCGGAAACCGCTGCTCTTCGAGCATTGGTGGGCCGGGCGGCCCGAACACCAGCGTCTGCAACCAGCGGAGCGTGCTCACCGGTGACACACCGTACCACACCGGCAGGCCGCCAGTGGTACCATCACGGCGACCATGGCACGCATTGCCCCCGACATCCCGGAGCTTCGGGAGGTGCCCGAGGCCCTGCGTTCGATCGTCTACATGCGGTCGCTGAACCGCGCGATGAAATCGCCGCTGACCTGGCTGATGGGCGGCATCGCGATCGCCGCTGGCGCCGGCATCGGCGTGACCGCCGCGCGCGCGCTCTCGGGAGCTCGAAGCGCGGGTCTGGGCGCCGGCGCCGCCGGCGCGCTGGCCGCTGTGTGGGGCTTCTCGAGAGTGATGCTGCCGTGGCGCGCACGGCAGCATGTGCCGGCAGTGGCGGCCCTGCCCGACAACGCCGCGCTCGCGCAGGTCGTCGAGGCCAGCGAACGCCTCACACGTCTCGCCGCTGCCTTCGACGGGCAGGACGCGCGCGGGCCCCGGAAGGACCCGCGCGATCCCAGCCGTCTGCCGTAGGGCTCGCGCGGATCAGAAACTGAAGACGACGCCGAATCCCGCGCGGCCGAAATCGATCTTGTTCTGATCCTGCCCCAGGTCGACCCCCAGCAGATCGAGCGCCTGGAAGGAATGGTAGTAGCGCACGTCTCCCTTCAATCCGACGTGCTTCTGGACGAACACGATCACTCCGCCGCCGATGTTCCACCCAATCTGGTTTCTCGAGTCATCGACGAGCCCTTGCGCCTTCGTCCTGATGGCGCCGATGCCGACCAGCCCGTACGGCTGGACGATCGTGATTTTCGGGGCGAGCAGGAAGTTGCCCATGAGCGTCGTGACGGCCGTCGGATTCGGGCGGTCGCCGGTGAACTGCCCCGCGTAGGTCAGTTCGAGCTCGAACCCGACGATCGAGCCCAGGGCGCCGATCGAGCCGCCCCAGTTCCAGTTCTTGTTCCGGCAATCCGTGGCGCTGCGGCACCCGGCGTCACCGGCGAAGTTGTACCCGAGCGACGGGCTGATGAAGCCCTGCGCGCGGGCCGTGTGCGGAACGAGGACGATCAAGGCGGCCGCCAGCAGGCCGCACGGGTGCCATCGGCGGAACGGTGTGTTCTGGAGCATGGTCCGACTACGCTCGCAGGATCCGTGCCGCCTCGTCAATACCGGAATGTGCTGGTCCAGTCCGGCTTCGCTCCGACGCGAGTCTCGAGCGGCGCGTAAAAATTGCCCGTGCCGCCGGGGTCCACCGTCAGGATGCCCGCCCCCGGCGCCGTCCCGAAACGCCCCGCGAACACGCTGATCTTTCCACCGGGGACCCCGAACCGGTACGTCTTGAGCGGCTTCCACGGCGTGGCGCCGTCGTACGAGATCTCCCACTCGATCGTCACCGACGTATTGCCGCCGCCGGGCGAGCGGGCCACGCGCGGCTTCATCCGGATCAGATCGTCCTTGTTGTTGTTGTCGATGTCGGCGATGAACAGCCCGCCGACCGCGTCGCCGAGCGACGCGTTGATGCGCTTCCAGCTTCCCGCCGCGCCCGACGAGATCGCCCAGCGGCCGCTCGTCACGGCGAGCACGTCGGTCACGCCGTCGCCGTCGAAATCGCCGAACCGCAGCGCGCTCATCGGAAAGCTCGAACTGGCCACATCCTTCCAGCCCTGATCCGGTCCCGACAGCTTCGCGATCTTCCACTGGCCGCTCGGCGTCCGCCAGAACGCGTGCGTCGTCGGGCGCGTGGCGCCGGGACGATTATCGCGCTGACTGAGATCGAACCGCCCGAACGCGACCTGATCCCACGGCGCGTGCGCCTGCGTGAACGGATGCCACTGCCCCGTGCCGCCGGACGAGATGACCCAGGCGCCGTTGCTCTCGGCGAGCACGTCGCATTTGTTGTCGGCGTCGAAGTACCCGAAGCGCACCTGCTTCAACCGCTCGTTGCGTTGCGCGAGGAAGCGCCATGGGAACTCGCCCCCGCCCGAAAACCACCACGAGACGCCGGTCGCCAGGAACAGATCGTCGATCCCGTCGCCGTCGAAGTCGCACACGCCGTACTCGCCGTAGGTCTGCGTGTCGAGCGTGTTGTTGGGCCCCAGCTTGATCGCGCCGATGTCCTGGCGGTACTGCAGCGCGACGGCGTCCGCGCCCCAGTCCTGCTCGAGGCCATGGTGCGGAAACACGTTGTTGCTGATCTCGATCCCGCAGCGCGGTGATCCGCGCACCTTGATCGCGTTGCCGTTGTCGTACTGGAACGCGTTGAACGTGTACCACGTGCGCGCGCCGGCCCAGCCCCGGAACCCGTTGTCGCCCGTGCCGTGGATGTCGAACTGGTGGGTGTGGATCGTGATGACGGTGTCGAAGTGCACGCCGCCGTACCGCAGCACGAGATTCTGCGTCGCGTCGTACCCGCCCATCCACCCGCCGCCGGCGATCGCGTGTCGGTTGGTCGAGAACACGTTCTGCGCGATCCGCGCGTACGCGCCATCTTTGACTTCCACGCCGTAGCCGCCGGCGTGCCCTTCGGTGATGGTGCGTGGCAGTTGGTTGTTGTGAATGTAGTTGCCGATGATCCGCACCTGGTCGGGGCTGCCGATCCGGCCGCCCGGGCCGTTGAACGGCGGCTCCTTGCAGACCCCCTCGATGCCGCGGAGCTGCCACGCTTCCGCGAGAATCTGCGGATTGAAATACTCGTTGCCGACGTCCTGCACGCGGATGCCTTCGCCGCCCCACCCGGCGATCTCCATGTTCGTGATCTCGACGTCGACACACCTGTCGATCAGGATGCCGGTGTCGCTCACGTCCTGCTGGCCCATGTTCGGTCCGAAGAGGCGAAAGCCCGAGAGGCGGATGTGATCGGTCTGATCGGGTAGGTCGGCAATGCAGCTCGCCTGGAGAAAGAACGGGTGTTTGCTGCGACGATGCGGACCGTACTTGAGCAGCGGGCCGAACGCCGTCGACGAGCGCGCGTCCGCCACGGGGCGCGGCCCGGTGTCCAGCACGGCCGCCGGCAGATCGCCGCGGCCCAGCACCGTGTCGGTCGCGCGCCCGCGCGCGACCGTGGTCCCCCGCAGCGGCGGGGTACCCGATCCCGGGACCACCGTCCCGCGCGTCCCTGGTCCGAACGACGCCACGCTCCTGATCGTCACGCACCGGCCGAGAGAAATCGGCATCGCCTCGTCCGGCACGGCCGGCGGGGCCGAGAAATCGAGCACGACGTTGGGTCCCAGCAGGATCGTCGTGTCCGCCACGCCAGCGTTCTGCATGAAGAGGTCGCGCATCTGAATATGCTGCGCCGCGTTAACGGCAGGATCGGCCTCGCGGATTTCCACAACGCGAGGCGAGGCGCTACACTGATCGACCTGCGCAGCAACGCCCGCCGGGGGCAGGACCGCGGTACCCGACAGCGTCGACGCGGCGCTTCCGAGCGCCAGCAACACACACACGACGATTGAGCGAAGCGTCATGATCCTCCTGCCCTGTTAGGCATAAGCGCAAACGCTCGTGCGAAAGGGCCACGCCGTCAGGGCCGCGATAGGATTGCGTAGTGGACAGTACTCACGACCCGCACGGCGGCCAGCCCGTTCGCTGGCGAGGCCCTCAGCCGGCAGACGCGCGCCTGACGATGATCGCGGTTCACGGCCGCGGCGCGACGGCCGAGAGCATCCTGACGCTGACGGACGAATTCGGGCTGGACGACGTCGCGTACCTGGCGCCGCAGGCGGCCGGCAACACCTGGTATCCGTACTCGTTCCTCGCGCCGATCGACCAGAACGAGCCCGGCATCACGTCGGGCATCGGCGTGCTGCGCGCCCTCATCGCACAGCTCGCGAAGGACGGCGTCGACGCACGGCGCGTCGCGCTCCTCGGGTTCTCGCAGGGCGCGTGCCTCACGCTGGAATTCGCCGCGCGGCACGCCCGCCGCTACGCGGGAGTCTTCGGCCTCAGCGGCGGGCTGATCGGCCCGCCAGGCACACCGCGCGATTACAGCGGATCGTTCGACGGCACGCCCGTGTTCCTGGGATGCAGCGACGTCGACGCGCACATCCCGCTCCAGCGCGTCCGCGAGAGCGCGGACGTCCTCCGCCGCATGGGCGCAGCCGTGGACGACCGCATCTACCCGGGCATGGGCCACACGGTCGTGCCCGACGAGATCGACGCGGTGCGTGCAGTGCTGCAGCCTCGCGCACACTGACGTTCCGGTTCACATGTCGGCGAGCCGCGGCCGCTGCGCCAGGATCGCGTCGATCGCATCGGCGAGGTGCTCTTCCGTGATGTGGTGATCCCCGCGGCTCACGCGCAGCTCCTGCGCCTTCATCAGCACGTCGACCGCACGCACGCCATCGGGCGGCTCGAACTTGTAACAGGCGAGTTCCACTTTCATGCCGTTCGGATCGTGGAGGTAGATCGAGTCCATGAAGCCGCGATCGCGCTGGATGAACTCGATCCCCCGTTCCTGCAGACGGGCAGGCGCCTGCTGAAACGTCGCCCGCGAGACGTTGAACGCGAGGTGCTCGACGCACCCGATCTCGCGCGGCGCGTGCCGGCGCGCGTCCTCACGCGATTCGTTCGTGAAGACCGTCAGCAGACGGCCGTCGCCAGGATCGAAATACAAGTGGTTCTCGTCGGGCTTCCCGAGGTTCGGCTGCTCGAGCACGAACGGCATGCCGAGCGCTCCCTGCCAGAAGTCGATGGCGCTCTGCTTCGTGGATCCGACGATGGTGATGTGATGGAGTCCCTGGACCTGAATCTTCTTCACGGCGCACTCCTGCGAGTGCTGTGAGCTTACCAGACGGTCGTGACGGACGGCACGCGCGCGAGGTCGGGATCGCGCGTGATGAGCGGACACTCGAGGTGGACGGCGGTCGCCGCGATGAGCCGGTCGCCGCGTTCGTGGATCGTGTACAGCCCTTCGGCCCGCAGCACGACGTCGGCCGTCAGATCGGTCGCCACGAACCGGCCCGACGACAGCAGCGCCTGAGTCCAGCGCGAAAAGCCCCCGTGGTAGCGGACCGCGCCGCGCCGGATCGCCTCCGCGATTTCGACGAGCACCAGCGTGGGCACGTAGATCGTCGCCTCGCCGCGCTCGGCACGCGCAAAGAGCGCCCGCGCGGCCCGGCCGAGGCGGCGGCCGGGACCGATCGCATACCAAATCAAGGCATGCGAATCGGTCACCGCCACGCGAGTCATGCCTTCCGCCCCCGCGCCGGCCCGCTGCTCCAGGCCTTCCGCAGGTCCTTCAAGACATCCGTCAACGCCTCGTCGTCCAGGCCCGACGACAAGCTGCCCGCCAGCGTGAACGGCTTCTCCGCCGGCTTCTCCATCTGCTTCACGGCGTCCTCCAGGTAGTTCAACCGCGCCTCTCGGACCAGCGCGACCCCTTCCTTGCCGCCCCGCTGCTCGAGGACGACCGCGGTGTCGTCCCCGGAACAGCGGACGAGGTCCGCCAGCGCAAACAGCTCCGCACGCGCTCTGGACATCGGTACCCTCACCCGTCTTCCCACATGTACATCATACCTGTACATGCCACCAGTGACCAACCGCCGTCGCCACCTCGGCGACCACGATGGCGACGACGGTCTCATCGTCGGCGCAGGAAGCAAGAGGCAGGATCTGCGTACGTCGGCATACGGCCTCGATCGCAGTATTTGCAACGTGATAGGCTTCGCCCGCATCACGGTTCTATGTCGATTGCCGGCCCCTCGAGGCGACTCGTCGCATGGCTGGGCCTCGTCGTCCTGATCGTTTACGCTCTCTGGATCGGCGGCCCGTATCTCAGATCGATCGTCGTCCGCGACGCCGCCGTCACGACGTGGCTTCACGTCGCGACGACGCCGATCGACGGCGTCGTGACGCAGCGGCGCCAGATCGGCGAGCGCGTCGGCGCCGACGGCCGCATCCTGTCCGTGGAGAATCCGCGTGTCGATCCGCTGGCGTTCGCCAGGGCGCGCGCCGATCTCGATCGCGCGCGCGACCGCGCCGACTCGCTCGCCCGCATCGTCCACGAGCTCGAGTCGCTGACGATCACGCGGGCGGCACGCGCCGACAACTACGCGGCGCTCTTCAAGCACAATCTCGACGTAAAGATCGGCGGCATGAGCGACTACGTCGACGTCACGAAGACGCGTGTCGACCTCGAGCGCACGGAGGCCAACCGCCGGGCGCGGCTCATGGCCGAGGGACGCGAAACGGCCTCGAACGCCGACGCCGCCGCGGCGCGCGTGAACGATCTGGAGCGGCAGGAAATCGACATGCGGACGGGGCTCGATCGCGCGAAGCTCCACCGCCGGGCGGCCGACTCGGGCCTCTTCTTCCTCGACGACGGCTCGGACGGCGCGGCGGAGCAGCGCAGTCTCGAGGACGCGCGCGTGAGCCTGGATCGCGCGCGCGCCGACCTGGCCGCCGCCCGGCGCAACGTCGAGTCGGCGCAGCAGCTCGCCGGCGACGCGCAGCGTCTGTTCGACCGATCGCAGCGGGCCGACGTCAGCGCACCGCCGGGCGCCATCGTCTGGACCGACCCGCCCGCCGCCGGCACGGCGGTGCAGGCCGGGTCCGCGGTGAGCGCCTGGATCGACTGCCGCGCCGAGCTGGTCGATGCGCCCGTGTCGGACGTGCAGTTGTCGTTGCTGCGTCCGGGCGCCGCCGCCACTGTCGTCCTCGAGGGTGAGCGACGCGCGCGCACCGGGAAGGTCCTCCTCATGCGCGGCGCCGCCGCGACGCTGGGCCGGTCGGATCTCGCCGCAGTCGCCAAGGGCCGCCACGAGGGCGTCGGCCAGGTCCTGATTGCGCTCGACGCCACCCCCGCGGACGCCGACGCCTGTCCGGTCGGACGCGCGGCGTTCGTGCACTTCCCCGGCGTCACCGTACTCGACATCGTCCGCGCGCGGCTGCGATGGTAGCGACCATCACCGTCGAGCAGCGGACCCGCGAACGCTCGATCGAGTTCGCGCTCGCGATGGACATCGCGATGATCGCGTTGTACACGGTTGCTGCCGTGCTCGCCGGATCGCTGACGATGCTCGCGGAGCTGATCCGCGGCGCGTTGATGTGGATGATCGAGCTGATCGCGCTCGTCGTGATGAAGCGCATCCATCGCGGGCGGACGGCGATGTTCGAATTCGGCAGCGGCCGGCTCGAGCAGCTCGTCAACCTGGCGATCGCGAGCGGCATGCTCGCGGGCGCCGGCTGGATCGGGCTCTCGGCCGTGCGGCACCTCGCCGGCGGCGAGGCGACGGGCACACCCGTCGGCTTTGCCCTGGCCGCGATCGCGACGGCGATCAACTTCTACGTGAACGTGCTGGCGTGGGATGCGATGCGCCGCGCCGCGCGCATCGGCGGATCGGTCATCATGAACGGCCAGCTGCAGGCGCGCGTGGTGAAGCTCGTGTCGTCGGCGTTCGTGCAGGTCAGCCTGACGGTCGCGGCGCTCTCGCACGACAGCGTGGTCATCGTGTGGGCCGACTCGCTCGGCGCTCTGTGCGTCTGCGGCTTCATCGTCCATGCCGCGGTCGGCATGATCCAGCACGACCTGCCCGACCTCGTCGATCGATCGGTGAACGAAGAGGTCCAGGCCGCGATCAACCGGATGCTCGTGCGCCACTTCGAGGACTACGACCGGCTCGATCTGGTGCGCACGCGCCGGACGGGCGCGGTCGTCCACGCCGAGATCACGCTGGGGTTCCGCAAGGATCTCTCGATGGGCGACGTGAACCGGCGCATCGAGGCGATGAAGGCGAGCCTGCGGCAGGACGTGGGCGACGCCGATGTCGCTATCGTCGCCGTTTCCTGCTGACCGTCCCCTTCTCCACGGCGTTGCGCCAGGCCAGCGTCAACGCCTCGCCCAGCGCTTCCTCGTCCGCGGCGCGCAGGCGGACGCTCGTGGCGCCCTTCTCGCCCCAGGCCCCCTTGACGGGCGCAAACGCGCCGGGATGCTCGCGCACGAAGCTCTGCTGCTGCTCGGGCGTCAGGCTGACCATGCCCCACTTGCTGTCGGGATACCCGAGCGTCGCGAAGATCCGGCCGCCGACGCGGAAGTCGGGATGGCCGTGATGGGCGTGCTCGATGGCTTCCTTCATGCCGAGCGCGATGCGGCGAAATCCGGCGGGTGTCATCCTCGCGCAATAATACGGCATTGACCTTCATCGACAGCGGGTCTCTCCGTCGCCTGTTCTCGCTCGCCAACGCGTTCAAAGAGGGCGACCTCCTGGTGGGCGGCACGACCGACGATCGTGTGCGCGACGACGCGCGACAGTTTCTTCTCTCGACGACCGCCGGCAGCATCCGCGGCGCCGCGATCGTCGAGGACGGCGTCACCGAGGCGCTGGAACGATCGCGCGATCGCCGGCTCGATGCCGTCATGGATCCGCTGACGATCGGCCGGCTGAAGGCCATCCTGCTGGGACCCGGCGGGGCGGCGTGGGCACGACAACACTGCGACGCGATCCCCAGCGAGATCGCCGCGGCGCTCGTCAAAGTGATGACGAACGACGAACTGTCGAGCGTCGCCTGCACGCTGTTCAATCCGCTGGAAGGGGACGGCGTGACGATCGGCGCCGCGGCGCACTTCGGTTCGCGCATCCAGCCGAACAGCCCTGGAGACGATCCGACCGAAGTGCTCTTCTCGATCCTCGAGGGGCTGTCGTACGGCTGCGGCGACGTCATCCTCGGCGTGAATCCCGCGTCCGACGATCTCGACACGATCGTCCGGCTCGAAGAGCTGCTCGAGCAGGTCGTCCGCCGTCTCGGCCTTCCGACGCGTTACTGCGTCCTGTCCGACATCGTCAAGCAACACGCGGCGCGGGCGCGCACGCGGATCGACGTGGGATTCCAGAGTCTCGCGGGCACGTCGCGAGCGCTGGCCGGCATGGTCGGCCTCGACGCCGACGGCATCGTCGACCTCGCCGGCGGCTTCGACGGCCTGTACTTCGAGACCGGGCAGGGATCGGCCGTAACCAACGGCGCGGCGATGGGCGTGGACATGGTCACGCTCGAGGCGCGCGCATACGGACTTGCGCGGTGCATCAGGTCGAAGACCGGCGCCCGATGGATGATCGTCAACGACGTCGCCGGTTTCATCGGGCCCGAAGTGTTCGCCACCGCGGATCAGCTCGAGCGTGCGTGTCTCGAGGACGCCGTCATGGCCAAGCTGCACGGCATCACGATGGGGCTCGACGTCTGCGCGACGTTCCACATGGGCATCGACCCGATCGCGCTTCGTCGATTGAGCACGGCGATCGTGTCGCGCGCCGCCCCGGCGTATCTGATGGCCGTCGCCGGCAACGCCGACCCGATGCTCGGCTATCTCACGACGTCGTTTCGCGAACATCCGCGGCTGCGCCGGCAGACCGGCCGCCGCATGACGACCGCGATGGCGCTGCGCCTGGGCGCGCTCGGCGTGCTCGAGCGCGACGGCGAGCCCTCACCCGGCGTCGGCACCGTCGCCCGCCTCTACGCGCTCTATTGCCGCGCGGGCGGGGATCGACGCACGCCGTCGGTGCTCGAGGACGAGGGGCGCCGCATGGTGCACGAGCTCCGCGAGCGCGGCTTCGACGTCGGGGGGACGCCGCCGGCGGAGGCCGACGTGCGGCTCGAGACGATCTACGCGCACGCGCGAAAATCGCTGTACGCCACGCTCGACGCCGGAGTCATCAGCGACGCCACGGTCGGCGGCGTGCACGTACGGACCGCCGCCGCGACACGCGACACGTATCTCGCGCATCCTCCGCAGGGCGAGCGGCTGTGTGACGATGACGCGCGCGCGGTGGCGTCGCTCCATCCGTCGCGGCCCCCGCAGGTCCAGATGGTCGTCTCGGACGGGCTGAACGCCAACGCCGTCAACGAGCAGCTGCGCGCGCTGCTGCCGCCGCTGCGGCGGATCCTCGGCGAGCAGGGCTGCCACGTTGGCGAGCGCGACGTGGTGGTGGACAACGGCCGCGTGCGGGCCGGCTATCAGATCGGCGGACTCGTGGAGGCGACGGTCGTCGTCCACATGGTGGGCGAACGGCCCGGCACGGGCCTCAACACCTTGTCTGCATACGTGACCTACGGCCGCGACGAGTCGGGTCAGCCACGCTGGAGCCCGGATCTCGATCACTCCGCCACGACCGCGATCTGCGGCATCCATCCGAAGGGCAAGACACCGCAGGCGGCGGTGACCGAGATCGCCGGCACGATCGGACGGATCCTGGAACAGCGGCGGTCCGGCGTCGCGTTGAAGGCGTAAGGCCGTTACAGGAGTCCGCGGCGCGCCAGGTTCTTCATCAGTGCGACGGCGCCGAACGTCCACGGCGCGATCGCGTCGGTGTGATTCACGCGGTTGACGAGCGTGCCCAGTTCGGGCGCGGACACTTCGACGATGTCGCCGATCGCGTGCGTGAAGCCCTGTCCCTTCGCAAACCGATCGAGCGTCGGAGCGAACATCGTCCCCAGAAACAGCATGAATCCGTCGGGGTACTGATGATGAGAGCCCATCGCGTGCTCGACCAGCTCCACGGGGTCGCGGCTGATCTCCGACATCGAACTCTGCGCCGTGAACGTGAAGCCGTCCGTTCCGGTCACCTTCAGCCCCACGTCGCAGCGCCGGACGTCGTCGAGGCCGAAGCGATCGTCGAACAGGCGGATGAACGGTCCGATGGCGCCCGACGCGTTGTTGTCCTTCGCCTTGCCGAGCAGCAGCGCGCTCCGCCCCTCGAAGTCGCGCAGGTTGACGTCGTTGCCGAGCGTGGCGCCGGCGATGCGGCCGCGGCTGTTGACGGCCAGCACGACCTCGGGCTCGGGGTTGTTCCATTCGGATCGCGGGTGAACGCCGATCTCGGCGCCGGTCCCGACGGCCGACAGCGGCTGCCCTTTCGTGAAAATCTCGGCGTCGGGCCCGATGCCGACCTCGAGATACTGCGACCAGACGCCTTGCTCGATGAGGGCCGCCTTCAGCTCGAAGGCCTGCGGCGAGCCCGGACGGACGTCGCGCAGGTTGCCGCCGATGATGGCCCGGATCGATTGGCGGACCGCGTCCGCCTTGCGCGCGTCGCCGCGCGCCTGCTCTTCGATGACGCGCTCGAGCAGGCTCGCCACGAACGTGACGCCGCTCGCCTTGATCGCCTGCAGGTCGCATGGAGCAAGCAGCGTCGCGGTCGCGACGGCGTCCTGCACGGATCCGATCCTGGGCAGCGCGGGCGCGCCGCGAACGGCCGCGACCGGATCGTCGAGCTCGAGCAGTTGGCTGCACGTGGGCGCGACGCTCGAGAGATCGTGCAGCGCGCCGGCGTGCACGCCGACGAGCGCGGGGCCTTCCACGCTCGGCAGCCAGACCCGCCCGACGAGCGTGGCGCGATCGGCGGCCGCTGGAAGAGGGTTCGTGTCAGTGAGCCGGTTCGACATCTCTCTGGAGGATATGACAACTGGCCGCTGGATGATGAGCTTCGGCCGACGCGAACTGGCACGCATGTCGCATCCACCCGCGACGGGCGAGGACGGATCGCTGGAGGGGTCAGACTATGCTGGCTATCGTCGCAATTCTCGTGGTGCTGTGGCTGCTTGGAGTGATCGCAAAGGTCACGCTGGGTGGCCTGCTACACATCCTGCTCGTCATCGCGATTGTCTTCCTGCTGATCCACGTGATCCGCGGACGCCCCGTGTAGAGCGCCCGCGGTCACTCGCAGGGCGCCGCTACTCGCAGGTTGCCGCGGTGCGGCGGAGCGATGTCACGCGCATCTCGCGATCCGTCAGCGGCCCCGTCACCGTCACCTTCTGGTTGACGTGATCCGCCAGGTGCGCCAAGTTCCCCGTATCGTTCAACGAGACCGTCGCGCTGCTCCGCTTGAAGAATCCCGACTTCCAGCTGCGCGACTTCGGTGCGTCGACGCCTTCGGTGTTCTTCAACACGAAGCCCTCGTCGGCGCGTTTCAGACAGCCGGTGATCGACACCGGCTTCGAGACGATCGCCGACGACGTCTCGGACGCCTTCGCCGCATCCTTCGATCCGGTTGTCCCGACCGTCGAGGCCGCTGACGCGGCCGCCGGCTTCGCCGCCGTCCTGGCGGTGCCGTCCGGAGCCATGACAGCGTTCGTCGCGGCAGGCGTCGCCGCCTGCGACGTGTTCGACGATTCACGCACCGCCATCCACAACGCGCCGGACGCCACGACGAGCATCAGCAGCGCGACCGGCAGCGTCCACACAGCCTTCTTCGCCGGGGACTTCACGTCTGCCATGGGCGGAGCGGGCGTAGCCGCCTTCGCCTTTGTCTCGGGCTTGGCTTCGCTCTTCCTGGTAGTCGTTTTCTTCGACGCCATTCAGGTCCTCCTGACTCGCGTTTGGGCGGTTCAGGAGCAAGCCGGGTGCCCGGAGACGGGCCATTTCCGCACACGCTCTAACCCGATGCGCTCTCGGGAGTTCCGCGTCCCGGCACCGGCTTTGCCCGGGGAACTGCCCCTCGGGAGGCACAGATCCGTGATCCCGCGTGCAATGCCGCGGGCGCGTGACCGATCGACCGTGCGAGGATAGCGGACGATGCGCGCGGTTCCCTCTGTAGCGGCCTTGCTGGTGTGCGTCCTCTCGCACTCGCCGCAGTCCGACGTCGCTGCGTATCGACGCGTCATCGACGACTATCGTGCCGGGGCCGATGTCACGTCGACGCGTTTCTCCACGACCGTCGATCCCATCGTCATCGCGCGTATCGTCGAGACGTCGAGCGGGTGGACGGCGGACGATCTCGCGGCGGCGGCGATGTTCCACACCGACGCGTCGCTGCGGCTGATCAAGGCGGCTCGCAAGCAGGACGCGGCATCACACGTCGACGCCGCCGTCACCCTGCTCCACGCCGCTGTCGATCGCGAGCCCGATCGCGCGGAGTACGCGGTGCGATGGCGGAGCACCACGACTGGCCTGTTGTACGCGGCGGATGCGCGCGACCTCGCCGCGCACGCGCGCGAGGCGACGGAGTGGATCGTGCGGACCGCCCGGCAGGACGATGCCGACGCGGCGTTCGCGCTGGGGCTGACCTCGGAGATTCGCGCAGCGGTCGTCGGCCCGCTGAGCGGCCCGCCGCCGCGGCGGAACGCACCGGTGTCCATGACCGCGCGCCGCGATCTCGACGAGGCCGCACGCCACTTCGAGGACGCGCTGACGGCGGACCCGGGCCGGACTGACGCGGCGCTCCACCTCGGCCGCATTCTTCTCGTCTCCGGACGCGACGCCGAGGCCGGACGTCCGCTGCTCACCGCCGCCGCGGCGCCGAGCCGGCCGGTCCGCTACCTCGCGATGCTGTTTCTCGGGGCACTCGCGGAGCGCCAGAGTCGATTCGCCGACGCCGAACGCCAGTATCGCGCGGCGCTGGAACTGTTCCCGTGGGGACAGTCGGCCCCCTTCGCGCTCTCGCACCTGCTGATGCGCGACGGACGCGAGGCCGAGGCACGCGCCGCCATCGAGCAGCATTTGACGGCGACCGCTTTGCGCGTCGTCGATCCGTTGTGGACGTACCTGGCGGATCCTGCGACCGATCTCGGTCCGACACTCACGGTGCTGCGCGCGGAGATGTGGCGATGAGAACGCACGCCTTCCTCCTGGTGCTCGCGATCGCCGCCGGCCAGGCGGCGCCCCAGCGCTTTCGCAGCGGCGTGGAAGTCGTCACCGTCGACGCGCTCGTTACGGAGGACGGACGGGCGCTGAGCGGACTCAAGGCGGACGACTTCGTGCTGCGCGACAACGGCGTCGTCCAGGACATCGACGGAGTGGCGGTCGACGACGCGCCGGTCAGCATGCTGCTGGCGCTCGACACGAGCAACAGCGTCGAAGGGCCGACGCTCGATCGGCTGAAGCAGGCCGCGATCGCCGCCGTCGACGCGCTCACGCCTGCCGACCACGCTGCGGTGATGACGTTCGCGGATGCCGTCACGCTGCGCGCAGGATGGGCGCCGCCAGCCGCCGAAACGCGCGCCGCAATCGCCGCGGCGGACGCCGGCGGATCGACGTCGCTCTACGACGCGGCGTATGCCGCGCTCACGCTCGAGGACACGGTCCCGGGACGGCGATCGTACGTGCTGCTCTTCAGCGACGGCGGCGACACGTCGAGCTGGCTGCCCGCGCGCGCGCTCCTCGAACGCGCGCGCCGCAGCGACGCCGTCGTCTATGTGGTGACGCGCCGGACGCCGCGCCCCGACGTGCGGCTGGAATATCGATCCGGCATCGAACTCTGGCCCCCGACGCCGCGCGAGCAGTCTGACGGCCCGGCCGTCGTCGCACTGGCGGGGCTCACCGGAGGGCACGTGTTCGTCGTACAGAGCGCCAACGAGCTGCGCGCGACGTTCGCGACGATCGTGTCGCAGTTCCGGAACCGCTATCTGCTCACCTACCGGCCCCGCGGCGTGGACGCCGGCGGCTGGCATGCCATCGACGTGAAGGTGAGCAAAGGTCAAGCGACGGTAACGGCGCGCCGCGGCTACGCGCGATAGCTCGTTCCGATCGGTGCAGAAACAGAAAGGCTTTAGCGCGCCGCAGGCGCGGCGGCAGCCGGGACGACGTACGTCTGGATGAAGTCCTTGAACTCCGGGTGCAGGAAATCGGCGCCGAAGTGGTACTGCTTCATCTCGGCGAACGCGCGCGACGCGTTCCACCCGTCGAGCGTCATGCGATAGATCGCCGTCATCACGCCGGTGCGGTGCTTGCCGCCGATACAGTGGACGTACACGGGCTGGTTCGCCGGATTGCCGACGAGGGACAGGAACTTCGCGATGACGACCGGCGACGGTGCTTCGTGCGTCGTCATCGGAATTCGCACGAAGCTCATGCCGGCCGCGCGGGATGCAGCCTCTTCGCCCGCATCACCCTCCTCGGCAAGATCGATGACCATCTTCACGCCCAGCGTCGCGAGCGCCTTGAAGTCGTCGCCCCTGGGCTGTGCGCCGCGAAAATAGTGATCGTCAATCTGACCGAAATTGTCGATGTGAATCGCGGAGAGCGCATTCGCTGTGCTGTCGCGCTCGCCCGCCACGGCCCACGCCGGAGCGCTCGTCAGCACGGTGACGAAGCTCAGCACGGCGACATATGCACGAAGTGGCCTTCGGCTGACTGGCATCGGGATCCTCCTGAGATATGCAGGTAGGAGGCAAGGACTGTTCCGCGAAGCGATGCGCCTAGAATGGGCGCGCATGGCAGATGAGCTCACGGTTCAGCCGTACAAGAAGAAGGACGTCACCGCGCGGCGTCTGGCCGGGCTGATCGAACGCAGCGGCGTCAGCGGATGATGATGCGGCCCTGAAGCGACGGGTTGGCGAAGTCCTCGTGATCGTGGATGCCGCACGTGCGAGGCGTGACGAAGTTGCTGGTCTCGCGCCGCGCGCCAGGCGCGAGAATGCCGATCGGGTCCATCTCCTGACAGTCGGTGTGCTCGGGATGCGGATCCGAGGCCATGTAGTGCGGCTTCGAATGGTTGTTGATGAAGAGCACGCGCGAGCCGGCCGAGATCGTGATCTCCTTCGGCGTCAGCACGCCCGCGGACGAGATCACCATCTGATTGGGATTGTCTCCGGGGCTGGGCCCCGCGGGAGCGCTGCCGCTGCCGCCGCACGCCGCCAATGCGGCGACCACGCACCCCATCGACACCGACCGCACGCGCGACACGTCAGAACCTGAAGCCCGCCGTCACGGAGATCGTGCGGTTCTTCGTCTGGACGTTGTCGGTCTTGTCCTTGTCGATGTCGGTCAGGCCGAGCGTATAGCGGCCGTCGAGGATGAGCTGCCCGAGCTGGACGCCGCCGCCCATCGCGACGCCGAAGTCGAACCGGTTCACCTGATCGATGGCATCCATCTCGATGGTCGTGCCGCCGAAGCTCGAACGGGTCCTCGCGCGCAGGGCAAACGCCATCGACGGTCCGCCGGACACATGGTAGCGGCTCGCGAACCGCACCCATCCGAGCACGGGGATCTCCGCGTAGTCGATCTGGATCGACGACTGCACGCCCTGGACGTCGACCTTCGCGCCCTTCATCGAGTAGAGGCCTTCGGCCTGCACGCCGAACCACGGCGCCAGCGGCAGCGTCACGAACGCGCCGCCCACGCCGGCGTAGCGCATATCCATCGAGGGGGCGTTGTCGCCCGTGAGGTTCTGGTCGCTGATGTTCACGCCGCCCTTGACGCCGAACCCGAGCCCCTGCGCGGATGCGGAGGCGGCGCAGATCAGGACAACGCCGCCGGCGAGCGACGCGACACGAATCATCTTGAGCATGGGCGTCACAGGAAGGCGGGACCCGCCGGAAACGACGCGCCGAGCACCGCGGTCGGGTCGGCGCCCAGCCAGCGATCGATCACCGTCGCATACACGGACCGGAAATCGGTCTCGAAGCGGACGTCGGTGCCGTTGTTCTCGAGCGTGGGATTGTCGCTGGCGATCCGCAGGTTCGGCGCGGTGCCGTAGAGCCCGCCGCGCACGCCGCCGCCGAGCACGAGCATGACGCCCGCCGCGCCGTGGTCGGTCCCCTGGCTGGCGTTCTCGTCGATGCGGCGGCTGAACTCCGAGAACTGCAGCACGAGCGTGTCGCCGAGCAGCCCCTGATTCAGCAGGTCGGCATAGAACGCCGAGAGCGCGCCGTCGAGCGTGCCCATCAGGCCGGCATAACTGCCGTTCGCGTTGGTCCCCTGCCCCGCGTGCGTGTCGAAGCCGCCGGTCTGCACCCAGAACACCTTCGTGCCGACCTGGTTGACCATCGCGCCGGCGACGGTCTTGAGCGCCAGCGCGAGGCCGTTGTTCGGATAGGCGACCGTGGAGCGGTAGGCGCCGACCTGTCCCACGCGATCGAGCGTGGCGAACGCCGACTGCGCCGTCGCGTTGACGAACGCCAGGTGCGGCTGATCGACGGGCAGGTGCGACGCGATCCGGATCGCGCTGTCGCGCGCAAAGCCGGCGTCGGCGCCGCCGTTGGGACTCGAGAACGCGTACGTCGCCGCGTTGGGAATCGCCGGCACGCTGACGGTCCGCGCCAGCAGCGTGCGCGGCACGCTGCCGGTCGTGGACCAGGCGGCGAGCGAATCCACGGGCGACGGCAGCCGATCGAGATACCGTCCGAGCCACCCGAACCCGCCCGGCGACGAGGGATCGGCGGTCGACCAGATGTCGGTGCCCTCGAAATGCGAGCGGCTCGAGTTGGCGTAGCCGGTACGCTGCAGGACCGCGAGGCGGCCGCCGTTGAAGATCGTGCGCAGCCCCGTGAGCCGCGGATGCAGGCCGATGGCACGTCCGCTGCTGTCGGTCCCGATCTGCAGCACGTTGGCGGCCGGAACCGCCAGCGTCGGGCGGCGCGCGAAGTACTGCGGGTCGGTGTAGGGGACCACCATGCTGAGCGCGTCGTTGCCGCCGCTGAGATACAAGACGACGAGGTTGCGGCGCCCCTGGCCCTGCGCGATTGCGAGCTCGGAGAGAAAGCGCGGCGCCGCGAAACTCACGGTGAAGGCGGCGACGCCTCCTCGCACGAAATCACGCCTGGTCATCGGCATGCTTCGCGTCTCCTATACCAGTTGATACTCACCCGATCCCATGATCAGGTGCATGAGCCCCGCCACTTTCGTGAGGAGCTGGGCGTCGGATCCGGTCCACGACCCGCCGGCCCGCAGATAGTCGGTCAGCGCGGTGCGCCCGCCGGCGTCGTAGTCGGCCGGCAGCAGGCGATCGAGCGCCTCTGTGAGCACCGACTCGGGCGTCGAGTTCACGCTTCTGAACGAATCGCGCAGCGCAAACCGCTGGTTCGTGGCGAGCTGCGATCCGAAGTTCATGCGCGCCAGCATCGCGCCGGTCGAGAACCAGCCCTTGCCGAGGGACCAGCCGCTCACGTTGGGCGGCTCGAGGAGCTGCTGCCCCATGTTGGCCATCGGCGTGAGCGCGTCGCCGACCGAAAACCCGGTGAAGCCGACTTCCTTCAGCGCGCGCACGACGAACTCGGCGGGCCACGCGTAGCGTTTGTAATAGTTGGCCGGATCGCGGAACTGCGACGAGAGCAGCAGCCGGCGCACCATGGGCGCAATCTCGAAGCCGCTGGAATAGTAGACGGCCGCCACGTCGTCGATCAGCGCGGCGTCGGGCTCGTCCACCTCGTTGATGAAGAATCCGTACAGCTTGCGCGCCAGGCGCGGCCCGGTCTTGGGATGCGCTGCGACCGCGTTGAGCAGATCGAGGCCGTCCTGCATCCCGGCCGACGCGGCGCGGGCGGGAATCACGTGACTGCCGTCGGGGTAGATCGCGAACGTGAATTCCTTCGCGGTCGTCTCGTGGTTGTTGGCGACGTAGCTGAACTGATAGTGCTGCGCCGCGCCGCTTCCGGGCCGCGACAGATTCCAGCCGGTGAAGACCCGCGCGCCGGCGTACACGTCCGACTCGGCGAAGGTGTCGACGCCCATGGTGAACAGTTCCATGAGCTCGCGCGCGAAGTTTTCCTGCGGCTTCTGGCGGACGTTCGACCGGCCGTCGAGCCAGAACAGCATCGCGGGATCCTGCGCGATCCCGATCAGCAGATCGCGGAAGTTGCCGAGCGCGTTGGCGCGCAGCAGCTCGAGCTGCCCGCGGAACCCGCCGGGATCCTCCGACGCCTTCGCGGCCAGCAGCCGCGTCGCTTCCTCGTTGCTCGTGTCGCCCGCGATCTTCGACTGCGCCGTCGCAAAGTGGTTGTGCCAGAAGAGCGTCATCTTCTCCTGGAGCGGCTGCTTGCTGTGCACCATGCGGAACAGCCACCGCTGCCGGGCGTCGTTGATCACCGACGTCGGCGAGAACGCGGCGCTCGTGATGCCGACGTACCCCGGCTGCCGGATGTGGCTGTCCACATCGTCGTCCTGGGCCTCGGGGTTGAGGAGATAGGAAACGGCGGACGAGAAACTCAGGATGCCGAGGCGCGTAAACTGCGCGATCTCGGACTCACTCGCGCCGAAGCCGGCGCGGCGAAACAAGTGGGCGACTTCTTCGTCGCGCTGCGGCGCCATGGCTCGATCCTGCCACGCAATTTTACCACCGGACGCCTCGAAAAAACGCTTACGTTTTCGTCGCCGTACTTACGCTTACCGTTACGCCCAACGGATTACCGTCTACGGAGGCATGGTCGTCTTGAGCGGCGGCAGATACTCTTCGATGTACTTCCGCTGGTCCATGACCGTCCAGCACGACATGTGCGCGAGCAGATTCACCTGCGGCGCCCTGAGGTACACCACAGCTGGACCGTTCTCGAAGAACGTCTTGTACCAGGGAAAATCCTTGAAATCCCCGGCGCCCGGCGGCGCCTGCCGCTCCCCCGTGAAATACGAGACGTCCGGCCGGACGACCTGCGACTGCACCAGTGGCGGAAGATGGTCCCACCAACCGGTCGAGTGATAGTTGTAGACGAAGCAGATATTCAGGCCGTTGTAGCCGCGGATGCCGTACGTCTCGTTCGGCAGGACGATCCAGTTCCTGCCGCAATACACGACGCCGCGCCCCTTGCTCAACTGCGCCTTGAAGGTCGCCAAGAGATCCTCGTAGACGTCGTGCCCCTCCGCGTCCCTGCTGAACACCACATTGTGAACCTTGCCGGCCGGGTCCGCCGCGCCTCCGGGCCGGCGAAAATACGGCGCGAGATCGTCGTAGCCCGTCAGCGGATCTTTCGTGTTGAGGAAGACCAGGATGTTGTGCACCTCGCGCGCCAGCAGCGGCATGACGCCGACGTTGTCCATGAACCCGCCGTCGCCGTGCAGAAGGTTGGGGCGCGCTTCCACGCGTCCGTCGTTCACGGTCACGTGGGAAAAGTGCGGAAAGTACGCCGCGATCCGGTCCGCCGCCTGTGCCGGGACGCGCGACAGAATCTGAAGCAGCGGTGCCGCGCCGCTCGACGCCATCATGTCGGCCGGCGTCAGGCCGACTGACTCGGCGGACGTCACGACCCTGACGTACCCGGAGTCGCCGTACGGCGTCGCGGCGTCCTGACTGTCAAACGCCCACGACCACATGTAGGTGCCGCCGATCGCCGAGCGATACCGGCGCACGCCCGTGTAGTACGGCGTCATCTCAATCGGCACGAGCTCGCGGCCGTCCGGAAGGTCTCTGATCACCACCGCGTTCGCGATCAGGAACGGACGCCCTTCACCGGCGAGCGTGAACCGCGACGCCTGCAGATTCGGGTTCACGTCGAGGATGTCGTTCAACTGCTCGCGATCCCAGGCCATGAGATTCGAGGCGCCCAGATCGGTCGTCGTGCGCAGGAACACCGACGACAGCAGGCGGCTGTAGGTGCCGGAATCGGAATCGCCGGAGGGGCAACGTCCGATCGCCTGACTGAAGATCTTCGCCGCCTCCGGCGGCACCAGTCCGAGGATGCGGCTGGTCTCGAACGTGATGCAGGTGATGAGCTTCGACGTCGAGATCGCCTGCGCCAGACTGCCGTCGAGCGTGGCGTTCAGGCTGTCGGACGTCAGTGCCTCGAACGCCAGCTGCGGCCCGATGAGCCGGTCGTCGACATGCTTGTCGGTGAAGGTGAAGGGCACGGCCGTCCACGATCCGCCCGACACCGCGCTGATGTAGCCGACCCGGTCGAGCCACGTCGCGTCGCGCAGGGCACGAAGCTGGCCGAGCGCGGCGGCGGCGGATCGCGTGCCGCCGCCGGAGAACACGACGCCCATGTCCGCCGGCTTGTTGGTGCGCGTCCGCTCCGGGAACTCGGAGGTCGACCACATGCGCGAGACGTAGTTCACGCGGCGCGGCGTGGCCGCCACCCGGCCGGTGGACGCCAGGACCACTGCCCCGATGACCGCCGCCGCGATGGCCGTCCGCGCGCGCATCTCCCTCGTCTCCTACTTCGGTGATCCGGCGCTGAAGAACGACGAGGGCGCGAACGACACGCCCATCCCGATGCGGACGCTGTCGGGCGCGCCGCCCAGATCGAAGTCGGAGCGGGTCGCGAAATAGAACCGCATCGCCTCTTTCGTCCGGTCCCAGAACGTCAGGTAGTCCTTGAACGACTTCGACGGACCGAACACCAGGTTGAACTCTCCCTTGATGCGATGCCACGAGGGCGTGCCGGGTTCCGTGCCGTACAGGCTGTTCGGGCCCAGCCCTCCCATCAGAGACGTTCCCCGCAACGGCCCTTTCGTGACGACGAGGCCGAGGCCCGCATAGATCGGATCGGAGAGCTTGTTGGCCGTCGCGCGGTCGAGCGCGAAGCGCGCGTCCCTGACCGTCACGAACATGTTGCCCGCAAACTTCGACCCCACGTTCAGCTCGAGGAACTCGAAACGCAATCCCAGCGACGTTTCGAAGCTCGTCGCGTTTCTGATCACGAACGTCGCCGTGTCGATATTCGACGTGCCGAACGGCTTGCAGATGACCGTCGATGCCGGATCCTCATTCGGCGTCGCCTGCGGAACGTCGGTGCTGCAGTAGGACCGCAGCCCGGCGAGAAAGTTGCCGTACACCCACAGCTGCAGGGGCCAGCGGCCCGGATGCACGCGGAAGAATCGATACTGCGCGTTGACGCCGGCGATCGCCCGCGACGCCTGCGTCGACGCCGACACGTTCGAAAACCCCGGCGAGAACTGCTCGTACCCCGCGCCGACGTAGATCGGCGTGTCGACCGCGTCGCGGTCGTCGTCTGCGAAATCCGCCGGCTTGTTGCCGACGCACCCGAGCACGCTCTTGTCGGCCTCGACGAGCGCGTCGGCTTTGACCTCGCCATATTGCAGCGTCACGCGCTGGCCTTTCAGCAGCGGCTCCTGCAGCAGCGCGAGGATATTGCCGCCCGCGTCCGGATCCGAGATGTCGGCCGTGACCTTCTGGCCGTTGACGAGGACCCAACGGCGGGCCGCGTTGCGGGACGGCTTGAGCTCCGCGAACACGACGCAGCCGGCGGCCGTCCGGATGTTCAGCGTGGGCGACGCCTGCGGCTCGTTCGCGGACGCGACGCCCTGGCTCCCTGCCAGGACCGCGATCAGGACGCCCGCCAGCACCGTGGAACGGTCACACGCGCGCATGACGATGTTATAGACGACCTTGCCGCCGAATCTTCAGGCGACTTTTCTCAACTTCGTCACGCGGCCGACCTCCACCCACTCCACGACGAAAATGTTACCGTCGGCGTCGAAACACGCCCCGTGCGGGCAGATGAACTGCCCCGGAATGAACTGATCGCGGGGCTGGGTGCGGAGCGGGTTGTTCCATTGGGGCGCGTTCGAGTCGCCGAGGTGCGCGACGAGCGCGTTGGCGCGGTCCATCAAGGTCACGCGGCCGTGGAGGTCCGGGATCACGACGAGCCCCTGGCGCTCGTCGAAGTGACACGGGAGGCGGAATCCGGTGATGAAGTCGACATGCCGGCCGTCGAGCGTGAACCGCTGCAGCCGGTTGTTGCGGCGATCGGCGACGACGAGCAGCGGACGCGAGCCCTGCCCCGAGCCCGCTCGCGGGGCCTCGCGCGCGTCGACCCAGATGCCATGCGGCTCGTTCAACTGGCCCGCCTCGGATCCTCTGCCGCCGAACGTCCGGATGTACTCGCCGTTCGCGGTGTACTGGTTGACGTAGTACGACCCGTACCCGTCGCCGACGTAGATGTCGCCGTTCGGCCCGAACGCGAGATTGGTGGGGTTGTAGCGCTTCGGCGTGCCATCGGGGTTCGGATCCTTGTACGCCGCGACGTCCGGCGGCCCCTGAATCGTCCACACGATCTCGCCGCGCGGCGTCGCCTTCACGATCACCGCCTGCATCTCGGGCTGCGGCGTCAGCCGGGGATTGCCGGCGTTGACCGTGAGATACAGGAACTCGTCGCGCCCCTCGCGCCGGAGCTGCAGGCCGTGCGCGACGCCGCGGAACTGCCGTCCCCACGACCGCACGAACCGGCCGTCGCGATCGAAGACGACGATCGTGTCGGCGCTGTCGCTGGTGGCATGCACGGTGTGGTGGACGTAGATGTTGCGCTGCGCGTCCTCCGCGACACCGTGGGTGTTGCCCCACCGGATCGACGCCGGCAGCGTGCCCCAGTCGTGGGTCGCCTCGTAGGTGTAGGGACCGCTCCCGAGGACCGGCGCCTTCGAGCCGCTCTTGTCCTGCAGGCCGAGCAGCAGCGGCGACAACGGGGCCGCCGCAGCCGTCGCCAGGAACTCCCGTCGCGTTTGAGTCATCGTCTTTTCTGCTCCGTCCTCACGCGAACAGGTCGCGGATCGGGCGGCCCTTGCCGTCCTTCGTCACGTAGACCGGGCGCCGCTCGACGATGTACGAGGTGTCGGGCGGAATGCCGAGCGCATGATAGATGGTTGCGTGCAGATCTTCCATCACGACCGGGCCCTCGATCGTCGTGCACGGACGTTCGTCGGCCGTCCGGCCGTAGACGAAGCCCTTCTTCACGCCGCCGCCGAACATGAGGAGCGAGCCCGCCGCGGTGAAGTGGCGGTGCATGCCGTAGTGACGCGGCTCGGCCATCACGTCGGGAATGTTGATGGCCTGATCCTTGACTTCCTTGCCGACCTTGCCTTCCGTCACGGCGTCCCGTCCGAACTCGCTGGCGAGAATCACGAGCGTGCGATCCAGGAGGCCGCGCTCGTCGAGATCGCGGACGAGCTGCGCGATCGGCGCGTCGATCATCCTCTTCATCGCCGCGGCGCGCTCGTGGCCGTTCTCGTGGCTGTCCCAGTAGAGGAACGGGATGTATTCCGACGTGACCTCGACGTAGCGCGCGCCGCTTTCGATCAGCCGCCGCGCGAGCAGGCAGCCCTGCCCGAACCGTCCCGTGTTATAGGCGTCGAACGCGGCTTTCGGCTCCAGCGAGAGGTCGAACGCCTTCGCCGACGGCGAGCGCAGCAGCCGGTCGGCGGCGTCGAGCGATCGCACGAGTGACTCGCGCTGGTAGTCGCTGCCGTACTCCGCCACGGGATCCTCGGCCAGCAGCTTCGTCAGCAGCTCGCGCCGGCTCCGGAAACGCGCCTCGCCCAGCTCCTTCGGCGGGCGCACCGGCGCCGCGGCGTCCTGCGGATCGGTGATCAGAAACGGCCCGAACTCGGTGCCCAGAAAGCCCGCCGTGTGGAACGCCTTGAGCGTCCCGATCTCGCCTGGCCCTTCGACCGTCTGGCCGATCGCGATGAACGGCGGCACGTCGGGGTGCTTCGGGCCCAGCGTCTTCGCGATCACGGCGCCGATGTGCGGCATCGCCATCGGCTGCGGCGGCACGTACCCCGTGTGCCAGTGATATTGATGCCGCGAGTGCAGGATGAATCCGAGATCCGCCGCCATGAACGATCGGATCACCGTGCCGCGATCGATGACGCGCGCGACCTGCTCCAGGCCCTGCGTGAACCGGATGCCGTCGACGGCCGTCGGGATCGACGGGAACGTGCTCAGCACGTCCTTGATCGGCACGCCGGGCGCGAACGGCGTGTAGCGCTTCGGGTCGAACGTCTCGGTCTGCGCCATGCCGCCCGCCATCCACAGGACGATCACCGCGTCGGCCGTCGCGCGCGGCGGCGCCTGCGATCCCAAGGCGAGCAGCGGCTCGCGGCCCGCGAGCGCCGACAGCGTGGCGGCCGCGGTGCAGCCCATGAAGCCGCGGCGTGTCAGGCGTGTGTAGATGCGGGATTCGTCGGTCACGGCGCCCCTACCTGATGAACTGAAACTCGGGCGTCATCGTGACGGCCCACAACAGATCGGCGAGCCCCTCGGCGGACGGCCGCGGACCGCCGCCGGATCGCTGCAGCGCCGCCTGCGCCGAGCGGCGCTCGGCCGCCGACGGCGCACGCCCGAGCGCGTAGCCGAACACGCGATCGATCGCGCCGTCGATCGTCGTGACGGGCGGCGGCGCCGGCAGCGGCGTGCCGGGCACGGGCGGGATCAGCATCTCGACGTTCGGCGCCTTGTCGAACACGTAGAAACGGAGCTGCGGATTCAGCGTCGATCCGATCTCGGCGG
>Ga0066903_100000269_pt1 | contig 30064 bp, 24 predicted proteins | sample PanSoiMetaGPlot1_FD_67491 | JGI IMG/M metagenome (GOLD analysis project Ga0066903, IMG submission 67491) | Tropical forest soil microbial communities from Panama analyzed to predict greenhouse gas emissions - Panama Soil - Plot 1 (version 2) | ecosystem: Environmental > Terrestrial > Soil >... | reverse complement strand
TTCAGGGCCGAGCCGCCGATCACCGGCACAAATTTGTTCGCAATCGTTTGCCGGCGAATTGCCGCTTTCAAAATCTGCGGTGTGACCGGTTTTTCTTCGAGAACTACTTCGGCGACTTCGTCGTCGATATTGGAAATTTGTTCGACCAGTTCTTTGTAGGCTTTATCCACCGCGGCGACGTGTTCCTGCGGGACATCCGTCACCTCATAGGTCGACCCTAACTGATCGCTGTCGGAATAAATGATCGCCTTCTTATTAATAACGTCGAGCTGGCCGCGGAGCTGATCTTCCCGGCCGAGAGGCAAAAGGACCGGCCACGCATTCGCGCCGAGCTTTTTGTGGATACTTTCTACCGACATCGCGAAATCGGCGCCAACGCGGTCCATTTTGTTGATGAACGCGAGCCGAGGAACGTTGTATTTGGTAGCTTGCCGCCAAACGGTCTCGGATTGCGGCTGTACTCCGGCGACTCCGTCGAAAACCGCGATCGCGCCATCGAGCACGCGCAGCGAACGCTCAACTTCCGCCGTGAAGTCGACGTGACCGGGCGTGTCGATGATGTTGATCCGCTCTTTGATCCCTTCGAAAATCTTGTAAACGCCTTCTTCTGGCTTCTGCGACCAGCTACAGGTCGTCGCCGCGGATGTGATCGTAATTCCGCGCTCGCGTTCCTGTTCCATCCAGTCGGTGACGGTGGTGCCTTCATGCACTTCACCCATCTTGTGGATCATCCCGGTATAAAAGAGGACACGCTCCGTGATCGTTGTTTTGCCCGCGTCGATGTGCGCCGCAATCCCGATGTTGCGCGTCCGCTCGAGCGGAAATTTGCGGTTTGGCGAATTCGGCCCGGTCGCGGCTGCTTTTTTCTTCTCTGCCGTCGCGGTCGCCATAATTACCAGCGGAAGTGGGCAAACGCGCGGTTCGCTTGCGCCATTTTGTGAGTGTCTTCGCGCTTCTTGATCGCGTTGCCCTGACCTGAGGCCGCATCTTTAATTTCGGCGGCCAGCGCTTCGGCCATGGGCATGCCTTTGCGCGTGTCGGCGTACATGACGATCCAGCGCGTGGCTAAAGAGATTTGGCGGGCCGGGCCAACTTCCATCGGCACCTGGTAGGTGGCACCACCCACGCGGCGTGATTTCACTTCCAGCCGCGGGCGAACGTTCTCGATCGCCTTGTTTACGACTTCGAGGGGATCGACGGAATCCGACCCTTCGCGCGATTTCTCAATCGCAGTATAGACAATCCGCTCCGCGAGCGATTTCTTGCCGCGCTTCATCACGGTGGTGATGAGCCGTGCGACCGCCGGACTCCCGTAGCGGGAATCGACGCGCTCCTGCTTTTTGTAAACTCTCTTCCGTCGCGACATTGTCGATCTTCTGTTTCAAAATTTACTTCTTCTCCGCGGCTGCGGGCGCTGCTTTCGCGGCCCCACCTCCGCCTGCGCCACCCTTCGGGCGCTTCGCTCCGTACTTGGAGCGACCGCGCCGGCGTCCATCGACCCCAAGCGCGTCGAGCGTTCCGCGTACAATATGATAGCGAACGCCCGGCAAATCTTTTACTCGTCCCCCGCGCACGAGCACGATGGAGTGCTCCTGCAAGTTGTGGCCCTCGCCCGGAATGTAGGCAATCACTTCCTGGCCGTTCGTCAACCGCACTTTTGCCACTTTGCGCAGAGCGGAATTCGGCTTTTTCGGCGTGCGGGTCATTACCTGGACACAGACACCACGACGTTGCGGACAATTGGCCAGGGCCGGTGACTTCGATTTCACCGACACCTTCCGTCGTCCTTTCCGAATCAACTGGTTAATCGTGGGCATTTTTTATCCAAACAATGCGCCGCCCGAATGGGTCGAAATCCGGACGACAAAAAAACCCGCCCAGCCGCGTTAACACACTGTCACGCGCCCGATGCGGTGAGTCGCGACTATAGAGGAGAAAATCTCACTCCGCAAAGAATATTTTGTGCGATTGCGCACATTTTGTGCAACACGTGAAACGTCATTTCCGCATGCAAAAAAACTTCGATGTTTTGGCCAAAGATCGCGAGTCCGGGGCGCGTCACGGACGGCTCACAACCGCGCACGGTGCGATCGAAACTCCGGCGTTCATGCCGGTCGGAACGCAAGGTAGCGTAAAGGCGGTCAGCCCGCGGGAATTGCGCGAGCTCAACGCGCCAATCATTCTCGGCAATACCTACCATCTGTTCGTCCGGCCCGGAATTGAAGTGATCAAACACTTCGGCGGGCTGCACAAATTCATGATGTGGGACCGGCCGATTCTGACCGACAGCGGCGGTTACCAGGTTTTTTCGCTCGCGAAACTGCGCAAGATCACCGAAGCAGGCGTGCATTTTCAGAACCACGTCGACGGAAGTCCGGCCTTTATTTCGCCGGAGAGTGCGATGGAAATTCAGGCCGCGCTCGGCGGTGACATCGCCATGGTCCTCGATGAATGCCCGCCGTGGCCGTGCGAGTACGATTACGCAGCGAAAAGTGCAGAAATGACGACGCGATGGGCGAAGCGATGCAAAGAATGGGCGCAAGACCATGCGTTTCGGACCGGAAATACTTCAAAAACCCTGGCGGACCCTGTCGCGATGACTGCGGAAGATTCCGCACGCCAGCTCGTTTTTGGAATTGTCCAGGGCGCTACCTTCGATAAACTGCGAAAGCAAAGCGCGCAGGCGATTGTCGAACTCGATTTCGACGGCTACGCGGTGGGCGGCGTCAGCGTTGGCGAACCGGAAGAGGAAATATTTAAGGCGGTCGAGTCGAGCGAACCGCTCTTACCTCAAGAAAAAGCGCGCTATTGTATGGGCCTTGGCACTCCGCCGCAATTGTTGGAGCTCGTCGCGCGCGGCATGGACATGTTTGATTGCGTTTTGCCAACACGGCTGGCACGCAATGGAACCGCATTTACTTCCGGGGGCACGATCAATTTGAAAAATGCCGAGTTCGCCAAAGACAAAGACCCGATTGAAGCGAACTGCGAATGCACTACTTGCCGGGAATTCAGTCGCGGCTACATCCGCCATCTCATCAAAGCGGAGGAAATTCTTGGGCTACGGCTGATCACTCTTCATAATCTGCACTTCTATCTAGATCTTATGCGACAGGCCCGGGCCAGAATCGACAACGGCACTTTCGAGGAGTTTCGAAGCGAATTCGTTTCCAATTACGAGCCACGGGACGAAGAAGATTTGTAGGGGAAGGTGGCAGCTTCCGAACTGAAAACGGGACGCTAGCAGCGTCCCCTACCGCAATCTGGTGCGATTCTCGATTGCAGCCGCAGCGTTCCCGTTTAAACTCCCGCCTCGCTCGAATTTTCGATGATGTTCGGACTCTTAGCTCAGGCCCAATCTGCCGCACCGGCTGCCCCTGGCGCTGGTGGACCGGGCGGTTTTCTCAATCTTCTGCCGATCTGGTTCTTCATCATCGTGATCATGTATTTCGTCCTGATCCGGCCCCAGAAGAAACGCCAGCAGGAACAGCAGCGTCTCGTTTCGAGCTTGAAGACGGGAGACAAAGTGGTGACCAACGCCGGCATTCACGGGTTGATCGCGAATGTGAAGGAGACAACCGTAATGCTGAAGATCGCCGATAATGTTAAGATCGAAGTCGAAAAATCGGCTGTCACTAACGTTTTGAAGTCCGAATGAGCCCGGCAATGACATTTTTTGCAGGCCTCGGCCTGCTCGTATTGTTCGGCTGGTATTTTGCGACCGATGTTGGTCTGCGGAAACGAGTTCTCGCGACGACCCTCGTCATGTTGCTCGTCGCGTTCAGCCTCGCGACGATTTATCCGCCGAAGGACAAGATTCAGCTCGGCCTTGATATCCAAGGAGGCACCTCATTCCTGATCCGTCTCATCGGCGGCGACAAGGATGTGAACAAAGGAATGCTCGATCAAGCGGTCGAAGTAATCCGCAAAAGGATCGATTACTTTGGCGTCAGCGAACCGATCATCAGCCCGGTCGGTAACGACCGAATCCTTGTCCAAATTCCCGGGCTGGACACGGCGAAAATACAGGAAGCGCGCGAACAGTTGTCGCGCGTGGCGAAACTCGAGTTTCGAATGGTGTATCCCGACAATGGCGAAAAGCTGCGCGCAATCGACGGCGGCAAGGACGTAATTCCGCCCGATTACCGCATCGAGACCTACAAGCACGCCAAAGAAGGCGACGCGCCGCCGGTTGAAGAGCGTCTCCTCGTGAAAAAGAAAGCCGACCTTGGCGGAAATCACGTATCTCGCGCCGCCGCCGGCTTCGGAAACGAAGGTTGGGAAGTCAGTCTTTCCTTCGATGGCGAAGGGACAAAGAAATTTGGCGAGATCACGGCGGCGAACGTGAATCACCGGTTCGCGATAGTTCTTGATAATGTGATCCAATCCGCCCCGAACATTCGAGAACCGATTTATGGCGGAAACGCGCGTATTTCCGGAAGTTTCGGCGAACAGGAGGCTCGCGGACTGGCCAGCGTACTCGAGAACCCGTTGCAAACGCCGGTTTCGATCGAAGAAGAGCGCAGCATCTCGCCCACGCTCGGAATGGATTCCGTTCGCGCGAGCGTCATGGCCGGCTTACTCGGCTTGGCAATCACGCTTGTTTGCGTGCTAATTTATTATCGTCTGCCAGGGTTGGTCGCAAACCTCGCGTTGATCGTGAACCTTATTTTGCTGATCGGCGCGCTGGCAATGTTCCGATTCGTCCTCACCTTGCCCGGAATCGCCGGCATTATTTTAACCATCGGCCTTTCGGTGGACGCGAGCGTACTAATATATGAGCGGCTCCGCGAGGAAATGGCGCTCGGCAAATCGCTCAAGGTCGCAATGCAAACTGCGTACGAAAAGGCGTTTAGCTCTATCTTCGACGCAAACGTCACAACGCTGATCACGGCCGTGATTTTGTGGGTGAGAGGCAGCGGTCCTGTCCGTGGGTTTGCTGTTTCGTTAACCTTCGGCATTCTCGCTTCGCTCTTCACCGCGCTCATCGTCGGACGTAACGCGCTCGGCTGGCTGGTCGATACCGGCAAAGTGAAAAAGATTTCGATGCTGCACCTCATCTCGTCGCAGAACATCAACTTCCTCGGAAAGGGTTTTCTCGCGTGCATGTGCTCGCTCGCCTTGATTCTGGCGGGCGCAACTTCGTTTTACATCAAGGGCGAGAAGAACTTCGGCGTCGATTTTCGTGGGGGCGATTTGATCACGTTGAGCTCGGCGGCAAACATCGATGTTGGACAGGTCCGGGATTCGCTTAAGCCGCTCGGGTTCGCCGACGCCTCCATTCAGGAATCGTCCCAAGGTGGCAAGAACTACATCACGATTCGGACGCCGCTAAACACGAGTGACCACGTTGAAAAGCAAGTCATCCAAGCGATGCCGCAATCGCATTTCAAAGTCGAGCGCTCGGAACGCGTCGGTGCGTTGGTCGGCGGCGAGCTCGCGAAGAGCTCGTTAATCGCGCTCGGCCTCGGCATTCTTGGCGTTTTGATTTTCGTCACCTTCCGGTTCGAGCTTTCCTTCGCGGTCGGCGCGATCGTTGCACTTTTTCACGACGTGATCATCACCGTCGGGGTGTTCTCGTTGCTCAACCGCGAGTTGACCCTTACTATGGTTGGCGCAGTCCTGACCATCGCCGGTTATTCGATCAACGACACGATCGTCGTTTACGACCGAATCCGTGAAGGTCTCGCCAGTGGCAAGCGGGGCACGATCGAAGAGATCATGAACTCGAGCATCAATCAGACGTTGAGCCGCACGATCCTGACCAGCACGGTCACGTTAATCCCGATTCTTTGTCTCTTCTTCCTGGGCGGCGCGGTCCTGCGCGACTTTTCTCTTGCGATCATTGTCGGCGTGGTCGTTGGAACGTACTCGTCCATTTTTATCGCCTCGCCGATCGTGCTTTGGTGGACCCGCGCGCGCGGTGAGAGCACGAGCACCCTTCGCAAAGAGATCACCCAAAAGCCGACGGCCGCCAATCCCCTCGCACGCTAGGCTCGATTTGACGAGGACCCCCTGCCCGATTAGGCTCCGCCTCGCCTCGTCCGCCAGAGCTTTTGGCCCAGGCGCGGAATCAGGCACAAAATTTGCAAGGATTGGAGTTGAAACACGATGCCAGAAGTACTCGTTCGCAAAGGTGAACCGGTCGATCGCGCACTCAAGCGGTTGAAAAACAAGCTTGATGCCGAGGGTATTCTCGAGGAAGTGCGCCGCCTGCGCGCGTTCGAGACGCCGAACCAAAAACACCGGCGGAAAGCGAAGAATAATGCAAAGCGCGGCCGGACCAAGTTCCGTTTCAATCCGTAGGACCGATAATCAAGACAGTTTTCGAAAGGACACGCTTCGGCGTGTCCTTTTTATGTGCGGTTGGGGCAATTGACCCAATCGCCATGGCGGTTCGCTGAACCGCCGCTACTTAATCACATTCGCAAACGATCCGAAAACCAAGATCGTTGCAGGAAAAACCCGGGACATTTGAGCTGCGCACCGTCGTGCGCAAGCTGCTGAACCGCGATTTCCAACTCCCGCCCCGGTGAACCCGTTTGGTCCCGGAGGTCGGGCCGCGCGGATTCGTTTTAGGACCGGGACGATAGAGCTCAAAATAATCATGGCACAATTCCCAGACGTTGCCGGCCATGTCTTCGATCCCGAATGGGCTCGCGCCAAGCGGAAACACACCGACGGGCGAGCTTTCTGCATAACCGTCGTCGATATCACGATCACTCCACGCGAAGACCGTGTTCTTGTCCGCGAAATTCGCCAGGTCTCCGCGACCATCATAATTTCCCCATGGATATTTGCGATCGTCGGTCCCTTTCGCGGCGTATTCCCATTCCGCTTCGCTTGGCAAACGATATTTACGCCGTTCGCGCGTGCTCAACCACTGGCAAAACTTTACCGCGTCCAGATAACTAACATAAACAACCGGATGGCGATCTCCCGCGCCAGGCGCGCGCTTGGATTTGTGGGAACGATCGAATTGCTCGTACTCGGCATTCACGACAAGAAGACGCGAAATGTAAAACCGGCTAACCGTTGTCAGATGCAACGGCCGCTCGTTCGGCGCGGCTTCCTCGACCTCACTGCCTCTCGTGTATTGCCCCGAGGGAATGAAGATCATTGTGCCGCCGAGCGTGTTAGTAAAATTGGCGTATCGCGAGCGCTCGAGGTCGGGATTTAGCTCGATCTTTGGCGCCGGAGGTTTTTCCTCAACCGTGGTGGAAGACGGTGATGCTTTTACTTCGACCTTTGGTGCCGGCCTTGGCGGGGCACCGAGCGATTTTTCGTCCGCTTCTTCCAGGTAAAGGTCGACCAGATCTTCGGCTTCGCCGGGATCGATGCCAAGGTTTTCCGCCATGTCGATGAAGGTGTCGCGCTGGTCGTCGCCCATACTGAAACTGTCGAGATTGCTCAGCTTCAGCATGCGCAGGAATTCTTCTTGCGGATTGGCAGACACTCTGGTCGCCGGTGTTGCGGTGATGTTGGCGGGCGGCGCGGGCGCCGCCATTTCCTGCCGTTTTGCGCCCGATTCCTGCAGCGCGTCCTCGATCATCGCGTCCATTTCGCCTCCAGTCAGCGCGCGCTCAACGCCGAAGCGGACCAGGTTCTTCTCTTCTTCAGTCGTAAGGACGCCGCTGGCAATGGCGAAGTGCAAATACTTGCGGAATTCGGCTGCCGCCGCTTCGTGCTCGCGTGCGGCCAATTCTTCATCGAGAACTTTGCGCCGCTCGGGATCCAAAAGCTCAAGACGCGCTTCGGTCAGATATCGCGAGGATTCCTCGAGCCCGGAGCGAAGCAGTTGAGCGAGCGGATTGCTCGGCTGGTTTTTGAGCGGAAGCTTCTTCTGCCACCACCGCATCAATTCGCGGCAGTGCTCTTCGATTAGCTCGTTGCTTGGATTCGCACGCGGATCAAGACAAAGCCGGTCGTATGGATTGGCCGAATTGTAATTGCTCCATCCCTGCCACTTTCGCGGGTCATCGGGGAGCGGAAGCGAAAAACTTATATCGCATTTGGACATGCCTAACTAACCTGCAAGGCCTCAAGATTCGAAGCGGCTTGGGCAATATCTTCCGGCCCAAGACCTGTGTTGCGATCGATTGTGACCTTGGCGTTGTTGCCGGCTGCCTGCACCTCAACTTCCAAGACCTGGTTCGCGTTATATTGATACGTCAGCTTGACCGGCGAGCCTTTCGGCAAATAGGGCGGGAGCTGGATATCGCAAACGCCAAGCGGCGTGCATTCGCCCGGCACAGTGCTTTCTCCTTCAACCACCTTGACTACCGCGCGCTGCATGTTGGCATCGGCCGTTCCGAAGGAATTCTTAATCACCGCCGGAACCGGCGTCATTTTGCGGATCATCGGGAAGACGTATTCCTGAAGCTGTTTTTCATCCCAGAGGACAACGCCAAGGGTATGCGAAGTGATGTCGGTCACTTCAATCAATCCGCCGTCGAGCGAGGAAAATTTCTGGCGGACGGCATCATCCAGCATCTTCTCACCGGAGACATCTTCCTCGTTCAACATCGAGAGCACGCCCTGGATAGCGGCGCCCCGCGCCACCACTTCATCTGGATTCACCGTATCGATCAACGCGCTCGATGAAAAACCCGAGATCATCGCGCGGATCATCGGCATTCGAGTCATGCCCCCGGCGAGGAGAACTTTATCGACCTTGTCCCACTTGATCTTCGCTTCCTGCATTACCATTTCGCAGATCGTCTTGCATTTCTCGACCAAGTGCCGTGTCCGCTGCTCGAATTCTTTTCGGGTCAGCGTGAGTTTCACGCTCTTGCCACCGTGGTGATAAACGATGGTGGTTGAATTGCGACTGGAGAGTTGAATCTTGGCCGCGAGAGCGCGGTTGTGCAGATCCTGATAGCTGTGGAGATCGAGCAACGGATTTTCCCCGTGCAGTCGGTCAAACTCTTCCGCGATCAAATTCACAATCACATCGTCCCAGTCTTTTCCGCCGAGTCGATGGTCGCCATTCGTCGCAATCATTTCAATCTTGTGATCGATGATGCGCATGATGGTGACGTCAAACGTACCACCACCGAGGTCGAAGACGAAAACGGTCTGGTTTTCCTCAAGCTTGTCGACACCATAAGCGAGCGCCGCGGCGGTTGGTTCGTTGATAATTTGCAAGACATTGAGGCCCGCAAGTTGACCGGCGGTAATCGTAGAAGTCCGCTCCGCGTCGTTGAAATAAGCCGGCACGGTTATGACCGCGTCAGTAACAGGCTGCTCGAGATATTTTTCAGCGTCCGCCTTTAGTTTTCGAATGATCAATGCCGAGAGTTCTTCCGCGGAATAAACTTTACCACCGAAGTCGCGGTGAAACTGGTCTTTGGGCTTACCCATTTCGCGTTTCACGAAATCGACAATTTTCTCCGGCTCCGCGACCGCATTGTTCTTTGCAACCGTCCCGACGATGACATTTGTCCCGTCGAAAAAGATTACAGACGGGGTGATTCGTTCGGTTTCGGTATTCGGAATAATTTGCGGCTTTCCGTAAGGATCAATGTGCGCGATGGCCGAGAAGGTCGTGCCCAGATCAATTCCGACTACTTTGCGTTTACTCATAACTGAAAAAAGTTGGACCGACGGCTTGGGTTCAGTGAGCCGTTCCTAGTGCAGTTTTCGTGCCCCAGAAGGGGGAGAATTTGCCTCGACCGGGGGGTTTGGGGTTCGATACCCGAAGCCGGTCAACCGAAGCGCTTCGCGATAACTTCCTCGGGGCGGATCAGCTTGCCCCGCCAGACGAAGCCACGCTTCACTCGCATGACGATTGCGCCGTCCTCTTCCGGGAAATCGGCCGGCTCGAAACTAATCACGCGATGATAAGCGCGGTCGACCCTTTCGCGCGGCTCGATTTCCTTAACATCGAAGCGATGCAGAATTTCGACCAGCGAATGAATCGCGTTCTCGAGATTGTCTCGCCATTGAGAGACGCGACTGCGTTTTCCTTTTTCCTGCGCGGCGCTCGAAAGCTGGTCGCATAGGCCGTTCAAGTGATCGTAAAGATAGACGAGATCATGAATGAACGGTTTCTGGAGCGATTCGTGCAAAAAATTATCACGGTATTTAAGCAACTCCGCATGAAGCGAATCGAAAAGCTGCTGATTCACGCTTTCGCTGCTGCGAATAGCGCCGAGCTGGTCGTCGATCCTTTTGAAATGGTCGGCAAATGCGGCATGCCGGTTCGTTTCCATCTCGGACGCCAACTTTTCGATCCGACTGAGCAAACTGTTTTCCAGTGCATGCAGATGGTCCGACAGAACCTCGGATGACGCGGCCGCGTCCGGTTGTTCCTGTGGCGCGGGTAGAAAGCTCTGTTCCTGAATAATCGGTATCCCAGGCAGAATCTTTTCCGCCTCCGCGCTCAATTGCTGCATGGCAACTTTAAAATCCTGCTCTTCCTGCGCGGCTGGTTCGGACATCTTATTTTCCAAAAAATTTGCGGATCGCGTCGACCAATCCATCGATGTCGTGCCGGCGCGCTTCGATGTCGACTTTCAGGCCCTTATCAGTCGCCATTTTCGACGTAATCGGGCCGATGCTCGCTACTTGCATGCCCTTTGGCCAGGCCAGACCGAGGGACAGAAAATTTTCCACCGTGGACGAGCTCGTGAAGGTGATCAGATCCGCCCCCTCCTCCAAGAATCGCCGGCGCGCACCCGTAACATCGCGCGTTTCCGGAACCGTCCGATATGCAAAAGCTTCATCGACTATCGCTCCCAGCCTTGAAAGCTCCCTCGGAAGCACGTCTCGGGCCTTTTCGGCGCGGGCGATCAGGATTCGGAGGTTTTCCATCCCGCCCAGCTTCTGAAATTGCCGGGCGACACCTTCGGCGACGAACTCTTCGGGCTGAAGATCGACATGTAGATGAAAATCACGCACTCGCTGGGCCGTGGCCGGTCCGATCGCAGCGATCTTGGCTCCGCCAATTTCACGCGCATCGTCGTAAAGCTTGAAAAACATTTCGAAGAACGCATTCACTCCATTCGCACTGGTAAACACAATCCAGTCGTACATGTGCGCGTCCTGAACCAGCTCGGCGAATTCGCGCAAGTTGGTTGGTGGTTCAATCCGAATCGTGGGCAACTCGATTACATCCGCACCGAGGACGCGGAGCTGACTGGTCAGAGCGCCTGCCTGGTTTCTCGTTCGCGTGACCACAATCCGTTTTCCGGAAAGCGGCCGGTCTTCGTGCCACTTCAAATCCTTTCGCAGTTCGACGACATCGCCGAAAACCGCGACCGCCGGTGCTTCGAATCCGCTGTCGGTTACTCGTTGCGCGATGTTCTCCAAACTTCCAACCAACGTCTCTTGGCGGCCGGTCGTTGCCCAACGAACAAGCGCAACCGGCAAGTTCCGGCGAACGCCGTTTGCCATCATTTCCTTCGCGATGGCATCGATCCGTTCCACCCCCATCAACATTACCTGGGTCCCGCCGAGCTTCGCGAGCGCCGCGTAATCGATTGTGCTCTTTTGTTTCGAAAGATCTTCGTGCCCCGTAAAAAATGTGACGTGCGAATTTTCCGCGCGGTACGTCACCGGAATTCCGGCATACGCTGGAGCCGCAATCGCCGAGGTAATTCCAGGAACGATCTCAAACGGAATTCCTGCAGCGACAAGTGATTTGGCTTCTTCCGCGCCGCGTCCAAAAACAAAAGGATCCCCGCCCTTTAAGCGAACGACCTGGCTCCCCTGACGCGCCTTTTCGATGAGCACATTGTTGATCTCATCCTGCTTCAGCGCGTGCGTGCCCGCTTTCTTACCGGCGTAAATAATTTCCGTATTTTCCTTGGCCCACCCAAGCATTTCTGGATTTGCCAAATGGTCGTAAACAATGACGTCGGCAAACTCGATGCACTCCTTCGCTCGCAATGTGACAAGTCCGAGATCTCCCGGCCCGGCGCCAACGAGATACACTCCACCGCTCTTTTGCGTACTCATGCTCGAATCTTTTCGAACAATTGGGCCGCCAATTTTTCCGCATCCGCACTGGGACCTCCCGCTATTGCCTCACGTGGCACAGTGGCACCGTGTTCGAATATTTGCCCGCGGACTGTCATGTTCACACCCTCAACATCGGCAAAGACGCCAACCGGCTGATTACAGTCCGCGTCCAATAATCGCAAAAATTCGCGCTCCGCGCGCAACCTCAAGCCCGTTTCGAGATGGTTCGCCGCGGAAACGAGTGTCCGAAGCTGTTCATCGTCCGAGCGAATTTGAATCGCGATGATTCCCTGTCCGCCGGCTGGCACGAAAATCTCGCCCGGCAGCATCGCGGTAAAAAATTCACTGCTCTCAAATTCGATGCGGGCGCGATTTGGATTCAGGCCAAGGCGTTCGAGTCCGGCGCGCGAAAGAATGATTCCGTGCCACTGATCAGTCGCGAGCTTGCGTAAGCGCGTCGGCACGTTCCCGCGAAGGTCAACGATGTCGATATCAGGCCGCTTCCAGCGAAGTTGATGTTGCCGGCGGACACTGCCGGTCGCAACAATTCCGCCGCCGGGCAGCGAAGTTAAATCACACGGTGTTGTTGCAACCAAAACGTCATCACTCGGTCCGCGGCGCAGGACCGCGGCGATTTCCGTCTCCGGCGCCAGTTTGCTCGGCAAATCCTTTGCGCTATGCACCGCGATGTCGACCTTGCCGCTCACGACCTCGCGCTCAATCGCGCCGGTAAACAAGCCTTTACGGCCGGCGCGAATATCGGCAATCGCCGTTTCCTCATCATCGCCTCGGGTCGCAATAATTTTAACTTCCAATTTCAATTCGGCCCAGCTCGACTGTAACGCATCGACGACCAATCCGGTTTGGCGCAAGGCCAGCTCGCTTCCGCGCGTACCGACAACAATCTCGGGCCGGCGTGTTTGTTTCATGCTGCCATTTCTGTAGCGGCGGTCTCCGGCCGTCGCAAATGTCAGCGTTTACGATTCCGATGGGCGCAACGAACTTTCACTAACGGTCGGATGTTCGGGTGACGTCGGACGATTCAATCCCCGCGCGATGAGCTCGACAAATTCGCGCACGTGTTCGGAAATGATTTCCTCGGCCGTCGCCACCTGTGCGCGCCGCGTCGCCATTGATTGCTCCGCAATCGACTGCAGCGAGTCCATATCGTAAAGATAAACCCCGTCGAGCGCATTCACGTTTGGGGCGACGTCGCGGGGAACGGCAATGTCGATGATAAATAGTGGTCGGTCGATCCGTTCCCGCAAAATCGGCGCGAGCTTCTCCTGCGAGAGCAACGGAACTTCGGAGGACGTCGATGTAATCAAGATGTCGATCTCGCCACACTGGTGTGTCCATTGCTCGAATGGAACCGCACGGCCGCTCACCGCGAACGCAATCGCTTCGGCGCGCTCGGGTGAACGATTACTCACGCGCAAATCCATGACGCCACGAGAGACCAACGCCCGCACCGTGCGCTCACTTGTTTCGCCCGCGCCGATCACGAGCACTTTGCAATTGCGAAGATTGCCAAAAATTTTCTGGGCGAGATCGACGGTGACTGATCCAACCGAGACCGCGCCGCGCGTGATCTCTGTGTGAGTCCGAACGTGCTTCGCCACGCGAAAAGCTCGTTGAAATAATCGGTGTAGATATTTGCCGGCGGATCCGGCAGTCCGCGCTGTTTCGTAAGCTTTCTTTGCTTGTCCGAGAATTTCCGTTTCGCCCACGACCATTGAATCGAGTCCCGATGCCACGCGAAAGAGATGACGAATGCAATCGTCGTCTTCATATCGATAAAACGGCGCGGACTCCGGCGAGACCCGACCGTCGATTTTGCGATTGAGACAACGCGCGATGTCGAGGGTCGAGATGCGCGCTTCGGCCGCACCATAGACTTCCACGCGATTGCAGGTCGAAAGGACGACCGCTTCTGTACAACCCGAGTTTCGCAATAGGCAATCGATCTCAACATCGCCGCCGAAATGCTCGAGCATCGCCACATCGGCGAGATGATGACTGAGTCCGATACAGAACAAATTCATGGCGTGTGCGCTTGCGCCGAAAACGTAATTCCCCAAAGAAGAGTCAGCGCGGCGCTAAATCCGATGATGCAAAGCGCAGCCACGCGTTTCGGCGCGAACCAACGCAGATACCGGCCTTGCAAAATGAACCCGTAGAGAATCCAAACTCCGATCGCGCAAACGATTTGCGTCCACGGCAAGGGCGCATCGACGAAAAATCCGGTAACAAGACCGAGCGTATAAAGTGCAAATCCCCACCAAAGCAAACGCGTGATCGCTGCGAAAAGGTCGCTCAGCGGCGGCAAATGATAGAAGATCGAACGCAATTGATGGGTTTTGAGTTGACGCTCCTGGACGAGGTACATCACCCCGGCAATGCATGCGAGGGCGAACGCGCCGTAAGCCACCAGCGACATCGACGCGTGAAATTCGAGCCAGGAATTTGCCGGCAATCTTGCGCGATGCGGTTTGTCAATCGGCACAAGGAGCGCAAAAATCTGCAGCAACGCGACCAGCGGCGCGGTGAACGCCCCCATCAAGGACAGCCGATATGCCGGTCCAATCACCATGTAGAAGAGCGCGATTGACCAGGCGACGAAGATGATCACTTCGAACAAGTTCGTAATCGGACAGCGATGAACCTGTTGGCCGCGGACCGATAAGAACGCGGTTTGAAAAATAAAACCGAGCGCGACCAGTAGAAAATTGAAACGCATTGGCCGGAAAATGCCGCCTCGCATTTCCAAAATCGTGTGCGCGACGGCGATCAGAAAACAAACCGTCGAAATGATGAGAAGATAGCGATCCACCGGACAGCCAGCTTAGGGGTTGCGCCTTTCATTCGCAAGGTTCAGGGCGGAGCGTTCAAAGGAAGTCCCTGGTTTTCCCCGTCCACCAGCCAGAGCGGGACATTCTCCAACGGGTTTACGTTTGCCATCGGCTCGATCAGGCACCGCGCTTGCCGCGCGTGTCGGTTCATGAAGTCCCGGAGCTGTCGCGTCCACGCCTCTCTATAAATCATGTGTTGCCAACCGAATTCGGGATCCGGAGCAGGAAAGGGAAACAGCGGCACGCCAGGATTTTCGGGAGGAGCTAACGTCCCGACAACCCACACGCGATTTCCGCCGTGCAATGTTGTCACGATTTCGTGCTTCAGGTCTTCAAGCGGAGTTGCGCTCATCATTTTCTCTTTGACCAAATCGTAGCGATGAATCCGGTGGTCGCTGATGTTGGGAACGGTGAGCCAGCGGGCCGGGCCGTGATAGTAACGATCAAAAGAAATTCCGACTGACCACGGATTGACTATAACAAGGTCGCCAGAGCCGGCCTCCTGCTCAATCTTTTGCGCGACAAGATCGATGTTCGTTTGCCGCTGCGTGATTTCCTTCCAGGAAGCAAACGGGACGATCGCGAGAACAGCCACGCTCAAAGCAATGCGGAGCAATCGAGCCCATGCCTGGTTTGCCAGGTGGGTAACTATGAGATCGAAATTTGGAGCGAGAACAGCAAGCATTGGCAGAAAATGGCGCGACTCCGCGGCTCCGATTCCGCTAAGCAGAAATGACGAGCAATAGGCGGTAGGCGCCGCGAAACCGACCAGAATTGCAAAAATCGACAACCGGCAACGGCTTTCATCACTTCCGCGCCAGGCAACGAATAATCGCCATCCTGCTGCAGCTAAGGTCGCGACAAAAACAGCAAACCAGAGACTCAGCGTAAGCCACGGTGGCATTCCAAAGGCGCCACGAACCTGCGGCCATAACCATGCGAACGTCATTGGCCGCTTGAGTAGAATCCGCCAATCCGCCGCGGCATAAATGTGCAGGTAAACGACGTCTGAGAGCGCGCAGACGATCAATACGCTCGCAAAAAACAAAGCCAGTTTGTACGAAAGCCGAAACAGACAGGCGATGATCGCGGAAGTCGAGAGAACCATGAGCAGCAACAAATTATTGATCAAGAGCTGGACACTGATGAAGGCGGCAATCGCGAAACCCGCTGCGCGCGCTTTGCCCGGCTCGAGAAGGAGACCCGCGGCCAATAAAGAGACGAATGCGATTGAAACTGCGGTGACGGTGTATCCGCCCCAATAAAGGAAAACAGAATTCAGTCCGAAAAGAGCCAGCAAAAACAGCGGCGGTTGTCCGCGGTTCATTCTTCGGCCGACCAGAGCCGCACCGATCAGTGCTGCGGCGGCAATAAGTCGGAACCACTGAGTCGTGGAATCAGCGCTGCCGAAACTCTTTAAATAGAGCCGATAAACAAGCGGAAGCAGCGGAGGCAGCGTTTGGTGATCGAAATTGCGCAGCAATTCGCCGAGCGGCATCAACGCGAGTTGGGTAGTTCCACACTGATCGCGCCAAAGGGCACCCGCGGAGAACCCGCGCACGGCCATGAGCGCAATGATCGCCACCGCAAGCAGGAGGGCCAAAATCCACTCCAGGCGTTGAATCCGATCGGGCTTCACGAAAACATCTGGCGGTTTCATATCGGCTGAGCCATTCTAAAAAACCCAAAAATTCGCAACACTAGAAACTTTTCCCTTGAGACAAGGCGAGAAGGAACGTAGGACGAAAGCCCACAAACCTCCATGAAACCACTCCCGCCAGGTCCCAAGCGGGCTGTCAGCCCATTCTTGCACTTTCGCCGGGATCCGCTCGGGTTCTTGCGCCGTGCCGCGCAGTCTGGAGACGTCGTCCACTGGAAAATGCTCGGGCGACAAGTCTTCCTCATTAATAATCCCGAACTGATTCGCGCCGTCCTGGTCACCGATGACAATAAGTTCGATAAGATAATGGAGGCCGCGGATTCTCTTCTTGGAAAGGGGTTAACGGCAGGCCGAGCGGATATTCATCGAGGACAGCGGCGGCTCATCCAGCCGGCATTTCGCCCTGAGCAGATTGCGAAATTCGGAGCAACAATGGTCGAGTGCGCAGAACGCGTGCAGGCTGATTGGCGCGACGGCGCTAAGATCGACATCAAAGTAGAGATGGAACGAATCGCGCTAGATGTTTTGGGCAGTACCCTGCTCGGACAACCGCTCGGCGCGCAGACCAAAGAAATCAGCAAGGCGATGACGATGGCGATCGGCGCACCACCCAACATGATAATGATGGGCTCCTGCGCTAAATGGCTTGAGATGCTTCCATTGCCGGCTTTTCGCCGGGCCAGAGTCGGGCGGTCAGTGCTGCACGAAGTTACCAATACCCTCGTGCGCGATCGCCGCGCCGCTAAAGTCAAGCCGGACGATTTGCTGACGACTTTGATCCGGGCAACGGGGGACAGAAATGGCGGTGGCATGAGCGAACAACAGCTGCACGATGAAGTGACCAATATGTACATCGGCGGCTTTGAAACTGTATCCAACGCGTTGAGCTGGATCTGGTACCGACTGTCGCAGCACCCTGAAGCGCAGCGGCGCTTACACGAAGAACTGAATGAGGTCTTGGGGGACCGTCTTCCAACGTTTGCCGACTTGCCGGCGCTTAGTTTCACGCAGAAGATCGTCCGCGAAACGCTGCGATTACATCCTCCGCTCTGGATAATCTGGAGAGAAGCGTTGCAGGACTATCCACTCAACGGCTGTGTTGCTCCGAAGGGCGCCATTATCCTGATGAGCCAATATCTGGTCCACCAGGATGGACGCTTTTTTCCCGAACCTATGAGCTTTAAACCGGAGCGTTGGACCGATGACTTTCGGGAACGGCTTCCGAAATTCGCCTACTTCCCTTTTGGAGGAGGATCCCGACAGTGTATCGGAGATCGCTTTGGCTTTATGGAAGCTACGTTCGTGTTGGCCACGATCGCCAGGCATTGGCGCATGGAGCTGGCGCCAGGCCATCCCGTAATCGAGAATCCGGCTCTGACGTTGCGGCCAAAGTATGGCCTAAGGATGATTGTTCACGCTCGCTAGTGGCAAAAAGGGATTGGCACAGTCTGTCGGAACGTGACCGCGCCGTCCGCGTCATCCTGAAACGCTCGAACTGGGCGGTCCGTGAATTTCAGGACATCGACGAGGCACAAATCATTCAACTTTGCCGCCAAATCTTGGGCTACGCGCCAACGCCTGCAGAATGGCGCTGGCGAATGTTTCAAAATCCAGTCGGCCCTGCTATCAGTATGGTTGCATCTTTAAGGGAGGGCGAGCGCATTATTGGACACCTCGCGGCCGTGCCAATTCAATTGCAGGTCGGAAGAAACTCGCGCGAGCTGTTCTTCCTGGTCGATTCGATTGTCGATCCAGTTTACCAGGGACGCGGCATTCACGCGGCCCTCACGATGATGATCAGCAGACGAGCCGCGGAGCAGCGTGCCGGCCCGCTCGGTGGATTGCCGAACACCCAGGCCTATGGGCCAAACCTAAAAATGGGGGGAACCTATATCTTCACCATGCCGGTATATTTCAAAATCATTGACTGGGCCGCGATCGTCCGCTCTCGCCTTCATTCGAATTTTCTTGCAAGCGTCGCTGGCGTTATCGCACGCCCTTTTCGCAAAAACAGATCGCTTGAAAAAAGCGGGGGTTTCAGAATTGAGGAAGTTTCGCGCTTTGACTTGAACGTTGAAGATCTTTGGAACTGTGTTGGTCCGCGTTTCCAAGTTTGTGCAAAGAGAACATCGAATCTTTTGAACTGGCGTTATTTCGAACGTCCTAGAACGGCTTACACCGTTTTTTCAGCATCCTCGGGAGACAAATGGGTTGGCTACGTCGTAGTGCGCTTATTGGATAAGTGGGGCATGCGACTTGGCACGGTCGTTGATCTCTTCTTCGATCCTGACTGCGCGGTCGCCGGAGAAATTCTTTTGCGTCATGCCGAGAATCACCTTCGCAACAATCAAGCCGAGGCGTTATGGGCTTTGTTTGCTTGTCCGCCTGTCTATCGAAGCGTGTTACGTCGCGCCGGATTTTTCAGGGCACCGCGCCTCAAAGGTGTTCGCGATTTTCATTTCGTAAGTGATTTCGTAACCATCGATGCGATCCGCCCCGATTTGTTTGAGCGCGACGGTGATTTACTTCGCCGAGAAGACGCTTGGTTTTTCTCGTTGGGCGACAGCGATCTCGCCTGATCCGATTGCTTTATCCGCCTCGATTGCTCAGCAGAGCAAGGTCCTCGCGAGTCGCCGGCTCCCGCCAGCCTTCTTGAACAGCGCATGGTCCAAGCTCTAGCCAGCCTGCTTCGTCAAAAAACCATCCGCGGCGTTCCGCCTTGATAAATAAAGGGCGGTCCGGAGCAAAAGTGGTGAGTGGCACTTCAAGATTTCCCGCGAACGCTCCACCCCAATAACGACCCCTTGTCATCACTCGTCCCGTTCGAACATCTCTGACATCGAATGCCGAAGCCCGCGCTGGAATATCCATTTTCAAACAAGAGACGGTGGAGTCTTCGCCGTAGCCGAGAATCAACAAGGTCGGTTTGCGCGGCGGAACGGGTCGTAACGGTCGCTCTAGTTTCAGCGAGAGCATTCGCGCATCCCGTGAGACAGAAGCAACTATTCCCCCGTCAGCAATCGCCTCATCCGAATCCAAGTTTACAAATCGCTCAGGTCGCCGCGCATGATTCCAGAAGCGTTTGCCGAACAATCTCACCTGCGTCCTATGGCACCCGATTGAGCGCAGCTTGATTTCGCTTTCCTTCGTTGTTTGCCCGATTGACCGCGCGCGATCACGAAATGCCGGACTATCGCCGTGAACAAGATAGCTCCAGAAGGAGACGGTCGATTCCGACGAATTATCGGCGACGAGTCGAAGCAATACCCCCAGTGCGCTGTGATCCGGATGAATATCGAATACAGACGAGGCGAAGAGATGGGTCGGCGACCATTCATCAACGAGCTCGGTCACATTTTTAACTACCCGTTCGGAATTCGAGATCAGCTCTTCGGTCAATCTTTGGTCAGGCAACCCGAGAAAAGATATGCTCGCCTCGCCCACACCGAGAGATTCCAAGGCTGCGATCGCTTCCGCGCGGCGCAACGCCCCCCAGCGCCTGCGATCGCTCTCGGTCAAACGCCACTTCCGTTCGAGGACGCGCTGCGGCCAGGGATTGTTTTCGCCATCGGTAAGATAAACCACTCGAATGGCTGCCCCGGCGCCAACCGCCCGTTGCAAAAGAACACTGCACGCCAGCGATTCATCGTCTGGATGCGCCGCGAGCAGCATCAATCTGGAACGGGATGTAAACATCGCCCGCAACACTGTAGGACTTCCTCTGGCGATGCAACTCCAGACCGCCCCGCTGCACCAAATCCTCCATGACGTTGACCTGTCACGCGCCTCCGCTAGCATCGCTCTGGTGAATTCCGACGTTATTGAAAAACTTCGTTCCGGGGTTCGCGATGTTCCGGACTTTCCGAAAAAGGGAATCGTCTTTAAAGACATCACCCCGATTCTGAGCGACCACGAGCTTTTCCGCGCCTCGATTGATCTATTCCTCGAACGCTGCCGGGGAAAGAAGATCGATAAGATCGTCGGAATCGACGCGCGCGGGTTTCTTTTTGGATCAACCGTCGCCTACGAGCTCGGAGTCGGCTTCGTCCCAATTCGAAAGCGCGGGAAACTTCCCTACAAAACCGAGATTGCGAAATATTCGCTCGAGTACGGGGAAGCCGAAATGGAGATGCATATCGACGCGATGGAATCCGGCGAAAAAGTCGTATTGGTCGACGATCTGCTCGCGACGGGGGGAACTTCCGCCGCCGCGGCCGCGCTGATCGAAAAAGTCGGTGGAAAATTACTGGAGGCCCAATTTCTGATCGAGCTCGAGTTCCTGCGCGGGCGCGAAAAACTCAAGCCTGTGCCGGTTGAAGCGTTTCTCAGATATTAGCGTTCCCTGACGACAACGCGCACATCAATCTCCTGATGCGCGAGTTGATCGTGAATTTGGCCTAGCAAATCCAGAGCGCGAGAGTCCGGCATATGCGCGCAACGCACTTCAATGCGCGCGCGCTTTTGCGCGAGCTTCGGGTCCCATTCGGCAAACTCGCCGTCGAGCAAGAACGAAACGTAGGCATTAAAGCGCTCCTGAAGGTGAAACAGCCGCTCGTCTGAACCGTTCCAGGGCTCGGCCTCATTCATGACCAGGACGGCCTGGTCGCTCTTGGGATCGTGCGCAATCATGTCGATCACGCCGCCTCGCTCGCTTTTATTAGCTTCGGCCATTCAAGTTGAACGTTGAGCGTTGTGCGTGGAACGTTCAAGCCATGAAGAGCGGGAAATCCAAGACGACGAATCTTGCCTTGCTCGGTCGCAGCGAAGTCACTCTGCCCGAGAATCCATCGGCCGCGCGTCTCGAAACATTTCCAAATCCTGCCCGCCGCAATTACCACATTCATTTTGAGACGGATGATTTCACATGTCTCTGTCCTGTCACCGGCCAACCGGATTTCGCGAGGATCGACATCGATTATGTGCCGGACAACCTTTGCGTCGAAAGCAAATCGCTGAAGTTTTACCTCGCCTCATACCGTAACGAACGCGCGTTCAACGAAGCAGTGGCCAACCGAATCCTCGACGATTTTGTGAAAGCTTGCTTGCCACGGGAAGCCGTTATCACCGCGCAATTTTCGGCGCGCGGCGGAATCGCGCTGAGCGTGCGCGCGGAATATCCTGATCTTGCCGGGGAAAAGACTGGCCACGATGGCCGATGAAACACGCGGTCGTTCTCCTCAGCGGCGGCCTCGATTCGGCTACTACCCTCGCAATCGCGCGCGCGGGGGGTCACGAAAACTACGCCCTCTCGTTTGATTATGGTCAACGGCATCGGCGCGAGCTGGGAGCCGCGAAGAAAATCGCGAAATCACTCGGCGCAAAAGAACATCACGTCGTAAAGATCGATAATTCGATCTTCAGCGGTTCGGCCCTGACGAACAACGTCGACGTTCCAAAGGCGCGCTCGGAAAGAGAAATGGGCGCCGGGATCCCGGTGACCTATGTGCCCGCTCGAAACACGATTTTTCTCGCGCACGCGCTCGCCTTGGCAGAAACAATTCCGGCTGGACACATTTTTATTGGAGCAAACGCGATCGATTACAGCGGTTATCCTGATTGCCGGCCGGAATTCATTGCCCTTTTTGAAACGTTGGCCAATCTAGCAACGAAAGCCGGAGCGGAAGGCGCGCGACTTCAAATCCACGCGCCGCTGATCAAAATGTCCAAAGCCGAGATTGTCCGAAAAGCCGTTGAGCTCAACGTCGATCTTTCGCTGACGCACAGTTGCTATGATCCGACACCCGACGGTAAGGCCTGCGGAAGATGCGACTCGTGCCAGTTGCGCCTGAAAGGTTTCCGCGAGGCGGGTGTGAAAGACCCACTCAAGTACGCAACACGATGAGAAATATTTTTGAACTCACGCGAAGCGAGCAACGGGTTGTTATCTTTATCGTCATTGTCCTCGTTTCGGCTGCGATCACACAGCATCTGCTTCAAACCAGATCTCGGATTCAACCAACAAGGTCATCGTCCCCGACGGCCTCGCCGACGATCCGTCCCGAACACAACGATCGAGACGACTCGGGCTGAGTCACTTTGCGCTGAGACCAGGGGTCCCGTAGCCGACAAAGAAAGGTGGTCGTTCTTCGTTCGATTTCGGCGGCGTCTGGCCAACTTTGAATTCAAAAACGCCGACGCCCGATTTCTTTTGTCCTTTGGTCGAGCGCTTCTCACTCGCGCCAATCATGAGCCGCCGGTTTGTCCCCTTTTCGCGGCCGACATAAATCATCGTCTGCGTGATATCGGGATCCTTGCTCACACCGTAGTTGCTCGCCCAAAATAGCAGATCGCCGGGCTTTAGCCCGTCGAGCTCAAAGGTGTCGTCACGCTGCGCAAGCACCGCCTGAAAATTTCCCGCTTTGCGGACCCAAATATATTGCTCGCGCGCATCACGGGGGACATCTTTCATACCGGCTTGCGTGAGCACATAGAAAATAAAGCCGGACGAATCCATCCCGCCGTTCTTCGGATCCGCCGAAACATACTTGTAACCCAGGTTGCGACTCACGAGATCCAGACCTAAATCGACAACTTTTCGAACTTCCGGCGAATAACTGGCAGAATCAGCGATCTGGTCGGATGCATTCGGCGACGGAGTTTTCATTGGCGCGGGCGTGGGTGTTTGTTCGGTCGACGAAGGCGTCGCAGTACTCATGGGCACCTCTGAGGAAGTGTTTAGCGGCGGCAAACTCGGTATTGGTCGTTGAGCGGGCACTTCAAGAGGCACGTCGGATGTCACCGTCATCGTTGGAAACGGCGTGGATTGCATTTCCGCCGCCGTTCGCCGGGTGGTCGTCGCGTGTCGGCGGGGCGGCGGAGTAATCGGGCGGACCGCATCAAAATACTGGGTGGCCGCTTTCGCAGTCGGCGTCGGCGTCTGCGCGATTGTCGCACTCGGAGTCACGATTTCAGTAGCGTCGGGCGGGGAAGTTGCGTCCGGTTCAGGGTCCGCAACCGTTGAAGTCGGTGTTTCCGTCGGCGAAGCAGTCGTTGATTTTTTGCTCACCACTGGGGATGCGGACGTTTTTTTCTTTTTTCGCGGTTTCGCGGTTGGCGTTGGTCGGACAAAGAGTTTTTTCAGCTTGTCGCCCAGTGTCTCTTCTTTTTCCTCCGTTGCGCGCGCCACTTGCACGTTCAAGCCCAGGGCAACCGCGATTAGGACTACGCAACGTACGTTTCTCTTCACGCGTTGCGGCCTATCTCAGCCGGCCAATTCTTGAAGCACAGCTTTATTCATTTGAATGCCTGCTTCCAGATTCTCCAGTGGAAAATTTTCGTTCGGCGAATGCGCGCGACAATTCGCAAGCGCCAGCCCAAGCAGCAACGTTTCAACGCCCAGAATATTCCGGAAGTCGGAAACGATCGGAATGCTGCCACCTTCGCGGATCAGAGCGACATCCTTGTTAAACGCTTTCTTTAACGCGCGTTGCGCTGCTTTTCCGAACTTACTGTTCGGATCGGTCAAGTACCACGGACCGGAATGACCCGTTACCATTTCCGCGATCACCCCGGGCGGAAGATTTTTTTGAAGATGCTTTTTTACAAGATCGACAATCTTGTCGCCGTCTTGATTTGGGACCAGCCGAAAGGTCAGTTTTGCCATCGCATGACTCGGTAGGACCGTTTTGGTGCCCGGGCCTTGATAGCCGCTCCCCATTCCGTTGATCTCCGCGGTCGGTCGCGCCCAAATTCTTTCCAGCGTGGTGAATCCGGCTTCGCCGAAGAGGGCTGGCGCTTTCGTTTCATCAAGCATTTCCTTGTCCGGATCGAGTGGGAGATTTTTCCAGGCCTTGCGTTCCCAATCCTGCAACGGCTCGACGTCGTCGTAAAAGCCCGGCACGGTGATGTGACCATTCGAGTCGTGAAGACTCGCAAGCATTCGCGCCAAGGCCGCCGCCGGATTAGCAACCGCTCCGCCAAAAACTCCCGAGTGCAGATCCATCTTTGCCGCCGTCACTTTGACTTCGAGCGAGGCAACTCCACGTAGTCCGTAACTGAGCGTTGGCGTTTTAGGCGCGACCATTCCTGTGTCGGAAACCAAAACCACGTCGCATTTCAACGCTTGGCGATTGTCCGTTAGAAATTTTCCAAGATTCTGGCTGCCAACTTCCTCTTCGCCTTCAATGACCAGATCGACATTCACCGGGAGATCGCCGCTTTTCTCGATCGTTTCCTGCAAACCGAGAATGTGCGAAAAAATCTGCCCCTTGTTGTCCGTTGCCCCTCGGGCAAACACGTAGCCGTCCTTTAAGACCGGCTCGAAGGGCGGCGATTCCCACAATTCCAGCGGGTCGGGCGGCTGAACGTCGTAATGGCCGTAAATCAATACGGTCGGCCTTCCGTTTCGATGTTTGTTTCGCGCCCAAACAACCGGATGACCTGGGGTAGGAACAACTTTCGATTCGAGCCCAATTTTCTCGAGCTTTTGTGAAATCCAGTTCGCGCAATCACGCACCTTGTCGGCGTATTTTTGATCCGTCGAAACGCTCGGGAAGCGGAGCAGAGTAAAATATTCTTCCAGATAATTGTCGCGCATGATCGAGACGTTAACCAGTTTTCGCCGTTTGCCTACGACTTCTGCCGCAATTGAATACGGATTAGATAAAGAATCGAAGCCGCGGCGAGGACAATTCCGGTCACGACAAATTCTCGCGCGGTCGCGTGTGCGAGAATCCAGATGATCGCGACAATCGCGAGCGCGGGCACGATTTTCATTCCGGGAAAATTAAACGGCTGGCCATCGCTACGGACATCGCGCTGAACCAAAAACCAGCACGCGGCGCAACAAAGCAAGTACATCAACAGGACCGCGACGTTCGATAGCACGGCGAGTTGTTCAAACGTTCCGCTCACCGACAAAACGAATGCGAGCGCCGCATAGGTAATGATCGCGACATCGGGCGAGCGGTAACGCGAATGCACGTGCGCAAAGAATTCTGGAAGCGCACCATCGCGACCGAAGGCAAAGATCATTCGCGGCGAGCTTAAAATATCGCTCGTAACAAATCCAAATGCCGAAATGGTCGCGCCTGCGATCAAAATGGTTCGCCCGACGTTGCCGAGAAATCTCGCGGCCGATTCGGCAAGCGGCGCGTCCGGATGATTTGCGAGATCAGCGCCGAGCGTTCCCTGCGCGACGACTTGGATCAAAATATAAACAATTGTTGTTGTTACGAGCGCAAGGTAGGCCGAGCGCGGGACCGTCCGCGACGGATTTTTTACTTCACCGCTGGGGATCAAGGCCACTTCGATTCCGACGAACGCGAAGATCAAAAGAATCACCGCGTCGCCCAGAGGTTTACTGCCGGGCCAGCCACTCCAACTCAAATTCGGCCCGTTCACAAAAAATAATCCGGCACCGATGAACAACAAGAGAGGCAATAATTTCGCGACTGTGATGACCGTGACCGCGCTCGCGCCTTCTCGCACGCCGCGAATATTGATCGTAACCAGAAAAGCGTAGACGGCGAACATCACAATAGTGCGCAGGGCCGCACTGCCGAGAATTGGAACAACCAAGGCGATTGAATTCGCGAGCACATTGACAACGCCCGCAACCGCGCCAAGCGCGGTCAAAAAATAAAGCATGCCCGCGAGAAATCCGACGTACCGACCGAATGCAACTTCGACGTAGGCATAAAGTCCGCCGGTCAGCGAGACGCGACTCCCGGCAATCGCGAAACAGGTGACAAACAAAACCATCGCGATCGCGCAACAAACGAAGGCAAGCGGCGCAGCAGGACCGAGCCCTTTGGCGACGGTCGCAGGAATTACAAAGATGCCCGCGCCGATCGTGGAGCTGACAATGTTTGCGGTGAGCGCGGGTATTCCGATACCCCGCACAAGTTTCTCATCGGCGAGCTCGGCTTGATGGATTTCGGTTTCCGTCTCGCCGAGCATGCCGCGCATGGTGCGCGATTCTAGAAATTGAATCAAGGCCGATTCGGCGACCGGTCTCTACAAAATGTAGGGGTCGGCCAGGCTAGATTCACCATATTTTGTATGATTTTGCTTGTCAGCACGCCTGGGCTACTATATTCCCTCTAAGGCCGCCAGAGGGCCCTGCCCGCATGCATCTACAATCGCTCGAGCTCTTCGGCTTCAAATCCTTCGCCGATAAGACTCTCATCGATTTTCACGAGGGCGTCACCGCGATCGTTGGGCCGAATGGCTGCGGCAAATCCAATATTCTCGATTCCATCAAGTGGGTGCTCGGCGAACAATCCGCTAAATCGCTTCGTGGCGGCGAAATGGCGGACGTTATTTTCAATGGCACCGACAATCGCAAGCCACTCAGCTTCGCCGAGGTGTCGCTAACCTTCACCGATTGCGCGTCGGAACTGAATGTCGAATGGCACGACGTGCGCGTGACCCGCCGCGTTTATCGGGACGGGAATTCCGAATACCTCCTCAACAAAACGCCGTGCCGTTTGAAGGACATTCGAAATCTTTTTGCTGACACCGGTGTCGCGCGTTCGGCCTATTCGATGATGGAGCAAGGCAAGATCGACATGATCTTGAGCTCCCGGCCGGAAGACCGGCGCATGATTTTCGAAGAAGCCGCCGGAATCACCAAATACAAATCGCAAAAGAAGGAAGCTCTCCGAAAACTGGAAGCAACCGAAGCGAATCTGCTTCGGATTGGTGATGTCATCAAAGAAGTGAAGCGCCAGATTGGTTCGCTTCAACGCCAGGCCGGTAAAGCGCGTCGTTATCAGGCCTTGCATGCCGACTTGCGCGTTCTCGATACGCACCATTCGAAAAAGCAGCTCGCAAAACTCGAATCCGAGCTCGCGCATTCCCGCAGTGAGATCGAGAAAATTTCCGGTTCCGAACAGACTAACCGGGCAAAAATCGAAAGCCGTGAAAACGAGCTTGCCGGTGAACGCCACGCGCTGGACGAGATCGACACCAAGGTCGGCGAGATTCGCGCCGAAGCGCAACGCTTGCAGAGCGAAATCGCGGCCTACAAGAGCCGGATTGAATTCAATCGTCAACGCCAAGACGAATTAAACGATCTGATCGAACGCGCACGCGCCGATATTTCGAGAGCTGAAAACAAACGGAAGGAGCACGAGACGCAGATTCGTGAAAGCAACGCGCTGATTGAAGACACTCAGGGGTTTCTCCAATCGAAGCAAAACGAGCTCGCGAAGATCACGGAAGCGCTTGACAAACTGCGCGCCCGCCGCGAGGCGCGCGAAACCGAACGCAAACATGCCAGCGCATCGCTTTCAAAGTACGAGGCGCGGATCGACAAGCTCGAGGACGATCTGGCTGGACTGACTGCGCGACGGGAATTGACCCAGGAACAGATCCGCCAACTTTCCTCGGAAATTAAAGAGGCTACAAAAGCGCATGAGAACGTGGCCGCCGAAATTACCGCCGCGCACAAAAGCACGGAAACCGAGCAGCGGAAACTAGAGGAACTTCGCGCGGAATCCCGGAATGCCGAAACAAATCTGCGCCGGCAACAGGAGTTGCTCGCGAGCGTTGAGGCCGAAGGTGTCGGATTCGAGCGGTCGGTCGCGGAAAAACGTTCCACGCTCGAAATCCTACGTCAGCTCAATGCGGAGGGAGAAGGCCTCGCTCAGGGTTCACAAGCCGTGCTCAAGGGCTTGGACGATCCCAACCGGTTTTGTGATTCGATTCTCGGCTCACTCGTCGCGAAAATCGACGTCGATCCAAAATTCATTCCCGCAATTGAGGCCGCCCTCGGCCGGAACCTGCACGCGGTTGTTGTCAAGGACGCCCACTGCGCGGATGAAATCATTTCGCGTATGACAAAGAAGAAACTTGGTCAGGCGGCGTTGTTCGCGCCGAAACTGGCCGCTTCGACCCACGAATCGGTCCGCAAGAGCCTGCCGAAAGGTGCGATCGCCTGGGCGACCGACAAAGTCATCGCGCCACGCGCGCTTGAAGCACTTGTCCGCCAACTGCTCAGCGGCGTCGTCATTTTCTCGAAGCTGCATGATGCGCTCGCAGCGAAGAAAGATGAGCCTACCCTTGCGATGGCAACGCTCGACGGCGAGTTCGTTTCCGCGGAGGGAATTGTTTTCGGCGGCAGCAGCACCGTAAAAGCCGACTCGTTGCTCGAGCGCAAGGCTCGCGTGGCGGCCTTGGAAAAGGAAATGACCGGACTTGAGAGCGAGCGCGAAGTCGTTGTTCAAAAACTCGATCAGGCAAAAGCAAACGTGGCGGCCGCTTTGAGCCGCCTGGATGAAGTCCGCGCACATCACCAGACGACGCATCTGTCGCATTCGACATCGGCGAACAAAATTTCGTTACTGCAAGCCGAGGAAAAAGAAGCCCGGCGCAAGATCGACAATCTCAAGAACGAAAAGAGTACGCTCGAGCAACAGATTGAGGCGGCCGACCAGCGAATCTCCGCTCTGGAAGAAGAACTGACGGCGGCGCGCGATGAATTGGCCGAACACGAAACTGCCCAAAGTGACGCCGAAAAAGACGAAAAAGGTGCACGTTCTCAGGAAGAAAAAACCCTGGAGGATCTGAATGAATTGCGCCTGGCAGTTGCGACCGCGCGTCAGCGACAGGAAGGTTTGGAAGCGCAACGTCAGCCGATGGCCGCACGGGACACGGAGTTGGTTGAGCTAATCGCGACGCGGAAAGCCGACATCACGAGCTACGAATCCAAGATTGGCGCCCAAACGCAGGAAAATCGCGACGCGGACGTTGCGATTAAGGAACAGGCGTCGCGCGCATCGGAAGCGGAAGCTGCCGCGACAAAAATTTCTTCGCAGCGAGCCGAGCGACTCGCGGCGGTGCAAAAGGGTGAGACGGAACTCCGCGGTTTACGCGATTCGCTCAGCGAGTTTCAGGAGAAACGAGGGCAGCAACAGGTCCGTGAATCGCAGTTACAAATGCAGATCGAGAATCTCGCGGAAAATATTTCCCGGCGCTACCAGGTTGATCTCCGCGAATTCAGTCCGGACGAAGTCGCTTTCGATAAGATCCTTCGAGTGCAATTGAAGCGCGCGGAAAAAGAAGCCGCCGCAGCCAAACAGATCGATGTCGCCGATGAGCAATTGCAACAGATCATCTCGGACCTGACTCACCAGCTCGATAACATGGGTCCGGTCAATCTCGACGCGGTCCAGGAATACGATGAACTCGAAGAACGTTACACGTTTCTCGAATCCCAGAACACCGATCTTACCAATTCCCGGCGCGAGTTGCTCGATGTGATTGCCAAGATCAATGCAACCACGAAGGAATTGTTTGCCGACACGTTCGCGAGGGTTCGCGTGAACTTTAAAGAAATGTTCGCTGAATTATTTGGCGGCGGTCGGGCCGACCTCACGCTGATGGACGAAAGCGATCCGCTCAATTGCGGAATCGAGATCACGGCCAAGCCACCCGGGAAGCAATTGCAAAGCGTGTCGCTTTTGAGCGGCGGCGAACGCGCAATGACCGCCGTGGCGTTGCTTTTCGCAATTTATATGGTCCGTCCGAGTCCATTTTGCATCCTGGACGAAATTGATGCGCCGCTGGATGAGAGCAACATCAATCGTTTCATCCGGATGCTCGATCGATTCATTGCCCAAAGCCAGTTCGTCATCATTACGCA
>Ga0066903_100000268_pt1 | contig 30085 bp, 40 predicted proteins | sample PanSoiMetaGPlot1_FD_67491 | JGI IMG/M metagenome (GOLD analysis project Ga0066903, IMG submission 67491) | Tropical forest soil microbial communities from Panama analyzed to predict greenhouse gas emissions - Panama Soil - Plot 1 (version 2) | ecosystem: Environmental > Terrestrial > Soil >... | reverse complement strand
CATCGTTGATCGAGCCGTGAACATTGGGCGTATAGGTGCCGGATTGCGAGACAAAATCGATCTGGAAGATGCCGGTGCATGGGCTTGCGGTGCAGGCCGGAATGCCGCCTGAGGCATATTGCGGCGAGCTCGCCGGTAGCAGCACCGAAAAGCTGGCGTGCCTGACCGAGCCATTATCGCCATTCTCGCGATAGGTCCCGATCTGATCCCATTGGCACGGCAGCACCGCTGCGTTCGCGTGATCCTGGCAAATCGGGTAATTGGTTCCCGGCACCCAATCGCCGCGCGCCCAAGATTGCCCGCCGACATAAGGATAGCCGTTGGCCCCGGGCACGACAGCGCTCGCGGCGTCGGCGTTCTGAATCGTGAACGATGTGATCCCCGCCCCGGCGGCCGCTCCTGTCAAGGTGAGCGCCTGGAACTGCGGCGAATTGGAAATCCCGGTTTGCTGCGCGTAGGCGTAAACATCGGTATAGGTGCCGGCCGGGGTGCCACCCGCCGCCGCGCTTTGCTCCAAGGTGCAGGATGCCATCGCACAGCCGACTAGGTGAAAGGCACCGGTATTGCCTCCGGTGCAACCGCTGATCGGTGCATTCGTCCCGGTGCAGAGCGCCAGAGTGCCGCTGAAAGCAGGACCCGCACTCATATTGACCGTGAGGGTGCAAACGGAGCCGTTCTGCACCGCCGCGGTGAAGCTGCACGATGACGGCGTAATCGAGACGATGGTTTGCGCCGCGCCGCCCCCGCCGCCGCGACCGCCGCGCATCAGCGCTTCGACATCGGATGTGTAGGCAAGGCCGAGCGCGAATGCCAGCCATAGGAAAAGACGCAGCCGCCAGGAAATCATTTGCCATCGCCCGAGAAGACGTAAGCCGGGCTGCCGCCGCGACTATAGGCGTGGACGATCAACCAGCCGCCCGGCCCCACGGTTTGCGTGAACCCGAACGGATTGCCGCCGGTTATCCCGGCCCCTGCGACCGGCGACACCGGCCCAGCTCCGTCCTGGAGAAGTCCGATATCGCAATACCCTGCTGCGGTCTGCAAGTTGGCCGGAACCGTCACCGTCACCGGGCTCGCGCTGTTATAATGCACGTAGCCGAAGCAATCATTCGAGGTCAGAGTGTCGGTCGCGCTTGAGGTCATGCGAATCGGCTTGGACGCCGGCAGCAGCGCCGATCTCCACGCGTTGTTTAGGCAGAACCACAGTTTGAGATTGCCCGCGGCGCTATCAAACGAGAACCCGTTATCGGTCGGCGCCCCCGGCGAGCCTGTGCACGATCCGGTCGGATCGCCTGCGAGATAGCTTAGTATCGGCGGCAGCGGCGCGCAGTTGACCGCTGTAGCGGTAATCGACGTGACGAATTGCCCAGTCGGGCAAGAGCCGGTAGCGCCACCACCGCCGCCGCCCCCACCACCACCGCCGCCGGTTTGCGCGGTGAACGTCGTCGATGCGATCAAGGTGTAGCCGTTGTTGGCGTAGAACCGAGCCTCGTAGGTGTTCTGCGCGCTCGGCGCGACCATGCTGACGGTAGCCGAGCTCATCGCGGTCGGTGGCGGCGTGCCGGTGCCGCTCAGATAAACCCAATTGAACACGTCATTATTCGGGGTTGACGTGTGCGGCCCCAGGGCAATCCAATCCGTGTTGCTGCCACTGCCCCCGGTTACATGGATCGCCATCGTCGAGTCTGGCGCGACCGTCGCATTAGCCGACCCGTTGACGGTGATCGACTGCGCATGAGCCGTGGCCCAGAACATCAAGCCCAGGATCAAGACCACTAGGACCGCCAAGGTGCGCCAGGTGATAGCGTCAAATTGCCAAACCTTATCGCGGTCCATCATCAACCCCTTGTGCCAAAAAGCCGGAAACCGGAGCCGGTGCCGGGCGTGCCGCCGGAACTTACCGGCTTTGTCCACACCCGCACCCAATCGACCCCGAATTGCACGCCAACCCCATTGCCGCTGATCAAGACGCAATTGTGCTGGTTGGTCAGTTGTGTGATCCAGTTGCCGGTAAAGGGAGAAGTGGCACCGTTGCCGGCATTGGTGGCAGCAAACCCGGTGGTGTTGTACCAGTTGAGGATTACCTGACCGACCGGCAGCACGCCACTTGACAGCGTTTGTCCGTTGGCATCGGCCGCCGGCACCGCCATCACCCCGGCTACCAGCGCATTGGTGATCGTGTCCTGCGGGCTTTCCAAGAAAATGCCTTGATTGGTTTCCAATGCCCCGCCGGTCGTATACCACGCGGCATTGCCCCGCCCGTTGCCGCCATTGTCAATGTTGTCTTCCTCGACGAATTGCACCGTGGCACCGATACCCGCCGTCAGAAACTCGGTTGGCATCGTCCAGGCGATCGTCGGCGTGCCGGACGAAAATTTGACTTCGAAATAGTATCCGCCTGGCGGGATCGGCGTCCCTCCCCAATAAGGTGCCGCACCTGTCGGATAGCACGACGACAAGATCGGATAAGAGGAAGGCGTCGAGACATTCTGCGTCAGCTTCACCTTGCCGCCCACGATCGAGGCAAAGCCGCTCGAAACGTTCTGCGCCGAAGACGTGCACCAGAAAGGCTGATTGTTGCAGCTCGCCACTCGCGGCCACGGCCCGACCGAATACCAATTGTATCCGGCGCTGTAAGGCTGCGCATTCTGCACCAGATCGATCGTCGAAAGAGCGGTGAAACTATCGGCGAGTATCTCACAGGTGTAGCCCATCGCCGCCACATCGGCCCGCGCCTGCGCTGTGTACGGCAGATCAGTGCCACACGCTGCCGAAGCCGCGCTCGCCCAAAGCAGCGCTCCAAGGCCCGTAACCAGCAGTTTTAGCATGATCCGGCCGTGCTCCAATAAAGGCGTAGGTTGTGGCAAAGGGCGGTGCGGTTGCCAGACGAATAAGCCGCCGTGTCGATCCGATATTCGCCGGCTTGGCCCTTCATGTAATAATTTGCCGCAGTGCTGCGCCCGCTAAGGTCAGATATTGTATAGCCCCCCGCCGAGCCATTGGTGCTGCCTGTCGTTTCGGTGCCATCTATATTAAGCACCGAAGTGCTCGCGGTTGTGGTAAACGTTGCTTGCGCCGTGTGCCATGTGGCATCGGTGGAACTCATACTGCTCAAGCTATTGCCCTCTGTTCCGCTGTTCCAACTATTAGCGACGCTGCGATTTAGACTTGCGGCTGCACCGCCGCCAGAATTTTCTGTACCTAGAATAATTTGGAAACCCAACACTGCATTGTCTCCGGTTACATTTACCGCAGTGCTATACGAAATCGGCGGCGAAATACTGGTGATCGTTCCGGTAAGTATCATCGACGAGCCGTCGAATTGGATGCACGGCAATGTACCCTTGCAACTAAAGATTAGCTGCGGCTGATTGGCGTTAGTCGCCTGCGTCAGGTTGGCGGTCCCGACCTGATCGTAAAGAGTCGTGACAAAACAGGCCGTTGCGGAACAGAACGAGCTCGCGCTCGCTGTGTCGAGCGATCCGGTGTTCAGGATTTTGATCGTGCTCGTCGTGTTGTCGCTGGCGCGCCGGATGATCATCGCGTTGTTCGCGCCGGTCGAGTAGGCGCACGAGTAGCCGCGCACGCCCCAATAATGGGCCGCTCCCGAGAGCGCATCGCCCGAGCCAAGATACCCGCCGGTGCAGCCACCCCCGGCGACGGTAGCTTTGTCCTGCGCGCGCACGTGCCACGGCAGCCCTTGCGCGTGAGCCGACCCGGCCAGCGCCAGCAGCAACGCCAGAGCGCGGAGGATCAAGTGCAGCGCCCTCCGACCAAGGCAGTGCCCGCGGCTTCGCCAAAGACCGATATCACCGCATATTGCGCGTTGGTGGCGACGGTCGTGCAGGGCGAATGGACCGTGCCGGTGCCGGCAACCACCGTCATCGCCCCGGTGCTGAGCTGTTCGATGCCGATCGAGCACCCGGCCGGAAAGCTCGTATTGACCGTAGCGTTAGCCGGCGAGGCTGAGTTGTAGCGGTAAAGCGCGCCGCAAGTGATGGTACTGTCAACGGTGAGCGCGGTGGTGATAGTGATCGGCGCGGGACCGATCGTCGAGCCGCTGAACGTGTTTGTGCCCGTGAAGGTATTATTTGCGCTGGTCGAGGCGCCGGACGCGCCAGCGATCCCAGGCGGCGGAAAGACCACCATGTTAGCCGGACCCGACGAGCCGATAGTTTGCAGCGCCATACCAACCACCTGACCCGAGGCTGGATAGCTTGCGCCGCCATCCTTACAATTTCCCGCCGTCGTCGCGCTGATCTGCACGTAATGATTGGCCACGACACCCGCGCCGTCAAAAGTGCACGAGACAATGCCGTTGACGCCGACGATCGCAGTCCCGGTCGTGCCGCCCCCCGAGACCACGACACCGATCGCGCCCCCGGTATCGCTCGTCAACACCGTCACGGCGGTTGACGGCGCTCCCGTCAGCTTCGCGAGCAGCCCGTTGGTCGTGCCGGTGCCGCTGTTCGTCACCGGGACGGTCATCTGCGCCGCGGCCATGTGGCCGGCGCAGGCCAGAACCGCCGCCAGGAGCAAGATCCTCCATTTCATGACGCGCACCCCATGATCACGACGATGTTGGTGTTGCTGCCGATTATCAGCGCCCCGGCACCCGCGATCACGGTGCCGCCGCAGGCTGGTGCGATCGGCATGCCGCCGCCGCTGATCGTGACCATCTGCACCAGGTTGGCGCTCGCCGATGTGGCGAGCAGCAGCAGGATGACAAAGGCCCATCGGATCATCGGTACGTCACCTGACAGGCACCGGCCCCGGCGGGTGTTGACGGCCATGTCCCGGACCCGACCAGGATCAACCAATAGGCCGCCGGCACGGTCGTTGTCGTAACACCAAGGTCTTGCTCGGTTCCCGCCGTGCCGCCGGTTCCGACATTGCCGGCCGATGTATTGATCTTGACGCCGCCGGCCGGCGGCAGGGTGCCGCCGCTGGCAAAGGAATAGATGTCTACCGTCGCCGCGGTTGATTCGAGAGCGGTCGGCAGGCAGCGCACCCCGTAGACGATGCGCGGCGTCGCAAACCGCATAATCGGCAGCGGGTTGGTCGAAAGGTTCTCGCCGTTGCCCCATGTCAGCGGCGCATACTGTACCGGCCCCAACGGTGCCGAGAACGCCGTTGTCCCGGCGACTCCGCTGGTTGAGACAACCGTAAACGTGTCGGCAGGAATAGTGATCGCGGCTCCCAGAGCTCCACCGCCTACCTGCCCGTTGTTGATAGCGTCGGTCGATTGCGGCGTGAGCGTCGCCAGGACGCCGATCGTCTGGATGACGACCGCACCGTTGCTCGCCAAAGTCGCCGCGCTCGGCAATGTCAGGGTAAGGCCGGAACTGGTAAAGACAAAGATGTGCCCGTAAGCCCATTGCGTCGCGCTGACCGTGACCGCGCTCGGATTGGCGGTGATGCCGGCGCCGGTCAGCGCATTGGTTGCATAGCAAGTGCATGATGTTTGATAGGTGAAATCGACCAGCGCGCCGGCCGCGAGCTCACCGCCGACCAGCGCCACCGTCCCGGCGTCGGTCTGCACCATCGCCGGCTGCGCGCCGGTGCTCGCGACATTCAACGTGACAGAGCCGGTATTGGTGAGCCCCGAGCCGATACGCGCACGCACTGTATAGCCATCGGTGAGCGTGAACCCGCTCGGCGTCGGCGTCGCGATCGTCTGCGCGTTGGCCGTCCCGGCGGTCGTGCCGGCAAAGAAGATGCCGGCTGCCGGCCCGGTCGTGCAGGCGACGCCATTGACGTAACAGCCCTGCATGTTGAGCGTACCGCTGCCCTGCGCACCGCCGACCGCGGCGCCGACGACGACGCCGGTGCCGCCATCGGTGATTGTGCTGTTGCCGAGCGTTGATACCGAGATCCATTTGGTGACCGAGTTCGCGGTACCGGTGCCGGTCGTGCAGGCAGTTGAGAGATCGGCGCACGAGGCTTGCGAGAAGGTTCCGGTGCCGTTGCTTCTGAGCGCCCCGGTCACCGCGCCGGGGTCACTCGCGATCGTCAGGTTTGAGGCGAGCTTTAAAGTGCGGCTGCCGTTGACGACATCGAAGATCAACTGGCGTCCTGCCGTCAGCGCCACGCTCGAGGTCGCGCTCAAGGTCACGTCAAAGGATGCACTGGTGTCGCGCAATCCCAAGCTCGGCGACGCCAACAGACTAAGAGCGGTGATGCTCGGTTGCGTCGTACCGAGCGCAACCAGCGTCGAGCCGAGCTGAAAAGAAGAATTGAGAAGCGCCGAGTTCGGTAAGCCCGAGATCAGCGTGTTGCTGATCGTGCCGCCTGCGGTGGTTTCGACGATCGTATTCGACCCGGTGGTCCCGACCGGCAAGCCGGCGCCCAACGCCGTGCCGGCGGTATTCGACCACTGCGGCACAAAACCGACCGTCGTCGAAGCCGGGCCGGTGATACCGCCACCGCCACCCGATGACGCCAACACCTGGTTCGGAAAGGTGCCGGTCAGCGTCATCCCGGTGCCAAGCGTGGCATTGCCGAAAGTGGTGCCGTTGGCTGTCACGATCGGGCCAGCCGGCACCGTCACTCCGCCGCTGCCGTTTGCCGCTACGGTGATTCGCCCCTTCGCGTCATAGGTGAGGTTACAACTGAGGCACGATCCCGCCGTGATCACGCTGGTCAGCGTAATGTTGGGGAGCGTCGAGCCCGCCGCGTCGCCGGTCAAGGTTCCGACATTAGTCGCCGCCGCCCCCGGCGCCAGCACAGATGCCGGCACGTTGCCGAGCGTCAGGTTGCCGCCCGACAAGACAAAATATGATGCCAGCGTGCCGGCCGTGATCGTCGTGCTGGGAGACGCGCCGCCATAGATCGCAATCGCCTGCGGCCCGCCGGTGGAGACCGTGCCGCCGGTCGCGCTGATCGTGATCGAGCCACCCGCGCCGGCCAGCGAGATACCGCCCCCCGCGACCAGCGCTGTGTCCTGCGCGACCGCCGCGCCGCCGGTGGCGTTGCCGAGCACATGCAGGTTAGCGATCGACGGCAGGCCGGTGAGATAGCCTTTCGAGGCGATATAGGTGTTGATCTGGGCTGCGGTCACCGCCACCATTGGCGTAGCGGCGTTGCAGCCCTGGCAATCCGGGAGCTTGTCGGCGTCGGTGATCGCCGCACCCGCGCCAAGCTGATCGATGCGGCTTTGAGCCAGCGCCGGACATGCGGTGCCGATCAGCAGCAGCGTCAGCACGCCATATAAGATAACCTTCATTTGACCAGCAGAATGTTGGTGGTCGTGCCCGCGACCAAGAGGCAGTTTGTCGTCGTGCCGTTGATCAGAAGGCAATTTGACGGGATGACGACGGTGGTGCCGGTGCCTTTGGTGATGCGCTGGTCATCGATGCCCAGGCCAAAGCCGAGCCCTTGCGCGAGCGCCGCGCCAGCCGCCAGGCAGAGGCCCAGCGCTAGTAGAGCACGACCATGCCAACGCATGTCGTATTCGTCGCGAAAATTTGATAAGGCCGCACTGGCAGAAACGCCCCCGGCTGCACGTTAGCATAAGTGATCTGGGCATGATCGCCGGTCAGCGACATGACCAACACACACGCCGCCCCGGCCCCGGTCCCGGCAACGAATAGCGCCTTGGGAGAATTGGCGCACGGTGCCGTCCCGGCAGGCAGCGGTGCCGTGTCGCTCGGCGTCACCACCTTGGCGCAGGCCGCTTGATTGACGGTCCAGGTAGGCGTCTGCTGGGTTTGAGCGAAGACCGGCAGCGCGCACGCAACCAAGAGGCCGATCAGAAACAGCCGGATCATTTCTTGCCTTTCCGCTTGCCGCCGCCGTGCGAGACCACCGTAGCATAGCCGATCGACTTGGCGGCCTTGGCCGACTTTCCTTTTTTCTTCATCGAGGCAGCGACGTGCGCCGCCTGGCGGTCTTCTTTCGCGGTGAAGCGTTTACCCGGCATCCTAATTTACCTTTAGATTGACGTTTCCGGTGCCGCCGCCGCCGCTGGTACAGCCCGGCGATGGTATTCCCTGCACCGCGTCGGCGGTGACGATGTTTGCCGAGACTGTGCTACATCCTACCGACCAAATCGGCGTTGATATATTAGAGACAGTAGAACAAAGATTTTGGGCAAGTCCGGCGCCCGCGCTTATACCGATAGACAAGGCTCCATAGAATTGAAAGTTATTCCATATTGTATTCCACCCGCTGCAAGCGGTGCCACCGGCTTGACTATTGTAATTTCCCGAGCTGAAATTAAACAATGCCGATGGGACAGACGACGTGGACACGTTGGGGACTGCCGTAATCGCGGTCCCGGTGGCAACCGCTGGCAATCCGGCATTGGCATCAAACGCGCCGCCGCTAGGTATTCCAGACAACCCGTAAACCCCGCCGGATATGACCGGCGTGGTCGAGAAGCCGATCGTTACGGTACAACTCGCAATTGTGCTCGCGGCGTATGCCGTCCATTCTTCTTGATCGATGTCACAGGTACCGGACGCGTTGTTGTGGCAATACGTGCCCCCGGTGAAGTTGATAAACGTCGTGCGCTTGCGCAATGACCAAGAAAGCCCGCACCCAGAAACGCCAGTCGCTTGCGGCGTACCATTCGAGGTAAAATCGACCGCGCCAAAATTGAGGATGATTCGCTCGGGTGCCGATGCCGTGACGAGTGTAAGTGTAAGATTATTGCTGACGCTGGCGCCGTTGGTGTGGATGCTACCGCTGTCCACCATCGGCGGGGTCGCCGCCGCCAGCCTCGCGCAGAGGCATAGCGCGATTACTAGGATCGCACGCATTTGAGCGTGACCGAAGGGGTGGCAAAAGTCGCGTCGGCGCTCGCCGGAAACGCCAACTCGACAAAGTCGGTGGCCGCCAACGTCATGCCACCACTAGAGGCGAAGGTCGGTTGAGAGAACGCGGCAGCACCCGCGCCCCACGCAATAGTGCCGCGCGGGGTTCGTGTCCCCGAGCTCGTCACCTGATTGACGTTGACCGTCACCGCCGCGGTCGGTGCCACTTCCGAGCCGGCCGTCGATCCGGCAAAACCGGTCGGGCAAGTCGCCGCACCGTCCATCGAAAACAGTAACACCAGCCCATTTGGCGGCACACCCGACCATCCCAAGGTAACTTCGTATGGTAGCGGTCGAAACGTCGGAGGCGCCGCCGCGCCCGAGGTCGGGCCCGCCCACACCGTGTTCGCGGCTTCGGGTGCCTTGGGGATGATCAGATTGCACGCCGGCCCGGTGCATGGCGAGCCGCCGACCGGCGAGAGCTCGGGTGGGGCGGAGAGAGTGATGCTGGTGATCGTGCCACTGCCGCCGCCAGTGTTGACGCAGTTGAGAAGCGCGTAAAAGTTCGCCATCACTTGCGTCGCGTCAGGGACGACGCCGTTTTGCAGCACATAGGGAAGCGTGCAGGTTGCCGCTCGAGCGCCGCCTGAAGGCCCGGTGATCAGCCATACGGAGAGAAGCAGCAACCCGCACACCCGCATCATCATGGCGTTACCGTCACGATGAAAGGCCAGTAAGAGGTCAGCGCGCCAGCGGCAATGCCCTGTACCTCGCCGATGATCTTGTTGATGCTGGGTGCGCTCGTCCAGTTGGTCACCAGGTTAGTGCCGGTGATGATGAATTGATCCCCGGCCGCGCTCGCCACAGCCGCTTGCGAGAGCGTCGCGGAGAGGCCCCCGGCGGCGATCGAGACGATGTAAGTGCCGGCCGGGATGGTGCCGCGCGAATCGGTGATCATGTGACCCGGCAACCATCCTGCGGTGAGCGCGTTCGCGGAAAACCCGCCAATCGTCGTCGTCCCGTTGGTACTGCCGAGGATGGCGCTGTTGTTGTAGGGAGCCAGCGCCAAGAGATTGCTTTGGTTGTACTCGAGGATGAATGCGGCAGCCTGCGCCGCGCCATGCGGCGAAAGCTGCGCCAGCAAGGTGCCGATGACGGTTCCCTGACTGGCGCCGGCCGCGACCACTACCGCTTGCGGCTGACCCTGAATGACCGGCGCGGTGGGGAGTGGCGGCACCGAGATGTCGAGCGATTGGGTCGGCCAGTAGGACAGATACCCCAATTGCTCGTAGCGCAGCCGCAACGAGCCGATTGTCAGCCCGAACCGAGAAAGGCCGGTGATACGGAAGCGCGCCTGCTTAAAGACGAGCGGCTTGTGCCAGTTTAGCCGCTCCTGGCGGAAGAGATCCGGGACGGCGTACCAGAGACCCGTCCCCCATAATTGCGGCCCGCCCCACAGCGGCATCGAGTAGGGTCCGGGCAACATCACCGAATCGAGCACCGTACCGGTCTCGTTAAGCGCCTGGATGCTGACTGGCTGATCGGACGGATGCACCAGCCCGAGCGTTGCCTCGACGACGGCGTTCTCGGCGATAGCACCGGTGTCCGGCATCAGGCACGTTTGCGCTTCCCAAGTCAGGGTCGAACCGTCTTCCTCGAAATCGACAAACCCGCTCGGCTGCGACGGACTCTTATATAACTGCGCGGGAACATCCTGGGCGGCGGTGATGAAGGTATCGCCATAGCTGGCGATCGCCGAGGTTTGCAGCGTATGCGGGCCGCTCCACACCTTGCGCGGCAGATCATACCACCATTCGATCCAGGGTTGGCCGATCTGCTGCCCGTTTTGCAGCGCAAACCGGATCACATTGCCGTTGGCGGCGCCAACCGCGCGCGAGTGGTCTGCGATGTTGACAAAGGGCAGCGTTACGCCGGACCCGGCTTCGCCGATCGGCTGACCGATCGTCCCGGAGAAATCGATCATTCTCACCCCCTCGGGCGAGATAAACGCCATCCCGAGCGTCGTCGGCACGATCGCGGCCGGCGATTGGGTGCCGGTGGCGACATTGAGAGCCTGCACCGCGAGGTTGCCGAATTGCTGATCGCCGGTTACTTGCTGCACCGCAAGATCGGATTGAAAAAGGTACATCGCCGAGGTCATGCCGCCGCTGACCGGCGAGAGCAACGGCTGTCCGACGCAAGCCGTAACAGCCTCGCGATTGCCGGGGATGATGGCCTGGCTGGCGTTCGTGATCGAGGCCGGATTTTGCACGTCCGAGAACGGCGCACCGTCCTGCTGACAAGCAAAATAGGCCCGGCCGTTGAAATTGCCGACTCCTATAGGGGTTGACGGCAATGGGTTGATCGCGGTGGTGCCGCCGCACCACAACGGCGCCGCGATCGTGCCGCCGGTAATCGTCAACGTCGAGGAACCGCCGATCGTGGCGGCTTGGCTCAAAACCGCCGTGTAAAGCCCGCTGATCGTAAAAAGTCCGGTGATCAGCGCGGTTCCGAGAGCGGGATTGTTGAGGGTGATGCCAAAAACGGTCTGCGTCGCGGTCTGGCTGATCAGCGCGGTTGCATTAGCCACCGTCCCGGTGACGAGACCCGGCCCGGTAACCGTTGAGCCAACCTGCGGTACCGGGAGAGGCAAGAGCGTGCCGGGCTGGTAGCTGACGGTTATGTAAAGGCCGGTTTGTCCGCCGCCGATATTGCCCGGCTGACTGGTGTAGGTCGGATTGAGAATATTTGCGATGCGGGTGCCGGCCGGGATACCAGCGCCAGCGACATTCATCCCCGCCGACAAGCCGGCAATTGAGGCAACCCCGGCATTCGGGTTGCCGCTCACCAGGGTCGCCGGCACGCTGATATTCGCCCCGGTCAGATCGAACCAGCCAAAGACCGAGGAACGGTCGGGCGCATTATTGAAGGCAATCGGCTGATTGGCAGCGGTTGCGGTCGCGGCCGGCGAGATCGAAACCGTGTTGCCGTGAAAAGCGACGGTCTGATTAGAGAATGTCGTCGCCAGCGTCGTCGTGATCGTGATCGTCGTCCCGGCAATCGCGGTGATGTATCCCGAGAGGCCCGTCCCGATCGCCGACATGCCGAGAAACAAGCCGGTCGAGTTCGCCACCGTGAAGAAGTTGTTGCCCGCAATGCCGCTCGACGACTGATTGATATCGACGGTTTGAACCCCGGAGGTTGCGACCGTGCCAGGAGCGAGACCAGCCGCGGCGCTCACCACCATGCCGGGGTAAATCTGCCCGGCGAAAAACCCGGTGATCGTGCTCTGCCCCGCCACCACATTGCCGGTGATGCTCGCCGAGAAGCTGTTTGGGTTGTAGATGCCCCCGGCAAATCCCGGATGCGTGAAGACGACATAAGGACCGACGACGGCGCCGATCGGCAATTGCGTCGCGCCGACCGGGTTGGGATCGGTGGTCGGCGTGTTACCGACCGTGACGCCGGAAACCGACACAACCTGTCCGGTGATCGCCGAGACCGCATAAGGTTCGTCATGGCCCGGATTGCGCGTCGTCGTGATGAATCCGAAAATCGTATCGGCGAGGATGACGGGGTTGCCGCGCACCGTCGTCGGGTTCGTCGAAAACGCGGCATTGACGAAATTGGTCAGATAGTCCCGCGCCGGCCGGCAAACCCATTGATCCATCGTGCCGGGGTTCGGCACCAGATTGATCATGTTCAGAGCGGCGCCCTGGAAGACGTTGCTGCCGTCGAGAGCATCCGAACAACCCCGCGGCTTCCATGTCACGGTGCGGGTGTTGCGGATCGGCATCAGAAACCGAAGGTAGCTTTGCTCTTGGGGAGGTTCGACCAACCGGGACCAAAGCGGCGGCGGTCGAGCGAGACCGTGCGGGCGCGGTTGTTGTAATCATCCTTCATCTGTAGCAGCGAGCGCATCTGGGTCGGCACGCTGTTCGGAGCTCCCTCGCCGAGAAATTGCATCGCCCGCGCATCGTCGCTCTCGTGCATCAGCCGCCCGGTGACGGCATCGACCAGCGTATCCTGGAAAGCGAACCAAGGTATCGCCGTCGAACTCGCCGGGTTGGCGATATCGGGCGGGATGCGGTAGTAGCGCACAAAGCACGGATAGGCGCCGCCGGCCGGCGGCCACACATAGGCGATCGGGTTGACCGCGAAGGTGAGGCTGGCACCGGGGCCGGTCGATAGCACATCGCCGGGAACCGAGAGCGTCACGCCGGTTGCGGTGATCGATCCCGCCACGATCTGCGCGACGCTGCCGAGTTTGATCGCGTCGCCATAAACGCCCATGCCGGCAGTCAGCCCCGCAGTCGTCAGCATGTTGACAATCACGCCCGAGCCCGCCGTCGTCGAGCCGGTCGTCGTCAGGACATCGCGGCGCAGCGAGGTGTCGGTTGCCCAAAACACCGGGTAATTCTGAAACCCGGCCTGTTGCCATTGGTGATCGAACTCGTTGAGATCGATCGGTGTCAGTTGAAATGGATAGCCGGCGACGGGATAAAACTGAATATCGCCGCGCTTGGCGCGCAGGTAATCGGCCGGCAGTGTGAACGGACCCGAGGCGAGTTGCGCCTGTAGGTTGCCGATCGGTGCGGTGGCGCCGGTGAAGTTGAAGTTGAAGGGCGCCTTGTTGACTTCAAAATCATAGCGTTGCGCGAACCATTGCAGCGCAAGGTTGAGGCACGCCCCTTGATCAGCCGCGAACCCCGGTACCTTGGCCCGATTGCCGGCAAGCTGACAGATTTGCGCGGCGTTTAGAGGCATCAGCCACCGTTAAGATGACCATTGGTCAGCCGCAAGCACTCGGTAATGTCGGCGTCCATCTCGCTGAGGGTTTGCTCTTTTTTGAGAATGTCGTTTTGCAGTTGCGAGCGCTGCGTCTCAAATTCCTGGTTCGCCTTGATTTGCTCGGCCTCGACAATCTTGATTTCGGAATCAAGCTTGGCAAGCTCGCTAACTTGGCCGCCGCGTGGCTGATACTCGCCCCGCTTGCCGCTCGCCACCCATTCGTCCGAAAAATAACGCTGTTTGTCGCTTCGTTTTTTCTCGCTTTCGGCTACACGGGCTTGCCGGGCCGCCATCGTCGCAGCAAACGCGCCCTCCATTTCAGCGAGCGCCCGCTGATTCTGTTCCAACAAGATGAGCGTCGCCTCGCGCTGCCGGTGCAGCATCGGCAACCGCACAATCGCGCGCTGCCGCCGCCCGACCGCCACCAGCCGGTCGAGCGTATCGTCGAGCAGAAAGCGGCTGTCTTCGGCCGACACCGCGGCGGTCAAGTCGATTTGCGTGCCGTCGTCGCAGGCAATGCCGACTCGCATCGCGACGCCATGCGAGATCGGCTCGTCGCGCTCGCTCATCTGAGCGCCCGCACCACCGCATCGACCGGATCATCGCTGGGCGCCCCGACTGTCGCCCCGGTCTTGCCATTGACGCCGGCAACGCCGTGCAAAAAGGCGCCGGAGGCATCCTGCCGCACCAACGCATTGGGGTTCATCGTTCGGCCGCCACGGGCCGCATAGTCGCGGCGGTATTGCTTCTTGTTCGGATTACCCGCCCGATCTTCGCTATCCCAGCCGCGCGCTTCGGTCTCGGCGATATCCTGATATTGCCGGCGAGTGAAAGTGTAGGTGTACCCTTGGTGATACTTCACCCCGTCGATCGTAATGCCATCGGCGAACGGCGCCACGTTGATCGTGTGCTCGATCAGATCGTCGAGATGATCGGTTAGGCCCGCCTCGCGGCGCAACCGCTGCAATTCCTCAGCGGCAAAGGCGGTTTCGCCGTCGCGCTGTCGAGACTTCTCAATCTGGCGCAACTCAGCGGCGATCTTCTCCTGTTGCTCGCGGCGAATGCGCGCGACGACGTCGGGCGGCAGCCCGTATTTGCCAACTGGCGCGGACGCGGGCATGGCTTCGACTTCCGGTTTTGCCGAACGGTTGGCTGCCGCGGTCGCGCGGCCTCGCGCCAGCCTCTCGCGCAGCGCGAGCCGCTGCTCGTCGGTCAGAACGCGCTTTGCTCTTTTCGTTCTCATGTGAATGTCCATTGCGAGCCAGGGTAGTTGGCCGATGCGCCGGAAACCAGGATCGGCCAGCCGGTGTTATCGCGAGCGATCACATCGCCGGGCCGGATCTTCAGGACGCCCCTATTTGGCACAAAGAGCCTTCCATCCCGCTTGAACCAAGCGGTGTTGTCCTGCGGCAGAACAAGCAGGTATTGCCCGGTTAGCGAGGTTGTCGCAGCGGCGCTCATCACCATCGTCGTGCCGGAAAACGTGACGACATAGGTTGTCGAGGGAATCCCGGCCCCGAGCACGACATCGCCCGGCGTGATCGTCGCCAGCGGCGCACCCGCAACGAACGTAACTGCGGTGACCGTCACGGTGCCAGCGGTGGTCCCGGTCGCGATCGTCCCGGTAGGCCCCGGCGAATCGGGAACCTGCGGCGCCCCCGGCGTCCCTTTCTGCGCCGTCCACACATCGGAAGCGAGCGAGTTCTCGAGGTTGCCGATGTCGGTGTCGAGGGTCGCCGCGCCGGGAAAATATTTGAGCGCGATCAGCAAATTGTTGGCATTGGTGCCAAAAGTGTGCAGCGCCATCCTAAGACCTTATCGCTTCTACGACCTTCTGCCACACCGCCTTGTCGTCATCCGAAAGACCCTCCCACGGATGCGAGGCGGCCGGTGCCGCCGCGGCAAGCCAAGCCTCATAAAGTCGCTTGGCCCTCGCTTCATCGCTCGGTCGGGTATCGCGAGAACTTTCAGCCATCAGCCGCCTCCGGAAGTCCAGGCTTGCAGGATCGGCAGCGCAGTCGCCAGTTGCGCGTCGAGATCGCCCGACAGCGAGGCCGAGGCACCGCCGACCGGGGCGGTGTTAACGCCGTGCAGCGCCAGCCTCAAATTGGCTTGCGTCAGCGGATATCCGCCCGGCACGAGAATGCCGACCGGCCCTGGCCCCACCGGCCAGCCATCGGAGGTCGCATTCGGCGACAGGCCGGCGATGCCGCCGAGAATGTTGCCAGAGCCGACGACGTTGACGACCGGCCCGGGCTGCGGCCGGAACACGCGCTTTTGCGCCGACGCTTGGGTCATCGGCCCGGCGCCATCGGGGTACCACGCGATCGTCAGCTCGTATTGCAGAAAATAGGCCATGCCGGACTCCTTACCCGAAGGTGGCGCTAAAGGCCGATGCGCTCTCGATACGCGCGACGAAATTGGAGTTCAAGATCATCGCCCCGAGAAACGCTTTCCAGCCGGCGACGCGAAGCTGGTTTACCGGGTCGATCTTCTCGGCGGAATTGAGATAGCTGTATTCGATGTTTTCGAGCTCGACGACGGCAAAGGCGCCCTGGCCGAACACGAATGTCACATGCACCGTGACGCCGACCGCGGGCGCGGCGGGCGGTACTTGGGGCAGACCGATGCCGGTTAGGTTGACGGTAGTGTTTGACGGGATTTGCACCGCCTGCCCCGCCATCGAACCCGAGGTTGGGCCGGACGGGGAGAGCCCCAAGGTTTGCGGGCTAGAGGTCAAACCGACATAGATGTTCCAGGTGTAGCCGGCGACGTTTGGCGTCGTGACCGGGATATTCTGCCCGGCGGTCGCGGCGGTGCCGGCCGAAACCGCGCAAATGTAGGACTCATACTGGTTCTGCGAGTCGCTGCCGGTGACGATGATAAAGTAGGTACCGGCGGCAAACCCTGAGCCGGTGCCGGTCGCGGCGCCGACCGTGAAAGCGGTGTTGGCGGCGCCCAAAAAGCTCGGCGACATATTGGTCCGGCAGAACCGGATCGATGACCACTCGCCGACTTCATTATTATAGAGTCGGTTGATGTCGGAGTACGACCACGCGTTGACGATCGTCGGGTTCTGCCGCAGATCGGCGAGCGCCAAACCGCGGCCGACCGCGACATAGTGCTCGTGCGAACGCGGGTTGCCCGAAGCCCCGGCGCCGCCTTCGCGAATGTTCTCCCGGATCTGCGGCTCGGTCGAAGCGTCGTAGTAGGGTGCCCCGATATCGTCGAGCGCGGCTTGCGTGCGAATGATCGTATAGGGATCGAGCACATCGCCCGCGACCAGATTAGCGCGCGAGCCTCGCAAATTGGGGTAGTTGACCTGGGTCGTTCCCATCAACACCAGGAAATCGTTGCGCTCCAGGCACTCGCCGACCTGATACCCCAGCATGCGCTTGGCTTGCTGAAACGGGTCGTGAAAGATCGTCAGCTCCGCGACATCGGTGATGACAACCAGCCCCGCCCATTGCTGCGCCGTCCCGATCACCTGCTGGATCGTCAATTGCTGCGAGGTCGGCGGCACTCCTTCAGCGATCGGCGCATAAGGCAGCGGCAAGCGCTGGTAGCGCGTCGCCGACCATGTGTTGCCGCGTCCCTTGGGGATGCGCTTGCGCTCGCCAAACTGGTGGATGACGAGGCGGCGCTGCGCGATCGGCAGCACTTCCTCGGCCAGATAAGCAAGTACGTCGCCCTGTAATGAACCGGCGGTCGTTTGTGCCATTTAGGCCCCCTGATGCGGGGGCGACGCCCCCTTAGATGAGGACGTTGCGCATGTGCTCGTAACCGCGGCGCCCGGCGGCGGTGTTGCGCGCGGGTGCCGCGACGTTGCTGCGCCCACCGGGCGGGCGGGCACCGTTGGCCGCCACCGCAGCGGCGGCCTGGTTGCTCTGTCGGGTCCGCGCCGATTTGAGATTGCGGCGGGTTGCCTCGCCGACCGCTTTGTCGAGCAAGTCGATGCGGGAGACGCCGGGATACTGCCGGTGAAGCTGCTCGACCTGATCGGCGAACCGCTGTAGGCGAGGATTGTCTGCCAGCTCGCGCTCGTAGGACTGCCGATCGGCGGCGTCCCATACTTGAACCTGCGTAACCTGGATCGCTTGCTGAACCTTGCGCTCTGAGCGTTGGGCGTAGAATTGCGAGACGCGGGCGGCCTGCTCGTGCGGCTGCAGCATGGCAACCTGTTCGAACATCGCCGCTTCTTCGGCGCGCTCTTGCTGCGCGATCTGCTCGGGAGAAGGGCCGCGCGGTTGCTGTTGGGCGAGTTCGAGCCGGTCGAGGCGTTCGCGGAGCTCGCGGCGTTCGGCGCGAAGGTTGGTGATTTCCTCACGAGCGGTCGGCTTTACACGTCCAGGCCGCGGCGGCCGGACTTCAACCGGCCCCCCGCCTTCGCTTTCGCTATCGGTTTCGGGAGAATCCCGCTCTTGTCCGCTATCGCCGGCATCGGAGCGCCCTTCCGGCGCGTCGGATGCGGCATCGGCATCTTCGATTTGGTCGTCTTCCCATGCTTCCTGGGCATCGTCGAGCGACTCCGATTCGCGATCGGCGTTGCGGTCTTCCGACATTCTTTACTCCAGGCTGACGTATGCCGAACCGATGCCCACTAACGTCAGGGGCGACCGATGGGTCGATCCGCTACATCTTGTGATTCTGATTTGTCAAGAGAGTTGCAAAAGAAAAGCCCCGGCAGGCCGGGGCAAGGCTAGGGGAGTTCCGATACTTCCGAGACCTTAATATCAGGTCCTCACCGCAGCGGCGCAAGGCGGCTGAGCCCATCGAACAGCACTAGCCCGGTCAACCCGAACATCAGCATATAATAAAGATGCGGCGCCCACGGCCAGGGTGCCGTCGCGGCGGCCGGCGGGTAAAAGAACACCAGCCCCAGCACAAAAAAGACGATCCACAAAATTTCGATCAGCATCACATTCTCCGCGGCATTGGAATGACCCCGCCGGCCTTTGGCATCTGGTCGGGGTGCAGCGCGCCGGGCGGGCCGCGCAAGGGACGAGGTTGCTGCGGCTGCGCTCCGGGCAGGGAAGGCGTTGGACCGCGCCCACCCCGCCGAGGCTGACCGCCCGGCTGCTGCATCTGTGCCCCCATCGCCGCCTGCATCTGCGCTTGCGCCTTCATGCCCATCGCGATCGCGTGCAACTGCTGATGCCGAAAGGCGATGTTGTAGGCCGGCGTGCCGGGCGGCGTTGCGGCGAGCAACTGTTGGTGGACCTGCATATGCTGCGGGTCGTTGTCAAACGGCGAGACTTCGGGTTGCAGACCCATCGCCATCATCTGATTTTCCATCTCGGGATCGAGCGAGACCTGATCGCCGATGTCCTGGAAAATCTTCGGCGCCAGCCGCGGCGAGAACGCCGCCTCGACGACATGCGCGATCAGCGGCACCAAATTCAGCCGCTTGCCGGCTTCCATCACCGATGGGTGCTGCGCCATCGGCGCGATGACGTTGACGGCGGCGATCTGCTGCTGGATCTGCTGCGCCGAGCGCGAGGCTTGGACGCCCCACCAGACATATTCCCACCGCCGTCCCATCTGGATCGGCGGCACCGTGACCATCTCGACTTTCAAACCGAGCTCGCCAAACGCCCGCACCGTCTTCTCGCGGTCGCGAAATTGCGCGTCGTACTCGGCAAAACGCGTAACGAGCTGGTCGAGCATGCCGGATTCGAGGTTGTGAACCTCGGTGTCGGTCATCAGCAGTTCGATGCGCTGCACCTGCGCGACCTCGGCCTGGTTCATCTTCCGGTTGGTCGGCAGTTGCGCCATCTCGGAGGGCGTCACCCCCATCGCCAGATTGATCATGCGCTCGGCGCCGAGCACCGCCTCGAACGCTTTCGGCAACAGATCGGGGAACTGGATGGTCTCGATCGCGCCGGCCGGCGCCGGCCACAACGCCTTCAGATCCATGATCAACGCATCGACGTTCGGCACCTTGTCGGGGTCGTACCTGACCGGCGGCAGCATCGTGAAAGTGGCGTTGTCGAGCCCTTCGCACATCAGATCGTTGGCGACGTATTGCATCTCGGCGACGCCGGGTTTGATCTGCGATAGACCCTTAAAGTTACCAGGGAGTTTATCCAAAGGCACAGAGATAACGTCAGGCTTATCGCACCAATAAGGGCAAAGCCGACAAGATAGCATTCGATGCTCACCAGCAAAGTACACCAGGCAAAGGCGCTCCACCCTATCCTTGCCTGTTCCGACTTCCAGTTTCGTCCAAGTGCGATATACAAGCGCAAAGTCGTTCTTCCCTTTGATGCCAGCGGTGTCGAGGTTTAACCGTTCCTGATCGGTGGCGGTATCCTTCCGCATCGCCCCGAGCAATTCCTCGCCGCTGTCGGCGTCGATCTCGCCTTCCTCGATCAGCCATTCGATCTTGGCTTCGTCCCAACGCCGCAGCACCGTCACCGAGCCACCGAGGTCGAGCGCTTCGGAGAGCTTGTCGGCGGTGGTCGGCAGCACCAGCAGATCGGCGTCGAGCACCACTTCGACATCGGGTCCGGCGTCCTCGATCTCACTGGCTTTCAATGACATCACCGGCTCGGCTACTTCCGGCGGCATGTCCATTCCCATCAGGCGAATCGGCTGCGGGATGCGCTCGACGACGCTGCGCTTGCGGCTCTGCCACGTCACCAAGAGGCTCGCCTGCCCCTCGACGATGCCGGCCACCATCAACCCCGGCATGATCAGCGAGCGGAGATCGGCGCGCCGGATATAGTGCTCGAGCAACGCCACTTCGGCATCGGGCGAGATGTCATCGTGCGAGATGACCGCGACGTGCCGGCCGCTGTCGGGGAATGCCTGGTTCAGCCAGCGGCGGCGCAGGGCTTTGACGGCATTTCGCACCAGCGGGACATATACTTTAGTATTACCTGAGTAGAATTGATTTGTACTCCGCTCGCAATTCCATATCTTCCAGTAGTCTTGAAGATCATTGGAGCGGTCCATCTGCGCCATAAATCCGCGTTCGACCGCCCGGTAAACATCAGTCAACTGCTCCCGGATATAGGGCAGTTTGACGAGCTCAGCTGAGCGTTTGGGGAAAGCCATCAGGTTTCTCGTTCTCCCTTATTCTGGAACTCGCAGATTATCCAATCGATAATAGAGCCTAACGCTAGTATAATTCCCACGCAGGTTAGTCCGTAGAATATGGCGTCTGCATAAGTGGATAAAATGAAGCCTTCCATCAATGCACCCTGCGGTCCTCAAAAGCCGAGGCATACTGCCGGTAGCGTCGTCCCTCTCGGGTAAACGACCACGTTGCATTCTCGTCGAAGACGCCGGTCGCGCACAACCCGAGGGTCGATTCGATCCCCTCCATCAGGGTCCGGTAGAAACCGGGCTCGGGCTCGGGTTTGCCGGGCTTGCGCGCATAGCCAGAAGCCAGCGCCGCGAGCGTCCATCGAGCCTCCGCGGCAACTCTGAGGGCGGCAACATCACGCGAAAAGTGAGCCAGTTGCCGTCGCAGAAAATCTCGGCCGCGGGTCTCGGCGGCGCCTTGCCTAACCTCCGCTGGAATTGCCGCAACAGCTTGAACAAGGCCGATGTTATGCCACTGGTCAAAGTGGGACGGGGGCAGGCAAACCGAAATTCGAGCCCCAGCAGCAAGTCCCGCCTCGCGGACAATCTCAGCCGCGCCCCAGCCAGGATCGCCTTCTCGTATCCAGTCCCGAATGATAACGGTTCGTCCATTGGCATGCCCCACCAGCGCCCCGGTTGTCCACGCCCCGGTGGCGTTCAAAGCCAGATAAAGCGGCTCGCCCCGCGGCCAAAAGATGCGCTCGGCGACATGGACGGCGGGCAGGAAATCCTCGTAGACCGGGATGCCGGGTCGCAGGATCAGGGCGTAGGCGAGCGCATTGGGGCCGTCAATCCGACCTCGAGGAAAACCGACAAAAGCGCCGGCCAAATCGGGCAATTCAGTTGCGAACACGATATCCCCGCCTCGTGCATGCGGCTCAAGACCCCGGATAAATGCGAGCTTGTCGCGAGGTGCCCGCAAGGGTTGCAGTGGCAGGAAAACCCCACGCTTGGCGGCTTCGGCTCTGATCGGCTCACGCGCCCATTCCTCCAGCCCGACTTCCTCAAACCCGATCGCAACCGGGTGGTAGCGGTCCTCCAGATCGAACATGACCTCGATTAATTCGGAAGGCCGATAGAAACCTGTACGATCTTCCCAGACGACAAGGTTATTTCCGACCCAAGAGAACACAACGATTCCCGTAGCAGATGAAGTATTTCTTACCGTTCGCGCGGGGTCAAACATGCAATAGACAGGTTCATAGGTCCGAACCCGTCGTTCGACCCGGAAGTATTCTGGTCGGAAATCTCGACTGGTATCGTCAGCCGCATTGCACATCATCTCCATTTCCCAGATGTCGGCCTCACCGTGCCGCTGATACTCGGTGCGCTCGGCTTCGATCCACGACATCGGAAAGCGCGCCGGCCAGCTCGGCGCCTCGATCCCAGCAGCATCGACATAAGCAACCGGAAAATACCGCACCGGCCATCCCGCCCGCACCAGTTGCAGCGGCACGCAGTCGGCGTGCATTATTGTCGCGAGCACGCGCATACGTGCGCGAGGGTGACAGGCCAGCCGCAGCTCGCGCAGAAACCACCGCAGCATCCCGCGCCGGCCGTCCGGCGTCAGCACGTTCTCGGCGTCCTCGAAGTCATCGACGATGATCAGATCCGGCCGCGCCGAGACTTGTTTTAGGCCCCGGATATCCTGCCCGCGGCCCAGCGCCAGGATCGTCGCGCCGTTCTTTAACGTTAGCTTGGTCTGCGTCTGCGGCCCGCCGGCATCGAGCGGATCGGGCCAGAGCTCGAGCACCAGATCATTCAACCGCAACTCGGCCGCTACCGCACCCAACCGTTCCGCCGCCCGCGTCTCCGATGGTCCGATAAAGACGCAGCAGCGAAACGCCCCTTCGAGCCCGGCGACGACGACATGCTCTTCGGCAAAGGTACTCTTAGCCCCGCCGCGGAACCCGAGGATCACGATGCGCGGCTCGTCCGACCAAAAACACTCGGACAGCTCGTAGTGCCACAGTGCCGGCGGGTCCTCGTGCCGGTGCCGAAATAGTTCCTCGTGCGCCGCGAAACGATCCTCGCGCAGCCTGGCGAGAAGCGCCTCGCGGTCAGCCATGCACCTAGATCGCGGCCTCCATGCGCCCGGAATGCCGCCGACGCAGGCCCCACAGCGCCAACAGCGCCAGCCCGAGATAGGCCAGCGTCCCGGGCTCGCTCACCGGCAACGCCCCGGTGGTCGAGGAAAAGGTAAAGACCCCGCGGCCCGAGTTGCCCTGCGTCGTCAGCGAGAACTCACCAGGGGTCGGGGCAAACCCGGTCAGATCCGCCGTCCCGGTCCCGGTCACCGTCAAGGTGTCAAACGGCGGGCCGGGGGTGAACGCAAACGATACCGCGTCCAAGGTCAAGTCGGTCGAGATCCCCGCCTCGCTGAACGAGTACACCAGAAAGCTGGTAGAGGCCGATGTGAAATCGAACATCGTCACGCAACCCAGGCACGTCGGCAGGATCGAGAAATCCCCCGAATCCGCCCCCAGATTGTCCGCCAACCCAAGAAAATTGACCGAGGTTGCATCGAACGAATCATTCCCGTTCAACGATAGCGTCGAGCCCGCGGCGATAAACGGCAGCGCGTGCGCACCCTGCCCGAAGCACGCCAACAGCACCGCCGCTGCCGCGATTTTAGCGATCTTCCTCATTTCTGCTCTCCCAAAAGTGGTCGCAACCGCAGCATCACCGATTCGGAACCGACAACGCTGGTAAAACCCCTTCTGAGGCTATCAGGGGTTGTTTGCAAACGGTTTGCGACGCTCAGCCAACCGCCAAGCTTAAAAACAATCTGATCAGCCTCAGTCTTCATCGCCGCAATCTTCTCCGCAGCCGTCATCCCCATCCTCATCCTTCCAGCGGCCAATCCGCCATCGCATCCCATTCCGCCCCGATTTCGTCATCGTCGTCAAGCGGATTTTGCGCATCCGGGTCACAGTTAACCATTGTGTCCGCCGATTCGTCCTCGGCCAACTCCCACGGGCGACCATCTTGACGGCTTTGTAACATTGGCGTCACATATCCCTGCTCCCCAACGCAAAGAGCCCCGGGCGCTACTCCGGGGCTCTCTGGGGTTGAAACCTTCGGAGGGTGGCCGAAGGAATCTCGGCTGCTCTGTCCAGGGGAAATGGAGGACCAAGCCCATGTCACATACATCATCGCAAGCAAAAGTCAAGCCAAGCCGCGAGCGCATCCTAGAGTTGCGCGCGATGCGGCTGCCCTGGAAAGTCGTCGCCCGCCTGGTCGGCATCTCTCCGCAAGCCGCCCGCGACCGCGCCCGCGGCAAACGCCCGGCGCTAACCCGCAAAGACCCCGGCGAGCCCCCGTGGGACGCCGACACCAGACCCGGCGAATCGCCCCGCGAGCGCGCCTTCCGGCGCTTCCCGATCACCGCCCCCAAGCCGGGGCTCGAGTTGTGACCGACAGCTTTCCCAGCCTCGCCCACCGCGAAGCCGTCGCCCACAAATACGGCTTGGGCGACGGCTTCGGCGGCCCCTGCATCCCATACAAAGCCTGGGACCCGCGCGATCTCGCCCACTGGTTCGCCTACCACTACGGCTGGTTCCGCTTCTTCCAAGGCTCCTGGCAGCCATCCTGCCCGCTCGACCGCCGCGGCCGGCACTACAACCGCAACCTCGCCGAGCAGACCTGGCATATGTATTGCCTCAATTATTGCAGCAATTGCCGCAAATGGTGGCCGTGCCAAGCCCACGGCGAACCCGTCGATCGACTACCGCCAACCCCGCAGCAGCTCGCCCGCGTCCGCACCCTTCTCGCCCCACTCGGCGGACCCCCGCAAACCACCGAGTTGCCCCCCGACGAACGCTGGGACCAGCGCAACCGGCGCGTGTTGGATGCAATTGGAACTCCTCCCCAAACAATGGCGGAAAACAAGGCCCGCGACGACAAATCAACGACTTAACCACATCCCTTGCGCGCGCGCGCGCGCGGATTTATATCCTTACCTTTCCTGAAAGAGCCTTTTTACGGAACTAGGGACAACCGTATGGAGTAAAAAGGCTCTTTCCTTACCGCCATCTCGCGCGCGCGAGGCCCGCTCCGCTTGCCGCTCGATGCTCTCGCTGCGCGGGCCTCTCTGTGCGCGCGCTTCCTCCCCCAGGCTCGCCCGAAAAACCCAAAGTGGCCGCAGTTTGCGAAGGGGGTCGCGAAATCAACCGACCCAGAGCCGAGCCCAGAATTTTCCCCGTACCGTAAGGGCCGATTTGCCGGCCGATTTTCCATAATTACCCTTATGCGACATCCGACCGCACGCAATATCAACGGCTTAGCATCGAGTGGTTTTGTCGCCTAGCCTTGAAACACTACATCTTGTGCCAAGCAATCGAGGCTTGACGGCAAGCGCCAGGCCGGCGTAGCGGTCAGTGCATGCGTGCGGGCGTATGCGTGATGATTTCATAAATGGCCGGCAATCCGATCAACCGGGCTCGAGCGCTCGAGCGAGCACAGATGCCGGCGGTCAAGCCGCGGTTGTCGCAACCAGAGTTTGACGCACTTCCTCCGATGCAGAAGATCGAGGCGACGTTTGGCGCGAACATGCCAGCGATGTACGAGCTAGCGAGCGTGCCGTGGGATGTAGCGGACCTGCACGAGCGAGCGCTGAAGGTTAGGCTGTTCGAGGTTTACATCCGGGCGGGGTTGAAGTTTGCGGATCTGGAGACGCGCAAGTCGATGGGGGCGGCACTGCTCGAGGGGTTGCAGGCGGCGCTGGACGCGCGTCGGCCAAAGGATGCGACAGACTGACGCAGGTGCGGTGTCTGTCAATTTCCGCTTGACATTGGTTACGTCAAGGTTATCTTACCCGCGGGTGAAACGAGGAGGGTGAGATGATTGCATACGACGACGACGGCAAATTCAGCGCCTACGCTTGGCCTGGTGGCTATCCGATTTTCGAGATTATGGCAGACGGCGAGACATTGTGCGTTAAATGCGCAAATTCGGACGCGCCGGTTCACACTGACGCGCCAAACGATGATTGGCGCATTATCAGCAGCGAGATTAATTGGGAAGATTCGGAGCTGTATTGCGTGCATTGCGGTGACCGGATCGAAAGCGCGTATGCCGAACCAGAAGACTGAGGATTGGGTTGGTGAGCAACGGAGGGTGAGATGACGTATCAGATCGCGGTCGAGTACACCGACACGTTTGGCGGCGAGGCGAACTACTGCTGGGTCCGGCGCGCAACATTGGACATACCGGACGGCACTGGCCGCAGGGCGATCATGCGGCGGGCGAAAGCGGCGATGGGGATTTCTGGGTTACGCGGCCGCAGCTACTCGCACGGCGATATGTGGGAGTTTCGGCCCTATCGCTGCTGCACTGTGATGTTTGCCAATGTCGTGTACTGAGCAACGGAGGGTGAGATGAGCGCATGGTTTCTCGACTGATCCGCCATGACCGAGGATGATCCCGTTTACGAGCTTCGGCGACTGATGCTGAAGCGGTCGCAGACCCGGCAGCGCGACATCGTTCTGATGTTCGTGGTCGCGCTGGGGCTTGGCGCCCTGATGTGGGTGTGCTTGGCGGCCAGCGTCGGGTGGTTGGTCCGGGCGATACCGTGATCGCGCGGATCGGCAAGCTGGTGCTGGCGGTGGGGTTGCTGGCATGGCTGGCGGCGGCGGCGCACCTGACGTTGATGGGGCTGCTGCCGTGAGCTTGTTCCTAATCTGCGTCGTCGGTGGTTTTGTGCTCGGCTTTCCGGCCGGTTGGGTATGTGCGTGGTTGGGGGCGCTTTTTCGTCAATAGAGAAAAGCGCCTATTGGGGGTAACGATGCGAGACGGGTTTCGACCCGTCTTTTTTTTAGACCCACTCAGCGCGCTTTAAAACGACCCTTACGATTGGACGACTTTTGGACGAGTGTAGGGACGATTTGCTGACGCCATAGTTGCTATGCCTCTCCGAGCGGCGATGGTGCCGCGACAGGAGAGAGAGAATGAAGTCGATCATCGGGGTTTTTGTGCTGCCGTCTTTTGTGCTGACGTCGGGTGCGGCGTTTGCCGGGACCGGCGGCTCGGACTTTGGCGCGGGCGCCTACATCATACAGGAGGTCAGCCGACTCGTCGTCAAGCTGGCGGGGATGTTCTGATGCTGGCGCTCGAGCAATTGGTGCGGGATCGCCAAGCGCAGCTTGCTAGGCTGGTTGACGAACTTCGGGTGCGTGCCCCTCACTCGCGGCGTCGGATTGACGCAGAGCGAGCTCTGACCGCGGCGATTGTAGCGGAGATATCGTCACGACGATCTTAGGCTGCGGGCCGTAGATCTTGCGAATGCTCGCCTCGGCGATCTGGGCGTCATCTTTGTAAACGACGCCGTTGAGAGCGTCTGAGGCGAGTTTCGCGAGGTTGTCAAAATCGGGCCGCTTGGTCACCGCCCGGTACATTGCGGCGGCGCGCTTCTTCTTCGACCACGATTCGGGGATTCCGAAGACGGCAAGAAACTCGAGTCGTATCGCGCCCTCGAGCATGGCGCAACCATTCATGGTTGCCTCGGCTTTGAGCCGCAAGAGAGCGACGACGTTGCGTTGGTGCGCCGGCATATGATGGAAGCGGCCGCGGCTGCGTGCCCAGGCGACGGGCTCGCCTGGCAAGGTTATCGTGATCACGGCGCTTTCTCGCCGCACTCCGCGATCATTGCTTGCCAGCTCTTGGTATCGAATGCCTCGCAGGTGTCGTGGGGGCCGGTAAGCGGAACCGCGGCGTTCCAGGGGATATCCCTCCATTTATGGAAACAGATTGCCGCGTGCCCGGGCGATAGCGGCGCGAAATATCGGCAGTTTCGGCACTCGCGGTCGGTCTCGTGGTCATTCGCCATTCTCGATTTCTCGAATGATTTCCATAACGCAATCGCGCCCCTGACTCACATGCTCACGATGCCGCCGCACGATCGCAAGGCATCGCTCGCGCTCGGCTGCAATAAAATCCAGGGGAGAAGAAGGCCGAGCGGTCGCTTGCGACTGTAGCGCCGCAAGCGGGCATGCCGGATTATGGTCCGCCTTTGGCCCACCAAGACAAGTGCAGCTTTCGGTCATTTCATCAGTCGGCATGAAGTACCTTTTGTGCATAATGGCCGAGCGTAATACAGAGCGCAGAGCCAACATTCTCGTGCTTGTGTGACCGCTCTTTAGTTACCCGCTCATAGGCTTCAGCGAAGCGCGCGATGCGATCAAGAGCGTCAGCGAGACGAGATTCTCGGGTCGTCTGTGTATTGTCAGGCACGGCGCATTTCCCTCTCCAATCGGGAGTCCAGCGCGCGTGCTTGACCTCGCAAATCTGCCCAGATCGCCGCGTCGTCTGGTCCCTCGGCTTTGATGCAGTAATTGCCGCTCGTCATGGCGACGAACAGGAACATTTCATCATCGTGGATGTAATGGTTCATCCCGACGATGGCCCAGCCGTCCAAGTCGGGGTGACGCCAAGGGGTCGTCTGTGTCACATCAGGCATTTCGCGCACCCTCCTGTCGCCACCGTTTAAACGGGACGCCGCCTGGTTCTCGATATTCAGCCCACGGCCATCGCCGCAAGATAGACTCATCATTCACCCGCAAAATGTCCACGCGCCCCGGTTCCGGCTGTAGTGGAAAAATCCAGCGATCCTTAATCGACTGCTGATCGCCTGCCGTCCATGAGCCATTGCCTGTTGGCGGCGGCCGCAGCCGCAGCCATGTCGGAGCCCACAACCAATTGCATGCGCGATAGAGCGCTCCGGTGTGGCCTTGGCTTGGATCGGAATAGCTAACGATCGTCGACACGTCTGGCCGCGCCCGCCGCAGTGCGCGCACGAAGGCCGCCCATTGGCGGCTTCCGCCGTTCTTCTCAATCCCAAGGAGGCACCAGCGTTGCAGCTCGAGCCAGTGCGTCGGAAGGCGCCGCGAGGTCGGCGGCGCAATAACGATGCAACCGAACTCGTCAACCCAAGCGGCACCACGGTCGATTGCCCCGAGGTAATGATTCTCAGCGAGAATCCGGGAGACGTGTTTAGGCGGCGCCCACATTGGCGGTCGTTTGCTCAGGCGGAACTTCGGGCATCGATGCGCCTCTTTAGTTGGGTCGGGGTGATAGGCTTACCCTTGCGGCTCAGCACCGTCGCGGCAAGCTCCTTATAGGACGCGCCGGCACGAAATTCCGCCGCAGCACGCTCGATATCCGACTCTGCGTATTGCTGCCGGGCACCGCCTCGACGCCCTTGAGACGCAGCGGAGGCCAAGCCGGCGCGGGTCCGCTCAATGGCGAGATCGCGCTCGAGCTCGGCGAAGGCTGCGACCATCGCAAGCATGCACTTACCCATCGCGGTCGAGGTGTCGAGTTGCTGTGTGAGAATTCGGAGATGGGCGCCGGCCGAATTGATACGCTCGATCGTGTCGAGTACCTGGCGCAAGGTGCGCCCTAGCCGGTCGAGCTTCCAGACCGTAACGACATCGCCCGGGCGAAGCTCTTTCATCAGCCGGTTGAACGCTCGCCTTTTCTTCGCAGCGGCGCTCGCCTTCTCGTGGTAGATACGATCGACGCCAGCTTGCGCGAGCGCATCGAATTGCAACTGCGGATTCTGATCTGCGGTCGAGACGCGGGCATATCCGACAAGCTGCGCCGACGTTGTGGTTTCGGGCTCGTGCATAAAAAAATTCGTTTGCGCTTACATTTTTGTCTTGAACGACGGCTGATATAGCGCTTATATTTATGTTTGTCAAGAGGGAGAGAGCAGATGGCCACCAAGACCGAAATTCGCGAAGGCTTCAACCAGATGATCGCGGCGGCAAGCGCGGCGGGTGACAAAGAAGCGGTAGCGAAATTCGAGTTAGCTCGGGAATTCTTTTCGAATGATGAATTTAAAGCCGCCCTGCAAGATCACGTGTGGGCGCTGAACATGGAGCGGGCGGCCTAGCCGCCCCAAACCTGAGCAACCCCCCGATAGCGGAGGATGAGATGCAATTTTCATTCGATGAGCTTGCCACGCTCCTTGCCCTGGTTGATGCAGAGAAGGATAGCGTAAAGCGCTCGCTAGAGCGTCCCTTAAACCGCAGAGGCCGCACACATGAGCGGCTAGCACGTTATAACTGGCAACTGATTTCTATGAGAGACAAGATCGCCGCGGAAATGGACCGCGGCCTGGAAGCCGCATAAACCCCGCTTCGGCGGCTCGCCGCATTTTGTCGTCGCGCGAGACGATTTGTTTGACGCGGCGCCCGATCGCGGCTAATCGGGCAGGATGCGAGGGCGGCCTCTAATCCTGCCCGTTTTGCTCGTGGCGTTGGTCGTAGCAAGCTCAGCGTGGGCATTGCTGCGGGGCGGCACACGAGTTGCCGGCGGCCTGGCAATTATAGATATCTTGCCACATCCGCTGACGCCGCCGGACATCGCGATCACCGACAATCTGGCGATGGGCGCGACGGTCACGACGCTTAGCTGCAAGCTCAGCGACGGGTCAATCGGCAATTGCA
>Ga0066903_100000267_pt1 | contig 30097 bp, 28 predicted proteins | sample PanSoiMetaGPlot1_FD_67491 | JGI IMG/M metagenome (GOLD analysis project Ga0066903, IMG submission 67491) | Tropical forest soil microbial communities from Panama analyzed to predict greenhouse gas emissions - Panama Soil - Plot 1 (version 2) | ecosystem: Environmental > Terrestrial > Soil >... | reverse complement strand
GTGCCGCGGAGATCGAAGTCCACCTGCCGCCCCGACCCCACGTCGAACACGAGCACGAGCTCCGAGGGATCCCGGTCGAAGCGGTCCTTCAGCACGGGCAGGACGTCCCGAAGGACGCCGCCCGTGACCTTCCGGACCCCCGAAAAAGCCACGAATCGATTGGCGGTGTCCATGCCGGGAATATTACCAGGGTAAAATAGCTTGTCAATATCACCCGGGTGTTATTTCCGTTGCTCCGTGTGAACGTACGTCCACAGTGAAGAGCGGTCGAAGCTGTTACGTCAGCGCCAGATACTCGCTGACGAGACGCACCGACATGGATCCCTCGCCGACGGCCGAGGCGACGCGATTCATGGCGCCGGCACGCACATCGCCGGCGGCGAACACGCCGGGCACGCTCGTCTCGAGCAGCAGCGGCTCCCGCGTTTCCTTCCACACGCGCGCGTATCCGTCGGCTGCAAGCAGATCCCGTCCCGTGGGGACGAAGCCCTTGGCGTCGCGCAGCACCTCGGGCGGCAGCCAGTCGCTGCGCGGCCGCGTGCCGATGAACACGAACAACGCGTCGGCGTCCTCTTCCCGGCACACACCGTCGTCGACCGTCTTGAGCGTGAGGCGCTCCACGTGCCCGTCGCCGGCCACGCGCTCGATCTCGGTCCGCGGGCACAGGCGGACATTCGGCGTCTTCTCGATCTGCTCGATCAGATACTGCGACATGGTGTCCCGGAGGTCGGCGCGGCGCACCACAATCTGCACGTCCTTCGCGTAGCGCGCCAAATACATCGCCGCCTGTCCGGCCGAGTTGCCCCCGCCGACGATGAACACGCGGCGATCGGCGAAGGCCGGGGCTTCCGATGTGGCAGCGCCGTAGTACACGCCGGCGCCCGTGTACTCCGCGACGCCAGCCGCCGGGTGCTCGCGGTACAGCATGCCGGTCGCGGCCAGCATCGTCCTTGTGACGATCTGACGGCCGTCGGCCAATGTGAGGCGCTTGTAGCCTGCGTCGATCGTCACGCCGGTGACTTCGAGCGGGGCGAGAAACTCGGCTCCGAGGCGTTGCGCCTGCGTCAAGGCCCGGCGAGCGAGCTCGCTGCCGCTGACGCCGGCCGGAAAGCCGAGGTAGTTCTCGATGCGGGAACTCGATCCCGCCTGCCCGCCAGGTGCGTGGCGATCGAGCAGCAGGGTGCGAAGACCTTCCGATGCGCCGTACACGGCTGCCGCGAGGCCGGCCGGACCCGCGCCCACGATCACGAGATCGTAGAGATCGTAGGCCGCGGTGAGCGACCGGCCGAGGCGCTCGGCCACCTGGCGCGGCTCAGGGTCGAACAGGACCGATCCGTCCTCGAAGAGCAGCACCGGCAATCGATCGGCGCCGACGCCCGCGGCGTCGATGAGCGCGCGCGCATCCGGATCGCGTGCCACATCCAGCCATCGATACGGGACGAGACTGCTCGCGAGGAAATCCTTGATGGCGTGCGACCGGGGCGACCACTGGTGGCCGACGAGACGCAGGCCCGTCGCTTCGGGGAGAGATTCGGCCTGCCACCCGTCGAGGAGATCGTCGATCACCGGGTAGAGACGCTCTTCGGGCGGTGCCCAGGGTTTCGACAGGTAGTAGTCGATGTGCGCTTCGTTGATCGCCTTGATGGCGGCGTCGATGTCGGAGTACGCCGTCAGCAACACGCGGCGGGCCAGCGGGTACACGTCGCGCGACTTCTGCAGCACCTCGTTCCCCGGCATGCCTGGCATGCGTTGGTCGCTGAGCACCATCGCCAGCGCATCGCCGCGGCTCTTGAGCTCACGGATCGTGGCAAGGGCCTCCTGCCCCGAGCCCGCGCCCAGCACCGTGTAGTGATCCCGATACCGCGACCGCAAGTCTCGCCGTACGGCCGCGAGCACCTGCGGATCGTCGTCGACCGCGAGGAGCGCCGGCTTGTTCACGAGGCGACTCCGGCGCCGGCGACCTCGGCAATCGGCAGCTCGACCCGAAACTCCGTGCGCCCGGGTTTCGACTCGACGCTGATCTCGCCATCGTTGTGGCGCACGAGGCGCCGGACGATATCGAGCCCCAGTCCTGTCCCCTGCCCCACGCCTTTGGTGGTGAAGAACGGATCGAAGATGCGCTCGCGGTTGGCTTCGGGAATGCCCCCGCCGTTGTCCACGATGCGCACGACGACGCGGCGGCTCTCGCGGCTTGCGTGCACCTCGACGCGGCCGGCGTCGGGAATCGCGTCGAGGGCGTTGTCGATCAGGTTCGACCAGATCTGATTGAGCTCGCCGACGAAGCCGCGCACGCGCGGCAGGTCGGCCGCGACTTCCACGACGACCGCGGCCGACTTCTCGCGCGCCTTCGACCGGAGCACCGCGACGGTGTCGTCCAGTCCCTGCACGAGGTTCACGGGTTCGGCCACCGTGGCCTGATCCATGTGGGTGAAGCCCTTGATGGCCAGCACCAGACCCGCGATGCGCGTGGCGGCTTCCTCGATCTCCGACGCCAGGCTGTGCACGGCGCAGGCGCCAGCCGTCCCGCGCAGCGCGGCGTTCAACGTGGGCGTATCCATGACTCCGGCCAGGCGCTCGAGCGCGTCAAGCGTGACAGGGGTCTCGGCCAGCGTCTCGGCCATGGTGACGTCGAGGCCGCGATTGGCCAGCCAGTCGCCAAAGGCCTCCTCGCGCTCGGCCTGCTCGATCGGCGATCGCACGCCGGCCACGCGCGTCGCGACGCAGGCCGCGCGCACGGCGTCCACCGCCGCCAGCTGGCTGTCCGCAAGGTGGGCCGCGCCGAGCGCTCGCGTCGCCTGCTCGGCGTCCTCGAGGCGATCCATGAGCAGCGCGGCGCTGCGCTCGATGGCCGAGGCCGGATTGTTCAGCTCGTGCGCCAGCCCCGCCGACAGCTTGCCGAGAGAAATCATCTTCTCGTCGTGCAGCGCGCTGGAGGTGAACACACGGGCGCGATCGATCATCGTGTGCACGAGCATCGACGTCACCTCATGACACTCGCGGATCACGTCGCGAAGCTCGTCGCGATTGATGGCAAGCACCTCCGAGGCCTCCTGCGCCACGGTGTCGCCTGGCGGGCTGACCATGCGCGAGTAGGGCAGTATTCCCGTGACGTCGCCTTCGCGCCATTCCATGATCTTGTTCGGGCCGGCGCCGCGGTCGACCGAAATGGCAATGGTCCCCGACAGGACGATGAACATGCCCTCCACGCGGGTGCCTTTTGCCGTCAGGATGTCATCTTTCTCCAGCCGTCGGACCACACCATGCGAGGCCAGCCACTCCAGCTCGTGGCGCGACGCCTTGCCGATGGTGCGGTGCGCGGCCAGGCGATCCACGAGATCCGGTGCGGTCATCGGCCTGTCGCTCCTTCTGACGTGAATCGTACATCGTCAGGGCTGATTTCCGTCGCCCAGCAGCGTCACCGACAACTCGCGGCGCTGGCAGCCGTCGAACTCCACCAGAAACACGCGCTGCCATCGGCCCAAATCGAGCATCCCGCCGACGACGCCGATGCATTCGGATGTTCGAAGGAGCGCCGCACGGCAGTGGGCATGACCGTTCGTCCGCTCGTGAGGCGTCAGGTTGACGGTCCGGCGGCGGAAGTCGTCGTGGGCGTAGCCGCCCGACGCTTCGGCCACTCGAGCGAAGAAGGCCTCGAAGTCGGTGAGGAGCAGGGGCTCGTGTTCGTTGACGAGCAACCCGGTCGTCGTATGCCGCGTCTGGACCATGGCCAATCCGGTACAGAGGCCGGCCTCGCGGACGACGCGCGCGAGCATCGGCGTGATGTCGACGAACTCGACCGGCCTCCGCGTGTCGATGGTCAGGACGCGGCGCGCGACCATCGCCGCGCTAGCTGCGGTGGGCATGGCCAGGCTCCCCCGCAACGCCAACGCGGAACACGTCGTCCCACGACACGCGGGCGGTCATCTGCATCAGGGCGAAGAGCGTCACGATGGCGCCCACCGTGATCGCGAGGCCCGTGAAGCCCTCGAAGAAGAAGGCGTAGCTGAAGAGCACCAGGAAGACCGCCTGCGCCACTCCTGCCTTGAGCAGCGCGTCACGCATCCCGGTCACGACTCGAAGATAACTGACGACCAGGGTGAGGCTCACGGCAGCGGCGGTGGCAAACGCCGCGTGCACGGAGATGTGATCGACCAGGTAGGCCAGAAGCAGGTGAAACGCGAAGAAAGCCGCAGCGATGAACCAGTAATGCATCGGATGGAGCGAGGGTCCGGAGGTGGCGCCGATCATCACCATGACCGCGAGGAAGAACAGCAGCGACACCGGCGCGAAAAACGTGACACGCGCCGCGAAGGGACCTGGATTGAGCTTTTCGGGCAACTGCATCCCGACGGACTGCCCGGATATCAGGTTGGCGAAGTTCCACGTCAGCGTCCAGCCGTTCGGCGTCTCGGTCTTCTGGCCCGGCGAAACCGTTCCCGCGGGAAAATCGATCTCGCGAAAATTCGTCCGCATCACGAGGTTGAAGTCGCGTACCTGCGCGGCACCGCTCGACGCAAACGCATAGGTCCAGTTCTCGAGGCCGCGCGATTGGTACTGCACGTCGAGCGTGACCACTCCGTGCGCCGGCACGGACGCCGCCGCCATGACTTGCTTGGACACGTCGCTGCCAGGGCTCGCCGGACGGCCGTCGACGATGAAGGCGAAGTTGTCGAAGAGCGCGTCCTGAGCAGGGAGAGGGAACCGCAGGCGAAGCTGCCGTGGCTCGTTGTCGGGATTTCGGAACGTGTACGTCCCTTTGAAGGTCACCGTGTAGGTCGAGTACCAGAGCAACCCCTTCTGGCGATGCTCGAGATCCAGATCGACCGCGGCACGCGTCGATTCAAGTGCGGCCGGAATGGAATGGAGCGCAGGTTTCTTCACTTCCTTGTGCACGACCCGGCCGTTCTCGTCCTTCGTCTCGACGGTCTCGGTTTCCACAACGGGACGCTCAATCCAGGCGTCAGGCGCCACCTGCCGGTGCTGCCCTCCCCAGAGCCGCTGCACTTCGTGTCCGAGCTGGCTGTCGAACTGCCCCGTTCGTGCGATCAGCGATGACCCCAGCACGCTCCAGGCGAGCGAAGCCCCGACGAAGATCGCGGTAATAGCCACAAGTCGACGTACCGTCACGACGTCCTCCTTTGAAAAACGCGACATGCGGGACCCAGAATGCCCGGGCAACCGGCGGAAGTCGTCAGCGACGAGTGAGGGTTTCGTGAGGACTTTCTGAGCGTTTGGATTGAAGGCGCTATCTTCGCGTCAGGCCCAGAGTTAGCGCGCACCCGAACGTGCCGCCCTCGAACGCGCTGAGGATGGCGCGCGTCAGCGTGCCGAAGCCGGGCTCGCCGATGAGACGCCCGAGCGGCGCGAGCACCAACTGCGCGTGGCTGGAGGTTCGGGCGATTTCATGCACGAGCCCGCCGACCAGGAGGCGGCCACCGAGTGCGAGGACTGCGGCAGCCGCGGCACAGCCCACTCCGACAACAGCGGCAGCTTTGAGACGTGCCCAGCCCGACGGCGCCGCCAATCCACCCCCGGGTGGTTGACGCGTCGCCAGCCCGTAGCCCGCGCCAGCCGCGGCCCCCAGAACCAGACCATCGAGCGCGCCGCCGCTGTAAGAGAAGTGCACACCGACAAGGCCCTCGAGCAGCGCCTGAAGCAAGGCGTGCGCAAACAGCGCGACGAGCGCTCCGGCGGCGGCGCCGCAGAGCGTGAGCGCAAGGCCTCGCCGCGCCCGGGCTAGGACTTCTGCGGCCGCCAGACCTGCACCCACACCAGCGGCGCCAACACCGCCGGCCACGGCGCCGATCGCTCCGAGCGCCAGCGACGACTGCAGCCGCGCCTGCGACATCGGCGCGAGATACAGCAGGATGCCGCCGCAGATGCCCGCCGCGGCGCCTCCCAGCGCTCCCGCCGCCGCGGCACCGGTCCAGCGACGCGCGACTTGCGCGCGCACCGAAGAGAGGCGCAGACGAATCAGCGCCAACACGGCCCTGGCCGCCTCGGCGTCTGAGAAGAGCGGCACTTCACCGGCGCCGGGGACGTTCCAGCGTGTGTCGCGCATCAACGCGACCGCCAGGGCATGGGCTGGCTTCGAGGTGATGCGCGCCATCGCCTCGGCCGTACCCCTGGCGTGCAACCGTTCCGCAAGATCGCGGGCGTCGTCTTCTCCGGCGCGGCCGGTGGCCGACGCGGCGACGAACCGATCCACAAGGGACTCGATGGTTTCTGAAGATTCAGGACCCGGTTGCGCGATCGCGGTGGAATCCGCGGCCTGACGAACGGGGCCTTCGTCGGGTTCCTCCGAAACGTCCGCCCAGACGAACTGGTAGCCGTGGCGCGCCACCGTCCGGATGAAGCGAGGCTCTCTCGGGTCGTCTTCGAGCGCGCGGCGCAGCGTGCGCACCGCCTGCGACAGCGCGCCGTCCGACACGACGACGTCGATCCAGACTTCCGCGAAGATGTCCTGCTTGGATACGGCGTCGAGCCGCCTGCGGACCAGCAGATGCAGCAGATCGAAGTACTTCGGGATCAGCGCGACAGGTGTGCCGTTGCGGAGCAGCAGCCGCCGGCGGGGCGACAGAACGAACTCGGCGAATCGGAACTGAAGCGGCGCGTTCAACAGCCGCACAGTGTATCGTGGCTCGCGGGATCGTCCTTCCGAGCGCGGACGTGCTGCGCGCAGCCTGCCCTTGCGCACTTCGGCGCACAACCTCACAGACAGACGTCTGCCGGTCGCAATTTCCGAGGCCCGGCACCGGCCCAGTGCGTCTTATCTGATGTGACGACAAGGCCCTGTGTGCTGCTGGTCGATGCGTTCAACGACGAGCGCGAGATGTACGCCGAGTACCTGCGCGCGACCGGATTCAACGTCCGCCCATTCGACAACGTCGAATCGGCACTGGCCGACGCCGCCCTGAACAGCCCGAGCGTGGCCATTCTGCGCCTGCATCCCTGGCACGGTCACAGAGAGGTGCCCGCGCTGATCGGCCGCATCAAGCGCCACGCCGCCACACGCGGCGCTCGCGTCGTCGCACTCGGAACGGCGATGAGCCCGGACGAGCGGGAGGCATCGCTCCGTGCCGGCTCCGATCGATACGTCCTCATCCCGTGTCTCCCGGATCAGCTCGTTGGCACGATCGGCGACGTGCTAGCCTCGCCGTGATTCAAGGGCGCAGGAGCGATTGCGAAGATCAGAGAGCCACTGCTCCGTGTCATGATGTGCCCGTTTCCATCGCTGAGAATTCTCATAGGCCGTGGACGACGGAGGCCTCATGCGGTGTCTCGTGTCAGCGCTTCTCGCCATCGCTATTGCCTCGCCCCTTTTCGGCGCCGACCTAGTGTCGGGCACATGGACGCAAAGCCAACGGCGATCGGTTCGGAGGGATCGCCTGCGGCCGGCACGCTCGCCGGCAGCCTGACGCGGTTCAAATCGGTTCGCGAGGGCGCCGAAACTGAGCCTGGCGGCGAAATGGTGTTGGTCGGGCCGATCCGGGATTGAAGACTGCCGGAGGACTTATGCAGATGACGGGACCAATCGTGGCGGCGCGAGTCGTGATGGGTGTCGCGGCATCCGTCGTGACGGCGGCGGCCTTGACGACGGTAGCGGTCACCGGCCAGGAGCCTGCGCGCATGAACAGCGAACGCCACGCGGCGGCGCTGGCGGCGGGGTCGCGCGCGCTCCACTACTGCGGTGGCCTGTTCACCGCCGCGATGAGCGTCGAGCAGATCGCCGCCACTGATCGGAGCCCGGCCGAAGCGGCGGCGTTCAAGACCGACATCGATCGCGAGCACAAGACGGTCGCGGTCACCTACCGCGACGACATGCCTCCCCGGATTGCCGCGTGGCGTCCGTCGCTCGGCTGCGCGCAACTTCCGATTGGCGCGACGATGGATGCGGTCAAGTCGCTCCCTCGCCTCGCTGCCACACTCCAGCATCCCAACTTCGATGCGCGTCCGTGGCCGATGGGAGACGCCGGCGCCACGAGCGAGCTGTCGTCATCGCAGAAATCGGCGCTCGACGGCGTCGTGGCGAAGGCGTTCGACGGGACGACCTATCGCGGCTCGACGTGGGGCGTCGTTGTCATCAAAGACGGCCGGATTGTCGCCGAGCGCTACGAGAACGGATTCGACCTGCACATGTCCGCGCGAACCAACTCGATGTGCAAAAGCCTGGCGGTCACCGTGGTCGGCGTAGGCGTGAAGAAGGGACTGGTCGACATCCACGAGAAGGCGCCGCTCGCCGAGTGGCGCCGGCCGGGCGATCCACGCGGACAGATCACCCTCAACGACATGCTGCACATGGCGAGCGGGCTCTACACGGAGAACGCCGGCGATCCCCAGCCCGAACTGTACCAGGGCGGAGCGGCGGCGGCAGAACGCTCCGCCTTGAACATCGCCGATGCCAGGCCCGGCACGCGGTTCGTGTATGCCGGCTCGGACACGATCCTGTCGGTCCGCGCCATCCGGCAGGCCATCAACGACGACGCGACGTTCTGGCGGATGCCGTTCGAAGAGATCCTCTGGAAGATCGGGATGACGCGTACGATCCCCGAAACCGACTGGAACGGCGATTTCCTGATGTCGGGACAGTGCTGGAGTACGGCCCGCGACTTCGGCCGTTTCGGCCTGCTCTACATCAACAACGGCGTCTGGAACGGCGAGCGCATTCTGCCCGAGCACTGGGCGAAGTACGTTTCCACGCCGTCGCCGGCGAACCCTGCATACGGGGCGCAGTTCTGGGTGTACGGCGGTCGCGACGGCTTGCCGGCCGACGCCTACAGCCCGAACGGCGCGGCCGGCCAGTACGCCATGATCGTCCCGTCGAAGGGTGTCATCGTCGTACGGCGCGGGCTGGATCGGGGCCCCGGCTTCAACATCACGAAGTTTTCGGCCGACGTGATCGAGGCGCTGGGACTTCGGTGAGGCATCACTCCGTCGTCAGCCAGCGCTCCTAGCGTTCGCGCTCTTCTTTTCGCGCGGCGGCCAGTGAATTCGGCAGGCTGTAGTTGCCCTCATGGCAGGCGACTTCGTAAATCCGTGCGTCAACCTTTACCATCGGGAACGACAGCACGATCGTGTCCTGAAACGTCTTCGGGTCGACGACGGTCGCCTCGTATTCGAGCCGGTCCTGCGCCACACGCGTGAAGCGTTCAGTGACGACCTTGCTCTCCGGCGTCCCCGCGCCCGAGAAACTGCGGGTCCGCCGATTGAAATTCTTCGTTTCGACCACCAGCGTGTCGCCGTCCCAGCGGCCCCGTGAATCGCCGGCCCAACTCCGCAACTGCTCGGACAGGTGCGGCCGCCCATCGAGCGGGACGAGGCGACGCGTGCCGTCGGTCAGCAGCACGACGTGATCCCGGCCTTGAACGATCTGCAGGTAGTTGTCGTTGAGGCCTGGAGTCAGCGGCGTGGAGGCCGCAAAGAGACACCGCTCGGACAGCCCGAAGTCCTCAGGTCCATTCTTCGCGGGACCTCCGCCGAGTGCCGTCAGAAACTCCGGCGCCAGCTGCCCGCCCGAGGCGAGAATCCCGATGATCTGTTCGACCGAGGGCAGGCGCCGCACCCCTTCCACGAGCGGCGGAAGCTTGCCGTTCTCGGGATGGCTGATGAGCGAGCTCCGCAGATCGTCGATGTGCGAGGTGTGGTCCAGCCACGAGATCTGGACGTCTTCGACTGGCGCGAACGTTCCGATCATCTTGAAGACGTTCTCGATACTGGCCCGGTGCTTGTCCCGTTCCTCGGGACTCAAGATCTTCTTCTCGGCTGCAGCAGCCGGCCGCTCGAGCGGCACGTCCGAGCTGAAGTTCCACACCCCGCCCAGATCCGGCTGATTGGATGCGATCCGCGGCGCGCGGTATTTCGTTTCCGGCCCGGCGGCGTGCACGCCGACAACCGCCAGGATCGGCAGAAGCAGGAGCAAAGCGCGACGACGCATCATCAGTCTCCTTGCGAGGTGAAGCGCTGACGAAAGAGAAGACGCCTGCGACGCCCGTTTTGTTCAGCCCAGAGCTGGGCCCCCGCCCGCCTGCAGATCGTCACCGCGGCTGCTCGATGAGCACGGCGAACAGGTTATTCGGATCGCGCACAATCGCGGCCTTGAGCCGGTTGTTGCCCGCCGGCAGTTCGACCGGCTTGCCCGCGGTCGATGCGACGGTGCCGCCGAACTTCGCGAACGCGGCAATCGCGGCGTCCACGTCGCGCACGCGGATCTGCATGCGTGTCGAGCCGAAATCCTGGAGGCCTGCCGTCACCTTCTTGCGGTCGACGCCCTTGAAGTCGAGCAGATCGAGCTTGAGCCCCGACGTCGGGAATTCCAGGAACGCCACGCGGTACTGGCCGCCACCGACGCCGAGTGCGGCCGCGCCCGTCGCGTCATCGCGGAACTCCGGCTTGTTCAGCAGCGTGAGTCCGAGCGCGTCGCGATACAGCCGCACAGCCTGATCCACGTCGTCGACGGTCAGGCGCACGCGCACGTCGACGACGTTCGCAGCCGCCGGCGCCTGCGACGGCTGCGGCTGGTCGTATTGCACGAGCTCGACGAAGTGGCCGGCCGTGTCCTTCAGGACCACGATTCGCGCGCTCGTCGCGCCCTGCCCCACGTGCGCCGGCTCGCCGCCGCGCGACACGACCGGCGTGCCGAGCTGCTTCAGCCGCGCGAACGTCGCATCGAGATCCCGTACCGTTGCGAGCAGCGACAGGGTGCCGGCATCCTGCATGCGCCGCTCCACCGGCTTGCCGTTCGCCTCCGCGATCTCGACGATCTCGACGCCGCCCGCCACGGCCGGTGTGCGCGCGATCTGCCAGCGCAGCTTCGCACCCGGCAGGCCGAACATGTCACGAAGCGCCGGATTGTTGCCGGCGTCGCTCGGCGCTCCCGTCACGTCGAGCCCGAGCCCGTCGCGGTAGAACGCCACCGCCTTGCCGAGATCAGGGACGATCGGGCTGAAGTAGTTGCCCGACCCGACGACAAGACCCGTTGGCGACAGTCCGGTACGTGCCGCTGCCGCGGGCGATTGAGCGTTGACCGGGGAGGAACTGCGGACGGAGCTGAAGACGATAGCCGCCGCGATGGCAACCGACGCAATGCCGGTCCGGGCTGTGCTTCGCATGAAGCCTCTCCAATCGAATATGGGATCCTGTAATCCGGCGCGCGCCGATTCTAGCGCGCTCTACAGTTCTACAGGGTCTTCAGATACTCGATGAGCGCCCGGCGGTTCGCGTCGGTCCGGATGCGTGCCCAGAAATCGTGGCCGCCGTTGCCGCATCCCGGACGCGCGGTGTCGAACCAGTTGCGGTCGGCGGCGAGCCACCCGGTGTCGGCGGGCGGCAACGACCCGTCGGCGTGGAGTTCCTGACCGACGCGCTCGGGATCGAATCGCCGTGCCGCGGTCACCTCGAACAGCGCTGGTCGCTCGGACACCGGGCCGAGGAGGTGAGACAGCGTCGGCACGCTCCCGTTGTGCAGGTAGGGAAAGTTCGCCCAGACGCCTGTGAGCGGCGTGGCGGCGTACCCGCGGCTCTTCACCAGCGAGCCCTCGGCGGCCAGCGGGCTGGCCTTGAAGGCCGCGATGAACTGGTCGGACACGACGTCGAGGCGCGACCGATCCGTGCCGACGTCGACATGGAGTCCTGGCCAGTCCACGTTGCCGCGGCCGTCATACACGCCGTGGCATCTCGAGCAGCCGACGTCTCCGGAATTGAACAGCTCGCGGCCCCTCGCCGCGAGCACGGGATCGATCGCGTACGGATAGCGCGGCGGCCGCAGGTACTGAATCACGGACTCGAACTCTTCCTTGATACGCGGCACCACCACCTGCGCCAGCGCGTCGAACGGGCGGTCCTTTTCCAGCTCCATGCTGGAGGCCATGAGCGGAAACGGACCGCGGAAGCTGCCGTCTGTGTACCAGCGTCGCTTCCGCATCTTCGCGGCCGTGTGCCAGAGCGGCGGCGTTTTCACGTCGCCGCGTCCCACGTCGTTCACGCCCGGCATCGTGTTGCCGTGCGTGCGCATGTAGAGCTCGACATGAGACGCCGCGAAGGCCGTCGATCGCGCCCGCGTCAGCGAGTCGATCTTGTCGTGGTGATGGCTGTTCAGGATGCGGTGGGCCTCGGCGGCGATCGCACGGTCGCCGGAGCCGCTCGACAGACGGCCGCGCCACGGCTCGCTCGTGAGCCGCTTCAACGCCTCGCCCAGCCACAGCTCGTCGAAGGTCTTGGTGCCCGCGCCGAAATAGGCGACGCCGTCGATTTCCGCCATGTGACACACCAGGCAGTTGACGGTCCAGCGGAGCGGCTCGCGGCGCGTGACGTTGGGGGCCATCCCGAACGCCGGCACCATCGGGTTGTCGCGCCACAGCACGAGGCCCACCTTCTGGCCCACAATCGTGTCCACGTCGCCGATGACCGCCTGCGTCACGAGATTGGAGTCGAAGAGCGACTGCGGAATCCAGGCCGACGCGTCGTACGTCTCGTACATGAACCCGAAGAGCGCCGCGCGCCGCGCGGCGGCGGGCCGGACGTCGCCGCCATCCCACTCGATCACGAGGTTGCGAATGCCCGCGTCAAACGTGGACGAGAGCCGCTCGCGCGTCACCGGCGGCGCCGACGCTCGCGTCCACAACGTGGCCACGAGGACCATCGCCGCGATCGCGGTGATGGCCAGGACGAAGCGCTTCATCATCGCGTCACCTCATGGCTTCCTGACTTCCATTTCTTCCTGACTTCATCAGCGTCGTGATTTCGTCTTCGCAGTCGCCGTCGTGATCCTGCCGGCACAGGCGCAGGGCCGTCCTGTACTCGTCGAGCGCGCGGGCGCGATCGCCCGACTGATCGGCGAGCTTCCCGAGCTCCTTGTGCGCGCGGCCGCGTACCCAGTCGCGCGTGGCACTCTCGATCGCAGCGCGCAGCGCCGGCTCGGCGCCGCCGGCCTCGTGCAGCGCCACCAGCGCCGTGCCGTAGGCGTACTGCCACCGCGACAGCTCGCCGCTGCCACGCGGCCGCGGATCGTTCGCAAGCCGCGCGAGCCCGTGCTCGAGCGCGCGTCTCGCATTGGCAGGCCGCCCGGCCCTGAGCGCGGTGGACCCTTCCTCGAGCCACAGCAGCCGGTTGCGCGGGTACCGGCGCTGCAGCTCGCCGATCACGGCCAGCGCATCGTCATATCGCTTCTCACGGTTGTAGATCACGATCAGCGTGAACAGGGCGTTGCCCTGCATGTCGCTCTCGTAGCGCGAGGCTTCCTCGACGAGGCGCAGCCCGTCCTCGCGTCCACCTGCAAAGCCCGCGATGCGCGCCATCAGGCGCAGCGGCAGCGGCAGCGCGCTCACGCCGTACCGGTACAGCCCGACGATGAGCCCGGCGTCCTTGCGCTGCGGATCGAGCGTCAGCACCCGCTCGTGTTCGTGATAGGCCCGCCGGGCCAATCCGAGGCTGCCGACGACGCGGCCCTCGACGGTCGCGGTGTAGGACGCCTCGAAGCCCACCGCAGCCCCAACCTGATAGTGCGCGGCGGGATCATCGGGGTGAGCGCGGAGTTGCGATTCGGCACGGGCGATCGCCTGTTGCAGCGCCTGTCGGAACTGCGAGGCGAGCTGTGGGGACGGCGCGGCGCGCTGAAGGGTGGCGCGCGCCTGGCCGAGGTAGTCGTCAACTGTGATCGCGCCCTGCTCGAAGAGCAGCTGCGCCCAGGCCACGCCCGCCAGCAGGCGATACGCCGTGGGATCCTCGGGATCGGCCGCGATCGCCGCCTTGAACGCCTCGGCGGCCTCCGTACGATCGAGGTTAAAGGCAAGCTCGCGCCCCTTGGCGCGGAGCGCTGCCGCAGCCGCCGGATCGCCGGCGCGCACAGGCGTCGCGGCGAGGACCAGCCCGAAGAGGAGAACCGCGAAACGGCCTGTGGACATCGGCTCGACCCTCCTGGAGAGGAATGCGTCGAACCTGCCGCAACAGGCTCACGATCGGGACCGGCCGCGCGCTAATATCGTCCCCGCCCACGTCGACGGGCCAAAAGGACGTCATGACGCGCAGACTCGTCGCGCTGTTCCTGGTGATCTCGGCCTGTCCGCTAGCGGCGCAGTGGCTTCACCACCCGGATCCAAACATCCCGCGCACCACGGACGGCAAGCCCAATCTGGCCGCACCGACGCCACGGACCGCCGCTGGGACGCCGGACCTGTCGGGTGTCTGGGCGGCCGATCCGACGGCCGAATCAAACCGGCAGTTCGAGGTCGACGCGGCCAATCCGCTCAGCGCCGACCTTCAGTTCATTTCGAAGTACGCGCTGAACGTGTTCGCCGACCTCAAGCCGGGAGAGGAGCCGATGCGGCCCGAAGCCGCGGCGCTGCTGCGTCAGCGGACCGAGCGCGCCGGCAAGGACAGCCCGACGTCGCACTGCCTGCCGGGCGGCGTGCCGTTCTCGTCCATGATCGCGCCGTTCAAGATCGTGCAGACGCCCGGGCTGATCGTGATGCTCATGGAGGACAACAATCCGCCGCGGCAGATTTACACAGACGGCCGGAGCCTGCCCGTCGATCCCTCGCCGTCATGGATGGGATATTCGTCCGCCAAATGGCAGGGCGATACGCTGGCGGTCGAAACGATTGGCTTCACCGACAGAAGCTGGCTCGACGTGATGGGCCATCCGCGCAGCGAGGCCGCGCGCATCGTGGAGCGCATGCGGCGGCGCGACGTCGGTCACATGGACGTCGACGTGACAATCGACGATCCGCAGTTGTACACGCGGCCGATCACCTTCAAGTACGCGGCCCGCCTTCTCCCCGACACCGACATCCTCGAAGCCGTCTGCGCGGAGAACGAGAAAGACCGCGCGCACCTGGATCGCTGAGTCTGCCGGTTCGAGAACCTGAAGCGGCCAGGGCCGGTGGCTTTATTGTGCGGAGAATCCCACCGTGAACGCGATCGAGACGCTGCGGCCCGCCATCAGCGTCAGCACGTCACCGGGCGCCGGGAGGTTTGATTTCGTCGATGCCGGCGTCACCGCGGTGATCGCGTGATTGTCCGTCAGGTTGTTGACCGCGAACCGGATGCGCGACTGCGACAGCTTCCCGGCGCGCGAGAATGTGTAATTCAGAAACAGGTTCGTGATGTCGAAGGGATCGATCTCGACAGCCTGGTGGATGGAGCCGTTATCCTGGAAAATTCCGGAAATCCGCTTGCTGAAGAAGCCCAGGTTCAAGCCCATCTTGTTGTAGGTGACGCCGATCGTCTCCGTGTCCGACGGCGCGTTCTGCACCCACAGATCGGTGTCGGTGTACTTCGCGGTGCCTTTCGTGGCGTTCACGTAAACGGACAGGCCACCACCGACGATCATCGTGCTCTCGGCCTCCACGCCCTGCGTAATGGCGGCGCCGTTTAGGTAGTAGATCGTGTTAGCGGTAACCGGATCGGTCGTCGAAGAGTAATCGCTGTCGAACTTGACGTGGTAGTAGTTCGCGTCGAGCGTCGCCCGGCGCGACTTCCACACCGATCCGAACTGCGCCGTGTGCGCCATGATTGGCTTCGGCGGCACCGACACCTGCGCGCCCTTGACGTCGTACACGCTCGTGGGCGGGATGTTGTTGCCGTCGGCGTACTGCGCGTACAGCGACCAATACGACTGCGGCAGCCAGTGCACGTTGATCGTCGGCAGCCACGAGTTGTAGTCGGCCACATGATCCACATACGGCGCGCCGTTTAGATTGCCGACGGTCTTGCCGTCAGCGAACTGACGGAAGTTCTGTTTGTAGGACGTGTACTTGATGCCCGGCGTCACGGTGACCGTCGAGGACAGACGCCACTCGTACTCCGCGTACGGCTGAAGCGTGGTGGTGCCAAACATCTCGTGGAAGTTCGGGAGCGGGGCATCCACCCACGTGCGCGGGTCGGCCGGCGTCTGATAGCGATCGGTCGATGCGTACTCCGACCACAGACCAGTGCGGAACATCCCGTGTTCGTTCACGTACGCCACCGGGAGCAGGTTGCCCCACTTCCAATACGAGTTCAGCTTGTCGGTCGCGCTCGTGGCTGAGATCGTCGTCAGGCCGTTGAAGTTCTGCTTGTTGTGGTAGCGCATGTAGTAAACCTTGTCGTCGATCGACCATCCGCTACCGAGCAGTGTCCGGAATCCGACGTACTCGAAGTTCGTCGGGATGTTGTAGAAGTTGTAGCCATAGTACAGCGGGTCTTTCGGATCCCCAGACATCAGAAAGTTGTCGCCGAACTGCGCGATCTGCGCGCGCGTGGCGCCTTTCTGATTCGGCGTGTTGCTCGTCAACTGCATGATCGACGAGAACGCCGTGATACTCGTGTTCTCGCTCGCCTGGTACTGATACTTGGCCTGGAACGCGTTCCGCTTCTGAGTGTTGTACGTCTGGTACCCGTCGGACGTCATCTGGTGCGCTTCGATCAGGAGCCGGTTGCGTCCGTCCGGACCAAACTGGCCGGTGTTGTACTCGAGGTCGAACAGCTGCGTGTTCCAGGACCCGTACGAGTAGGTGCCGGCCAGGAGAGGGCCCGCCCGCATGCCGCGCGAAATCAGATTCACCGACCCGCCGTACGTCGACGGACCGACCGACGCCGCAGTGCCGGGGCTGCGATCGACGACGGTCGATCCGATTGTCTGGGCCGGGAAGAACACCCACGAGTGGTGCGTCGGGTCGTTCGTGTCGCCGAACGGAATCCCGTCGTATGTCATGCTGTAGTAACCGTCCTTGAACCCGCGGAAGAACGTCTTGGTGTCCCCGAGGCCCGGGCCGTTGGGAGCGACGCTGAACGTGCCGGGCGCCATCTGCAGTACCTGCGCGTAGTCCGACACCGGCGCCGTGTAGTTGCGGATGAACTCATTGCTGATGAGCGATTGCGCCGAAGTGGCCGTGAGCGACCCCTGTGACGGCGCGGCCGCAGCTGCTGCGGGAAGAGCGGCCGAGACCGTGACCGTCTCGCGGATGTTGGCGACGGACAGCTTGAACGCGAGCTCCTGCGTCGCGCCGTCAACGACCACGACGTTTGCGCGGCGGACGATGTCGAAGCCCGGTACCGCGACCTCTGCGGTGTACGTGCCGGCGAGCAGGTCGTTCACGGAAAACTGACCACGCTCGTCCGTCGCAGTCGTTCTGGAGGCGCCGGTCGCATCGTTGCGGATAATCAGCACCGCATCGGCGACCGCGCGACCATCAGGATCGAGGACATGACCGCGCAGCGAACCGGCCGCTGGGTCGGCCCAGCCAGCCGCGGGCACAATTAGTAGCACAACGCAGACGAGCAATCCTATACGTCGGAAGAGCATGGGACCTCCGAAATCTCGGAGACTCGACAATAACGATTCGAAATGTCGATTCAGTAAATGCGAAGTCAATTCGATACAACACGCGGAGGAACTCGAGTGGACCCATCGGAGATCTCGGAGTCGGGCAATTCGTCCCACTTCTTCCTTAGCTGCCGTCATCCAAACGTTACGCCCGTCGAGCAGGATCGGCCGATTGGGGGCTTTGATGTTCCGCACGCTCCACCGATCGATTGCCGCCGTCTTCGTCAGCGCACTTGTCGCCGCGGGCATGCGCACCGGAGTCGCCCATTCTGAAAAACCGGTGGTCGTTCTTGCGTACGGCGACACGCGCTTCACCGATCCGGCGAACGTCACCGCGACGAATCCGATCGCGCGCAAAGCGCTGATCGCGCGGATGGCGGAGGAGCGCCCCGACGCAATCGTGATCAGCGGCGACGTACCCTGGCACGGCGGCGTCGCCGAAGACTATGCGCAATTCCGGCGGGAGACGGAGGTGTGGCGGTCGCTCAGGATTCCTGTCGTGCCCGCGACGGGGAATCACGAGTTCTCGCAGTGCATGCCGCAGGCGTGCCTCGAGAACTGGTGGACGGCCTTTCCCGAACTGCGCGGCCGGCGCTGGCACGCGGCGGACGCCGGATCCCACGTGCGGATCGTTGCGCTCGATACGATGAGCCCGCTCGTCGCCGGATCCGAGCAGCGCCAATGGCTCGAGCACGTAGTCCAGACGCTGCAGCCGTCGATCGACTTCTTGATCGTCGCCCTGCACCATCCGCCGGTCGCCGACATCCAGACGCGCCTGCGGCTGGACCACAATCCACGTCCGAACGAGGTCGCGCTTGCGGACTATCTCAAGGCGGCCGCGGCCTCGCACCGCGCGCGGATCGTGGTCGTCGCCGGCCACATCCACAACTACGAGCGCTTCCTCCAGGACAATGTGACGTATCTGGTGTCGGGCGGAGGCGGCGCGGTGCCGTACGAAGTCGATCGGACTCCCGCGGATCTCTACGAGGGCACCGACTTTCCGAACTTCCACTACGTGAAGATGACGATCGCCGGCGGTACGCTTCGCGGCGAGATGTTCCGGCTCGACGAACCGACGGCGCCTTCGCCGCACTTCACGATGAAGGATGCGTTCGAAGTCGCCGTCCATCCGTCGCGCACGAACGATCAGTAGCCGCTAGCGGTGCGGGTTCCAGCGCACGCCGGCCGCGAACGTCGGCTTGTAGAACTCGCGCTGCACGACATACTGCGGACTGCCGTTGTAGAAGCCGAACACCTCGTTGGTCAGATTCAGGCCGTACACGACGGCTGACAGTGCCTGAGTCAGTCGGACGCTCGCCTGCGCGTCGAGCTGCAGGTGCGCGTAGAGGTAGTTGTCGCCGCCCGGACCAGCCGTGCCGCCAGCCGTGAGGTCGCCCGGCGCCATCGGCGTGCCGTCGGGATTCAGGTTCTGATACTGATAGGCGAAGATGTTCGCACCGTTGTAGCTGATACCGGCGCGCAGAGACATGACGCCGCGGTCGTATGTCGGGCTGATGTTCCAGGTGTGCGGCGCCTGCCGGAGCAGAGCCGGCGAATCGGTCCGCAGAGGCAGGCCATGCGCTTGCGACGTCGTAAAGCTGTAATTCGCCGAAATCCCGATGCCACGCAGTGCTCCGTTCAGACCGAGATGGTGCAGGTACGCGACCTCGAATCCCTGCAGCGTCGCACTGCCGGCGTTGCCCGGCTGCGAGACGAGAAATCCGGCGAACGGGCCTGAGGTGGGCCGCGTCTGCGTGGCGATGATCGGATCGCTGAGATGCTTGTAGAAGTAGCCGGCCTGCACGAGACCGAACGGCACGAGGTACTGCTCCAGCAGGACGTCGAAATTGTCGGCATGCTCGGCCTTCAGAGCCGGATTGCCGATGCTGACGGTCGGAGGATGCTGCGTGTCGTTAATCGTGCCGACCGCCTGCGCGATGTCCTGCGGATCCGGACGGGACAGCGCGCGGCTGTAGACCAGGCGCACCGTCGTGTTGGGTGTCGTGGCGAACTTCAGCGCGACGCTCGGCAGGACGTCGGTGTAGTTGCCGCCCGCGGTGAAATCTTCCTGCTTGGTGTTGGCGTTGAAGCTCAGCGTGCTCACGTGCGTCGACTCGATTCGCACGCCGGCGATCAGCCGCGCCGCTGATGAGAGGTCGATCGTATTCATCACGTAGCCGGCGCCGACGCGCTCGGTGAGATCGAAATCGGACTTGTTGACGCCCGGTCCGCCAGTGACGACAAACTGCGACAGGTGCGACTGAACGTAGCCCTGGACCTGTTCGTAGTCGACGTTCTGCGAGGGCCACGGATAGTTCTTCTCGTAGTAATTCGGATCGACGAACGTACCGGCAAACTGGGCGATCGGCACCGTCACGCCCTTGGCGACCGTGTACGTCGTCGTGTACGAGTCGTTGTACTTGTGGGCGTCGCGGTACTTCCCGCCGAACTCGATGGATCCGGGTTTCCCGCCGGCGTGATAGAGACGGCCGGCACTCGCGGCGCCCTGCCAGTTGGTCTGCGCCGACTCGCCCACCGACGCCGGGTTCCAGGACGTCAGCTTGTAGTTGGCGATGTCCTCGACGTTGGTCGGCCCGGGCGTGAAGCACGAGGCGCTGAACTGCGGCAGATTCGGATCGCTCGCGGGAACGTTCTCGCAGTTCGTGTCCGGACCATTCCACTTGAACTTCGCACCCCCGTTGCCGCCGGACTGCAGCATCCGTGAGCGCGCGTACGACACATCCCACGTCAGCCAGTTGGCCGAAATGGTGTGACGGCCGCTGCCGACGAGATTGCCGACGGCGTAATCAGGCCGGCGCCAGTCGACGCTCGCGCCGGGCACATCGCCGTCGTTGAGCGTGTAGACCCACTTCTGTCCCCAATTGCGGAACGTCGAGTACAGACCGCGCAAGGACAGGCTGGAGTTGTTGTTGAGCCGGTAGTCTGCGCTGCCCGACGTGCCCCACCGCGTGCGGTAGTACATGTAGTCGCGCAGGTCCATGCCGTCGTAATGTGGGTTGAGGCTCGTCACCGTGGGCGACGGCTCGATGTCGTTGATGCCGCGCCCGTTCCAATCGTAAGTGGCGCCAATCAGCACGCCGAGGCGCTTGTCGGCGAAGCGATCGCCAATTGTGGCGCCAGTCTGGCTGACGCCGCGTCCGCCGATGATCGGCGTGTAGCCGCCGAGTGCCGAGAGCATCACCACCGGCTGCTCGCCGGCGGTCTTCGTCCGGATGTTGACACTGCCGCCGATGCCATCGCCGTCCATGTTGGCCTGCAGCGTCTTGTTGATCTCGATCGACTCCACGAGGTCTGACGCGAGCGTGTCGAGCTTGATTTGCCGCACGCCGGTCTCGGGCGACGGCACGTTGACGCCGTCAATCGTCAGGTTGCTCAGCCGCGGCTCGGTCCCGCGAATCTGGACGTACTTGCCTTCACCCTCGTCGCGCTCGAGCGTCACGCTGGGCAGCCGGCCGAGGGCGTCCGCGACGTTCGCGTTCGGCAGGCTCGTGATCACCTCCGCGGACAGCACCTGGACGATGTTGTCGGCCGTGCGCTCGCGGTTGACCTGCTCGGCCTCGGCGCGCGGCCGCTCGGCGGCGACGAGAATCTCGGCGGTTTGGCCGGCAACATCGAGCCTCACGTTCACGCGGTTGGTTTCGCCTGAGGTGACCGTCACCGCCTGCGTGAATTCCTTGAAGCCGAGGAAGTCGACCGTCACGGTGTAGGTGCCGGGCATCAAGCCAGGGACGCCGAAGTCGCCTTCGGTGCTCGTCGCCGTCCGCACGCTGCCGGGCATCACGGTGACGCTTGCCCCCTGCAGAACGGCGCCTGTCGAGTCTGTCACGCGCCCCTGGATCGATCCTCTGATCGCCTGCGCGACGGCGACAGGCGCACGAAGCGTCAGGCACAGTGCGATGGTCGCGACGATGAATCGAGCATTGATCTTCATGAGCGACGAGCGTAGCGTTCGCTTACAACGCTGACGTCAATGCTGTGCGGCGTCGCGGTAACCTGCGCGCGAGAGGTTTTCTTTATGAAAATGCGATGGATTCTTGTCTTAGCGGCGGCGATCGTCGCGACCTCATCCATCGGACACGCGCAGACCTTCAAGGTCGAGAAGTTCGTTTGAGGGGTCAGAAAGATGACGCGCTTGCTGCTCGCCGCGCTGCTCATGCGGTCGCTTCAGGCGCAGTCCTCTGCCCCGTACGCGATCACGCACACCTACGGCTCGGCGGCGCCGGGACGTGGGACTACGTCGTGCCGGATCCCCCCAACCATCGGCTCTTCATCACTCGGCAGACGCGAGTCATGGTCGTGGATGCGGATCGCGGAACGCTCCGCCTCCTGGTGATCGAGCAAACGTCGGCCGGGCGCAAGCCGTGATTCGGATTCATTTTCCGCTCGGCTCCACACACACGATCTCGTACTTGATTCCCTCCGGATCCTTGAAGAAGACCGCGTAGTATCCGGGCGGCGTGTATTCGGGGTACTCGCGGGGCGGGCTGACAATCATGGCCCCGATTCGCTGCAGCTCGAGATGCAGGCGATCGACTTCGGCGCGTGAGGCCGCCCTGAATGCGAGATGGTGGAGCGCACCCGGCTTCCGTCGGTTCATCGTCTCGCCGGCGAACGCACGCCGCGGTGACGTGATGGTGAAGCCCAGCCGAGGATGCTCGTACGACACGACCTCCTTTTCGTGCGCCTCGATGACGGCTCTGACTCGGTGCTGGAGGTCGAAGCCCAGGAGCGGCAGCAGCCTGTCGTAGAAGGCCACCGCGACGTTCACGTCTCTGACGGTGACCTCGATGTGGTCGATGATGGGTTCCATGTCGACAACTCACATCAGCGCTCGGGCCAGCGCGAGCGAATCCTGGGTCCACGCGTCGCGCGGCTCGGCCGCCGCACGCGCGAACATCCACTTGCGGACGCGTTCGGCGTCGACGTCGAGGAGGCTCGCAAAGCGCGCGATCGTCGCGGACGGCTCCGCTGACATTCTCTCCCTGCAGTTGAGGAGGTGCTGCGTGGCATCGTAAGCGCGATCGCCCACGAAAGGCTTGGGATCGATCGCGAGCCAGGGCTCTCGCCGGGCGCGCAGGACGTTCCCGGCGTGGAGATCGGTGGCGAGCAGAACTTCGTCTCGCGAGGTCGCGGTCAGTTCCTCGAACACGCGCAGTCCTGATTCGACGAGCGCCGCGTCGGGCCAATGGGCTCGCGCGGCGACCGTCTCCCCCATCCAGGCGCCAATCATCATCGAGAGCGGTCGAAAGGCGTGGGGTGCAACCGGCGTTCGCCACAGACGCTGGAAGAGTTCGGCGAGCACGACATCCTGATCGGCCTCAGGCACATCGCGAAGCGACGTACCCGGCTCACAGCGCTCGAGCAGCAAGGCATTGCATGTCTCGTCGGCCTCGAGCAGGCGCACCATCGGGGCGCTATCCCAGAAACGAAGCCCTTGGATCTCGTGCTCCGCCTCCATGTGCGGCATCCCGAGCTTGAGCACGACGTGAGTACCGTCGCGCCGAACCGCCGGCGCCACCCAGGAACACGTGGCATCGCGATCCCAGGGCAGTCCGAGCGAGAGAGACCACCTGCGCTGCAACTCGGGGATGACAGCCGGAAGCTGCTCGAACCACGCCATGCGTTCGGGAACGCCGCGGCAGGCAGCCTCGAGGCGCTCGGAGAACACGGTCATACCGCGCAGGTCAGAGCCCGGGAATCCTGATCCGGCCCACCGCGATCGCCTGCAGCGTGTCGACCAGGAAGGCGTGCTCGCGCTCGAGCACTCGCGCCGACAGGGATTCCACCGTATCGCCCTGCTCCACGCGCACGCGGGCCTGCGCGACCACCTCGCCGTGATCGTACTCCTCGTCGACGAGATGCAGGGTCACGCCCGTTTCGGTTTCGCCGTTGGCGAGCACCGCCTGATGTACGCGCGCCCCGTACATCCCCTTGCCGCCGTATTTTGGCAATAGCGCCGGATGCGTGTTGAGGATCCTTCCCCGATAAGCGGCGGTCGTTTCCGGTCCGAGCCGCTTCAAGTATCCGAGCAGCAGCACGAGATTGACGTCGTGACGCCGCAGTTCCTCGAGAATGGCCTGGTCCCGAACCCGGTCGTCCGCAAACGAGGGTCCGCCGATTCGGCGTACGGGGATGTTCGACGCCGCGGCGAACTGCAGCACGCCAGCGTCTGCGTTGTTGCTGATCACGACCGCTGGTCGAGCATCGAGCCGCCCGTCGCGACAGGCTTCGACCACGGCCCGCACGTTGCTGCCGCGATGTGAAGCGAGGAAACCAAGGGTTAACATCGATGCTTTGAGAATCGATGATCTCTGATCTGATTTCAGATCTTAGATCGTCGATCTTCAAATCATAGATTCTTCCGCCCCGTTTCCAGCTTCCTCTTCACTTCCAGGCGGACACGAGACGCCAGGCGGCTTTCCTCCTCGCGCACGAAGCGCCGGACAGTGGCCGGCTCGCGCTTCGAGAGTTCGCGCAGCGCCCAGGACAGTGCCCTGACGATCATGTCGTCCCGGTCGTCGACGAGAGTCCGGCACACCGACAGCGTGCGTCTGATGTCTCCCCTGCCGCCGCGTGCTCGCGAGTTGAGCGGCACGGTCGCGACCAGCGCAAGGCGCCGTCGCCAGCGATCTCGCGAACGCGCCCACTTCATGACCCGAGCGTCAGACAGACACCCCTCGCGCCAGGCCACACCGGCGAGCGTGACGCCGAACATGTCCACGGAGCCCCAGTCGGCCAGCCCCTTCGCCCACCGCTCGACGAGCGAGTCGTTGACCAGCCGCAACACGTCCTGACGGCCGACGATCAACTCGAAGGCCACGAACCGCGCCAGGAAGTCGCCGTTCTCGATCAACGCCTCGGCCGTTTCGAGCACCGCTTTCGGCGATCGCTCCTTCAGTGCCGACGAATACTGTCGGCGAACGGCTCGGATCGAGGGCGCTGTGGACCGTGAGAGCGTCCGCAGGTCACGACGAATCGCCGCGGCGATGTCAGCGGACAAGAATTCTTCACTCTGTGAAGACGGTCAGCTTACGAAACTGAATCAGCCACGCGCCGTTGCGCTTCACGAGGTGGTCTTCGGAGCGGCCCATGGCGGCCGCGATCATCGTGCCGTCCTTGCCGCGCCGCACCGTCTGCCAGTACGACTGGTGCAGGGCCTCGCCGGGTTTCGGGAACGTGATGCGCACGTTGCTGACCATGTGGTACAGGTTGGCCGCGGGCAGCCCCTTCGCCTTGTTGTCGTCGCGCCGCTGAATGAGGTTCGTGACGATCTTTCGGATTTCCGCGCGTCCCTTGCTGAGGGTCCCGTTCGAGTCGATCACGGCGTCTTCGGTGAACACCGCCGCGTAGCCATCGGCATCGAACGAGTCGACCGCCCACACATACCGGGCCATCACGTCCTCGACCGCGATGCGGTCCTCGTAGGTCCCGAGATTCTCCTGCGCAGAGACGAGCGCAGGCGTGATGAGCAGCACGATCAGGGCAGCAGAGTAGAAGCGCATGGCGTGTCGTCCCTCAACGCGGATTCAACGAATTCAACGGCGGCGGCTCATGATGGCATCGGGCGCTGACGGCTGCAACGATGGTTCGCGGTGTCGGCCAAAACAGTCGACCGCGCGTCTAACGGCCCAGAGAGGTGCCGCATGACGCCTGCCCGTTTGCGAGTGTGGGGAGGGTGCCTGCTGCTGGTTGCCTGCGCCGGCGTCACTCGGGCCGCCGTCGTGGCCCAACAGGCCGCTGGGTTGGACCAGGCGCTCGGCAAGTGGCAGTCAACTGAACGGTTCGAGGGGGAGGCCAGGATTACCGTCGCCGTTCGTCGCAATGGCCGTTCGCTCGAAGGATGGGCGGTCATGCTTGGGCAGCATCGGAAGAACGACGATCGAGTCACGCTGGGCCTGTCGTTTTCCCAAGCGGAGTGGAATGGGAGAGGCTTTCGTTTCAGTACCATCCTGCCCGAGGACGAGGGCACCATCGGCTGGGAGCTCCAGGTCCTCACGCCGACAACGGCCGTCCTCATCGCGCGGACCGAGAACGGCCAGCCCGTTCAAGACGACCTCAAATGGGACATGACGAGAGCACGCGACTGAAGCGCAGCGGCTGACTCCGTCACCGTGCACGGACGCTGCCGTCGACCACCCGTGACGCTCACGGCCGGCATCGCTCGCTGCCAACCGTCATCGCTTGTCGGAACATGCGCGCTTCCGGTTCGAACCTGACGCTCCGGCGGCGATCAAGGGGCAACTCCCATCAGCCGTCATAGGGCGCGATCTGCGCTTGTCATGATCGTCAACGTCCCGGATCACGTGACCGTGATTGCCGCCAGTGAGAACCTGCAGCGCGCAGTTGCCGCGATTCTCTTCCGACCGCGCTATACGGTTGGCTGCGATCGACGCCGGCCGTGAGCGAGCCAGAGGCGGGTCGGCGGCAGCGGACGCGCCCGCCTTGGAGCGCGCCGTTCCGCACCTTGGCCGGAAATCCGGCGCAGCGAGGCGATGCGCGACGACTTCGGTCCGCGCGATCCGTGGTGCGCGAATTCCCGATGTCGATGCTTCGCGGTACGGATGTCGATCGGATCAGCACCTAGTCGGCCGCGCAGAGCGACAGACCAGCTCGCGGAGACGGATTTCCCGGCGCGCGACAGGCGGGCCGCGGACCCTGCCGCCGACCCGCCCGACAACGTGAAGCACGGCTCAAAACGCCACAAGCGACGTGCCGTCCCGTCAGTGAACCCCAGGATGCCGAATCATGACGTGCGCCCAGTACTTGCCGCTCGACATGACGTACGGCAGGGTCCGCTGCTGACTCTCGGGGATGTCGCGCTCGTCGGGGAAGCCGAGCTCCGCGGCAGTCCTGAATGGAAAGTGCATCGACTGCCAGCACTCGATCCGGGCGTCGACAGTGTTGCGCGCCGCGTCGTATCCCTCGATTGGACCGAGACAGCGGTACCCGGCCGTCGGCTCGCGGGAGAGCTCGAGCTTGCCCGCTTTGATCTCGGCTTCGACTTTCTCGCCGCTCACCTGGTAGCCAAGCTGGAAGGCGCGATACACGACGGCGATGAAGCTGTCCCGGTAACACCGCACATCAAACCGGTTGTCGTTCGGCACGTCTGCGATGCACACCATCCCGTTCGTCCCTTTGCGCAACTCTTCGGGATGGAACGTACTGTCGAGACGAACGACGGTCGCCGCGGCGCGCAGCGCCTCGGGCAACGGCAGCAGGGCGCCGGCGATCACTTGACTCTGAGACGACGACTGCGCGGCGGGAAGAACGGCCAGCGACAGCACGAACGCTGCAAGTAGCATCCGCGAATCCTACGCGGGCTCGATGTCCTGTCCGAACACGATGCCCACGCCGTTGAGGTCGCGCAGCCCGAACTCGCGAATGCCGTACGGCTGGTCCGCGGGCTCGGCCGCGACGTTCGTGCCTCGATCGACGACTTCTCTGTAATACGCGTCGACGTCCTTGACCCATTGGAACAGGTGGACGCCGCGTGGGCCGCGTTCGTCTCTCACGAAATGAATCGCGGAGTTGTCGCGCCACACCACGGCGTAGGTGTCGTCGCCGAAGTCCCAGGTGAATCCGAGCCGATCGCGATAGAACGCCGCCGTGGCCGGGACGTCGGGGACGTGCAGGACCGGCGCACCCTGAACGAACTGCGTGGGGTTAGACGAGGGTAGTACGGGCATCGGGCCCTCCCGGCTCGAAGGCCTGCAGATGCCGGCGATTCTAGCAAATCAATTCGGAATGATGTTGGCGTGGCGGGCGAAGAGGCGCCACGCGTCGCCTTCCCTGCGCCAGACGTTTGTGAACCGCCGGCGCAGCGTCGGCGCCTCGGGCGTGTCCTGCACCGTGTCCGATCCCATGACGACGATGATGTCGCCGTCGCGCGCGATCAGCTCAGGACTGCTCTCGAGGCGGCAGTGCGCGATGAGGCCCTTCTGAAGAAGCTCGAGGACCGTCTGCTTGTCGTGAACGCGATTGATGGGCGAATTGACCAGCAGGCTGTCCGAAAAGAGCCGATCGAGGCTCGCGACGTCGGCGGACAGGAACGCGCGCACCGATTCCCGTTCGAGGGCTTCAATTTCGTCGTGCCACTCAGACATGTGTCTCCCCGGATGGGCTAACGGACGACGGTGATGTAGTAACGACTGGTGACGCAGCTGACACACCCATCCGGCCCGGGCTCTTGCGGGGTCATCACCAGCGTGTGGGTGCCGGCCTCGACCGCACGATACGTAAAGATGGTGTCGCGGCGGTGCCGCTTCCGGCTGACCAGCATCAAGGCAGTTCCGGCGAACCGAGGGTCTGAACGTTAGACGGCGCACGCGCGGTGGCGGTCTGGCCCACGTGGAGGACGGACCGCCGTCCGTCCACAAGCTGTACGGGTGCAGTCGTTTCCGCGCGCACGACGACGAGCATGGTCGCCGCGATTACGGCCGCGCTGGCAATGACCTGTCCAGCCATGTCGAGATCACTTTCGCAATGTCGGCGTTGTTTCGTTCGAGCATCATCATGTGCCCGTTGCCGCGGATGCCCACGTCCGCAAGCTTGATCCAGGTGGGACGGACGCCAGCCTGCTGCAGGTACTTCACCGTGCAATGGTCGTAGGGCGCGTGATAGGACGCTTCGCCCGTCAGGATGAGCGCCGGCGCCTTCTGGAGATTCGGCAGCTGGCGCGCCGGCGCCGGCTGCGTCCAGCATCGAACGAGGTCCGGAGCATCCGGCTTGTCCTGCAGTGACGGTTTCAGGTCCGCTGCAACGGTGACTGGCGGCGAATACGCCAGCGGATCGGCGGTCGGCCCCCACGGCCGCGCGGAAACGGTCGCGTCGCGAAACCAGATCGGCGGCCCGAGGTTCTCGATGTCGCGGAACGGCGGCCCGTTCGGTTCGACCGCGATGTGAGCTTTGACGAGATCGGGCCGCGCATCCGCCACTGGCCAGCCGAAGGCCCCTGATTGTGAGTGCGTGAGCAGAATCGACGGCCCGATCCGTTCCAGCAGCGCCAGCAGCGCGTCGCGATTCAGGACCTGCTGCAGCGTGAAGTCCTGGATGGACGGCAGTTGGGAAGCGTAGAACTGATCGAAGATCGGATCGCCCCTCGTGCCGGGGCCGGGCCACTGCGTGTGAAGGTGCGCCTGGGGCCAGAGATTGAAGCGTTCGGGCGCAACAAACCGCTGCTCGACGGCGGCTAAATTCACGCGCGTCGCCGGCCCATAGGCATCGGGCTCGTAGGCGGCCCGTCCCCGACCGGGCTGATCGACGACGTACACGGCGTAGCCCTGGCGCAGGAAGAACTGCGCCCATCCCTCGCGGCCATCGGGCGTGCCGGTGAAATTCGTCCCCGACTGCGCGCCTCCGTGCACCATCACGATCGGCCATTCATGAGTCCGCCTGGCCGGGATCTGGAACTCGGCGAACAAGTGGCCGTTCATCACGGTCCGATCGCCGGCCGTCGAGTACTTGCCACCGGCAAACAGGTAGCCCTGCCGGGCGATGGCCAACGGCTCGGGCGCCGTGTCCTGGAGAGCGGCAGACGCCGCGCCCACTGCCGTCGCGATGGCAAAGACGCACAACAGGCCGGCTGAAGCTCGCGTCACGTCATGCCTCCCGATCCTGAAATCTCAACAGCGGACATCACTTCGCCGAAATCTTGAGATTCGCGAAGTACCCCTCAGTGCCAGGACCCACCCACAAAGCGACGCCGCCTTCCCGCGGCTCGAGCTTCATGTCGTTGACGATGAGGCACGGCTGCTCGGCCCCGTTCACGTAGAGCCGCGCCTTGCGCCCTTCCACTTCAATCTTGTACTTGGTCCACACGCCCGGCTGCAGGTCGACGTACGACTCGTACTTTTCCGGAGCCTCCTGCCGCGATCGGGCAAAGTCGAAAGCAGGGTGGGAACTGTACTGAGTGGAGTGATTCCGCCTGACCTGATCGTCGGCGCGGCCGTTCGTGGGCCGGAGATAGATGTATTCGTACCGTCCATCAGCCTGCAGCCGAAAGGCCATGCCGATGAACCCGCGTGCGCCGCTGCCTGCGCCGGCAGCCGGCTGACCGGCCACATCCACTTCGATCGCGCCGTCGCGAAACGACACATCCTTGACCACCGCATACGAGGTGCCGTTCGGCGCATCGGGCGCGGCCACAACCTGGACGGCGCTCCGTCCCTTATACATGGTCTGCATGATCGACACGTTCCTGGCGGTCAGCCGCTCGGCACTCTGACCCGCGAGCGGCACGGCCATGAACAGCATGAGCAGAAGCAACGAAACGCGTGTCACGTGAGCTCCAGCTCCACCTTCCGGCGGGCGTGGATGAAGGGTTACGCCTCGTAGACGACGCGCCCACCCACGACGGTCCGCACGATCGTGATGTCCTTGATCCGCTCGGGGTCGGTCGTGTGCGGATCGTCTGCGAGCACGACGAAGTCCGCCAGCTTGCCTGGTGTGATCGATCCTTTGCTGCTTTCTTCCTTCGATGCGTACGCGCCATGAACCGTCATCACGCGGATGGCGTCGTCTACGCTGATCCGCTGATTGGCGCCCCAGACCTTGCCGTCCCAGCCCTTGCGCGTGACCATGCCTTGAATGCCCATGAGCGGCGCGAACGGACCCGGGCTGAAGTCCGATCCCGCCGCGGCCCTGATCCCCGCGTCGAGCAACGACCGGTACGCCATGCTCCGCTTCATCAGGTCTTCGCCGTAGAAGACGAACTTGTCCGAGTTGTAGTAGGCGTAGGTGGTGAACAGCGCCGGCACGGCATCGAGCGCCTTGATGCGC
>Ga0066903_100000265_pt1 | contig 30225 bp, 45 predicted proteins | sample PanSoiMetaGPlot1_FD_67491 | JGI IMG/M metagenome (GOLD analysis project Ga0066903, IMG submission 67491) | Tropical forest soil microbial communities from Panama analyzed to predict greenhouse gas emissions - Panama Soil - Plot 1 (version 2) | ecosystem: Environmental > Terrestrial > Soil >... | reverse complement strand
ATTGGGATCTGCTGCTGGTTCGGGGCGATAGTCACCGTGGCAAAGGTGCCCGCCGTGGTATAGGTGACATTGTCGGTTGAATGCAGCACCGTGACCACCAGGGATGTGACGCCAGCGTCCATGGCCGCCACGGTCAGATACGCAGTGCCACCCAGGGCGGTGGCCGCGCCGTTGTCCCATGGGGCCGTCTTCGTGTCCCAGTCGGCAGACTTTACCGCGTAGGGTTGCAGGACATTGCCTTCCGCCGCCGGCCCATTCACCTGATAGGCTACGTTGGCCTTTGTCAGCTGGCCCACGGTGCTCACCACGTCATAGCTCACTGTCAGCACGCCCTGAATCGTCAGGGCATAGGCCCCGGGCCCCTGGCCTGCCGGCCCCAGGAGCACCGTATACGGCACGGTGCTTGGCACCTTAAATTTGTCGTGAATGCCCTGGACGGTGGTGTCCCAGAAGGCCCCGGCTTGCGTCAATGTCAGCCTGGACAGTCCCGTCGGGGTTTCGGCTTCAAACAGATCCCCCAGGCCATCGGAGCGTTCCATCTGGCTTGCCAGTTTCCAGGTCACGGCCTTGGGTTTGGCCGTCAGCATGTTGAAGCCGTTAACGACAAAGACTGTCCATTCCGCCGATCCATGCTTGCCGGTGCCTACGCTTGGCATGTGAATTCCTCAAAGTCAAAGCCGCAGTTGGCACACACATCATGCGGATGGCCAAAGCCGGATGATGCTACCCGCCTGGATGGCGATGCCCCGCACCGTGGACAGGTCCGGTCCGCATCCCGTTTCTGGTGCCACGGCATCCCCTGCGGGGTGACCAGGGCATCGGCCGGATCCGGCGGCTTTGCGTCATCATCCTTCATGTCACCGCCACGCCCTTCCACACGCCGCCGAGCCGCACCCAGATTTTGTTCGCGGTGGAATCAAGTACCATCATGCCGTCCGTGGGCACGATGACATCGGCATCGACGGGTGTGCCGGCCTTGACTTTATTCACCACGGAACTACTTACCCAAACATTCCGCCATCGTGCACCAGCAACTCCTAAATCAATCGCGCCTGTCGTATCAGGGATAAAAGCCGCGCCACCCACGCTAACTTGATTGGACACGTTCAACGTGAGCGCATAATCCGCAGTATTGGTGCCGTTACGCCACCGAATCGCTTGATTATTTGGCAACCGCACAGCTCCGCTCTGCGCGGGATTCGTGCCGACCGCGAGGGTGACGGATCCGAGAAGTGAAAAGACATTCGAATTGCACTGCGCGTAGGTTGTGCCGCCCGCGCTGAGATAGGTCACGATGCTGCTATTGATATTGATCGATGTGCCTTGCGTTACCAGTGCCGCCGTGCTCTCTCCGAGGATCACGCTATTCCCGTTGTCTACAACGATAATCTGGTAATCGGCGGTATTGCCAGCATTGCGTGAATAAATCCCCTGATAATTTGCGAGACGTATCGCACCACTCTGCGCGGGATTCGTGCCGACAGCCATAGATATGTTGAACGTTTGCGCTTGGGCGAATGTATTACTGATATCAGTGCGCGCCACGGTGGCTGGCAGTGCTGCCGTTGTGATCGGGCCGAAACTGGGCAGGCTCCCGGCTCCCGCACACGTTAAGACGCCTGGCGCGGATGGCACCCAGGCCCCGCCATCGGTGGCATCCGTCGTATCCCGGACTAACACGGATCCATGCGCGTCCCCGCCATCGAACAGCCGCTTGAGCAAACTGATCATTCGATTCCAATGCGATGGCTGGAGTAAGGTGGGATCCGGACTTGGATCCGCCTTCGGGGACTCAAAGAGCGGGGGACTCAGCGCCATCCTTCAGCCACCCATTCTTCCGGCCCCAGCGGAGCATTGATCAAACTCTCCACATAGAGCCGGAACATTGCGACTACTTCATGGACCGGAATCCCCCGCAATTGTTCATCGGGGAGCACCACTTCGGCTTCCGAGAGAATCAGGCCGGCCGGCTTCCACGCGGTGGGATCAATCGGCAGCAGTTGATCCGCAAGGGCCATGATAATCCGGTTATTAATTGCGAAGGCTTCCAGCATCGAACCGCCAACGGTATAGGTATGCGTCCGAACATCCAGTTGCGGCAGACTGCCGGCCCCGAAGCCCCGCGCATCAATCGGCCGGCCCACTTCATACCAGACAAACGGGTAACCCGGGTTTTCCGGGACCACATCCCAGATTCCGCCGCCCACGATGCCCACCAGTGTTTGATCCGCCTGAAGAAGCGTATAGACAGCATCCGAGACGGGCTGCAGAGCGGAATTCATGCGCCCTTACACTCCAGCACCATGAACCGCCGGCCATCACCTTCCAGAAGAATTCCCCCAATTGCCAGGGTTTGCTTGGGAGCATTTGGCGGCCAGCCCGGCGTCCACTGCACCCGCATGGACGTGGTAATGTCCGTCCGCCGATGAATCCGGAAGCGATAATCCATTTCCGATTGCAGGACCGAATTCTGCAGGACTTCCCAGGAGCGCAGCCCGGGCATCAATTCGGCCGCTATCAATCCGCCTACGGCCGTCCAGCCCTGTTCCTGGCCGCCCATGGAGTCCGAGACATAGGTGGCTGTCATGGTGCCGGTAGCTGGCGTGGCCAGCGTGGTGGACGCTACCACATAGGTAAACGTGGTGGGACCGGCTACGGTAATCTTGAACTTCCCGTTGTAACCGGCCGGCACCGCCCCGGCAATGGTGACGTAATCGCTTTGTGCGAAATTATGTGGAACCGCCGTGGTCACGGTGGCCGTATTCGTGGCCCGTGTCAGTGTGCTGATGGCAATCGGCACCGGGGCATTCTGCTCCACCTGGATCCGCTCCACCATCATCCCGACCGACGATGTAACCTGGGTGGTCACGCAATCACCGGCCCGGCGTAGCGGGTAAGGATGCCCAGCACTGGATCGGGCAAGTCCTTATCGGGACTTCTGGGCGGCCCGGGATCCTTATACCCGACATCACCACGGGCCGCGTCCAGTTCCCCGAGCAGATACAGCATGGCTCCGCGCACATCATCGGGTAACGTGGTTGGATTTGCTTTCCAGCCGTCCACGAAGGTCTGGCCACGCGTATCCCGGCTCAGATAGTTCAGGATCCGGGCTTCCGCCATCTGCATTTCAAGCGTTAGCCACGTCTCGGACGGATCTCCGACCGGCGTCCACTGGCGCAGTTGGTTCTTGGCCTGGTCCAATGTCAGAAACAGGGCGGCCATGTTAGCTGATGGCTTTGACTTCAGCCGGTAAACCGTTGCGGCCATCCAGGAACAGACTCCAGCTGTCGCGTCCTTGTGGGCCCCGGAACTGATTCAGGGCATCCCGGCTGATCAGAGTCGGTTTGATAGTAGTAACCCGATCACAGTGATACAGGCTATGGCCGCACCGGACAATATCACCAGGAACATAGGTTTTTCCGTCTTCAAACGCACCGGCAAAAGTGGGAATGGACAGGGTAATCGATCCGCCTTCGATAGGCGTCCCGTCCTTCAGACAAAAAGTAATCGTTCGTTTCCCGTCATAGGCCAACGCCAGACTGTCAAGCGTCCCATCCTTGCCGGCTTCACCCGGGGCCCCATCCATACCAGGCATCCCGCGTTCGCCTGGCGGCCCTGGCTGGCCGTCGCGGCCATCCCGTCCCGGGGCTGGCGGCGGAGCCTTCGCCAGCATATCCACAGTGGCGCGGATATCCTTCTGGGAATGATCAATCCAGCCTCTAATGACCGGTGCGATACCCTTGATGACTTCGGCTAATTCGGTGGCCGTCACAGGTGTAGCTCCATCAAGCCGCCGGCCATAGCGGCTATGGCATCAGGTGACATGTCCGGTTCCTTCGGTGGCAGTTGCGGCGGCGGCTGCGGAGTCGTAGACGGGATGGTCTGGGCCGCCACCTGTTCCAGGCTGTAATACTGCTGCTGGACCATCGGAGAATCCCCGCCCGTAACCGGCGGCTTCCCATAGAACTGTAACCGGGCTTCGTTTACCGATAGCGTTCCGGATGATTCCTTGGCCGCCTTGCCACGCGCTTCAAAGTCCATCCACAACAGATCATCCACGTCAAAGTAAGTCCCGTATTGCGTCCCGTTGATGGGCGTGACTAAGCCCAAGCCTTCGTCTAACGCCTGTTCAGTCTGCACCAGCAAACCCTGAAGACACTGGCTGTAATACTGCTGCACCAGCGGGCCCGCGTTCCCGTACGGTGGCGGCTGGGCATCCGTCACCATGAAGTTAGGAACATGGAAGACGGCGCATACCTTGGAATCGGTCCATTTCAATTGGTCAATCAGCTGGCTATCAACGGCGGATTGTGCGGTGCCTTCGTATTTCACGCCACCGGTCAACACCGCAATCGCGCCCATCTTATCCCCGGAAAACTCCGTGGCCCATGTATTTTTAAGGTCCGCCGCCTGTTCCTTGCTGATGGATTCGGGGACCAGCAGAATCCCGCCCGGCTTGGAACCGTTGGCGAAGAACTTCGCGGAGTTCTGCTGCACCGTCAGGCCCATGGCCGCCGCATAACCGCACGCGAAGATAGGCGAGACACCAACCAGCGGATGAAACAACGGCACCATCAGATCGTGAATCACTTCCGACGCCGGAACAGTGACCTGGTCGGTGGTCTGTGCCAGGACATCACGATCAATCCGGTAATAGACATCCCCGTCTGGGGCCACCAGCGGCCAGCACCGGAGCGGATCCAGCACATACAGGGCTATGACTACACCACGGCCGTCCCGTTCTTTCAGAACGTAGGTATTCCCGTGGAGTAACTTACTGATAAGCCACTGCTGGATGAAGGTGGAGACAGTCTGATAGCGATTCGGCTTCCGCAGCACAGGACTAAAGGCCGGGTTACTGGTTTCTTCCCAGGCTCCGGATTCTTCCTGTTCCACCAGCGTAAGGGGCAGCTTCCCGCAGTCCGATGCAATGAGCGTCGCACAGGCATAGACGGTGGGATTTGTAATGGCCGTCGCCGGGGCCAGGTAGTCGTTCAGCTGCCAGGCCCCGGTATAGGGCTCACGAACAATCCACTTGGCATCCCGCCAACCGCCGCCGCCGGCATAGGGCAGAAACGGCGTTAGCGGTGGCATGGCTTTCTGCACTAACCGGCGGAGCCATGTCCCAACGGACATCTTACGGTCCCGTCGATACGACCAGGTCCACGGCGGTGCCAGAGGATGCGGCGGCTCCGGCTGTCGGTGTCTGGCTGATCACGGACCCTGCCGGCACCACGGCATCCGGTGCTGATGTCACTGCGCCTACTGTCAAACCGGCCGCCGTAATCGCCGATTCCGCCGCCGCCTGGGTCTGACCGACTACGTTAGGAACGGTGACGCTGGTCACCGTTCCCGTGATATCCACAAACCCGATTCCATAGAGCGTCATCGCCAGGTTGTAATCATCCACCGTGTAGGTATCGCCTTCGTTATGCGCTACCGCATGATCGATGGTGTGGTAAATGGTGGCGGTGACATCTACGGCTGTCACTGCCTTACCGTCAACCTGCCATTGTTCCATTCCTGGTGCCATGGCTTAAGCCGAGTAAGTGGCCACGGTGTATTGCACGCCACCGGTTCGGCCGCGTTTCCAGTTGATATATCTTTCTGCCCTTAGTCCGACTAGATTGTTCTGCCACAGCGAAGTCATCACTACCGTGGCATCCGGCGGTGACATCGGCGCATTATCCATTTGCACACTGGCTTCCGTCGATACGTCGATGGTGACTCCACCGTCATCCGCATACAGCACCGTTGACGGCTGCACCAGAATCACGTTGTTCCCGGCCGACTGCGACGGGAAGACCTTAATCCCCATCGCAGTGCCACCACTAACCGTCAAATCACCGAACAGCGGCTGGCCAAGCGCGTTCAAGGCTGAACCAAGGGCCGCCGCGTTTGTCTCCGACATGATCAAGGCTGCGCCAACGGTGCTGATCCCGGTGGCTGTCATGGCGTTGATAAGCGCCTGGATGTCGGTTCGTGCATTGGCCGGCGTGGTGCCAGCGGTGGTGATGGGCGTAACGCCGTTGGTAATCGAACCAGGAACGCCGGTAGCCGGGGCTTTGGACGGATCGGTAAATTCCACGTCCAGGAAGGCCGCGATACCAGCAATCATGTCGGCACGGATCACCGCTTCCGCCGATGGACTGGAATTCTTCGCCAATTCGTCCGTAATAACGATAATGCCGGCACATTTGGTAATGCCCAGCGTCAAGGTATTGAAAGCCAGCGAACCTACCGGCTTGGGGACGTTCTGCGCCACCCATTTATACGTCCCGCCCCCGGTTTGAATCGGCACACTGATGTTGAACGGGACTCGTTTAAAATTTGGAATCTTCCCCAGGATGGTGGCCGGCCGCAGTAACGCCAGGAATTCATCGGCCAGCGGTTTGATCGGGGCCAGCGGCCCGGCCCATACGGCATCGCTGGTGGTGCCGGCCGCTACGGCGGCTTTGACCAGCAGTTCTGTTTCCGGCTTCAGCATCAGTTCCACTTCCGGCGTGGAATCCTTCCATTGCTGCGCGAACGCCAGTTCCCGCATGGAATCGCCACGGCCAAACGCTTTGGCCTGGCAGTAACGAACGAATGCCGTGCCCGGTGGCAGGTTTGATTTGACGGTAATCGGATTACCGGCCCGGAGTTCTCCGGCGGCTCTGGACGTTGTCACCGGAACCACGGTGACTGCTGCGGCTTTGTTGATCTCTTCCAGGCCATGCAGCCGCACCAGATCCTTATCCAAGCCTTTGACCTGGTCCGAGAGGGAATCGTATTCGGTGGCTTCAGTGGTGCCTTCCAAGGTTTGATTGTTATCACCGGCCTTAGTGAGAAGCTCCGTCATACGGGCCACTTTGGCGGCCCGGGTGTTCTCACATGCTTTGACCTGTTCGCTGATGGTCATGGGTGGACCTTCGTAGTGCAGGGATACAGGCCCAGTAAGGGCCGGGTAAAGGCCAATATCGGCCGATTTGACACTGTGGATGGTGGCCTGGATGTTCTGCGGAATCGTCACCGCGCTTAACTCCGCCCAGAGCCATCTGAGGATTTGCAGTCCGTAGCCGCCCTTGATGGGTTTGACTTCCAGCGGCTTCAGACCAACCGACAATCCGCGCACCAGTCCGGCCTTGACCGACTGGTAGGCTTCATCCAACCTGGACTGCAGGGCCCCGGGCGTATCCACCCGCGCCAGCTTCGCCCGGATCTGAATTCCATCCGGCGTCACCTTGGCGTGAGTCACTTCCCCGATGGGCTGGCGGTGGTCATGCTGCCACAGCAGCGGGATGGGCAGGCTGAATTCGGCCCCGTCCGGTTCCAGAATATCCCCGGCCCGGTCTATGGCTGGCGTGGTGGCGATTCCTTCGATGATGCGTTCGGATTCTTCGAAGGACTTGACAATCAGGACCGAATACGCCCGGTGGACCATTTGGCCAGTGAGCATACGGCCGGGCCCCGGGTAGTGTGTGAAAACATTTTTTTCAAACTTTGGGAACTCCGGGAACTCCGGGAACTCCGGGAACTCCGGGAACTTTTCATTCTTCGTTCCGCAGACTCCGCTTCAACAACACCCGCACCACGGATGAAACGGTCCGGTCATATTTCTTGGCTAACTCCAGAATCTTGACATGGTCCCGTAGCTCTAAGTGGGTCATTATCGGGGCCATACGTTCCGTGGTACGTTGGCCCTTGGGTTTCTGGGTTTCGTCCATGGCTAGGCTCCTGATAGCACGATGATTTGATAACTGGGTTGTTTCTGCCCCTGCTCGGCGTCCATCCGTTCCACCGCCATGATTAGCGCGGCGGCCCCGTCAATCCGTTCGGTAGAGACCCTCTTGGAGATTCTGATATTGCCGTTGGCGTCCGATTCCGTGGAAATGTTCTGGATGTTCCACCGTAAAACCGGATGTCCGTCATGACGTAACTGGCGATTCAGAATCGCCCGTTCCAGACTCTTGGTTGGTGCCGACAATGCCGCAAAGCCCTGGCCCAGCTGCACACACGGTAAGCCGTCCTGTTCGCGCAGCCGCGTCACCAGGTCCACCGCGTTCCACGGATCGAACGCTATGGACCTGATTTGATACTGCTTATGCCACTGATTCAGCTTCACCCGCACCGCTTCGTAATCAACGGAGTTTCCCGGCGTGGCCTGCAGATACCCTCTCCGCTGCCATTCCTCATACGGCACACGATCTTTCAACCCGCGTTCCCGTAACCGGTCATACGGACAGAAAAAATGCGGCAGCACGTCAAAGCCACCGTCCATGTCCGGAAACACCGCGACAATCGCGGTCAGATCCTTGGTTGACGATAAGTCCATCCCGACATAACAGCGGCGGCCCCGGAACGCTTCCCAGCCTATGAACTCCGCCTTGCACTGGTCCCAGCTGTCCACCGATATCCAGCGGGTGATCTGTTCCGTCCATTGATTAAGGTAAAGCCGCCGAAACGTGTTTTCCTGGGCGGGGATGGCCCGGGCCCGGTGAAAGGCCACCCGCATTTCCTCCAGACTGCGAAAATCACCAAGAGCCGGATTAGCCTTATGCCATACCGCTTCGTCCGTCCAATCGTCCTTCTCACCGGCTTCATACAGAATCGGAAGGAATGACGGATCCAGTTCCGGTGTCTCCTTAACCTTCTTGGCGTGTATGTATAGCTCATACAAGATGGACTTCCGGTCATAGCCGGCGGTGGAAATGGCAATCACCAGTGGCTGGTCCCGGGCCCCGGTGCTGGATGTCAGCACGTCCCACAAATCACGCGACGGGGCCGCATGCAATTCGTCGTAAATCACCCGGCTGGCGTTGAAACCGTGTTTACTATGCGCTTCGGCGCTAATCGCCCGGTAGATACTCCCGGTCTTCTTATGGACAATCCGCTTTAAGGAATCGGATATCTCGCACATGGCGTAGAGTTCCGGATCGTTCCGGATCATCTGGGCCGCCACGTTGAATACCAGGGCGGCCTGGTCCCGTTCCGCCGCCGCCGAGTAAACCTCTGCGCCCTGTTCTCCGTCCAGCAGTAACCCGTCTATGGCCAGAGCTGCCGCTAACTCGGACTTGCCGTTCTTACGGGGCATCATCAGTAAACAGGTCCGGTAGACTCTCCGCCCATTGAGTGTCTTAAACAGCGGCCGGATAATCTCTTTTTCCTGCCAGGGCCGCAGCTTGAACAGTTCCCCGGCGGACGGACCTTTGGTATGCGTCAGCTGGTTGATGTAGCGGACCTTCCGGCTGGCGTGCGATTCCCGCTTCACGCACCCTTCGCGACGGGTGCGGCTCCTTTCAGACGGCCCATTTCGCCACCGCTTCCTTCGCTTGCTGTAAGGCCGGCTGGATCCGGCTCCGGCTCCGTGGCGTCATGCCGAGTTCTATCCATAGCTGCTTGCACAGCTTCAAAGCGTTATGCTCCAATTGCATAGCTTCGGCGTTTAAAGAATCCGCCGCCCGATGTGCTTCCAGATACCGGGCCCATTCCAGACATGCGGCAATTAACGCCGGCCGCTCCGCTTCTGTTAACGCTCCGGCGTCCCGCATGATTGGTAATATCCGGTTCCATTCCGCCACAGCGTCCGGGTTGCCCTTAACTTCCTCAGGCGGAATGTCAAAGTCCTGGCCGGCTTCCGCGAACATCGGAGCCAGATGCAGCTGGGTCTTCAGCTTTTGTGGTGCTCTTCCTGTGATGGCCCGGAACACACCCGGGTGGGACCGGCCACCGGAGTTCTTGTTACCCACCAGCAATACCTCTGTGATGCCCTTGCTGAATCAGAATCCACTATTTTCCCGCGCAAAATCGGGCGAACGGAAAGCTAATCGAACCCCGGAAGCCTCCGGAACGGCCGCCGCGACGTAACGTTCACTTTTCTTTCGCCTATCCCCCAGGCCGCAAGTGAGTGACGCGGCCCAACTTAGGCACATTGGGCTTTGGCACGTAAAGCAGTTTGAGTCTATCACGATGCTTCATCGCACTGAACGGATTCGGCGCATTTGCTGAGGAATTCCGCATGTTTTGCCTGCTTATCTACTTCGCCATTGTCCACGCCTGGTCTCCGCCCGAGTCTTCAAGGTATGACAGGACAGACACAAACCTTGCGTGTTACTCGGGTCTTCGGTGCCACCTTCCGCCAGTGGAACGATATGGTCACGAATCACGGCTAATACCCAGCGATTGGACTTCCGGCATTCCACACACCAGGGAAATTGTTTCAGGAGCTTTTTCCGCAGGGCGCCACGTCTTCCCCCCCCGATACGACCATCGGAGTTATCTAATCCCCAGCGTTTGGAGGGATGGCCCCCGCATGATAGCCCCCGGCACACGGGACAGACTTTTGGCGCGGAGTCCGGCATAGGGCCCCCGGTTAATGCGCCCGGACCTGTGACACCGGGGCCATGGAGTTTTCCAGTGTGTCCGCAGCCTGGCGTAACGCCATTGCCAGACTAGCCTTCTCAAGGTTAGCGTCCCGGATATCTTCCGGATGGATGAAGTCCAGCAGCTGGATGGTGGTATCAACCACCACGGTGATTGGAATCATCAGGCCAACTGGTTCCGCACCGGGGAAATAGACCATCAGACATTCACCCTCATGCGGCGGAGCACTTAACGCGGCCCTGAGCCGTGGAAACTTCTCCATGAGTTCTTTGGCAGTTAGCATGGCTTTTATGCTCCGGAATCTATCAGCGGTAAAGCTGTTTGTCTGGGCCGCCGTGGCGGCTGGGCCAGTTTGCGGAAAGTTGCTTCGGTGGCGACCTGGGTTACCGTGATAAGAGCACCGATATTGGCCACATTGTCCACATAGACTTTTTCCGCTGAGAGCAACAATACCTGGCTGTCGTCATGCCATAGCACACCGGTTAACGCATCGCACACCGCACGGAGTAGCTTGTCCAGATCCGGCCGCACGATAGGCTTGGCGAAGCGTAATCGCTTCGGCTTCGGCAGTTTGAAAATCACCGACAAGTCATAGCCGCACAGTTGCGACGGCTGCAGGTTTCCGCGAGCCGCGAAGGCCGCCCAGCTGATTGCCCGTTGCCAGTCCTGGAGTCCATCCGTGGTGCTGGTCAGCCGGCCGCACCGTTGCAAGTCCTTCGCGGACTGCACCACGGTGGGAAACCGGGATATGACCGGCACGAACCTGATTGAGCCTTTAGGACGTGGCAGCCCGGGAACGTGAAACTGGTATAACGCTGGAGTCATACGCCAACCTTGTCACGTTGGATTAACGCGACATCAACAGCCTTCCCGACTATTTCGGAATCATAGGCAATGTGACTGACCGCACAAAAGCATTTGACGGCTTCCGGCAAATCTGACGTGGCGGTGCCATAGTCCAGATACATGTGTACGATTTTGACAATCACCGGGAGATTCTCCGCCGGATTCCCGTCCGGGTTTTTGTGTTTTTTGGCATTCGGAAAAATGGCCGGACGCGAAGCGGCCGGTGCTCTATCCAGATCCGAAGGATCTGGAAGATAAGAATTAAGAAATAAGACGGGCTGAAGGTTGGCCTTTTGTGACAATTCTGCCGGACCTTCAGGCGGACCTTTTGGGGTCAGTTTTTCGTCCCAGATATCGACGTTCAAAAGCTCCGAAGGTGGCCCCGGTAAACGGCTTGCGGCTTCGCGTGGATGTGGTTTCTGGTGTTTCAGAAAGGCAGGAATAAACAGCACATTGACTTTTTTTCCATCAGGGTAAACCCCAACATATTCTGCCGTAAACCCGGCCTCACGGCATAGTTTTAGTGCCGTGCGGACCCATTGACGGCATGATTTTCCATCCCCGTCGAATGGAAAAAGTTGCTCAGCAATAACGCCCGGAGCATTCTTCAGACGGCCTTCCCGGTCCGCCAGAAGCCAGAGTCCCGCATAGAGCAGTCGGACCCGTGGCGGCAACTCAGCCAGCTTCGCATTCTGGAAAAATCCCGGCTTCAAGATTCGGCTTCGCATGACTCCGCCGCCTATGATTCGTCCGCTACCATTACCTGTTCCGCCCGGGGCCCTTTCATGCTGTCCACTGCTACAAAGCTGACTTCCATACCTTCCATCAACGCGTCCCAGGCTCCGGTTTCCACGTTGCTCCTATGGAAGAACAGTTCTGTTCTATCAGCGGCCTGGATGAAGCCGAAACCTTTGTCCCGAATCAGTTTCTTAATCCGTCCAGTCATACGGACATTCTTAGGCCTGGGCATTTTTAACGATGGTGTCCGCTTTCCGGATAACCCACGGCTCCGGGATCATTGGCGGTGACTTCATAGATCATGTCCGGCATCAGAGCGGAAATATTGGTATGAGCCGGCGGAACATCCATTCCGCCATCGTCAATCTTCCAGCCGTATTCGGTCTGGCAGTATTTCCAGTTGCGAAGTATCAAGCCTATCGGCTGCTTGGGCGTATTGGCGAAGTTGGCCAAGGCTCCCATGTTCTGACCGTCCATGGTGATGGCGTCCAGGGTGATGCCTTCGCCCTGATTGTTAAACATCGTACAGCGGCCAGAGCCGTAATAGCCGCTGGCTTCGGACCATGGTCCGGCTGGATTCATGCCGGTAAAGGCGCAATTATTGATGGTGACGTTGGCCAGTGGCCCGGATTCATAGGTATCGTCATAACCAAGGAAATTGATTCCGCCGCCGCCGTGGCGAAAATGGCATCGTTCAATCAGGATATCAGTGATGGTGGCCCATCGTGCATTTCCGTCCTGGTTGCGGACCGTCAGCAGCAGCAGATACGCGCCCTGGCCGCCGGCCACGCCAGCCCATTCCAGCAGGCAGTCAGCCATGTAGACATGTTGGCAGCATTTGAGTTCAAAGGGTGTCTTGATGTCGATACCCCGTGCATACCAGTCAGGGTTATGGGTGAGTGTGCTATGGGTGATGGTGATGTGATGCGGAATCTTCTCAGGGCTGGAACAATCGGCCCCGCCGTAGAGAATGGTTTCCGCTCCGCCGCACAGGAAGCAATCATCCACCAGGATGTTGCTGCCACCTTCCCAGCCGCCGACCACACAGGTATCACGGCCCATGTTCCAGACATCATCGGCATGGCACCCGGTAATCTTGATGGTGTCTCCGTGGGTCAGCCAGCCGCGCCGCATCCCATGGTCCGGGCTGCCGACCACGCTGCACCGGTCGAACAGGACGCGGCTCCCGTAGATGTCCACGGCGTCATAGCTCTGCTCCTGGTTGGTGATGCCAAGTCCCGCGATGGTGATACCGGCCCCGGTCACCAGGATGGTGGCTTCGGCGCGGCTGGTCAGCCAGACACTGGCATTGCGTCCGGCGCGGCCATGGCGCAGTGGCGTAGACGCCGTCAGCTGCACGGACTTCCTGACGGTCAGGGCTTCATCATAGGTGGCCGGCTCGATACTGATGGTGGCTCCATCCGGTGCTGAGTCCATGGCCGCCTGGATGGACTCCCCGGCCCTGACGTGGATGACGTCAGACGGTGGCACGCCGGAGAGTGATGCCCGGAGCAGCATATTGGCGTGGATCGCGGTATCGCACAGTGCAATCTGTTCCTGTGTAGTCATGTCCATTGCTCCGCCATGGCAGTTGCGATTCCTTCATACGTTCTGGCCCGCTTCTTCCACCGATCCGGACTCGGAGATAATCTGTTCTGCCCGGAAGCCGTCTGATTGTCCCAGTAACCACGGGACGGCAGTGGCAGAATCTTCGTTGGCCACAGCGGTGGCAGATTCTTCAGCCACAGACAGGTAGCTTTGCTTTCCGGGTGGCCATAATCATAGGGCTGGATGATCTGATGCGGCTGGACGCCAAGAATGCGGATGGCATAGCCATGCAGAATCGGATTTTCAATTGCCACCTTATCAATCGGAGCACGCCAGAGTGTCAGGAAGAATGCGGCGGCCTGTTCCATGTCCTGCCATTTCGTTTCATCCACCCCGTTCCTGGCCTTGCCTTCCAGATACAGCCGCAGTACGCCGCTGTTAGCCAGCCTGGTGCAGGGCGGATGGAAGATGGCCAGGTCCCAGATCCGGCCGCCATTGATCACGCTTATCACATCATCCTGGATGTGCCACGGCGACCGATCATCAGCCGGCAGCAGATCACAGCTGTAGGCATCATGGCCACGGGCCCGGAAGGCTTCCCGCACCACCCCGGAGGATTCACAGCCGATAAGGACTCTCATGGAATGGTTTTCCAGACACTCAGAATCTGCGACAGCACCCAGATGGCCAGGCCCAGGGCCGTCAGGTTGACGCGGCTGGGCACCCCGGCGGCGGCCAGCAGGAACAGCAGCAGGGCAACAATCAACAGCAGCAAGGCTACCGAAGGCATCTGCAAGTCTCCTTTCACCGGCGCCGGTGATGGTCATCCAGCCACGATTCCGAAACGTGGAGTTCATCCGCGAAGTTGCCCAAGATGGTCAGCAGGGCCACCACCGCCACCACAATGGCCAGCACCAGGAATGCCAGCAGGGCCCAGAACATCTGATTTACCGCCGGCCGTTGATGGGCCCCAGGTCAAAGGCTAAACGCGGCTGCCGGCGCTGTTCGGCGGCCTTCACCACCTGGCGGATCGCTTCGTAGCCTTTCCGCGCCGCACTGCTCCGTGCACAACCGAAGTTGACATCCAGGCTGCAGGTCACCGCCAGATACAGGTGGTTGCGGCCCTGACGGCTGCGAATCGGATGCATCATCCGGCCACAGGTGACACACGGGACAGCGATGGCCAAAAGTTTCCGCTCCGTGATCCCATCATCCGGCGTCCGGATATCGAACCGCCACCGGGGCCGGTCCGGCCCGCCGTCCCGGCCGTAGACGGAGACCTGGAGATAGCGTGCTATTTCCGGCCAGAGAGTATGTTCCAAAATCGGTGCACTCATTTCACACTGGCAGCCTTTAAAAGTTCAGTTGATACATCGATCAGCTGTTTTAACGCCGCGCGGAATTTCCTGGCGGTAGTTGGTTCTTCCTCCACATAGTCCATATACGGCGCGACGGTTTTTAGCTTTTTGGTCCAATCGTTTAGATCATCCGTCCACCCGACGATTACAACCTTCAAGTCTGGTGGTATTGGTTTACGGCGTCTAACTTGTGCTGCTCGTTCGCGCCGTGCTGCTCGATCCACTTGCTCCGGCGTTATTAACTCACCACTGAAGATGCTTTCTTCCAGTTTGGTTCTAACATCATCCGAGGCGGTTTTGATCGCCCGTTTCATCGCGGCCACTGTGTTTTCCGTCGGCTTTGATACTTTGGCGTCGGGCTTAGTCGCAGCCTTTGCCTGACGGACGAGTGTCCGCATATACCGTTTGCCGCCCCATTCCTTGGCGGCAAGTGCTGTTTTGGCGGAAATAGCACCATCGATTAGGCTACGTTCTTCGTTGTCTATAGACAACGAAATAGCGCATAGTTTAGCCACCCATCCGGCATCTAGCCCGAGTCTTTTTGCGATTGTCTCGGATGCGCCACGTTCAGACTCGCCGGCGGTTTTTCTCCGCTGTCGTTCCAAGTCAACAGCTGCCTTGACGGCGTCTGCCTTCTCAAAATCTTTAAGTCCTTCCCGCTGCAGGTTCTCTTCCAATGCACGAACGGCCATCTGGTCATCGGTGAGATTTAGTAATTCGACATGCACCGATGGTATCTTCAAGAGACGCAATGCACGTAAGCGACGATGACCGAATACCAATTCGATCCGCCCACGTGCATTGCGCCGGCCCTGAAGCGTGCCGTTCCAAAACCCTTCCGCCGCAATCTCATCGGCTAACGAACGGATTGTCGCCTTATCAAAGTCACCGCGCGGCTGAAAAGGGTTATCCACGATATCAGTCAACGGCACGTCCTTATACATATCAGTGGCCCTTCGTCTCTGATGTGCCGTCATCCTCACCGTTAGTAAAGGAACCAGCCTTCAGCAACCTAGTCATGTCCTTGGATAGATCGTTCGTCATCTTCGAGATGATCTGAGTCTGCTGAGCCACGGTGTTATGTTGGGCCACGATACTGGAGAAGGTATTCAGGGCCAGACCGATAGTATTCAAGTTGGCCTTCATTCGCCGATTCAGATTGCCACCCTGTTGACCTACTCGATCCAGTACATCGGACTTCAATTCTTCGAATGCATCAAGCGCCGGTTGTAAGACAAACTGTTCTGCCATCATGGTTACTCCTGGTAATTGGCTGCTAGCAGGTGTCAGGCTACCCCCAATACCTTATTATTGGATGCTGCCTTGGTTCCTATTGCCACCTTTAACCCTTTGCACCGCCGATTCAATCAATCGCAATTGCGCCATAACATACTTACAAAACTCACGGTCCTCCTTTCCTAGCCGATATTCCACTTCATGTCGTAACCTTGCCAATGCCATCACGGCAGTAGCAACCGCGCGCGAACTATCCATATCTGCCTCCTTGGGCCGCCCATATGTCCCTCGGCTTTCAAAGGCCGCCATTGAATACGGCTGCCATCTTTTCGCCAAGGGCCAAAACGCTGCCATTGCTGCGCTAAAATCGTCCCCGACTCGTCCATCCCGTATTCGCTTCATAGCCGGCCGAAAAGAACGGGCCGGCATTCCCGCCGCATACATCTCTAATCACATCGATGATCCAATTGCCCAGCACCCCGGTCGCTTCCGGACCAGCAAGCGCGTGATACGCCAACTTATCCAAGCTAGCCGTGCTACAGCCCGATGATCCACAGGCGTAGCCCCAGCGGGTATCTTGGGCGCGGAGCCGATCCACCACGGTATCCAGATAGGTAAAGGACAGGCAGGTATTAGCCGCCACGAAGGGAACAGAACTCACAACCGATTCCGCATAACTTGGCAGGGGCAGTACCACGCCAGGACTCGGATCAGTAGTCCGGCCGCCAGGGGCCGGCGTTGGCGTTGGTGCAGGTGTGGGACTTGGGCCGGTGGGACTGCCGCCGCCGTTTCCGCCGCCGCCGCCACCGGTGCCGGTTCCTGTGCCGGTGCTGGTGTTATCGTTGGTATTGGTGGTGTTCAGCGTCAGACGGCAGCCGCCCAGAAGCACAGCCACCAGCAGCACAGCACAGCTACGGGCCATAGGCATTCCTTCGATAGGTTACTGAGTTAAGAACGTGCCGTCCGTCAATCAACCGGCCAGGGCCACCGCCGCGCGAAGTCATGAATGGGCTTACGGGCCCGTTCAATATTCACTACCGCCGCAATCTGTAAATCGGTCACCCAGTGGGTCTGTTCCACCGTGTCCCGGATTTTCCGTAATACCGGCTCGGCCCACTGGAGCCGTGGATTGCCCAGAAGTCCATCTATCTCCACCAGGAACTGATACCAGTCTTCATCCCGCAGATCCGGGACAGTCTCAGCTGCGTGGCGTTTTTCCCGGCGCCGTTCAATCGTGCTGCTCCGCCTGTCCATAACTCTGAACCAGACTGACAATCCGGTCATATTCCATCGTCGGGATATCTGATGTGGACTCTATGCCCTGTGATTGCAGCACGTCCCGGAGTTCACTTTTGGACCGTTCCGGTCCGTATTGGTCCGCCGGCCAGACTTCCGCAGCAATGGCAAACAGCCTGGCCCGTTGCGGGGCGGTGATGGTGGCAGCTGCTTTCTGCGGCGAGGCTTTCCGGGCCTGTGGCGGCGGAGTATCTTCTATTTCCTCTGCGCTGACTTCGCCGAAGCCGACCAGGTTACTGATGGCCCTGTTGAACGCGCGGGTATGTGCATGACTCCGGACGTTATGCTCCGTGGGACGGAGCCGGCCGCGATACTTCTCCGCTGCACTGCATGCACCGTCACCAACCACGGATCGGCCGTTTGGAGCCGTGGCCCGGCAGGTGACAATCCACATGTAATTGTCCGGTTCACCATCCAGGACAATCCGTTCATCCCGTTCCACGGTGACTGTGACGTGATAGGCCACGGATGTCGCGCGCCAGTTGGTTTTTGTGCGGAAAATTTTCCCATCGAGCCGCACCAGCGATTCCGGATAGGCTCCGTCAATCGCATGTTGCACATCCCGGTGAGCTTTGAAGGTGGCCGCCATCTGGGCCCCGGACAGGACCGGAACCGGGGCCGCCAGTTCAGTTGACAGGTCCGACCTGTCTGTTTTTGTCTGCAGCTGATTCATTGGCCACCTAAGCCAGTTTCCTGACTGAGCGGAAATACCGCCGTGACTGGAACAGGTCCACCTGCCACTGGTTCCGCAGGTAAGCATCCACCGGGGCCACCCGGTAACGTGGCGTTCGTGGCCCCAGAGACGGCCGGATCTCTTCTAGGAAGGGCAGTAAGCCGCGTTCCCGAAGCCGCCGGAACTGCCGGGGCTTAATCTGAAGAAGCCGGCAAATATCCCGAACCGTGTAGCAGGCCGGAGAAACCGCCACACTGGCGGCCGATGGCCCCGTCATGACGGCACCGCCAGGTTGTGGCTGGCATCAATGGTTTTTAAAGCCGCCTTGGCCATCCTGGCCTTAGCTTTGGCTGGTGTCGGTCCAAACCGGAGCAGGTCCGGCCGGATACGGAGAGCCTTGGCCAGGGCATCGATGATGCGAAGGCCAGGGTTTTGGTCCGGCTTGTTTTCCAGCCGGTTGATGGTCGGTTGAGGAACGCCGGACAGCTTCGCCAGTTCCCGCTGACTGAATCCCCGCCGCCGCCGGACTGCCTCCAGATACATCGCGCGCGTATCGGTCAGCATGGGCGGATAGTCCCGCCAGGAAAGGCGAAACACAAGGGCGGATTCTGGCGCTAATTCCCTAGCAATTTCGCGTGGTTTCGCCTGACTCTTTGGACAGACCCACCAGTGAATCACCGAATCCGGAACTTACAGAAAAGACAGTGACTTGTGACGCCGATTTTACCTGGCCGGAAAGATGTGGCAATCACCGGCCTTCGCCTGCCACCATTCCGGCAGCCCAGCCGTTCCAGCTGCCAGCCGGTCCCCGGTGGGCCCATGTGTTATTGTGCTAATCATGCTAATCGTGATAATCTTGCCGTTAGGGGAAGGTGTAATGAAGACGGGACGAAAGGCAAAGGCGGTTCGGGCGGCCCACATCCGTGGCTGCCGACCTGGTTGGATTGAAGGATGTTACGAACATCAGTGGTGCCATATGTGCGGGGCGGATTGTTCTACCCACCCGGACGCCGGTAACACCCTGGCGTTCTGCGGAGACTGCGGCCGGCCAACGTGCCCAGATCATCGCGTGGAGGATGCGGCGGAACGGTGCAACGAATGTGCAGCAGCTTTCTATAACGAGGTATAAACGCGCAATGCAAACCACTACAACTTATCTACTGCGGGACATTCCGGCGGACTTGTGGAAGGCCGTGAAGATTAAGGCCTTGCAGCAGGACCGGCCGATCCGTTCGGTCCTGATGGACATGTTGGCCGCCTATGCGACGGTGGAGAAAGGAACGAAGAAGTAAATGGACGCCTTCGATGATGCGATTGAACGAATGCATAACGCCATGCGCGCGGCCCATTCCGCCTTCATGGATGCGGATGCAGCCCTAACGCTGGCCCTGCAAGCGGAACGCGATGCTATGCGTGAAAAAGGTTCACTGAAGGAAACGCTGGCACGGTTGGAACAGATGGTGATGGAACAGGGCCGGGAGTTACGGGCCTTACGGGAACAACTGAACGGAGGGAAGAAGTGACTTATATCATTGGCCGAATCACGTTTGCGCCGCAGACAAAACCGCCGGTACTAAAAATAAAATCACCGAAGAAACGGAGCCACCGCCGTGGACGATAACCGTTTCTACGTCTCGGACTTCTCCCGGCTCCTGGCCAAGCCGACGGGCCAGTCCACGCAAGGCCGGCCGTCCCCGCTGGTGGTGACGGCGGCTCTGGCTTCGGTGATTGTGCTCTGGGTGCTGTATTACGCCTTGGGCATCAATCATTCTGTTTGGCTCCAGTAAAGGACTTCTGAAATGGCTATGATGCTCGGCGCCCTTTATCGCGCGTTAGTCGAAGGCCACGTGAGTGAAGAGGCGGCCCAATCTGCGGCCGAGGAAGTGGCCGCCTATGAATCGCGGCTGCGTTCGATTGAACAGGATTTAACCATTCTCAAGTGGATGGTGGGCACCGCCATCACACTACAGCTGCTGACACTCGGGGGCCTAGTCGGCATCCTCTGGCGGCTGGTGCCAGCCCGTCTTTAACTCAGTCTCTATCGAAAGGTCGTTATGGAACGCTTGAAGAACATCCGCCGCAAAGGGAACCAGATGGAAGTCCGCCGCAGGGCGGACGGCAAATATGGTTACTTTCCACTGGACACACCCATCCCCGCCCTGGAACAGTTCCGCGATATGCAGCTGGGCACCGTGGCCCATACATTCGGTGCTGATATCCTCCGCTACGCTGAAACCTACAAACATAGACCCAGCTACAAGCACGTGATTGGCGTCCTGGGACTCTTTGCCGAAACCCTGGGACGGGACCGGCACCGCAATACGATCACCGACACGGAAATTGAAGCCATGATTACGGACTGGACGGCGGCTGATGTCAGTGCTGCCACCATCCGCAAGCGCCGGGGCATTCTCCACGCATTCTTCCGGAAGGTGAACGGGCCCAAGGGCCACAACCCAGTCACCGGCACCACCAACCCTAAGGCCCCGAAGCCGGAAGCCCGTGGACTGTCCATGGATCAAGTCCGGCTAATTCTGGAGGACATGTTCGCATCCAGCAAAAAATCCAGACGCCAGAGCCTGGCCAAGATTCGGGCCCGCATCATCGCGTGGAGCGGTATCCCGCCCGGAATCCTCCGGCAGCTGGGCCCGCGCGATTGGAGTCCGGTCACCAGACGGGTCAAGATTCCGCCACGGCTCAAAGGGGCTGGCGTGGAAGCCCGGAGCTTGGAACTCTGCGACGAAGCCGTGGCCGCCTTCCAGGACTTGCAGGAAGCCGGCGGCTTCGGTCACTTCGGTATCAAGGCAGTTAACCGGGCCGTCCAACGGGCCGCCAGGCGGGTGGCCGCCCGGGAAGGCTTCATGCTGCCGGACGGCTTCCGGCTGTATGACCTGCGGCATTCCTATCTGAGTCACGTTTACAAGGTGACGCGGGACCTGGCCACCGTGTCCCGGCTGGCCCTGCATGCGGAGAATTCCACCGTCAGCCGACGCTACACCATGGGCGTCCATGAAGACGTGGACAGGGCGGCCATTGCGGCTGTAAATGCATCTTTTTCGGTGGCCCAGCGGGACGCCTTCCGGGTGCATCGTGGCAAGGCCGCCAAGGTCGGCACCGGGGCGAATTGTGGAAAAAAATTGTGGAAGAAAAATGCAACTGCTTTAAAATCAACAGGATAGCCCCTCGGACTATGACCCGTAGAAAGTGGGCCCCTGTTCCTCTTTGCCGTGTAAAGCCGCTTCTCCGATCCGCGTTTTCAGAGCGGAATTCCTAGCAAAATCCATAGAAGTTACTCCGGGCCGCCCAACGGCCCGGAGTCCCGCTATCAACACTTAGCGGCCCTGGGCGGCCATAAGGACCAAATTTGTGGAAGCCGTTTGTGGAAGAAAATCGGCGCGGATTGGGGCCTATCACTTTCCGGGGACACGGCCCATCCAATTTTTTGACACTTTCCACAATCGCCCGAAAAGGGGCCCGAAAGCCAGGGCGAAACACCCCCTGTTTTCTGAGAACAGTTTAGCCCGGCTAATTTCCACAAAAGTTTCCACAAACCGGCCCCTAGCTCGACTGCTCAGGATGGCTCAGGAGGGCTGAACGGGAAGGGGCCAATGGTTTGCCCTTGGGCCCGGTGACTGCAGGCCCGTGGCTGGCCCTTACTGTCACGGTAGCCCACCGCCGCGAGACCGCCACGTTTCCAGTTTCTCCACCCGCCGGGCCAAATCCTCCACGGCGTCCGGAGCCGGCTCCGTGGTCAACCGCTTCAAGGCGTCTTTGCCAAACTGCCGCATCAAGACTTGAAGGTCCGCGCGGAATTCCGGATCGGCCCACAGTTCGCGCGCCAGTTGGTCCCCGATGTTCTCCGACAATCGGGAGATATTCCCAATCATCCCCCGCGTCACACCTTCCCGGATCACTTTGTCCAACGCTGTTTCCGCCATGTCTTCAACCTCCTGAATGGGCCGATTATCGTCTGCGGGCTTGCATTCGGCAATCCACCTGTGGATACTCTGGGCTTAATGGATTATTCGGAAGCCCTGCTGGGGCGCTATCAAGCACGGAGGCTTCAGGAGAAAGCCGACAGCTACGTGCTGGTGATTGGCTCTGACCGGTTTACCCGCAAGGACCTGGCCGCCGTGGAATGCTTCAACTTCATGGCCGCCGCCAATCTTTCCGCCATCATCAAGGAACACTTTGCAGCCAAGCACACCAGGGATGTGTTTGACAATGTGGCCCCGGCTGACCTGGCCGTGCCGCGTCTTGGCTCTGTCTCCCTGGCAGTGCTCGGGGCAGCCTTTCAAGCCAAGGGCCTGGGCGGGGCAAGTCCGCTGGAATCATGGGCCAAGAAGCACATCAGCGGGAATGGCCACATTACAACCTTTGACACGTTGAAAGAACACCACAAGGCCGCCGTGCCGGCCAGGAGCAAACGGAAAGCCCGATGAAACTCTTAGACAAACTTGAAGCCCTGGCCAAAGAACATGAACAGAAAGCCGCCGGCTACCGGCTGGTGATTGCGGAACTCTCGCAGAATGGGCACGCCAAAGCCATCGAAACACTTCCTGGCAAACTGCAACGCGCCATCCAGCAGCGGAAAGGGCCGGCCGGCAAGGGTTCGCACGCCAGCAAATTGTTAGGCCAACGTCAACGCACCGGCTGGGTGTATGCCGCCTACACGGACCAGCCCCGAAATATTGCGGATGTAGCCGCAGAATTGAATATCCCTCTCAGAATGGCAGCCAGTCTTTCAGCCGTGCTCTTCCGCTACGGCTATCTGAAAAAGAAAGACGGTGGCTACCTTCATACGGCCAAGGTCTATAATGCCGAAGCCCCATCTTGAAGAAACCGTAAACACGTTTCCCGTTCAGCAGGTGCGATGATGGAAGATGTTGAAGCAATCACGACAGCCAATCTGGCCGTCAACATGGCCGGAAACTTCAAGGCCATGATTACAGCCCTGGAAAACGACGTCAGGGCCCGTCAGGCCCTGATTGTCAAGCTGGAGGAAGCCCAGGCCCGACTGGAGGAAGCGATTACCGGACTTCCTCCGACTATCGCTGTAAGCGGCAACGGCGCCGAGCCGGAGCCGGCCCTGAAGACGTGGCCGCCGGAGGGAACCACGGCCAAGGCGGCCCCCAAGCCGGTGCAATCATCCGCCGCCTTTCTGGCTGGGTTTGACCGGCGGAAAGTCCGAACCCTGGCGGAAGTCCGTCAGGCTACCGGCCAGCAGGGCCGGAACATCGGTGTTCTGATTCGGCACGGCTATCTGACGAAGAAAGGTGACGGCTATCTTCGAACAGCCAGGACCCTCCAATGAGCGACAGAGTGTCCGGGCCGCCGCCGGAGGATTCCAAGGCGGCCCGGCTACTGGCCAACTGGCGTAACCTGCCGCTGAGTGAATTTGCTGGCCGGCTCTGGTTCCGGGGCTTTCTGGCTGGCCTGACAGTCGGTATCTTAGTTGGCGCCGCCGCCGCCGCGATTGCCATCCGTGCAAACCTTTAGGGCACGGGGATACCGATTCTAGCTGGTGGTTGGATAGATAATCATGCCCACAAAGTAACACCCGTTCGCCAAATCCGTAGCTTTTACAGTCGTATTCGCACTGGCACCCGCAGCCGTTGCACCTTGCAAGGCAAAAACTGTGGCAGTGGAAAAAACGGGAAAGATAGTCACCCAGGTGGTGGCCAGCCCAATCCACTGCACATTCCCACCGGCAAAAAATCCCACCGGGCTGCTGTAACTGAACGGTATCCCGGCCACTGAGATATCACCAGCCAACGTGCCTTTGCTATTCACTTGGATGAGATACCATCCCGTGACATTGCGGCCAGACTTCACATAAAAACCCTGCTGGGCGGTATAGGTCGCACTGCCACCCGATGAGCCCTGCAAACTGGGAGTCCAATTGCCAGAAGAGATCGTGGTACCAGCCAGGGCCGCATCAATTTGATCGTAGAATTCCTGTTTCCAAGCATTATTCACAACCGTTCCGGTGGTGCCGGAGCCATCATCATCCACCATTGCCGTCCGCCCAATCGCCATTGGCTTACCCCTGATCCCTTCTGGCTTGCACGATTAAGTTTTCCAAACTGAAAATTTCCGTTGAAGCCCGCACGGAACGCACCGGCAGCAGGGCCGGCTCAAATTGACTGATGGTCACTTCCTGGATGATGAAACTGCCAGAAAAGTTGGTGGGTGTCGGTAGATTGACTTCTTGCATCCTGCCGGTGCGGGTATTCTGGTCCCGGACGGTATAGGAAACGGTGATGGAGACATGATTCCGCAGGGCCAGGATGGCCTGGCCACGGGCCCGGGCTTCTACGGCCGATATGCGATTGTCACTGTCGTATTGCTCCTGGATTCCGTCCCCGCCCACGTAACTGGCCAGAAGACTCTGGGCCGCCGTGTCATCCACCGTGATAAACAGATCCACTGAATCTCCGGGCTTCAGCTGCCAGACAATTGCCCCGGTGCCGGACGCCGGCACGCCGGTAATCTGTGGGGCCTGGGTAATGGTGGAGTTATAGTTGACGGTGGCGGTAATCGCGCCCACCCCGCTGGCTGGAATTCCCGTCAACGTATTCCCGCTGATCCCTGTGTAGCGGATCACCTGTTCGCCATTGCCAATCACCGCCCAGCCGCCGCCGTTCTGAAACGCTCCGGCGCCGGCCACGATGATGGACGTATTGCCGGCCAGCACGGCCCCCTGGGGCTGACTCAGCCCGGAGCTATCCGAAACAGGAGCATTGGCGCCGAGACTGCCGTCCGCAGTTGTATCGGTATACGTAGTGGTGGTGTTATCCGCCAGGGTGGCCAGGAGTTTCAACTGCGTCTGACCGGCGGCGGTGCGATAGAGTTTCCGCTGGGTGACGGTGGCCGGACCGGCGGGAATCTGCGAAATGCCCACCTGATTGGCCAGAGCGGTGCCAGTCGCGGGTGGCTGGGTGCTGAGCAGACTGGCATCTACCGTGGTGTCAATCCATTGGGTATCCGTATTGTTGTTCACTGAGCCAATGAGCAGCAGCGGCGCCGTGGTATTGGCGGTGGAGCGGTAAATACCCCTGGCCGTGGTGCCTGCCGGCCCGAGTGGTAAGCTGAATTTTGGTTGCCGGTATGGTGTGATGGCGGTATTGGAAGCCGGCGGACTTCCGCCCAACGTGGCATTGGAGTAACTGTCAGTAAAAGTGGTGGCGGTATTGTTATTGAGCGTTTGCAGCAGTTTCAGATTCGGCGTCTGACCCAGTTGCCGGTAGATTCTACGGGCCGTGACTTCCGCCGAGCCAATGGGAATGCCGCTCAGTGGAACGATATTATTCGGATTCCCGCCGCCGATAATCGTGACCGGATTGCTAAGCGGCCCGGCGGTGGTTTCACCGAAGGCATTGACGAAACTTACCGCGTAGTAATACGTCCCGGCATCCATCCCCACCCCGGTGATTGGGTTGCCGGCGTTGGGCCCGAAACTCGGGGGAACGGTCTGAGTGGTATAGGTAGTGGCGGTGGCACTGGGACCGGCCACCGTTTCACCGCTGGCCGTGATATGCGTCATCACATAGGTATGACTGCCTACATCAGGCCCGGTGCCGGCGCCATAACTCACGAGTCCCAGGGCCGTAATCGGCGGTGGAAACAGTCCGACTACCGCCGTGGTTTTCGGCCCGGCCAGCGATTCCCCAGAGCCGGTGACGAAGGTTACAGCGTAATCATGGCTCCCGGCTGTGACTCCGCTTCCGCTCTGGACCGTGGCCACAATCGTGGCCGTGGGGGCGGCCCCTGGGCCTACCAGTGTTCCGCCGCCACCCGCCAGGCGGCCGGTATACGTGATCCGCTGGGGGCCTGACACCACCACCCCGCCGGCATCCTCATACCAGACGGCGGTATCGACGGGGATAATCGTATCCCCGGGCAGCACCGCCGCCATAGCCGTGGCGCCACCGCCTTCAATCAAGGCCCGGGTGGCCATCTGGGACAGGTCCTGACTGAACTCCACCGAGAACAACGTGGTATGCGTCCCAATCAACGGCGCCGGTGCAGTGAGCGAGGATTCCGTCTGGAACAGGTGTAGCGCCTTGGCATAGTCGCAATACCAGTAACCGCCGCCCCGCTTCACCAGCTGACTAAGGGCGCCCGGTAAATCCTGATTGGTGAACGAAATTTCATTCAGGATGGTATTGGTGAAGGCGGTATCGGTCAGGGCCAAGGTATAGCCAGGCGCAAACTGAGTCAGCAAACTCTGGGCAATAAAGCCAATGGTCTGATTCTGATACTTGGCGGTGACAATCCGGCGGTTGAGCCCCCACGTCCAGTCGATACACCGCACCTGAAACATGGGCCGCAGTGGCGAACCGACATAGGTCTGATTGACGGACAGGACTTCCCCGGCAAACAGCCGATCTAAATTGTTGATGGATCCGAATGTCCAGATGACATCCTGGCCAACCGTCGGGGTGAAGCCTTCAGCGGTGAAGCTGGCGGTATTGGCCGCATCGTTCAGGGTATCGGTAATAGTGATATCCCGGACCTTGGCCGTGGAGCCGGACGGCTTGCCACAGCCAACCTGCACTCCACCAATGGAGAGGAACAGTTGCGTGGATGTATAGTTGCTTCGGCTGGCCCCGGAGCGCAGGATGTTACTCAGAGCATACTTATAGGCCTTCTGGCTGCCACTAATCGCCATTGCTACACGCCAGTTGGGAGCCGCCGGCCCTGCATGCGCATATTGCTAATCACCGCCTGGCTCACCGCCTTGGCGATCCGATCCGGATCACCCAGCACGGAGCCGTTGACTGTCACCGCCACCGTGACGGCCCCGGCCCCGCCGCCATTCGGAACAATCGTGCCGGGGCTGCTCGGGATGAACACTTCCGGGCCACGTTCGCCCACAATGGCCGGCTCCCCGGCACCAATGATTCCACCGCTGGCAAACATCCGAACATTCGGCCCCCGGATATTCACATACCCGCCATAGCCGCCGGCCAGGGCCATGGCTTCATTCAGCGAATAACCCTGTGAGAGATACCAGAGCACCATCGGATCGGTGTTCTCCGGCGTCATCTTACTCATATCGATGGAGCCGGTGGCCCCGCCATAGGCCGCCCGTTCCCCAGCTGGTGGCAGAGCGTTCCGCTCCTGCATGGCGGTGGTTTGGGCCTTATAGGCCGTGGTGGCGGTATCAGTGGCCACCGCCTGGGCATACAGCGTATCGGTATATTCCTTGGTAATCAGGGCTTCCTGGGCCGTCTGGCTGATTCCATCTTTCTTGGCCAGGCTCAAATCGTGCATCTTCTGCAGATAGGTATCATAGGCACTGGTGACGGTCTTGATCCCACCGGTGGCGGTAAGTCCGTAGGCTTCATTGAGTTTGGCTTGCGCATCAAATTCGGTCTTGACGGCCGCGTTGACTTCCACAGCCCGTTTCTTTGCGGAGTCAATCAGTTCCTTGTCTACCTTCTTCTGGTTTTCGAACGTAAACCGCTGGAACATTTCCACGGACTTGGTATATTCCTCATAGGCCCGGGCCAGTTCCGTCAACTCTCGCTCTTCCTGTTTGGCGGCTTCTTCCTTCTCCTTCTGAGCCTTGGCGAATTCCCTGTCTGCAGCAAACGCCTGCTCCTGACTGGTGACTTTCAGCTGGTTCTGTTTCACCCAGTCCTTGACACTGTTGTTGTATTTATCCAGGGCGACGCCGGCATCTCCATAGACTTTCGGGCCTTCCTCCACTTTGCCGAACAACAGTTTCATGGCGTCATAGAACTGACTGGCGTGGGTGGCCCCGTCGATGAACTGCACGGTGGCCGGAATGATGGAATCCTTAAATTTGGTCCATGCCGACGCCAGGAAGGACAATCCGCCGATCTGGTCTTCCGTCATCTTGACAACGGCGTCTCCACCTTCCTTCAGGGCACTAAACGTGCCCTGAAGTTCCGATGCACTGCGGCCAAAGAGTTCCGTGGCGTCTTTATCACGGCGGAGCGGATCCTCCACATCTGCCACCGCCTTGGCCAGGGTGAGAAACCGCTGATCCGGCGTCATGGCCCAGATCTGATCCATGCTGTAACCAAGGTCTTCGACTGCCTGCTTGGTGCTATCGCTATCGGTGGCCAGCTTATGTCCAAGATGAACAGCCGCCTGGGCCATCTGATCCAGACTGGAGCCTTGCTGATGTGCTATCGCCCCGAGTGTCTGTAATGTATCGGTGCTGAGATTCGTCTTATCGTGCAGACTTTGCAGTTTATCCCCAGTCGCAATGATAGCTTCCCCGAATTGAAGCACTTTCTCCACGGACATAGCACCCAGGAAGCCACCGATAGCGCTTTCCAGCAGTCCCATGGATTCCCCGGCGGTTTCGGTGGCGGTGGTGACCTGGTTCATGGCGGCGGATCCTTCGCCACCCATGCTGCGGAAATTCTCCGCCGCCTGGCCGATAGCCGCCTGCATATCCTGCATGCTCTTCTGGAGCGCTTCCAGGTTTGCGGCTACTTTAACGACTAAGGATGGGGATTCACCGGCCATGACTTACCCGCCCATCCCGACATCATCAATACCGGCTTGTGTCGCCTGGGCTATCTTGCCGGGATAACTCGGGGCTTCCAGCTTGGCGGAGACCAGCAGGAATGGCCGGGGACTCATATGTCTGGTCCCGAATTCCAGCCAGCGGGGCACCATATCGCGGCCCTGGCGGCTGGCCTTCACCAGATAGCCGTAACCATCCTTGGACGGCACCACGATAATCCCGGCGGCGGTAAGTCCCGTGCGACGGGCCACCCGGCCTAAGGCTTCCTGTTTGATACTCTCCGCCGTGGCCAGGGATACCTTCAGTGTCAGGGCGTTTACGCTTGGCGTTAGTTTGGACAGGGCCACGTCTACCGCCGCATGTTCTAATTCGATGGTGAACTTGGCATCAGCCACGGCGTTGGGCTTCCAGCCGTTCGGCGGCTACTTCGAAGGTTATCAATTTAGCCATCATCATCAGATCCGAGTCCGGGAGCCGGCGTTGGGCTTCGGCGGAATCCGCTGCATCAAATAACGCTTTGGCCCTGGCATAGTGCCGCGCTTCCAGAATTTCTTCCAGCAGCCCCGCCGGCAGCCGTTCCAGTTCGCGCCACGCCACGGATGGGACACAATGGAATTCTTCGCACAGCCGGCTCAGGATATAGGTGAGGGGCTGGGGGCCGTCTCCATCAAGGGCTTCGTGAAGTCTCCGGAGCCGTTTTTTTTGGCGTCTTCGCGTTCCTCCGCTGTCATGAATAGCGCCGGTTTACTGAGTTTCAGAATGGCCCGGGCCATCAGGTCCACCGCTTCATCGTCCAGATCGTCTATCTGCTCTGCCTTCGGTTTATCGCCATTCTGGCTGTAACTCCAAGACACCAGCCCGGCCTTGACAATTGAATAACGGTCAAACCCGAGCAGTGGATCGGCCAGGGCATCCCGGACGCTGGCGTCATTGGCTGCGGTGCCATGCTCCAGGATACGGCGCAAGCTGCCTGCCCATAATCGTGGGCTATGGCCGCCCATGAAGGCCACCAGATGATCCCCTTGCGCTTTCTCCAGTTCACGACCGGTGAGCTTCCGGAACGTGAAGGTATGCGGCGGATCCTGGGGCACCGTGGCGGTGGCCTGAACTTCATGGGCAAAGATGGACACGCTAACTCCAAGCTCCGGAGTTCTGCTGCAGAACGGCTTCAAATTCCGTCAGGCTGCCCACCTTGCCAATCACCGCATACGACATCTGGAAGCCTTCGGATGCCCAGGTTTTCGCGTCCCCGAACATCACCGTTAAGGTGCGAGTAGCGCCCTGCGGATTGGTGTCCGGGGCCTTGAACACGGCATGACTGCCGGTGGTGGGTGTGGTATCCCAGAAACCGGTCAACGTCACCTGTTCAATCTTTGTCATCCCGGTTGGCAATTGCTTTTCAATGGAATCGCAATAGGCCGTGGCCGTCTGCATCCCGGATGTCAGCTTGATTGGGCCCATGGTCAGCACCGCACAGGTAATGGTTTGCGGGGCACCGGATGCATCATCATAGGCGATGGTTATTTCGCTGGAGCCATGTTTACCGGCAGCCATATCAGTCCGTCCTTTCCTTAGTTCCGGTGCAGCATTGCACTGACCGTCACCGTTCCGGTGCCGGTAATATCGCCAGCGATAGCCACATAGCGATTAATCGTGCC
>Ga0066903_100000264_pt1 | contig 30226 bp, 31 predicted proteins | sample PanSoiMetaGPlot1_FD_67491 | JGI IMG/M metagenome (GOLD analysis project Ga0066903, IMG submission 67491) | Tropical forest soil microbial communities from Panama analyzed to predict greenhouse gas emissions - Panama Soil - Plot 1 (version 2) | ecosystem: Environmental > Terrestrial > Soil >... | reverse complement strand
CCGGGTTGAAGCCGTACCAGCCGAACCAGAGGATGAGCCCGCCGACGACCGCGATCGTGAGATCGTGCGGCGGCATCGGGCCGCCGCCGTCGCGCTTGAACCTCCGGCCGAGCCGCGGCCCGAGCATGATGGCGCCGGCGATCGCGACCCACCCGCCGATCGAATGCACCACTGTCGAGCCGGCGAAGTCGTGGAAGTTCATGCCCAGGCCGGCCAGGAAGTTGCCGGACGAGCCCATCGTGGCGAGGAAGCCGTCCGGCCCCCAGACCCAGTGCCCGAGAATCGGATAGATGAATCCGGACACGCCGATCGAATACAGCACGTCGCCGATGAAGCGCGTGCGGCCAACCATCGCGCCCGAGCAGATCGTCGACGCACAGTCCGCGAACGCGAACTGGAACAGGTAGTGGGCGTAGACCGGAATCCCGGTCGCCGCATACGTCGTCAGTACGTCGACGTCCTTCAGGAAGAGGAAGCTCTTCGTCGGATCGTTCGGATCGTGCCAACCGATGAACGCGTTCCCCGCCCCGAACATCAGCGCGAAGCCCCATCCCCAGTGCAGGAGCCCGCAGACGCACGTGTCGAACATGCATTCGACGAGCACGTTGACCGTTTCACGGTTCCGGCAGAAGCCGGCTTCGAACATCGTGAACCCGGCCTGCATCCCGAACACGAGAAAGGCGCCGAGGAGAACCCACCCCGTGTTGATCGGGTTGATCAGGTTTCCGGCGATGGCTGTCTTGTACGGATCCGGCGCTGCTTGCGCGTGAACGACCGGGGCCACCCAATCCGACGCGAGGCGGACGAGCGACGGGCCCATCACGATCGAGAGCAAGAGCGCCACACCCATCGCCTTGCCGGCGAGGAGCACCATGCCGTACTGGCGCCACTGAGGGTCGTGCAAGCGCGCACGCAGCCGGGAGAACTTCTCCTTATAGGTGAGCGTTGACGGGCGAGACAGATCTGTACTCCGGCGTCGTCTGAACATGACACGATCCCCCAATCGAGCGATCCAAGCGCTCGAGATCACTGACCTGTGAATGCCCTGGAACGACGACGCACGAACGGCGGCGCCGCCGTACTGAGAGGAAGCGGATCGTGGGGTCTAGACGCGCAGAACGGTTCCGCGCGCCGCGTGCTGCCTGGCGTCGACGGAACTGGCAACGGACCGGCAGACGGCGGCTGCCGAAGAACACACGTGGTTCTCGAGAGAGGAGACGTGAAGAACCCTGACCAGACGGCTCCTGCCGGCGCCAAACATCGACGCCACGCTCGGAACCGCCGCTTCGTCTATCGACACGGCCGATCTCGCGGGCGCGAGCGGCTCGCCCCGTCGAACGTGGCGTCGCGCGAGGGTCAGGGCCAAGGAGGGTGCGGATCGATGGTGCGCCAGGTTGTCGATGCCTGATGCTGACCCGCCGTTTGCGGACGCGCGGTTGCCGTGCCCGAGGAACGTGGCCAGGTCACACGTTGGAAACGGCGCCGTGAAGGGCGCCAGAATCAGGACGATCAGCCAACCGGAGAGCAGGCGCGACATCGATCGTAAGTGCAGCTGCGTTCAGCAAGCTTTGCGCCAGCCTCGAGTTCGGTGACTTCTCCGGATACCCCCAATCTTTCCGGATGCTCGTGACGCGGTCATGCACGATGCACGACATCAATGTCGTGTCGCTCGCGACCGCGCGACATTTTCGTCCGCATCGCGCCGTCGATCGTCGGACAAATCGTCGAGGGTCGTTGGCTCACCGCTACAAGAACGTACGATTGACGCGTCGCTGAAACATCTTCGTCGCAGATCGGGCGGGCAGGCGTAGAGACGACCTGATCGCTTCCCTGGCGTCACTCTTGCTGCCCCTCGACGTGACTCCATGTTCACGACTGGACTCGCGGCTCTCCTGGTGATCCTCACTGCCCGGATTCATCGCTCAAGGTCGAAATTCGGGGTAGCGCTGCATGACGACGACGTGGACGGGGTCATCGCAGCGGTCATCTCGACGGGCCTGCGTGACGTGCCGAACCGTTTCTAGTACTCGTCGCGCCGGCGGACCCAATAGGGACCGCGGCCGCCCTCGTCGCGCCCCTTCGGGACGAGATCGAGGTAGTGGTAGTGGACGTTCAGCTTGTCGTTGCCGCGGTTGTAGCACGAGTAGGTGTGAAACACGGCGCCGCCGGCGTCTTTGTAGAAGATGCTGTGCCCTTCACGCTCGCGGGCCTGCGGATCGCACAACGTGTAGTTGTACGTCGCCCGCTTCGCCGCCATCTCCTCCGGCGTGAACGACACCTGATAATCGAAGTTGAAGTCGGAACCGCCTGACGACACCCACTTGAATCCCCACCCCATGCGCGCCCGGTACCTCTCGAGCTTCGCGAACGAAGCGCGCGACACGACGACCATCGTGACGTCCCGCTGGTTCAGGTGCGGGATGATGCCCACAAAACCATCGGCGCGCAGCGAACAATGGGGGCATCCGGCCTCGTCGTCCGGATGAAACATGAAGTGGTACACGACGAGCTGGCTGCGACCCGCGAAGAGGTCCGCGAGCGTTTCACGCCCATTCGGGCCGTCGAAGACGTACTCCTTGGTGACGCGCTCCCACGGCAGGCTGCGCTGCAGCCGGCTCATCTCGTCGCACAGTCGCGTGAACGCCTTTTCTTTCTCCAGCAAGGCCTTTCGCGCCTCGATCCATTCCTCATGCGAGACTACCGAGTGGTCGATCGTCAGGTCGTCGTTTCCAGCCATGTCGCGATCCTCCGAACGCCTTACTGGCGCAGCACCTGATGCACGAGGGCGACGGCAATCGATCCTTCACCGACCGCTGACGCGACGCGCTTGACGTTGCCGCTGCGCACGTCCCCAACGGCGAAGATGCCGGGCCGGCTCGTTTCGAGCAGATACGGCGGCCGCGTGAGCGGCCACTTCGCCTGCGAGAGCTCGTCGGACGACAGCTCCGGGCCCGTCTTCACAAACCCTTTGTCGTCAAGCACGATGCAGCCGCGCAGCCATGCGGTATTGGGCGAGGCGCCCGTCATCATGAAGACGTGGCCGATGTCGTGGCCTTCGATCTCGCCGGTTCTGTCGTCGCGCCATCGGATCCGTTCGAGCCGCCCGCTTCCCTCGAGGGCGACGATCTGCGTCCGCGTGCGCACCTCGATCGCCGGGTTCTCTTCGATGCGGCGAATCAGGTACTGCGACATCGTGTCGGCCAGACCGGGTCCGCGCACCAGCATGTGGACGCGGCGCGTCGTCGACGACAGAAACACGGCAGCCTGCCCGGCGGAATTGCCGCCGCCCACGACGACGACCTCCTCGCCGATGCAGAGCTGCGCCTCCATCGGCGTCGCGCCGTAGTAGACGCCGGCGCCCTCGAAGGTCGACAGGTTCTCGAGCGCGGGCCTGCGGTACTCCGCTCCGGTCGCGATGATGATCGCGCGCGCAGGGATGCGCCGTCCTTCGTCGATTTCGACGGTGTAGCGCTGGCCGTCGCACGCCAGGCGGGTCGCACCTTTGGCCACCATGACGTGCGCGCCGAATTTCAACGCCTGTGCATACGCGCGACCGGTGAGGTCGAGGCCGGAGATGCCGGTCGGAAACCCCAGGTAGTTCTCGATCCGCGAGCTGGAGCCGGCCTGGCCGCCCGGCACGTTGGATTCGAGCACGAGAACGTTCAACCCTTCGGATGCCCCGTAGACCGCGGCGGCGAGCCCCGACGGACCGGCACCGACGATGACGAGATCGTTCACGCGCGCTTCGTCGATCTCCTCGTTGAAACCAAGGCAGTCCGCAATCCGCGCGTTCGTCGGATTCCGCAGCACGACGGCGCCGCGGCAGATTACGACGGGCACGTCGGCGACATTCACCTGAAACCGATCGAGCAATTCCTGAGCGTCCTTGTCGCGATCAAGATCGATCGAATGAAAGGGATGGCCGTTCCGCGTCAGGAACTCCTTCACGCGCAGCGTGCCGGCGTTGTGCGTCGATCCGACCACGACGACGTCGCCCAGATCGCGCGCGATCAGTCCCAGCCGGCGCTGGATGAACGCGCGCATCAGAATCTCGCTCAGCTCCGCGTCTGTCTGGATGAGCGCGAGCAGCTGCTCACGCGCAAGCTGGATCACTTCCCCGGGCTCGACGACGCGCAGACGCGCCATCGCGCGACGCCCGCTGATCAGATTGGCTTCGCCCGAAAACTGACCGGCATGGTGGCTGACGATGAGCGTGTCGGCGGCCGCGGTCGGCTGCAGCGCCTGGATCTCGCCGCTGATCACGACGAAGAATGGCACCACCTTGTCGCCCACGTCGACCAGCACCTCGCCGCGCTCCGTCGGCCGTCGTCGTCCATGGGCGGCAATACGCGTGATCTGGTGGGCGGTGAGCGTCGGAAAGACACGCTCGGCTGGAGTGACGGTGACAGCTGGAAGCGGCAGCGCGGGATCGGATGTGTCCATGAACGATCAGCCAGAGTGAACAAGAGTCAGGAGGACGAACGGATGAGTGTCGCGGTGCTCAGACGCGCACGCGCCACGACAGTGGCCATCACCAGCAGGACAAGAGTGACCACGGCCGAACTGATCTCTCCACGTCTGACGTGGTAAACGGTGGCCGCGACCATCACGATCATCAGGCCGATCGCCGCCCACGACACCAGCCACGGGTAGATCCCCGTCAGTCCGGGGATCGTCAGGCCGACGGCGGCCAGGATTTCCGCCACGCCTAGGAAAACCCAGAACGAGCGGGGGAACACGGCGCTCATCTGCTGCGCGATGTCCGCCGGAGGAAACAGCAGGAGCAGGCCGTGCGCGAGAAAGACGAGCGCGAGCACCACTTGCAGCGTCCACAGCAGCGCAACCGTTCTGCGCGTAGTCATTCGAGGCCTCCGTTCGGATCAGAGCGGGGACAGACGGACGAAGTGCGACGCCGGGCGGCGCAGCCAGCGCGTCAGCCGCATGACGCCGGGAAACGCGGTGCGTCCGCCCCTTGCAAGGCCGCGCATATGCGAAGCCGCGACACCGGTCTCCGCTTCGACCTGCGGCCACGTGAACCCACGCGACTTCCGCCGGTCCTCCAGCGCTTCGTGCAGCTTGCGTGTGTCGAATCGCAGCACCTCGCGGTCATCGACAACCGGCAGCCGCACGGCCGTGACGTCGTTGGGCAGGCCGGGCACGAAGCTCTCCGGGGCGCGCCCCAGCCAGCGCAGCATCTGCAGGACGCCGTCGCCTTCAGCGAGCGTCTTCGTGCGCAGGCCGGTAATGGTGGATGACGCGATCAGATGGATCTTCGCGATAGGACCGACGGCGCTGATGTCGCGCGTCGCCTGCGCCCACGTCAGCCCGCGCGACCGACGCTGCTCGTCGAGCGCCGCATACAGTGCCTTGAGATCGAAATCGTCCACCCCGCCAAGCTTAGGGCAGTCCCGACGACTTACGCTCAGTACGTAGGCCGGGCCTTGAGGCCCGGCTCAGCGGCGGACCTGACCAGCCTCCGCGCTTCGCGCTACGGCGGGTCCGCCGTAGCCTTGGCGAAGGCGGAAGGTCCGCCCTACATACGTCTAGGCGACCGTGGCCAGTCGTCGCGCCGCGATGCCGAGCATCACCCGCGAGAACCCGGTGATCATCAGATTCACGCCGACGAGCGTGCCGATTGCCCACACCGAGCTCGACGGCCAGTTCATCCAGATCAGGCCGCCGAGCAGCAGCGTCACGATCGCGTTGACGAGACGCCAGCCGGAACCGCCTTCGCCGCGCAGCGCGACGTAGGCCGCGACCTCCATGACCGCTTCCACGAGGAGGATGGCCGCGAGGAACAGCGTCAGCGTGCCAAGGCCCAGAAGCGGATGCGTCAGGAAGTACAGCCCTCCCACAAGGTAGATGGCCGCCACGATCACCTGCCAGAACACACGGCCCGCACCGCCGCCGGCGAACGCGGCGACCGCGTGCGCGATGCCGCCGAAAATCAGGAACCAACCGACCAGCAGTGCGACGGCCAGACCAGCAACAGCCGGTTCGATGATCGCCAGTGCGCCCAGCACGATGAACACGATGCCGATCGCGGTCAGCCACCGGCCCGCTTTCCGGACGATGGTTCCTGGTCCTGCTAACCCGTGGCGTGGATTCGGCATGCTCATCGGCGACTCCTGTTCGTTTGACGCAGGTGAACGCGGGCACCCGCTACGAAAGCCCCGTCAGGCCACGACATCTCGGAGCACTCTGACACACTCAGCATGGGGCTTCGCCCAGAAAATTCCCGGCGAGATGCGATAAACGGCGGTTTTCTGCAAGGCCGGCACCAGCCGGCACTCGACCCCCGCTGGGCGGGCGTTTTGCTCTATGCTGCGTGCGGTCGAGCCCGCGTTCGACGCAAGGAGGCGATCATGTTCGTGACAACGATGCACGCGCGCGTTCCCGCATACTTCGCGGCGCTCATGGTACTGGCAGCGCCCTCCCTGCACGCGCAGCCGCTCCCGAAGGCGCGCGTCGCGGACCTGATCGTCAAGGTCGAGAACGGTGTCGACGAGTTCCGCAACTATCTCGACAAGCGCGGCGAGAACGCCAAGGACGCGGCGAACAGCACGGCCGGCAAACGGCAGAAGCGGAGCGCGACGTCGGCGCAAAAAGACAAGGCGGAGGCCAGGAAGGACGAGCTCGACGACGCGCTCGGGTCGTTGAACCGATCGACCAACCGCCTGCGCCGCAAGTTCGACGCGACCGACGCGTGGATCGAAACCAAGTCGGAAGTCGAGAACATGATGGAGGACGGCCGCAAGATCAACCAGGTGATTGCGAAGGGCTCGTACGGCACCGAGCCGGCCCGGCTCTGGAACGTGCTTCGGACCGGCATGAACGATCTGGCGCGCGCCTACAACGTGCCGCCGCTAGCCCGCTGACGAGTTCTCGTGCGAAGGTCTTTCATCACGAAGACACGAAACCACGAAAACTGAATCACTGTCGTGATGCGCACGCCGCGGCGGTCACATCACGACCTCTGTGTCCTGTCGTCTCGTCTGTGTCCTCTCACTGTCACGCGCCGGCAGCCGACAGCCGTCCGCCCGATGCGACCGCGACGCGGCTCCCTGCCGCGGCTTCGATCCGCCGGGCGATGACGTCGGTCACCCGCTTCGCATCCCGCGCGACGCCGTGAACCATCGTCGACGAGAACGCGTGCAGGAAGTGCAGGCCGACGAAGTAGAGCCCGGGCTCGCCGTCGGCGATGCCGCTCGCATGCCGCGGCTCGCCGTTGGCCTCGAAGATCGGCAGGTCGATCCACGACAGGCCGTTCCCGAACCCGGTGCACCAGATGACGTTCGCCACGTCGAGCGCGCGTCCGTCCTCGAGCATGGGCAAACCGTTCCGGACGCCGTTCACCTTCGCCACGCGCTCGACGCCGGCAGCCGCAAGCTGCTGCGGCTTCACGCGAATGAGCGGTCCGCCCTGCGTGAACACCTTCTGTCGCAGGCGGCGTCCCATGGGCGTGCCAACCGTCAACACCCGATGGAAAACGACTCGGAAGAGAAACCGCGTCATGAACAGGCGCGCGGCGACGCCGTCGATCCTGAACGGCACGTGGCCGGTATCACGCCCTGATACCCAGGTCGGATGCGTGCGCGCGACTTCAGCCGCGATCTCGGCTCCCGAGTTGCCCGCGCCCACCAGGAGCACACCGCCCGGCTTGAGCTGACCCGGATTGCGATACGCGCTCGAGTGCAGCTGGCAGATGTCGTCGCGCAGCTCCTTCGCGAACGCGGGCACGCGCGGCACCTGATAGCTCGACATCGCCACGACGACGTGATCGGCTTCGAAGCGGTGGGGGCCGGCGTCGATCACGTACCCGTTGCCGGCGCGCGTCAGGCGATCGACGCGAACGCCGCTGCGAATCGGCAGCTTGAAGCGTCGCGCATACGCTTCGAGGTAATCCGCCATATCGTCCTTGGTGGGAAACGAAAACGGCGCAGCGGGAAACTTCATCCCGACGAGGCCGTCGAAAAGCGCCGGCGTGAAGAGTCGAAGCGAGTCCCAGCGGTGCCGCCACGCGTCGCCCACTCGCTGACTGGCATCCAGGATGACGAAGCGACGACCCTGACGCGCCAGGTGATACCCGACCGAGAGCCCTGCCTGGCCGCCGCCGATGACGATGGTGTCGAAGACTTCTGGAGAACGTTCTGGCCTCATAGATCACCTCACTGCGCCGATCCTAGTGAGGAGGCTGATTGCGCCGCATCGACTGAACCACCCAATCGCGCGCGGCGCGCGGATGGTTATTTCTATGTAGACGGCTCGATGAGGCGATGCTCGAACGCGTAGGCAGTGGCCGCCGCGCGGCTGGAGACGCCCACTTTGTTGAAGATGTTGGCGATGTGGCGTGCGACGGTCTTCTCGCTGAGCCCCAGCTCGTCGGCAATGCCGCGGTTGGTCCGCCCGGTCGCGACGAGACGGATCACCTGCAGCTCGCGGGCGGTCAGCCCCGCCGCCGAACGGCCCGAGGAGGCACCGGGCGGCTGAAGGCGCGCCAGATCGAGCTTCGCGCCGAGCTGCTGGAAGGTGCGGCACGCCGCGTCGAGCTCCATCTCGGCGCTGTCCCGGTCGTCGAGCCGTCGGCAGGCTTCCGCGATGAGCACTTGCGCTCGCGCGGCCTCGTACCGGACGTCGAGGTCGCGCCAGAGCGTCCACGCAGTACGGCACGCCGAAAGGGCCGCCGACGGATCGCCCTCGGCGAGCAGGACGGCACCGCGTGCCTGGGCCGCGGTCGCCTGCAGAAACGGCGTCGCGATCGTCGCGGCGAGGCCCTCGAGCTCGTCGGCCGCCTGGCGCGCGGCAGCCACATCGCCGCAGGCGAGCAGGATTTCCACCGCGGCGCTCAGCAGCTTCGACCGCGCACGACGGTGCCGTGCCTCCTGCAGCACCCGGCAGATCGCGCCTGCGGCGTCGTCGCGTCTGCCCTGCGCGAGGCGCAGCAGCGCAAGGCCGGGGTACGGCGATCGTCCGGCTTCGCCGGCGCGGCGGTACGCGGTCTCGGCTTTCTCGAGATCGCCGCGCAGCCGATGCAGCTCACCGACCTGATAGACGGCTGCGGCGAACGCCGGCTGACCGGGCGGCTCGGACAGCCGCTCGCACGCGAGCAGCGCTTCGTGCAGCGCGTCGGGCCACACGCCCTGGAGCGAAATGATCTCGGCCCGATGGACGAGACACTCGCCGCGGTACGGCACCATGTCGGGCTCCGCCTCGCACCACCGCGTCAGCGCGTTGGTCCACTCGCGAGCCCGGCCGACGTCGAACATGTCCGCGCACGCGGACAGCACGCTGCAGTAGATGATGCCGGCCGAAATGGTCGACACCTCACCCGCGGTGACGGCGACCATCGTTTCGTCGAGCAGCGCGACGCCGCGCGGCACCTCGCCGAGCTCGACGAGCGCGCGGCCGCGGCCCTGCCGCGCGAGGTTGATCAGGTCGGCATCGCCGAACCGTTCGCCGATGCGGACCGCGTCCGCGAAATGCGCTTCAGCCTCCGCCATCTGGCCATTCGCCAGCGCCTGGCGGGCCTTCGGGATCAGGAGATATCCGCGCTCGACGCCCTCCTCGCCGCATTCCTCGATCAGCCGCGCTGCGCGCGCCATCCAGCCGGCGGCCTGCGCCGCGTCGCCCTTGCTCATCAGCCACGACGCGATCTGCGCCGCGATAGCGGCGCCGCGATGAAGATCGCGCCCGCGCACGAAACCCTGGTGCGCGCGCACCAGGGCATCGAGGCTTTCGCGCTCGTTGCCAATGAGATAGGCGGAGGTGGCGAGCTCGAGCAGCGACATCGGCTCGAGCGATGAACCTTTGTCGAGCTCGCACAGCCGCTCGTACGTGTCCTTCCAGCCTGGCATGTGCTTCACGTGCCGCGCGGCCCACCGTCCACCGCGAGGACAACAGCGAAGTGTACCCCGCCGAGGTGAGATGAGGCGATCTGTCCGGCGATCTTCTTGCAACCATGTCAGGCAAGGAGAATCGCATGGCTGAAACCGGAACGCTCCACGATGCATTCGTCGACGAGCTCCGCGATCTGTACGACGCGGAGAAGCAACTGACCAAAGCGCTACCCAAGCTGGCCAAGACTGCGACATCAGGCAAGCTGCGCGAGGCATTCGAATCACACCTCGAGGAAACACGCGGACACGTGGAACGCCTGGAGCAGGTGTTCGAGGGGCTCGACGAGAAGGCGCGCGGCAAGCACTGCGACGGCATCGCCGGGATCATCGAGGAAGGCAAGTCGATCATGGACGAAAACTTTGACAAGTCCACGATGGATGCGTGCCTGATCGCCGCCGGTCAGCGTGCTGAACACTATGAGATCGGCGCGTACGGCACCGTCATCGCCTGGGCCGAGGCCATGGGGCACAGAGACGCCGTGTCGCTGCTCCAGCAGAATCTCGACGAGGAGAAGGCGGCGGACAAGAAGCTGTCGGCGCTTGCGGAAGGCGGCATCAACCAGCAGGCCGCGAAGGCTGCGCACCCCGGACAGACGCGCGAGGCGGCGATGGCCGGCGACCAAGCCCGGGGCCGAAGGTAAACACGGTCACATCGCGAGCTCTTCCTGCGACGGAAACCCGTGCTGGGCACGACCGATGACGCCGTCGTGCTCGGCACTCGTCTTGTACAGCTCGAAGCGGCCGTCCGCCGCAGTCTCGCCAAGGCTCTGCTCGTACCGAGCGCGCTCTCGCGCGCTCATCGGCGAGAAGGTGCTGGCGATCCTGATGTTCTGATGAAGGACACGCAGCGAGTCGATCCCGGACACGGTGGTGCACACGGGGAGACTCATCGCGAACCGAAGAGCCGCGTCGACGCGAGCCGCTTGTTTTCTGACCGCTCGACGTTCCCCTCCGAGGCTCTTCATCCCGATCGCCGCGATCCGCTGTCGAGCGAGCTCCGGCAGGACGTGCGACTGGAAGCTGCGGAAGCGGGCGTCGAAACCGTTGAGCGGCAGCTGGCGGGCGTCGAAGGGATAGCCGAACGACAGCATGCGCAGATGAATCGCCGGATCCTTGTGGCCCGTGAAGCCCACGTACTTGACCTTGCCCTGCGCCTTCGCCCGCGTCAGCGCCTCGACGACGCCGCCTCTCGAGAAGTGGCGCTCCGGGTCGTTGTCGTAGACGCATTCGTGAATCTGCCAGAGATCGAGGTGATCAGTCCGCAGCCGGCGGAGCGATTCCTCGAGCTGCCGCATGGCGACCCTGGCGCTGCGACCGTGCGTGCAGACCTTGGTCATCAGAAACACGGCGTCGCGGCGATCCGCGATGGCCCGGCCCATCCGGCGCTTACTTTCCCCCTCGTGATACTCCCAGGCGTTGTCGAGAAAGTTGATGCCGGCGTCGATGGCTTCGTGCACGATGCGAACAGCCTCTTTGACCGTTCGGGCCTGGCCGAGGTGGTAGCCGCCCAGGCCCATGATCGATACCTCATCCCGATGCCGGCCAAACGAGCAGCGCGCAATCACGGGGGACGACCAAAGCAAAGGTTCCGCCAGACGCTGTAAGCTTTTTGCGTCGACGAGACACGCGAGGAGGCCCCATGGCGACAGCGACGTTGGACAGCAGGCTCAGCGAACCCGCGACCGCGTTTCTTTCACGCGAGCACCGGCTGCTCATCGACGACCAGTGGGTGCCAGCCGCGTCCGGCAAGACCTTTCCCGTCTACAACCCGGCAACGGGCACGGAGATGGCGCAGGTCGCGGAAGCCGACCGCGAAGACGTCGATTTGGCGGTCAAGGCGGCGCGGCGCGCCTTCGACGGCGGACCATGGGCGAAGATGACCGGCTCCGAGCGCGGCCGGTTGATGTGGAAGCTGGCGGAGCTCGTCGAGCAGCACCTGCAGGAGTTCGCCGAGCTCGAGTCGATCGACAACGGCAAGCCGCTGTCGGTGGCGCGCGCGGGCGACGTGCCCCTCACCGTCGACATGTTCCGCTACATGGGCGGCTGGACGACGAAGATGACCGGAACGACGATTCCGTGGTCGGCGCCGAACCAGTTCCTCTCCTATACGATGCGCGAGCCCGTGGGCGTGGTGGGCCAGATCATCCCGTGGAATTTCCCGCTACTGATGGCGGCGTGGAAGCTCGGGCCTGCGCTCGCGGCCGGCTGCACGGTGGTGTTGAAGCCTGCCGAGCAGACGCCGCTGAGCGCGCTGCGCCTCGGGGAACTGATTCAGGAAGCCGGCTTCCCGAAGGGCGTGGTCAACATCCTCACCGGCTACGGCGAGACGTCGGGCGCCGCGCTCGCGGCACACCCCGAGGTGGACAAGATCGCCTTCACGGGATCGACCGAGGTCGGCAGGCTGATCGTCCAGGCGGCCACCGGCAATCTCAAGAAAGTGTCGCTGGAGCTCGGCGGCAAGTCGCCCACCATCGTCTTCGCCGACGCCGACATCGACAAGGCGATTCCCGGCGCGGCCAGCGCCATCTTCTTCAATCACGGGCAGTCCTGCTGCGCGGGCTCGCGGTTGTACGCGCACAAGTCGGTCTTCGATCAGGTCGTCGAGGGCGTCTCGGCCGTCGCGAAAAAGATCCGCCTCGGACCCGGCCTCGATCCGAAGACGCAGATGGGCCCCCTCGTGTCCGACGAGCAGTTCAGGCGCGTGACCGGCTACATCGCGTCGGGAGTGAAGGAAGGGGCGGCGGTCGTGACCGGCGGCCAGAAGGCCGGCGACACCGGCGGCTATTTCGTCGAGCCGACCGTCTTCACCAACACGAAGCCGACGATGCAGATCGTGCGGGAGGAGATCTTCGGACCGGTGGTGTGCGCCGAGTCATTCGACGACACCGATCTCGAACGGATCAGCCGCCAGGCGAACGACACCATCTACGGGCTCGCGGCCAGCATCTGGACGAAAGACATCAGCAAGGCGCACAAGCTGGCGCGCTTGATCCGATCCGGCACCGTGTGGATCAACTGTCACAACGTGTTTGATGCGTCGCTGCCGTTCGGCGGCTACAAGCAGTCGGGATGGGGCCGTGAGATGGGCGGCGAGGTGCTGGCCAACTACACCGAAATCAAGGCGGTGACGGCGAAGCTATAGACGACATTAGGACGCGAACTGAGGAGGCGCGAAGACTACGGCAGGTAGTAAACCGGGTTCGGCAGCTTGAACGTCCGTTCCGCGTAGCCTCCGCTCAGGTCGCTTTGCTGATCACCCATGCTGAGGATGATCGTGTACCCCTGCTCGGTCAGCTTGCGGCGTTCGGGCGCCTTGAAGTCGATGGCGCTGGCAAACTGCGCCCCTGGCGGCTGCACGATCACGCCGGTCCACTCGTACCCCTGAGCCTTGAGATTCTTTTCGGTGGCCTCGCGGAGATCAGCGGGACGTCCGCTAATGAAGAACACCGCGACGCCCAGCTCCCGCGCGCGGCGCGCGAGCGCCAGCGTCGGCGCAATCGCCTTCGACTCCCCCGCCGCCTGCCACGCGCGCAGGCCGCACGGTCCACGCTCGAGATCGCAGTCGCCGCCGGTGATGCGTACCCAGCCGTTCACTCGATAGGCGGGCCAATTCGAAAGCGACGTCTCGTCGATGTCGAGCACGATCGCCGGCTTCGTCGCGCTCTTCGCTCGCTCCTCGAGCCAGGCACGCGCGCCGGCCACCACCTTGGCGACGTCCGCGTCGTACCGGCCTCCGCTGATGTACTGCTCGACAGCGCGCTGCGCGCCGTAGATCGTCGGAACGCCGGCCGCCGCACGAGTGGCGCCGCGCGCGGCCGGGCTCGGCGCCGTCTGCGAAAACGACACGGTCGCGCAGGCGAGCGCACAGACCAGTACGCCCGCGACGACGCTCACCTCATGCCGGGGACGGCTGCGGCCGGGCTCTTTGTCCACGATTCTCTCCAGCTCCGCCATTCTAAAGCCGGAGCGGCGGCTCCTTTGCACCGCCCCGACAGCGGAGGTTCCTATGCGCAAGGAGGACCGCATCCGTCAGCAGGACCAGAGTTCACCTGAGAAGGAAACCGAGAAGAAGCCGCCGCAGCCGAGCGAACGAGTCAAAGGCCAGGCGGAGCCGGACCGTCCTACGCGGCCGTCCGGTGTGTTACCGATACCCGACTGATTGACGCACGGCGCGACAGAGATGCCTCAAGGCTTCACCATGTGCTTCCAGGACTTCTCGTTCTCAAGGCAGTAGTAGTCGAGCAGCTCGCTGTCGAGCACGAGCGGCTGCGTGAGCTTCACCGTCCAGGGCGCCGTGTAGAACGTGGGATCCTCGATCGTCAGCTCGACTTCCAGCGTGCCGTAATTCGGCCGGCGGATGCGCTCGGTCAGCTTCCCCGTGTTGCCGAACGGATTGCCGAATGCGTCGAGCCACAAATCGTCCTTGAAGCCCGAGGTGTTCACGACCAGCGTGTCGCCGTCCCATCGGGCGGTCGAGTAGCCGTTCCACGTCGGGTTCGGATCGGTCGGCAGCGGCCGGCCGTCGGTGAAGATCTGCCGGTACTGCATGTTGCGTTCGGTCAGGATGACGACGCGGTCGGAGGACTGCACGATCCGCTTGTAGTAGTCGTCGGTCCAGATGCGCGGGGCGCCGCGCGGCATGCAGTGGACGTTCGGATCCTCGTCCTGCGCCGCCGTCCTCTTCTTCACGATGTCGGCGACGCCCGGTTTGTAAGGTGGGCCTCCTCGCAGCGTGGCCGCCATGTTCATGAACTCGCGCGACAGCTGAAAGTCGTTGCAGCGGGCGCCGCAGTTCGCGCGTGTTTCCCAGCCCCACATGCCGCTCAAGTCCGGCTTGCCGTCGGACGTGCGCGGGGCGGGCGCCGACAGATTCGGCTTGCCGTCCGCTGTGCGCGGCACACCGGCCGTCGGGTAATTCAACCACTGGGCGGACACGACGCCCGGCACCGCGACGAGCATCAACGCCGCCAAGAGTACACACCACCTGACTCGCATGAGGTCCATCCCCTCAGATATGCTCCACGCCTATTCTCCCCCGTTTCTGGCGCGGTCCGAAGACGCCGCCCGGTTCGGTTGTATCATGCGCCCGTGCGCGCATTCCCTCTCTCAGTTTTTGTCGTCGCCGCGTGCTCAATACCCCTCGCCGCGCAGTGGCCGAAGCATCAGGAGACCGGCGTGCCGCGCGACGGCCAGGGCCGCGTGCGCATGGATGCGCCGGCACCCAGGACGGCTGACGGAAAGCCCGACCTGAGCGGCGTGTGGATGCGGGCCGACCGCGATCCGCTGCCGCCAGAGCTCGCGGGCCTCTTCAACCAGGGCGGTGGACAGCAGCCGGGCCGAGGCGGGCAGCCCTCCGGCCGCGGCGCCGCGCCGCCGGCTCTCGAAGGCGCCGGCGAACGCTTCATGGCGCCCTTCCCTCCCGATCCGAACGCGCCGCCACTGGCGACGTTCTTCGAGCTGGGCGCCAACCTTCCGGGCGGCGTCCTTCCGCTGACGCCGTGGGCAGCCGACATCAAGAAACAGCGGATGGCCACCGACGATAAGGACAACCCCGACGCCAACTGCATGCCCATGGGCTTCACGCAGTTCCACATGCAGCCGCAGCCGCGCAAGATCATCCAGACGCCGAAGGTGATCGTCGTCCTGTATGAGGCGAACTACGGGCTGCGCTACATCTACACGGATGGACGCGCGCTGCCCAAGCAGGGCGACGCGCAGCCCTGGTGGTACGGCTACTCCCTCGGCCGCTGGGACGGCGACACGCTCGTCGTAGAGACGAACAATCTGCGCGGCGCCGAGTCGGGGCCGTACGACGGATGGCTCGACGTGCGCGGCAGCCCGTACAGCGAGCAGGCGAAATTCATCGAGCGGTTCCGACGGCCGATCTTCGGCAAGCTCGAGATCGACGTGACCGTCGAAGACCAGAAGGCGTACACGAAGCCGTTCACCGTGCGCATCAACCAGCGGGTGCTGGTGGACGAAGAACCGATCGAGTTCATCTGCAACGAAAATCAACAATTCCGCCGTCGCGTGAAAGTGGACTGACAATCAATGATGATTCGAGAAAGGCTGATTGATGGAATCATCGATGAGTGGTCGTCGATCCTGTGAATCGATCACGATGGCCGAATCTGCATTCATCATTGAAACGATCGATCGCCAAATCGTCATTCCTCACATCTCAGATTCTTCACCCTCGATCAGGTAAGTGAGACCGGTTGCCACCATCGCCGACCTCCGCGAACGGGCCAGGCGTCGCCTGCCGCGCGTCGCGTTCGATTACATCGACGGCGGCGCCGATGGCGAAGTCACGCTGCGGGAGAACTGCCGCATCTTCGACGACGTCGTGTTCAGGCCGCGATGCGGCGTGGCGTTCGCGGACGCCGATCTGAAGACGACCGTCCTCGGCCAGACGATCGCGCTGCCGATCATCCTGGCGCCGGTCGGCAGCAGCCGCATGTTCTGGCCGCGCGGCGAAGCGCACGCGGCCGCCGCCGCCGGAAAGGCCGGGACTATCTATACGCTCTCGACCTTCTCGGGCACGCGGCTCGAGGAGGTGAAGGCCGCGACGTCCGGGCCGTGCTGGTATCAGCTGTATCTATGCGGCGGGCGCGACGTGGCGATCAGCGCGATGGCGCGCGCGAAGGCCGCCGGCTACACCGCGCTGGTCGTCACCATCGACACCGCCGTCTCGGGCAAGCGCGAGCGCGACATCCACAACGGATCCAAGGAGCTGATCAGCGGACATCCGATCGCCATGCTGCCGTTCGCCGGCCAGCTTCTCTCGCGGCCGCAATGGCTCTGCCGCTTCTTGCTCGACGGCGGCCTGATGCAGTTTCCCAACGTCGTCCTGCCAGACGGACCGATGCGCTACGCGGATGTCGCGGCCCAGCTCGCCGCTGCCGTCGTGGAGTGGGCCGACTTCACGTGGATTCGCAACGCCTGGCAGGGGCCGATCATCGTCAAGGGCGTACACACAGCCGACGACGCCAGATGCGCCGTCGACGCCGGGGCCGCCGCGGTCGTCGTATCGAACCATGGCGGCCGACAGCTCGACGGCGTGGCGCCGACGCTGCGCGTGCTGCCGGAAGTGGTGCGCGCTGTCGGCGATCGCGTGGAAGTGCTGTTTGACGGCGGCATCCGGCGAGGAGCGGATGTGCTGAAGGCGCTCGCGCTGGGCGCGCGGGCGACGCTGATTGGCCGCGCGTACGCCTACGGTCTGGGGGCGTCGGGGGAAGAGGGCGTCACGCGGTCGCTGAGCATCCTGCGCGAGGACCTGGTGCGAACGATGAAGCTCCTCGGCTGCGCGTCGATTCGCGATCTCGACGCGCGCTACGTCGACGCCTCGTCATTGACGCCGCATTCGCTCTGAAGATTTCTCGTTCTCGAGACAGAACTCGTCGATGAGCTCGGTGTCGACCCAGAGGGCCTGGTTCATCTGGACGGTCCACGGACGCGTGTACGCCTTCGGATCGTCGATCGTGACGCGCACCTCCAGCGTGCCGTAGTTCGGGCGCCTGAATCGCTCGGTCATCCTCGCCGCGTCGGTCATCGGGTTGCCGGCCATGTCGAGCCAGAGCCCGTCGCGGAACCCGTTGGTCTGGATGACGAGCGTGTCGCCTTCCCAGGCAGCCGTCGAATACCCGTTCCACGAAGGATTCGGATCAACCGGCAGCGGCCGGTCATCGATGAAGATCTGCCGGTACATCGCGTTCACTTCGTTGAGCAGCACCAGCAGCCCGGGCGTGTGCACCGCCTTGGTGAGGTGCGGCAGGCCGTAGAGCCGCGGCGGGTTGTCGGGCAGGCACCGCGCATGCGGATCGTCCTTGCTGTTGTCCGCCGACCGCTGCTTGGCGAGAGCCGCCGCCCACGGCTGATACGGCAGTCCGCCCGGCACGCCGGTTCCGATGTTCAACGCCAGTGGCGAGCCGCCGATTTCGATGCCGCACTCGATGAATTTGTTGAGCACCTCGCACGGAATCTTGGCGGCCGACAACCAGATGCCCGAGAAGTCGGGCTTGCCGTCAGGCTGCTTTGGCGCCGGCGCCGTGAAATTCGGCTTGCCGTCGGCCAATCGCGGTACGTTCGGCGTCGGGTACTTGAACCACTGCGCGTGCGCCGCACGCGGCGCCGACAGCAGGGCAACGGCGACCGACACAAGGATGGCTGCTTTCACCGCGCTACCCTCGCGTCATCCGAATGGGCCCTGAGGGACCGAACCCCGAAACTTCGTCGAGATCGACGATCACCGCCACGCCCTTCTTTTCCGGATCGCGGTCGCGCTCGGCGGGATGTGCGTTGGTGTAGACAACGTCGTTGGCGCCGGCCTCCACCCGCGCGCGTCCCGCCAACGTCAGGATCCGACGCGGTTCTGAGCTGCGATAGAGAAGCGACACCTTCGGATGGCTTCGAAGCGCCCGCACGAACCCGCCCTCGGGGTTGCGCACCCAGATGGCCAGCTGATCGGGCCCGAATACCTGCGTGCTGCCCCGAAACGACAGGTGCGGCGCACCATCGTCGCCGACATAGCCGAGCACGACGAAGTTGCGCGCGGCGAACGCGTTGTTGATGGCCTCTTTGATGTCGTCGTCGAGCTGAATCACGCGGGCGACTCTACCACAGGGGCTCGGAACCAGGCCCGGGAGGCGACGGCGTCGGGATGCCGGCTGCGAAGCATCACGAGCGAGACGACGAGCACCAGAATCATCGTGGCGAGCACGCCGAGTCCCACGCACACGACGTCTTCGACCCAGGTGACGCGCGCGCCACGACCCAGCGCGCGCCTTCGGATTCGTCGCCGGGCGAAGCGGCCGATTTCGGCATACCGTCACGCAACCATGGCAGCCTGGCCCAGGCTGACGCCGCCGTCGTTGGGCGGCACCAGGTGGTTGACCCACACCTGAATCGCGGAGGCCGCCAGCGTGTCGCCGATGTCGTGGAGCAGCATCTCGTTCTGCATCACGCCTCCGGACAGCACGGCGACGCCAGCGCCGGTGGCGGCGCACATCTGGCGGATCGCCGTCGCCGTGGCGGTTCCGAGTGCTTTGTGGAAGGCCCGCGCGATCGTGGACGGCGGCTCGCCGCGACGGCGTGCGTCGACGATGGCCGCGAGCAGCGGACACCAGTCGAGGATCCCGTCGACGACTGGCAGTGGAAACGAACCGGCATCCGGTGATGCGTGACGCGCCAGATGCTCGAGCCAGATCGCCGCCTGCCCCTCGAAGGTCACCGGGCGCGTGAACCCCGCGAGCGCGGCGACCGCGTCGAACAATCGCCCGGCCGACGTGGTGGGAAAGGTGCGAAGCCCGCCGCGGACGACGGCGCAGGCCTGCTGATAGCGCTGGGGCAACGCGAAGGGCGCCGCGGTGAGATCGCCGATGCCCTCGCACTGCGACAGAAATCCGGCAGCCGCCTGAACGGGATAACGAGCCGCGGCATCACCACCGGGCAGAACCGCTGGGCGCAGGTGCCCGACGCGCTCGAACCCTCCCCGAACACTCCCGACAAAGAACTCCCCGCCCCAGATCGCGCCGTCGTCACCGTAGCCGGTGCCGTCGAAGACCACGCCGACGACGCGGAGATCGAAGGCGCCGCGCTCGGCCATCACGCTTGCCAGATGCGCGCGATGATGCTGCACGGCCACCGTGTCCGCGGCACGAAGCTTCGCCACCTGCGCCGTTGATACGTACTGGGGATGCGCGTCGTGGACGACGATGACGTCCTCGATCGACAGGGCGTACATGTCGAGGAAATCGTGGATCGTGGTGGCAAAGGCCTCGAGCGAGGGCTGATGCGACAAGTCGCCGATGTGCTGGCTCATGTACGCCTGTCCGTCGACGACGAGCGTGATCGCGTTCTTCAGATCACCGCCGAGCGCCAGAACCGGCCGGCCCGTCGGCAGCGCCGCGACGAGTCCGGGCGCGAGCCCTCGCGATCGTCGAAGCACGACCGGGCCGAAGTGGCCGGCGCGCATCACTGAATCGTCGACGCGCCGTGCGATGGCGCGCTCGCCGACCAGCCACGCATCGGCCAATCCCTCCAGCCGCGCCAGGGCGTCCTCGTCCTCGTACGCGATGGGCTCGCTCGACCGATTGCCGCTCGTCATGACCAGACGCTGTGGCGCGCCGGCGGCGAAGAGCAGGTGGTGAAGCGGCGCGTACGGCAGCATCACGCCGAGGTCGTCGTTGTCCGGCGCGACGTCCGGCAGGACGTGCCGCGCCGGCGCGAGCACGATCGGGCTCGCCGTCGACGTCAGCAGCGCCCGAGCCTCGTCGGTTAGCGCCACGGTCTCCTCTGCGACATGGATATCGCGGACCATGATCGCGAACGCCTGTTCTTGCCGGAACTTCCGCTCGCGCAGCCTGGCGACGGCCGACCGATTCGCGGCGTCGCAGGCGAGGTGATAGCCGCCGATGCCTTTGAGCGCGACGATCATTCCTTCCCGCAACAGTCGAGCGGCATCATGGATGGCGTCAGATGCGAGCGCTGAAGCGCCTGCGCTGCTGACGAGACGAACGCGCGGACCACACGACGGACACGCGACCGGCTGCGCGTGAAAGCGCCGGTCGCCGGGATCGTGATATTCGGCCGCACAGCTCTCGCACAGCGGCCACGGCGCCATGGTGGTCTGCGCGCGATCGTACGGCAGGGCCCGCACGATGGAGAACCGCGGGCCGCAGTTCGTGCAGTTGATGTATGGATAGCCAGAGCGGCGATCGTGGACGTCGAACAGTTCCCGCAAGCAGTCGGCGCAGACGGGCAGATCCGGAGAGAGGCGCGTGGTCGGCCGGCGATCGGATTCGCTCTCGCGAATCTCGAACGAGTCGAACGCGCCGCACTCCGCCTCCGCGACGTCGATCGCGGCAATCGTGGCGGCCTGGGGCGGGTGCGCAACCAGGTCGCGCACGAACAACTCGACGGCGTCGTTCAGTCCTTCCACATGGACGCGCACGCCATCGGCGCCGTTTCTGACCCAGCCGCGCAGCGCATGGCCGCGTGCCAGACGAAGCACGTACGGACGGAATCCGACGCCCTGCACGACGCCGCGGATGTGAACGTGGCGCGCCCGGACGGCGGCGCCGGCGATCATCCTGACGCCGCGACCGCGCAACTGCGACCGTGCCAGCCGATCGCCGTCACGCGGCCGTCCTCCACCAGCACAGGGACCGCGCCGTGGCCGCCCGTCAGCGACAGCAGCCGTGCGCGCGCGACGGTATCGGCCTCGACGTCGTACTCGACAAACGCCACCTGGTTCCAGAGCAGGTGCTCGCGGAACTCCGTCGTATACGGGCAGCCCGCCGCGCCGAACAGCTCTACCTCGCCCATCGCCGCCAGGCCTCCGTCATCACGTGATAGATCGACGCCTGAACCTCCTGGATGCGCGGGATGTAGTCGCAGCGCACGACGATCGGCACATCAGCCAGGCCGCGGCGCACGATGTCGCCGCCGTCGTACCCCAGCAGCGCGATCGTCAACATCCCCCGCCTGCGCGCTTCTTCGAGCGCCGCGATCACGTTGGCGGATCCGCCGCTCGTCGAGATCGCGACCGCGACGTCCCCGGACCGGCCATGCGCGATCAACTGCCGGAGAAACACCGCCTCGGCGCCGATGTCATTCGCGATGGCGCTGATGTTGGCGGGTTCCATCGCCAGCGATAACGCCCGGACCGGCGGTGCGGCCCCGAGCGGCGCGACGCAGTCGATCGCCCAGTCGTTGGCGTCGGTCGCCGACCCTCCGTTCCCGAACATCAACAGCGTGCCACCGGCGTCGAGCCGCTGGCGAACGGCCACAATCGCCTCGGCGATGCGGTCTGCCTGCTGGTCCGCGACCTCGCAGCGCAACCGCTCGTCATCCGCGGCCTTCGTGCAAATAGAGGACGCCACGTCGGCCACAATGCCGGACGTGTCCTGGCGCGCGCCGCCGAGAAACGGATAGAGGAACGCGCTCGCGCCGACGTCGTCGTGCCCGCGCTCCCGATGTTCGAAGAACACGTGCACCGTTTCCCACAGCGTGTGGTACAGGATTTCGACGACCTCCTGCGAGACGAACGCATCCTCGGTGGGCGCTTCGATCTCGAATTCGGCCGGCCCGCAGAGTCCGAACGTCTGCGCGCCCCGCGCGCCCGCCACCACCAGCGCTCGCTCGACGTCGCGGTCGCCCTCCGGCGGCGCGAACCCCATCACGATGTCCGCGTCGGTGACGAGCGCGGGAAGCGCGTTGTGGAAGGCGGCCGACAGATCCAGCGCCGGCAGCGCGCGTTTGCCGACGATGACGGGGTGGACGAACTCGACGGAGACGTGCTGGGCGTCGGTCGCCGCCGCGCCGCGGCCGAACGCAAGCAGGCGGCCGCCGCGCAGGAAGCGTTCCGACATCTGTTCGCAGGCCCGCGCGAGGCGCTGGGACTCGCGATCGAACAAGGCGTGCGACACCGCGTTGCGCGCGACGAGCCGTTCGGCCACGAAGGTTCGCAGGTCGAGGCCAACGATGGGCATGTCAGCAGATCCGGGGCAGCGGATCGCCGACGAGCATGTCGACGACACGCGTGCCTCCATAGGACGCTACCGCGAGCACGGTTCGGGCCGGCGCCGCGTCGACACGTCCGACGATCGCCGCCGCCTCGCCTCCCCGCACGCTCCTGATCGCATCGAGCGCGCTCTCTGCCGATGCGCCGGCGACGATCGCCACAATCTGACCCTCGTTCGCGATGTGGAGCGGGTCGAGGCCGAGCAGCTCGCACGCCCCGCGGACTTCGTCTCGCACAGGCACCAGCTCTTCCTCGAGAACGAAGCACAGGCCGCAGTCGCGCGCGATCTCGTTGAGGCTCGTCGCGAGGCCTCCTCGCGTCGGATCGCGCATCCAGCGAAGGTCGGCGCCGACGGCGTCGACAAGCGCGGCCGCAAACGGGTAGACCGAACGGGTATCGGAGCCCAGGTCCGCGGCGAGATCGAGATCGCCGCGCGCGAGCAGGACCGTGATGCCGTGGTCGCCAATGTGACCGGTCACCAGAATTCGATCGCCCGGCCGTACCCAGGCCGGTGACAGCCGCGCGCGCGGGTCCACGCGCCCGAGGCCGGTGGTCGTGATGTACAGGCCGTCGGCCTTGCCGTGCTCGACGACCTTCGTGTCGCCGCCGACGATGCGGACGCCGGCGCGTCGCGCGGCCTCGCCGACGGCGAGCATCTCCGACCGGAGGGTCTCGGACGGCGTGCCGGCCTCGACGATGAGGCTGCAGACGAGCGCCAGCGGCGTCGCACCGGCGACGGCGAGATCGTTCACGGTCCCGTTGACCGCAAGATCACCAATGGACCCGCCGCGGAATCTCAGCGGCCGGACGACGAAGCTATCGGTGGTGATGGCCAGCTGCTCCGACCCCACGGTCACCGACGCCGCGTCGTTGAGCGGCTCGCCGCTCGTTTCGGGCATCAGCGCCGGAACGATGAGCCCTTCGACGAGCCGCCGGCTCGCCTTGCCGCCCGCGCCGTGCGCCATTTCGACCTGCACGTCGCCGAACGCCTGCACACGTGGCAGGGCGATGGTCGTGGTCATGTCGCCTGTTCGGCCGCAGCCATGCGGCGGTGCACGTAGCTGAAATACGCGGCGCACGCGCCTTCGGACGAGACCATCAACGCGCCGACCGGCATCTCGGGCGTGCACTCACGGCCGAACAGCTTGCACTGATGCGGCTTCAGCACGCCTTTCAGCACCTCGCCGCATTGAGCCGCCTTCGGATCCGCGACGCTGACGCCGGCCATCGCGAACCGGGCTTCGGCGTCCCACGACGCATACTCCGCGCGAAGCTTGAGCGCCGACTGCGAGATGAAGCCAAGCCCGCGCCATTCGAAATGCGGACGAAGCTCGAACACGTCGGCGAGCGCACGCAGCGCAGGGAGATTGCCGTCCCAGGGGACCGTCCGGCCGTACTGGTTCTCGACCTCCGCACGGCCGTCGCGCAGCTGCCGGAGGATCATCACGATCGACTGCAGCAGATCGAGCGGCTCGAACCCGGAAATCACGACCGGCTTCCGATAATCGCGGGCAATGAAGGCGTACGGCCGCGCACCGATGACGGTCGACACATGGCCGGGTCCAATGAACGCGTCGAGCCGCATGTCGGGCGAGTCGAGAATGGCGCGGATCGCCGGCACGATCGTCACGTGGTTGGAGAACACCGTGAAGTTCGTCACGTCGAGCTCGCGAGCGCGCTTCAGCGTCAGCGCCGTCGACGGCGCCGTCGTCTCGAACCCGATCGCGAAGAAGACGACGTGGCGATCCGGCCGTTCGCGGGCCAGTTTCAGCGCGTCGAGCGGCGAGTACACCATCCGAATCTCGGCGCCGCGCGCCTGACGCTCGAGCGGACTGCCGTGGCGACCAGGGACGCGCATGACGTCGCCGAACGTCGTGAAGATCGCCTCGTGCTCGTCGACCAAAGACAGGCCCTCGTCGATGCGCCCCATCGGCAGCACGCACACCGGACATCCCGGGCCGTGAACGAGCTCGATGTTCGGGGGCAGCAGGTCCGCGAGCGCGAACCGGTAGATGGCGTGCGTGTGCCCGCCGCAGACTTCCATGATGCGGTACGGACGCGACGGATCGACGAGCCGGCGGATCTCGTCGCTTGCCTGCCTGATCAGACGCGGATCGCGGAACTCGTCAACGTACTTCATTGGCTTGAGGGACCGAACTCGTAGCCGTCGAGCTCCGCCATGGCCTGCGCGTCTTCTCCCAACATGGCCAGCAGCCGCAGCTGCTCGGCGGCCTCACGATCACTGATGCGGCTCATCGCGAACCCGACGTGAATGAGCACCCACTCCCCTGGCGCCGGCGGCGGCTCCAGCAGATCGATGTTGATCGTCCGGCGCACTTTCGACACCTCCACAGTCGCCAGATGGCCGCCCGGTGCGAGCTCGACAATCTGTCCAGGGATCGCTAGGCACATGGGATCACGCCTTCCCGCCTGCAGTCGGAAGACGCCAGTTGCGCGAGGAGGTCGCGAATCATCCCGATAGCCGGGTCGATCGCGGCGGCAACCACTTCGGACAGCCCCATCGATTCCTCCGTCGACATCGGTTCGCACCCCACGACGACGATCGGCACCGCCGGCACGCCGACCCGGCGTACCCAGGCGAGCACCGCGTCCGGCGTGAGCGTGTGCGCGTCCACGCTAGCGGCCTCCGGCAGTGACGACGCGGCATCGTGCTCGACTGCGCACAGCGTTCCCGGAGCGCTGCCGCGCGCGGCGGCATCGACCAGAATCGCCGCGTCGTACCCGCCGTCGAGGAGCTCGTAGGCGAGATGGACGCCACGAATCCCGAAGTCGACGACGTCCACACCCTCACCCAGCGGCTCGCCGGCGAGGCGCCGCGCCACCTCGACACCGAATCCGTCGTCTCCGAGAAAGATGTTGCCGATGCCGGCGACGAGAACCCGCCTTCGCGCCTCCCGCTTCGGCGCGGCCGTCCTCATCACATGGCCATCATGCGGCGATAGCGCACGATCTCCGGCCACGACGCGACCACAGCGTAGGCGACGACCGCGCTGAGCGCGGCAATGCCGATCCACTTGTTCATAGGGGCTCGACCTCCGACGGATCGAAGTAGAAGAAGCGGCCGAACGAGTCGTGCATCGACGCCGCCGGATCGGCGTCGATCGTGACGGCGACGTACGTGCGATCGTCGACGTCGCGGTACACACCCGAAACGGTCGCCGTCTGACCGGCGAGAAACATGTCGATCGCGTCAGCGCGGCGGTTGGGGTGCAGGCGGACCCTCGCCCCCCTGGCAACCCGGCGGTTTGCGACGACGACGGAGGCGTCATCGGGCGACGGCGTGCCGGCCGGGTTGAAGAAGTCGGCGCTGCGCATCGTCCCGTGCAGCGAGGCCAGCGCCTCCGGCGTCAGCGACTCGATTCGATCGAGGATGGCCCTGGCGCGCGGATCGGTCGCCCGCGCCTGCGCCTTCTCCTCGTCGGTCATCGTCAGAATCCGCAGGGAGAGGATCTCGTCGATCTCCGCGGCGTCGCACAGGTCGCCGCGGCTCTCGGGTGCGACGACGGGAAAGTCGTACAGCACGATCGGCGACGAGAGCATGCGGGTGCGATCGGCCCGATCGCCCGCCAGCACGGGCCAGGTGTGCCGGTTCTGGCACTGCGGCACGAACGGCGCGGCCGATGGCGACGGTTCGAGCAGCGACTCGAAGACGCCGCACTCGATGGCCAGCAGGAGGTGCGCGCCGGCGAGCGAGCGTTCGAGCATCGCGTCGCGGGTGGCACCGAACTCGGCGCGCCACGGCTCATGGTTTTCGAGCCGCAGCCGCAGCTTCACGAACGCGTCGAGCGCTTCGGCCTCGATCGCCACGGACGCGTCGATGCCGGCGTCGAGCGTGCCGCAGCAACTGAGCGGCAGCGCGTCCAGATCGATGGGTGGCAGATCGACCGAATGCGGATCGCCTTCGAGCCACCCGCTGGCCGTCGCCCGCGGGCGGAGGAATCGGACGCGAACTGAGAGGCGAGGCACGTGGTCTTCGTCCCACCCGCGAATCAGGCATTCCGTCTGCGTGAACCAGGGCTCGCCCTCGTCGTCTGGCCTCCTCGGCGCAACCACGCCGAACTGCCACCGGAACTGATTCTTCGCCGCGGACGCCCGGTACGGATAGAGGACGTAGCCCTCGTACAACACGGCATCCGCGATCCGTTCGACGATGTCGAAGCTCACCCTGCAATCTCCTCGACGGGTAGTCGCTCGAGCAGGCGATCGATGGCCTCGTCCCACGTCACGACGGCGAGACGGCCCCGGAACGTCATCAGCCGATCGATCGTCTCCCGCTGCAGCCGCAGCCAGCCGCCTCCGGGGAAGAACTGATCCATCGTCGCCCGCCAGATGGGCACCGGCAGCCGGTACGACGCTTCGAGATCCCACGAGACGGGCTCGACGCGAAGGCCGACATTTCCGCAGAAGATCGACCCGCTGAAGAGAAACACCAGCGGGATGTCGCCATCGCGCACGGCGTGCAGGTACTTGGCTGAGGCGACCTCCAGGTCGTACGTGCAGGGAACGGCCAGATCGACGTCGAGCTGATGCTCGAACGAAGGCACCGCCAGCGTCGTCGTCGCGAGCGTGACGGGTCGCAGGGTGCGATCCCATTGTGAGACGTCGCCGAACAGCTCGTACAGCCGCGCCTTTTCTTCTCTTGAGTAGGCGCGGCCACGTGGCTCGATACGCGTGTGACACCGCAGGACGATGGCGTGAACGGACACGCCGGATGTTTCCTCCACGCGCAATCGAAACGAAATCGACGGCGACGCGGCGTGCGGCGACGGCCGGGCGTCCTTCACGCTGATGGTGAGAGTCACCCGACACTCCCCGCCCGCTCGATCGCCCGCGCGAAAAACGCGTCGACCTCGCGCGGCACGGCGTCGCCGCCGCTGAGGCCCTCCCAGGCCAGGCGGATGCGGCCGACGAGCTCGTAGCAGGCGTCGATGGGCGCGATCAGCGCGTCGGCGCGGCCGCCGGATCGCCGGACGAGCAGCGCTTCGACGTCGGGCCGCAGCGATGCGAGCGCGGGCATCGCGCGGACGAGCGCCTCCCAGTCGCCGAGCGGCAGTTCCGACTCGGTGGCGCCCCCGGGGCTGGGGTAGAAGACCGTTGCGCGACCGGTCGCGCTGCTCTGAAAGAAGAAGGCAAGACCGACCGGAATCTGCAGGGCGTCCCAGCCCTCGCGCGGCACTAACGCGTCGGCGAGCACCGTGTATCGCTCGGGCACGGCCCGGAAACGCTTGCCCCCCGTGCCGTCGTGGGTGAAGAGGAGATAGCACGGCCGGCAGACGCACAACAGGGTGCGCCGCGCGAGATCGACGAGGTGGCCGTGCGCCTCGTCGATGCCGGCGCTGCAGAACTCGCAGCGGCTCTCGACGGCGCGCAGGCCGACCGCGGTCGGCTCGGGCGCCTTCTTGAGGATCTGAAGGAGCGGCACAGTGTCAGCCCGTCAGGTTGAGCAGCGTCGGCGAATGACGCGTCTCGATGGTCTTCCCCTTGCCGAGATACATGTGTACGCCGCACGGGAGGCACGGATCGAAGCTCCTCACCGCGCGCATGATGTCGATGCCTTTGAAGTTTTCCCGGCCGTTCTCCTCGAAGATCGGCGTGTGCTGAATGGCGTCTTCGTACGGCCCGGGCGTGCCGTACGAGTCGCGCGGGCTCGCGTTCCACGGCGTGGGCGGGTACGGGTGGTAGTTGGCGATCTTCCTGCCGCGGATCACGAGATGATGCGACAGGACGCCCCGCACCGCCTCGGTAAAGCCGCAGCCGATCCCGTCTTCGGGCACCTCAAACGGCTCCCACGTCTTCGTGTGACCGAGACGAATCTGCTCGAGCGCCTTGTTGACGAAGTGCAGCGCGCACGCGGCCGCATAGGCTTGGAAGTAGGTGCGGGCGCGATCGCGCTCGATGGCGTTGCTCCACTGCGGAATCTTCCATTCGAGGCGCATCTCGGGCTTCAGCGCGGTCTTCGGCAGGTTGATCTCGACGCTGTGGCCGGTCGCGGTCACGAATCCGATGTCGACGAGCCCCGAGAGCGCCGTCGACCACAGGCGCGCGATCGGCCCGCCGCCCGTGTCGAGCGGGAGGTAATCCTTGCCGTCGAACCACCGGGGCGACATCACCCAGGTGTACTTGTCGTCGAAGTCGCGTTTCTGCGGGCGCGGCATGGTGTGCTGGTTCCACGGATGCCGCCGATCGACCACGTTGCCGAGCTCGTCGTGCGTGACGTACATCTTCTGGTCAGTCCAGTCGTCGTAGAACGAGCTGCCCAGAAGAATGCGGATGCCCAGATTGATCCGCACGAGGTCGTTCGTCACCAGCTTGCCGTCCACGACGACGCCGGGCGTGACGAACATCTTGCGACCCCAGTCGGTCATGTCCCGGTACCGGAAGTTGCAGGCCTCCGGATCCTGGAAGGCGCCCCAGCAGCCGAGCAGGACACGCCGCTGACCGACCTTCTCGTATCCGGGCAACGCCTCGTAGAAGAAGTCGAAGAGGTCGTCGTGCATCGGCACGACCTTCTTCATGAACTCGACGTACTTCATGAGCCGGACGAGATAGTCGGTGAACGTCTGAATCGTCGCCATCGTGCCGACGCCGCCCGGATAGAGCGTCGACGGATGGACGTGGCGTCCCTCCATCAGGCAGAACATCTCGCGCGTGAGACGGCTCATCACGAGCGCCTCGCGGTAGAACTCGCCCTCGAACGGATTGAGCGAGTGCATGATGTCCCCGATCGTACGGTAGCCGTGATCCGACGCGTGGCGCGCCTCGGTCTTCCGCGCCTTCTCCCAGACGCCGGGATTGGTCTCCTTGACCATCTTTTCGCAGAAGTCCACGCCGACCAGGTTTTCCTGGAAGATGTTGTGGTCGAACATGTACTCGGCGGCTTCGCCGAGGTTGACGATCCACTCCCCGAGCGCCGGCGGCCTGACCCCGTACGCCATCTGCTGCGTGTAGCAGGAACAGGTGGCGTGGTTGTCGCCGCAGATGCCGCAGATGCGGCTGGTGATGAAGTGCGCGTCGCGCGGGTCCTTGCCCTTCATGAAGATGCTGTAGCCGCGGAAGATCGACGAAGTGCTGAAGCACTCGGCGACTTCCTTCTTCTCGAAGTCGATCCGCGTGTACAGCCCGAGGCTGCCGACAATGCGGGTGATCGGATCCCACACCATCTCGACCAGCCGCCCGCGCTCGGTCGCACCTTTCCGCTGGGTCGTCGTTACCGTCGCCATATGAACCTCATCGCGAATCGCTCATCGCAGGTTCGGCATCTTCGCGGGCACAATCGGGTCTTCGCCCTTCGACCGCACGCTCGTCACGTCGCGAGCCGTCGATCTCCCCGCCTCTTTCTCGGGATGCCCGTGTGTCCCGACGTCGTAGCGGCCAGGCTCGACGCCTTCGCGGGCGCGCATTTCGTTGCCGGGACGCGTGATGCTCTTGCCCGAGTACTCCGGGTGGCCTTTGCCACGCACGGTCACGCTGTCGTCCTGCATGCGGTAGGGCATCACGACCTCCTGTCGCGAGGGGGATCGTGTCGCCACGATGGGTCGTACCCCGTGTCTAGCCGATCGCCTCTGTGCCGCCACTTCGGTTCCTGTTCGGCGGTGTGCTCGGTGAATCCGCGGAGAGTGCGCATCAGGCCGCCGGTGATCGTGATGGTGGCCGTCGACAGCTTGCTGCCGGGCGGTTCGTCCATGAACGGCATGAACTTGTCGGGGAAGCCTGGCATCGTGCACGCGATGCAGATGCCGCCGACGTTGGGGCAGCCGCCGATGCCGTCCATCCATCCGCGCTTGGT
>Ga0066903_100000262_pt1 | contig 30259 bp, 22 predicted proteins | sample PanSoiMetaGPlot1_FD_67491 | JGI IMG/M metagenome (GOLD analysis project Ga0066903, IMG submission 67491) | Tropical forest soil microbial communities from Panama analyzed to predict greenhouse gas emissions - Panama Soil - Plot 1 (version 2) | ecosystem: Environmental > Terrestrial > Soil >... | reverse complement strand
GACGAGATCCTCGCCGAGCTCCGTGGCGGGACCTAAGAAACCGCACCGGATTCATGACGAGGCGAGCCTCGACCTCCGCCATGGAGCACGCTTCTACGAACGACAGCGCCGCGGTCTCGGGCAGGAATTCGTCCTCGCCGTAGACACGGCGATCGCGAAGATCGTCGAAGGACCGCAGCGTTGGCCTCGCTTCTTCGGCGCGCAGCGGTACCTGCTCGATCGGTTTCCGTACAGCATCATCTATCGAGTCGTCGATGAGCAGGTCCAGGTGCTGGCGATCGCGTTCCAGAAGCGAAGGCCGACGTACTGGAAGCGTCGACGGTGACCGGACCGGCCCACGCCGTCGGCGCGAAGGCGGCGCAGGAAAGCGGCGTAGCGACACCGGGTCACTGCGGCGTCAGCACCAGCATCACGACGCTCTTCGCTGGCAGCGTCACCTGCAGCGTCTTGCCGGAGATCGAGCAACTGGAACCGACGAGCGTCTGGATGTTCACGTTTTCCGTCTGCGCGTAGTCGTTGTAGCTGTCCTTCGCGGGACCGGTGATCACCTGGGCGGTCGAGACGACGTAGGCGCTCTTGCTGCTGTTGACGGTGATCCTGATGGTGCGTGTGTTCACGAGGTCGACGTTCGCCAGGCTGATGTTGATCGCTCCCGTGTCGTCGACGGTCGTGCCCGCGGACAGGACGGGGAATGTCAGGCCGTTGCCGGTGATGTTCTCGCTGGTGAGCGTGTTCGGTGCCCACTTGGCGTTGGCGCGGTGGTGCGGAAGGAGCATCTTGAACACGTAGAACGTCGGCGTCTTCACCAGCGCGCTGTCGGTGCTTCTCGTCAAGAGCAGCGAGTGAATGACGTTGATGCCCTGGGCGAGCCCCGCCATCGCGTAGCGATCGGCGTGCTGCATGAACAGATGTAACGACTCCGCCGCCGAGATCGCGTCCATCAGCGTCCCCTGCTGCAGCCACCCGTCGGTCGCTTTATTGAACGGCTCCAGCCAGTCGCCCCACTCGTCCTCGTAGATCTTGATGTGCTTGCCCGGATCGTACTGATCGAGTGTCTGAATGATCCGATCGATCCGCGGGCCGATCTGCCCCTTGTTCGCCGCGTTGACGACGCTGTAGTACTGCGCGTCGGTGAAGCCGACGTTCGGGATATCGCTCGGGTGATAGATGTAGTCGTGAATCTCGACGCCGTCGATCTTGCCGGCCAGGTTCTTCACTTCGGCGTCGAACCAGGTCCAGTTGCCGATCAGGCCCGTGCTGGCGACGAGGTTCAGCTCCTTCCCGTTGACGGGCGTCGACAGCATCGCGTAGCCCGCGTTGTAGAAAGTCTCGTACTGGGCCTCCGTGCCGTTCGAGCCGCCGGGGGCGCCGCAGCCCCAGACCTCGTTCCCGAGCTTGAAGTAGTTGATCGTCCAGTCGGGGTGGCTCGGGTTGTTGTTGATGTAGGTGACCCAGGCGAGATTGTTGGCGGGGTCGGTCGTCGTGTCGTTCGCCTGTCCCGCGACGATGGGCGGAATCCCGAGGAGGCCGCAGAGCTCCATGTACCGGTCGGTGCCGACGTCGTTGCTCGGATTCTTGTTGGCGCTCCAGTCGTAGCCGTTCGCCGCGCATCCGCCGGGCCATTCGATCATCCCGATGCCCGCGTCCTTGAAGGCCTGAATCACGTCCTTCCGCATCCCGTCCGTATTCGGGATCGACGAGCTGGTGCCGACGAAGAGGCCGCCGCTCCAGTTCTTTCCCAGGCGTTCCATGAGCAGGCCGAAGATGCCATCGCTCACCACGCTCTGGGCGGAGTCGGCGTTGACCGTGAGTGTGTTCGCGGGCGTGCCGCTCGCCGTTCCCGTACACGCATTCACGGAGTTGCTGCCGCTGGTCCCGCTGCCCGCGCTCCCGCCGCTCCCGACGGTGCCCGCAGCACCCGCGGCATTTCCGCCAGCGCTACCGCCTCGTCCGCCACCGATGCCAGCCGCACCTGTGGAGGATCCGCCGCGCCCGCCGTTGGCGCCGGCCGCTCCCGTACCACCCGCGCCTCCGCCATTGCCCGCCGCGCCTGCGGCGCCCCCGCCACCGATCGCGCCCGCGCCGCCGCCGGCCGCCGCCGTTCCCGCGCCGGTGGTTCCGCCCGCCGCAGCACCCGCGCTGCCGCCCACTCCACCGCCGCCGATCGCGCCGCTGGCGCCGGCGTTCCCGGTATTGCCGGCCGCGCCGCCGCTGTTACCCGTTCCACCGCTCGCGCCCCCGCTGCCGCCTTTACCGGGCGCTCGCTCGTTGCCGGCGCAGGCGGCCACGAAGCAGGCGAGCAGCGGCAGCATGCAGCGGCGTGACGACGCGCGAAAGGGAACCTCTCGCCGAGAGCGACGAGCTGACACGATGGGAGTTGTCGCGAGCGCCGTGTTCTTGTGATGAAACGAGGTCCGGATTCATCATCTGCTCGGCCCGGAATCTCCACACATCGAGGGTTCGGGCGTTCTCGTCATCATCGATGACCATGATCAATCGCCGGTCTCCCATGCCCCCGCAGTCACGTCGACGCGCAATGTCGGCTCAGGATTCTTCGGGCATGTAGGTAACTGTCTTCTGGACGCCAAGCTTGTTGAAAAAAGATGAACCAATTCGGTCGGCGGGCTGCGACTGCTGATAGACCTTGGCTGACGACTCCATGCCACTTCCTCGGAGACAGATGCCCGTCTCGCTGGTCGTCGTGCCCGACCCGCGCGTGAGGAGCGACGATGAGCTGGCCCGCGCCCTCCAGGCCGGGGTCGAGTGGGCGGTCGCGGAGACCTGGCAACGCTTCGCGCCCGGCGTCACCGTCTTCGCGCGACGCGCGCTCGGCTCGGAGGCCGAAGCAGAGGATATCGCGCAGGAGGTCTTTTATCGGGTGTTCACGCGGAGCAAGACTCTGCGCGCGCCCGAGAAATTGCGCAGCTTCATCTTCTCGTTCGCCATTCGCGTGGTCAGGACCGAGCTTCGTCGAAAGAAAGCGCGGGCGTGGCTCTCGTTTCATCGGCCGGAATCGCTCGTGGACCTCGGCGCGGGATTGACCGACATGGAGTCGCGCGATCTGCTGCGCAGGTTCTACGCGTTGCTCGATCGGCTGGCGCCGCGCCCCCGGCTGGTCTTCGTGCTTCGCCAGCTCGAATCGATGACTGTCGAAGAGGTCGCCGCGCAGATGGAGCTGTCGATCTCGACGGTCAAGCGCGCGCTGAGCCACGCCACGACCAAGCTTTCGCGCTGGATCGAAGCGGACCCCGGGCTGGCGGGCTTCTTCAACGAGAAGGGTTGGCGATGAAGGCGTCCGGCGAACGAGACGGGCAGCGAAAGCTAGCGGCGCTGGCCGAGCTGGCGCGGGGCAGCGCGCGGTCGCCGACATCCGAGGAGCTCGACGGCGGCCTGCGCGCCGTCCGCGCCCGCATCGATGCAGGAACCGCGCGGCGGCGGGCCGTGGTCGGCTGGTCGCTGGCGGCCGGTGTCGCGATGGTGGCGGTCGTGGCCGTGGGGATCATTCGTTCCGGGCGCGTCGGCAATCATGGGACGTCGCCGGCCATCGCGTACCGTGTCGAGGGCGGAAGCCTCGTCGACGGCGGTTATCTGCGCGAGTCCGGTCACGACGGCGTGAAGCTGCTCTTCGCCGAAGGGACGGAGTTCGCGCTGATGCCGGGGACGCGCAGCCGGTTGCGCACGGTCGACGCCGCGGGCGCGCGCATCGCCATCGAGCACGGCAAGGCGTCGTTCAAAGTGACGCCGTCGACCGATCATCGCTGGCAGGTCGATGTCGGTCCGTTCCTGGTGACGGTCACGGGCACGGTGTTCACGGTGGCGTGGGACGCCACGACCGAAAAGTTCGAGCTCAATCTCCGGCACGGCCGGGTGACGGTGAGCGGGCCGATGACCGGCGGCGAGATCGCACTGCGGGCCGGCCAGCGACTGACGGTCGATCTCCCCGAGGGCGAGACGGTGATCAACGAGGCGAAGCCGGAGCCGCCGACGGAGGAACCGCCGGCAGAGCGACCTTCCGGCGCGCTCGATCGGTCGGCCACGCGGACGCCCGCTCCGGCGCCCCGGGCAGGCGCGGCCGACGGCGATCGACGATGGGCGCAGGCGCTCGCTGCCGGGCATCTCGACGGCATCATCGCGGAGGCCGAGCGCGCCGGTTTGAAGACGACGCTGGAGAAGGCATCGAGCGAGGATCTGCTGGCGCTGGCCGATGCCGCCCGCTACCGCCGCCGCATGGATCTGGCGCGCGATGCCCTGCTCGCCGAGCGCCGCCGGTTTCCTGATTCGCCGCACGCGCTCGACGCCGCTTTCCTGCTCGGGCGCGTCGAGGAAGCGACCGACGGCGGGCTGGCGCGCGCGGTCGAATGGTACGATGCGTACCTCACGCGGGCGCCGAAGGGCACGTACGCGTCGGAGGCGCTGGGACGCAAGATGACGTTGACGAGCAAGCTGGAGGGATCATCTCGGGCGCGCCCAGTCGCCGAGGAGTACCTCCGTCGTTTCCCCAATGGCACGTACGCGGGGCCGGCGCGGGCGTTCGTGCGCTCTCCCTGAGACGTCGCGCGTGGGCCGATTCGTGCTCGCGGCCGTCGCATCGACCTGCCTGTTCGTGGCGACGCCCGCGCGGGCGGCCAGCGTGCTGATCGTCCGGCCGGCCAACGGACCGCCGGTGATGATCGAGACGCTGGTGCGCCTCAAGGGTGAGCTCACGTCGGCCGGATTCGAGACCGAGATCGTGGACGGTCCGAGCGGCGCGGGCGCGACGGGTGACTCGCGCGCCGGGCTCGAACAGCTGGCGGCGCAGCGGGGCGCCGACGCGGTGGTCGCGATCGTCGGCAACCTGTCGCCCGACTCCGTCGAGGTCTGGGTGATCGACAAGGTGACGGGCAAGTCGGTGGTGCGTCGGGTTCCCTTCGAACCGGCCGCCCCGCGAGCGTCCGGGACGCTTGCGATCCGCGCGATCGAGCTTCTGCGCTCGAGCTTCCTCGAGATCGATCTCGCGGCTCATGATCGGCCGAACACGCCGGCGGCCGCGCCGCCACCCGCCGTCGTCCACTTCGTCGAGGTCGACCGGCTGGCGAGACATCCGGAGACGTTCGGCATCGAGGTCGGCGGCGCGGCGACGATCAGCATCGACGGCGTCGGCCCCGCCCTGCTTCCCCTGGTGCGTTTCGATTGGTCGCCGCGCGCCTGGCTCGTCGCCCAGGCGGCGCTGGCTGGCCTCGGGACGCGCCCCACCGTCGCGGGTGCGGCGGGCAGCGCGCAGGTCGCGCAGTCATTCGGGCTGCTCGGCGGCAGCCTGCGCTTTCGCGCGCGGGAGCGGCTGCGTCCCTTTGTGGCGCTGGCGGCGGGCGCGCTGCGCACGTCCGTCGAGGGGCGCACTATCGCGCCGAACAGCCAGGGCCAGGTCGTCAGCCAGTGGTCGTTTCTCGTCGATGTGGGCGCCGGCACGGAGCTCCGCCTGCCCAATCGGTTCTACCTGTCGCTGGCGGCGCACGCGCAGCTCGCAGAGCCTTACGTCGCCGTGCGCTTCCTCGACACCGTCGTGGCGACAGCGGCGCGCCCCAATCTGATGTTGACCCTCACCGTCGGAGCATGGCTGTGAGTCGTGTCGTGTGGTGCGCGTGCGTTGCGCTCGCGGCGATCTGTCTGACGGCGGCCGCGTGCTCGCGCGCCGACCTGGATGCGATCACACGCACGACTGCGGGCGACGGCGGCACCGATTCGGCGCCGCCCGTGATGTGCCCGTCGGTCGCTCTGCAGTCGGGCGACGCGACGCGGATGGTCCAGGTCGCCAGCGGCAGCCGCAGCTACCTATTGCACGTGCCTTCTACCTACGACGGCAGCAAGCCCGTCCCGCTGGTCCTCGACTTCCACCCACTGAACGGCTCCTCGCAGCAAGAGCGAATGGGCTCTCCCTACCCTGCCCAGACGGATCCGGAGGGCGTCATCATGGCATTCCCGATGGGGCTCGCCGGTCCGTCGGGCCCCGGCTGGAACGTCGGCCCATGCTGCGTGGGTCCCGTCGACGACGTCGCCTTCGCGCGCGCGGTGGTGGCCGACGTCAGCGCGGCTGCCTGCATCGATCCGAAGCGCGTCTACGCGGTCGGCTTTTCGATGGGCGGCGGCATGGCCCACTACCTCGCCTGCCACGCCGCCGACCTGTTCGCATCGGTGGCGCCCGCATCTTTCGATCTGTTGCAAGAGAACGTCGGCGACTGCCTGCCGCCGCGGCCGATCACGGTGATCTCGTTCCGAGGCAGCACGGACATGATCGTGCCGTACAACGGCGGATTTTCTTCCGTCGTCGCCGGCATGCCCGTCACGTTCCTGGGCGCGCAGGCCACGTTCCAGAAGTGGGCCGACATCGATCAGTGCCCCGGACCGGCATCGGCGCCGGACGCGAACGGATGTGCCAGCTTCGTAACCTGCCAGGACGGAGTCGAGGTGGTGCTCTGCACGAAGCAGGGGGCCGGCGAGATCTTCGGCGACGCCACGATCGGATGGCCGGTCCTCAAGGCGCATCCGCTGCCGTAACCGGTCGCGCGCCAGCGATTCCGAAGGGTTCCGCGCCGATTTTTCTGGACCAGTTTTCGAGTTCGCCGCGACTGCGTGCTGATCGGCGTCCTTACACGCGGAGGTCAGCACTCATGCGCGTCCTATCCGGGAGAATTGCCACGACTGCCTTGCTGCTTGGACTGGGGAGCGCCGGAATGCTGGGCTGCGGCCCGGGCGAATCGACGACCGGCACGGGCGGCGTGACCGGAACGGCTGGATCGACCGGTAGCGGAGGAGGTGCGCGGGGCGGCGCCGGGGGCGGGGCCGGCGCGTCGTCGACCGCTGGCACGACGGGAGCGGCAGGCACGGTCGCTGGCAGCGGCGGATCTGCCGCGGGAACAGCCGGGACCGGCGGCTCGGACGCGGGTGGCAGCAGCGCCGCCGGCAGCGGCGGCAGCGGCCCCGCCGGTCGCGGCGGAAACGTCGGCAACGCAGGCAGTGGGGGAAGCGCCGGCACGAGTGGCGCTGCCGGCGCGAGCGCGGGACGCGGCGGCAGCATTGGCAACGGCGGACGCGGCGGCACCGGCGGCGGCGCCGGCGCGATCGGCAGCGGTGGGCATGGCGGCGCGACGGGTTCCGGCGGCGGCGGCGCGACCGGAACTGGGGGCGCGACGGGAACAGGCGGCAGCGGAAGCGTGACCTGTCCGTCGCCGGTGCTCAAATCCGGCGACACCAACAAGACGATTCAGGTCGGATCCGACAGCCGCACATACATCCTGCATGTCCCATCGAAGTACGACGGCAGCACGGCGGTGCCGCTCGTCGTCGACTTCCACCCGCTCGGTGGCTCGGGCTCGTCGGAGGAGGGCTCGTCGCCTTACAAGGCGCTGACGGACGCCGAGGGCGTGATCTCGGCGTATCCGAACGGCAAGTCGGGCCCGTCGGGTGGCGCCTGGAACGTCGGGCCTTGCTGTGTCGCGAACGTCGACGACGTTGCCTTCGCCCGCGCGCTCGTCGCCGACGTCGAGAAGGTCGCCTGCATCGACACCAAACGGGTCTACGCGGTCGGCTTCTCGATGGGCGGCGGCATGTCCCACTACGTGGCGTGCCACGCCGCCGACATCTTCGCCGCGGTTGCGCCTGCGTCCTTCGATCTTCTGCAGGAGAACGTGAGCGGTTGCACGCCGCCACGGCCGATCGCGCAAGTCTCGTTCCGAAGCAGCAACGACACGCTCGTCCCGTACGCGGGGGGAGCCTCGTCGGTGGTCGCCGGCATGCCGGTCACGTTTCTCGGCGCGAAAGCGACGATGGACAAATGGGCGCAGATCGACGGCTGCACCGGATCGCCGACCGCCGCCGACAGCAACAACTGCCAGTACTACACGAGCTGCAGCGCCGGAGTTCAGGTCGGTCTCTGCACCATGAACTCGGGCCACGCGCCAGGCAACGCCAACGTCGGCTGGCCGTTCTTGAAGAAGTTCACGCTGCCGTGAGCGAACACATGACACCTCTCATCCGACGCGCGCCGTTCGTGGTTGGAGTCCTCGCGACGATTGCGGTCGCGATCGCAGGCTGCGGTTCTTCCTCGTCGGGCACACCCGGCACCGGCGGATCGAGCGGCGCGGGTGAAGCGGGACGAGGCGGCAGCGGAGCGGGAACTGGCGGTTCGAGCGCGAGCGCCGGAACCACGGGCACGGGAGGTAGCGTCGCCGGAACTGGCGGCAGCGCGGGCACCCTCGGTGCTAGTGGAGCGAGCGGTAGCGCAGCTGGCGGACGCGGCGGATCAGGAGCCCGCGGCGGTGCGACGGGGCGCGGCGGCTCGGCGGGCGGTACCGGCGGCGGCACCGCGGGATCGAGCGCAGCGGGCAGCACAGGCACCGGTGGCGCGTCGCCGAGCACCGGCTGCGGTACGAGCACCACGCTCCAGAGCGGGCGCGCCAGCATCGATGTCTCCGGCACCAGCCGCGAGTACATCCTGGCGCTGCCGAGCAACTACGACGCCAGTCACGCCTACCGGCTGATCTTCGGCTTCCACTGGTCAGGCGGCGTCGCCATGGACGTCGCGAACGGCACGATCATCGGCGGCCCCTACTACGGCCTGCAGAGCCGGTCGGCCGGCTCGGCGATCTTCGTCGCACCCGAAGGCCTCAACATGGGCTGGGCGAACACCGGCGGCGGCGACATCGCGTTCGTGAAGGCAATGCTCGCCTTCTTCGAAGCCAACCTGTGCATCGACCAGTCCCGCATCTTCTCGACCGGGTTTAGCTACGGCGGGATGATGTCCGATGAGATCGGAACCGAGATGGGAGACGTGTTCCGCGCCATCGCGCCGATGTCGGACGCGTGCTACAGCGGCGGCTGCAAGGCGAGCAACAATCATCCGATCGCCGTCTGGATGGCTCACGGCGACAGCGACACAGTCGTCCCGATCGCCGACGGCATGACCGCGCTGAACAAGTTCCTGACCAAGAACGGCTGCGGCACCCAGACCACGCCCGTCAACCCGAGCCCCTGTGTGCAGTATCAAGGCTGCATGGCTGGCTACCCGGTCACGTGGTGCGAGTTCTCGGGCGGCCACATGCCGTGGAGTCCGGCACCGGACGCGGTCTGGGCCTTCTTCAGCCAGTTCTGACCTTGAGGAATTGCCGCGGCGGCGGCGATCTTGTCACCGATTTTTCGGTCAAGACCGGACGCGAACAGATCGCGACGTTGCGGGCATAGCACCATGGGCGACGTCGTCGGTCATCGAGCGAGCGTCCCCGCCCTGTCGCCTCGCAACGACACGAAAGGCAAATCAAATGACCTCATCTGCATCGCCGATCAATCTTCGGCTCGGTCGCACCATCTTCGTCTCTCTCGTGTTCGCTGTGGGGTGCGGCAGCAGCTCCGGCGGCGGTGAGGGCACGCCTGGAACGGGAGGCAGCACGGGCGGCGGCACCGGTCCCGGCCGCGGCGGCACCATCGGAAGCGCGGGAGCCGGACAAGCCGGCAGTAGTCAGGCGGGCACCGGCGGCAGCGCCAGCGGGACCGGTGGCGGTGGCGCGGGCGGCGGCGCGGGGACGACAGGCGCGGCGGGCAACGGCGGCGGCGGCGCGACGGGTGCCGCCGGTGACGGTAGCGCAGGCACGACGGGTGCGGGCGGCGCGAGCGCGGGGAGCGGAGGACGCGGCGGCGGTAACGCTGGTGTTGGCGGCCGCGGCGGCGGTAACGCCGGCAGCGGCGGGGGCGGCGGCGGCAACGCGGGCAGCGGCGGCAGCACCGCGGGCCGAGGGGGCAGCACGGCAGGTAACGGCGGATCGTCGGGCGGCGCGGCCGGGACCGGCGGCGGAGCCGGCAGTGGTACAGGCGGTTCGGGGACGTCGGGCATGTCCGCCGGCTGCGGCAAGGCGCCCGGCATCGCGAGCAACACGTACAACAACGGCAGCCGCATCGCGATCACGGCCGCGAATATGCAGCGCCGGTACATCCTCAACGTCCCGACGAACTACGACAACACTCACCCGTACAAACTCATCATCGCGTTCCACGAGCTAAACGGGAACGACGTGCAGATGTACCAGAACCAGTACTACCACCTGCTCAATCTGGCCAACAACAGCGCGATCTTCGTTGCGCCCAACGGACAGTCGAACGGCTCGCCCTGCACGGGAACCGGGAACGGCGAATCGAACTGCGGCTGGCCCAACCCGAACAACTCGGACGTCGCGCTGGCCGACGCCGTCGTCGCCCAGGTCGAGCAGAACTTCTGCGTCGACACGAATCGGATCTTCGCAAACGGGTGGAGCTACGGCGGAGCGATGTCGTACGAGACCGCGTGCGCCCGGCCGCTCAGCGGCGGCGGGACCGGGTACATCCGCGGCGTCGCCGTCTATTCCGGGTCGCCGCAGATCACCCAGGGCCCCTGCCCTCCCAGCAAGGCGGTCGCCTATTACGCCTCGCACGGAACACACGATTCGGTCCTGCAATACAGCGGCGGCGTCACGATGGCCCAGAACTTCGCCACCGCCAATGGCTGCGCGTGGATGACGCCGACGATGGTCACGAGTGGCGCCCACGTCTGCACGAATCTGACCGGCTGCATGACGGGTTATCCGGTGGAATTCTGCTCGTTCAACGGCGACCACACGCCGGATCCGGATAACGGTCAGGCCGGCAACAGTTGGGAGTATCAGAACGTCTGGACCTTCTTTAGCCAGTTCTGAGGCGCAGCCGGTCAGTAACGATCGGCGAGACAGACCGCGAGGATCCTGATGCGCATCGCCCCCGATGCGCGCATCGCGGCTCCGGCGCTGAGCAGCGCTCCTGCAAGTGCCCCCAAACTTTCCCGCCGTAGCACCGCGGGCTCGTCGCCGGCCGCCTTGCCCGCGATGTCCAGATCGCAAGCCAGCTCGATCGCGGTGAGGTTCTGGCGCAACTGCATGCGTGCCCGCCGCAATCGCGATGCCACCGTTCCGCGCGGAATACCGAGCGCCGCGGCCACCTGGTGACTGTCGAGCCCGTCCAGCTCGTAGAGCACCAGGACCGAGCGGAGTGATTCGTCCATCGCCGCCAGGGCCTCGTCGAGCAGCCTGCGCATCTGCCTGCGTGACGTCAGATCTTCCGGCGTCCCGAGCGGATCGGTGCGCTCGGGCAACCGATCGCTGACGAACTCTCGACGGCGCGCCAGCGAGCGGCGCTTGTGCGCCGCGGTGTTGAGGGCCACCTGGAACAGAAAGCTCCGCTCGGCGCCAGGATGCACGTCGTCGAGCCGGCTGGCTGCGACCATGAACGTCCTTTGAACCTCATCGTCGAGCTCCGACCACGGGACGCCCGCCCTCCTGAGCGTGCGCGTCACGAGGCGACCGTGCTCGGCGACCAGCGAGCGCATCCGTGTCTGCCGCGCGCCCGCGGACTCCCGAACGGCCGACTTGCCCGGATTGGCGCTCATGGCGGCTCCAGGACGCAGTCGCGGCAATCGCGAAAACTGGTTCAGAAATTTTCGGGGCAACTATCAAAACTGGCTCGTTCGCATTTTCTGACAAAGGCGCGCCCGCCGGCCCAATGAGGTGGTTGTTGTGTGCTTGATCGTCCGACGGTCAGCCCCGTGATCGCTGCGATCGAGAGATGGTCCGCCCACCGCGCATCGCGACTCCATCCAGGTGAGCCGCCGTCAAAAACCAGGAGATCCATCGTGACCCACCACTTGCTTACTTCTCCAAGACTGCTGATTTCGAAGCCGCGCCTCGCCATGGCTGCGCTGCTCCTCACCGTGCTGGCGCCGCGCGCCGCCGCTGCCGTGCAAAGCGCGGAGCTCTACCGCACACAAGCCTATTTCTACGGACGCTTCGAGGCGCGCGTCCGCTTCGCCCCCGGCGAAGGCGTCGTCAGCTCCTTCTTTCTGTGGAAGGACGGCTCGTCATCGACGACGTCCTGGAACGAGCTCGACTACGAGAAGATCAACTCCACCTGTCACCTGCAAACCAACATCTGGACGGGTACGGGCACGCAGAGCGCGATGCTCAACACGCCGACGTTCAACATTTGCAGCGACTATCACACCTACGCCTTCGAATGGACGCCGGATTACATCGCGTGGTTGATCGACGGCACGCAGATCCGGAAGGTCACGGGCGCCAGCGTCACCGAGTACACGACGAACGCGTCGCAGGGCATGACGATCCACTTCAACATCTGGGCCGGGAACTCGGGGTTCGGTGGAACGCTCGATCCTTCGATTCTGCCCGTGCACCAGTACATCAGCTGGGTCCAGTACTCTTCGTACGCGAACGGCGCGTTCCAGCAGCAATGGCGTGAGGAGTTCACCGGCTCGACGATGCCGAGCGGCTGGGCGGTCGGGAACTGGGCATCGCCGTACAACCTGTCGACGCACAATCCAGCCAACGTCGGCTACGTGAACGGGATCGCCGTCCTCTCGATGACGGCCGACAATGCGACCGGCTACACAGGAACGCCTCCTTTGGATTCGGGCGGCGGCGGCACGTTGGGCACGGGCGGAGCGGGCGGAACCGGCGGCAGCGGAAGCACGGGGCGCGGCGGCGCAGGCGGGACGTCTGCGAGCGGAGGCCGCGGCGGGACCGGAGGCAGCGCGACGCCGGGAACCGGCGGCACGTCGACGACCGGTAGCGGCGGGACAGACGCCGGAGGCACCACCGGCGGCGCAGCGGGAAACGGCGCGGGCGGCGTATCGGCTGGAATCGCCGGAAATAGCGCGGGCGGCTCGTCGGCCGGCACCGCGGGCGACGGCGCGGGCGGCGCGGCGACGGGAACCGGCGGCCCCACTTCGGGAAGCGGAGGCGCGATCGGAACAGGTGGATCGTCAGCGACGGGCAGCGGCGGAGCGGCGGCGACCGGCGGCGCGCCGGGGAGCGGCGGCAGCGCTTCCGGCGAAGCCGGATCCGGTGGCGGCTGCGGTTGCCGCGCCGCCGGCGCCAGCGTGGGCGGCGGGGGCGCCATCGCCGGGCTGTTGATCGCCGCCTACGCGCTCCGGCGCCGGCGGCGTTTCAAAACTGGGTGATCAAGGCCGCATCGCGGCGACAGCGCACGATCCTTTTAACAACTTCGGCCGCTCGCGCCCAAATGTTCACTCGGGAGAAATGCGAACACGCGCCTCGGCACTACCTCTTTATCTCGCGATCAGTTGCGTCCTCTGCGCATCCGGCGGCTGCGGACCGAACGCGACGACCGGAATGACGACCGGCACCGGTGGGCAAGCCGGCACGACGGGTGGCACGGGTGCGGGCGGCGCGGCGGGGACCTCGGCGGGGGGCAGCGGCGGACCAGGCGGCAGCGGGAACGGCGGTTCAGTCGCAACTGGCACCGGCGGCGACAGCACCGGCGGCGGCGGCGGTTCCGGCGCGAGCGCCGGTTCCGGAGGTGCCGCAGGAACGGGCGGCGGTGGCGGTGGCGGCACAGGCGGGGCGGCGGGACGCGGTGGAACGTCCGGCACCGGCGGCGCCGCGGGACGCGGTGGTACGTCCGGCGGGAACGGCGGCGCGGGCGGAAGCACGGCGGGAGCTGGCGGCGGTGCGGGCAGCGGCGGATCGGTCGCGAGTGGCACGGTGTTCGTCGCCCCGACAGGAGACGACACGAACCCAGGCACGATGGCGCAGCCGCTGAAGACGATCGCCAAGGCGCGCGACGTCGTGCGCGCGATGACGGCCAGCATGACGACGGACATCACTGTCTATCTGCGCGGCGGCACGTATCCGCAGACGAGCACGCTGACGTTCGGCAACGCGGATTCGGGGAAGAACGGCTACTACGTCAAGTACATCGCCTACCAGAGCGAGCAGCCGATCATCACGGGCGGAAAGGCGATCACCGGTTGGACAGCGTCGAGCGCGGGTAACGGCATCTACACGGCGAGCGGCATCACCACGCCGTTCCGGCAGCTCTACGTCAACGGCGTCAAGGCGATCCGAGCGCGCAGCCCGAACCTCGGCGCGAACGGCGCGTTCGCCTTCAACCGGCTCACGGGCTCCGACAACACGGCGCAGAACATTCAAGTCGCGGCCTCGGAGGTCGCGACCTGGAACAACCTGACGAAGGTCGAGATGCACGTGATGATCGGCTGGGGCGACACCACGTTGCGGCTCGCGTCGATGACGACCTCGGGCGGCACGGCGTACCTCAAGATTCAAAGTCCGGAGGCCGGCATCGTGTTCGTGCGGCCCTACCCCCACCTCGGCGGGCAGTTCGGCGGTTTCACGAAGCACGTCTACTACTTCGAGAACGCGCTCGAGTTTCTCGACCAGCCCGGCGAGTGGTACCTCGACGAGAGCAAGGGCGTCCTCTCCTACAAGCCGCGCTCCGGTGAGGACATGACCAAGGCGACGGTTGTCGCCCCGATGCTGGAGACGGTGGTGAGCATCAACGGCACCAGCACGTCCGACCAGGCCGGCTATCTCTGGTTTCAGGGGATCACGTTTGCGCATTCGACCTTCATGCGCCCGAGCCAGTCCGGGTTCTGCGACGCCCAGGCCGGCCAGTACAACCTGACGGGGACCAGCGACAACAAGCAGACGATCGGCCGGCCACCTGGAGGCGTCAGCGTGACGAACGCGAATCACGTTCATTTCGAGCGGAACGTCTTCACAGAGATGGGCGCGACCGGGCTCGACTTCGTATCCGGGACGCACGACGACGTGATCATCGGCAACGTCGTCACGGAGATTGCTGGCAACGGCATATCGATCGGGAAGTTCGCCGCGAGCGAGACGACCGAGTTCCACACCCCGTACAACCCGACCGACAAGAACGAGATCTGCACGAACGACACGATCAAGGACAACTATATCCACAACGTCTCCACGGAGTTCCAGGGCGGGACCGGCATCGCCGCCGGGTACCCGAAGCAGATCGACATCGAGCACAACGAGGTCGGATACACGAACTACACCGCCATCTCGGTCGGATACGGCTGGACGAGCAGCGTCAACGCGATGGCCACCAACAAGATCAACAACAACAACATCCACCATGCGGTGCAGATCCTGGCCGACGGCGGCGGGATCTACACGCTCTCCAATCAGCAGCCGAATTCGCAGATGCAGTACAACTACCTGCACGACTATCAGACGAGCCAGTGGGCCGATTACGGCTGCCAGGGCATCTATCTGGACGAGCAGACGTCCGGCTACACGATCGCGCACAACGCCATGGTCAACGCGCCCGCGAACGTGGCGCAGAACCAGACCGGGCAGAACACCATCACCGATACGCCTGCAAGCAATCCGAGCTCGGTCAACTCGATGGCGGGGATCGAATCGGCCTACGCGGACATCAAGAACCTGACCATCCCGACAGCGAGCTTCTGATCGCGGCACCTTTTCGAACAAGCTGGACCGCGGGCGGCCAATCTTTTCAATGCAGATTGATCGTTCTCGGCGACGCCGTCCGCTCGCGGCATGGGGCGCGCTTGCGTCGTTGCTGCTCTTCGGGTTTAGCGCGAGGGCAGAACAGCCAGACGCCGAGACCGCCGACGGAGAGGCCGAGGCGGCCGCGCCCCAGAAAGAAAAGGCGCCCGTCCCCACGGCGGTCAGCGTAACGGCAGCCTCTCCAGCGCCGTCCGCAGTCGTGCTTGATCACATGGGCCCGGAGACCTACCCGGGTCGCCTGCGCGGCATTTACGGTGGCTCGCTCTGGATGGAGCCCGACTTCCAGGGGCTGCAGTGGCCGCAAAATACCCGGACCGGGCTCGGCGTCTCCGCGCAGCTCTGGGTCGACAGCGGCGACGAAGCGATCCAACGCAACTCGGAGCAGCTACCGAACTCGGACCTGCGGTTTCAACAAGGCCGCGCCCTTCTGCGCCTGACTCCCGCCTACGTGAGCGGGCGCCTCTTCGCCCAGGCCCAGGTGGAATTGGTCGGCAACCTTTGCCAGGCGGCGAACAACGTCTGCCTGAACAGCGGCACCTTCACCACCGACGATCTCTTCATCCGCGTCGGCACGTGGAACGTCTGGGACCTCAAGGTCGGTCGTTTCGAGGCGTGGGAGATTTACCACCTCGGCATGGGAATGGATCCGTACACGATCGAGCGGCTCGGGGCCGGCATGTTCGGCGTCGACAGCTTGACGACGCCGAAGCTCGAGGCGCCGTCCTTCTATGGCGTGACGTATCTCCACGACCGGCCGAGCGAGGGCCTCGCCGTCGGAAATGCAGCTCTGCATTTCTACCCGACCGAATACCTGCGCTTCGAGCTGCTTGCCAAGTTCGGCACCGACAACAATCGCGCCGACAACGCGACGGGTGACACGGCGTGGAACTATATCGGCGGCCGGCCGACGATCATCTTCGACGTCGGCTGGTTCAAGGTGCGGCTGGGCGCCGAATACCAGCATCGCACGGCGACCACGCAGAACGTCGCGCCCGGCACGCCGCCACAAAAGACAGATCCGGTCGCGGAGCGCATCCAGAAAGGTGCGGGCGCCTCGGTGCAGTTCGTGATCGATCCGATCGTCGAGTTCGGCGTGAACGCCGCCGTCGGCAAACAGGACGACACGAACGCTTTCGGCATGCCGGTTCCCGAGAATTCGTTCACCACGAAGAGCATCGGCGGCTTCGCCAACCTCAGACTGGCGGACCAGTGGCTGACCGGTGTGGGCGTCAACTGGACGACGCAGACCGATCAGGTTCTCGCCGCGGGCAGCACCGCCAACGACTTCACAGCCCACCTCCAATCCTTCGGCGCGCTTCAATATCGTCCGGTCGGGCAGCTTTACATCAAGGCGGTGTTCGGCTTCGCGCGCGCGGACTTCCTGCCGAGCGATCCAACGATCGCGGAGTGGCGCAACTACATGTACAGCGGTCGCATCCGATTGCTTTACATCTACTGACCTGCCCGTCTTTTCGGTGCGCGCATTTCAATAAGCAAATGTCGATCGCCGCCGCCAATGATCGGTTGATCGCATGCGCCATCTGCAACTCGTCCACTCGGCCTCGCGTTCACGATCGGAGATCGCGGACGACTGGCCGATGGATCCCCTGGTAAAGGCGCTGCTCGAACACGTCCGGATCGTCAGGCCGTTGCCACGGTTCGTCCGCGCACGCGCGCTCGCGCGCGCACGCGCCGCGATCGCCGCCCCGCGATCGGCTCGTCGGTCGAGGGGCTGACGTTTTTTTCAAACAACCTCGTTCGCGAGCCGCCAATGATCCGAAATGAGTACCCATCGTCACGAGGCGGCGACAGACGATCAACCGAGACCTTCCGGCAGGTTCCGGTCGGCGGCGACCGCGGTCCTGGTCATCGCGCCGGCCGTTGCGCTCCTGAGCTTCGCGGGCTGCGAGCCCACAAGATCGGGCGGACCGTCGGGCGCCGCCGGAAGTAGCGGCGCCGCCGGCACGTTCGGAGCGTCGGGCGATGGTGGAACCATCGGTGATGCCGGCACAACGGGGACGGCTGGAACGATCGACGACGCCGGGGCGACGGGGACAGCCGGAACCTTTGGCGACGCAGGCACGATCGCTTCGGCGGGAACGACGGGCGCTGCGGGAACAAGCGGCTCGGCTGGAACGAACGGGAGCGCCGGGTCGGGCCCTGCCGGCACGAGCGGTGCGGCCGGCGCCACGGGGCGCGGCGGAACGACGGGCGCAGGAGGAGCAACCGGCGTGGCCGGCGCCAGCGCGGGGACGACGGGCGCGGCCGGCGCCTCCGGACGGGGCGGCACGACGGGAACGGGCGGCAGCACGGCGGGCACGAGCGGCAGCGCCGGATCGTGGGGCACCCTGCCCTGCGACATCTACCAGTCCGCCAACACGCCGTGCGGAGCCGCGCACAGCACGGCGCGCGCGCTCTACGGCGCATACACCGGACCGCTCTACCAGGTCCAGCGCGCGTCGGACAAGACCACCAAGGACGTCCCGGTCGGGCCGGGCGGGTTCGCCAACAGTTCCGTTCAAGACTCGTTCTGTTCCGGCACGACCTGCACGATCCCGATCATCTATGACCAGTCGCCGAACGGTAACCACCTTCGCGTGACGTGGTTCGCCTACTGGTTGCAGAGCGGCGGCAACCCGGCCGACGCCGGCGCCGCCAAGATCACCGTCGGGGGCCACAACGTCTACGGCATCAAGGGCGGCAACAACGTCGCCTATCGAACGGGCGTGCAGCTGTCGGGAACCGCCTCGATCACCAAGGGCTCGACGTCGGTCACGTTCTCGAGCCCGCAGACGCTCGCCGCGAACACGCCGCTTTTGTTTGCCGCGAACAGCAAGGATTGTGTGCCGAATTCGTGGCCGAACAACTGCAACTTCCACGCTTACTACACGTCGGCGGCGATCAACAACGCGACGACGGTGACGCTGGCGAGCAGCTACAGCGGTACGAGCAACACCAACAGCGCCGTCTGGAACCACGCGACCAAGGGGCTCGCGACCGGCGACGCCGCGGAAGCGATGTATGCGGTGGTCGACGGAAAATCGTACGGCCAGTGGTGCTGCTTCGACTACGGAAACGCGGAGCTGGACGGAATCGACGACGGCAACGCCACGATGGAGGCGATCTACTGGGGGGCTGACACCCAGTTCGGACAATCCGGAGGTGGCAGCGGCCCGTGGGTCGCGGCGGATCTCGAGAACGGGATGTTCGAAGGCTACGAGAACGGCTCGACCAAGGTCGCCAGCAACACGCCCGTGACCGGCTTCCCCTATGTCACGGCGATGCTGAAGGGTCTGTCCGCGCCCAACTGCCCGTCGGGCCTGACCAGCTCCGGCTGCTTCGCGCTCAAGGCCGGCAATGCAACGACGGGCAAGCTCGCGTACAAGTTCAACGCCAACACGAACAGCTACGGCCCGCGCCCGCCCAACTACAGTCCGCAGAAAAAACAGGGCGCCGTCATTCTGGCGACGGGAGGCGACGGTTCGAACACGGTCACCGGCACCTGGTTCGAAGGAGCGATCACGCTCGGCGCTCCACCCGATGCGACAGACGACGCCATCCAGGCCAATATCGTCGCCGTCGGTTACGGGAGATAGGGGTCCCGGCTCAGTGGCCGAACGTGTGGGGATCGAGAAGCATCTTCCAGAGACGATCGCCCGCCATCGCGCCATCGCAGGTCGGCACGACCCAGGCCGACCCATTCGCCCGCCCGACGAGCGGCGGCCCGGTCGTCGAATCGAACGCCGCGGACGGATCGACGACCGCGTGGGAGACGGCGGTGACGAACGTCGGCACACCGACGGCGAGAACGCCGATCTGATCGGAGGACATCGGGATCTGGAGCACGGTCGGAAGCTTTGCGGCCATCCACATGCCAAAGGCGTTGCTGGGCAGGTTCGAGGTGTTCGACTTGGTCACGTCGCCGGTCGTCTGGTCGTAGTAGCCGTTGATCTGGATGTACCGAAACCGCTCGCCGACGATCCAGTCCGCCCAGGGGTCGAGCTCGCCGTTGGGCCAGCCCATACCGGTGGCGGCGCCCAGGGACGAGACCACGACGACACGGTCCGCAACCGTATGATCCAGGAGGTAGGCGTCCGCGACGTCGGTCAGGCGACTGCCCGTGACGACGACCAGCGGCCGCGACGGCAGGCTCAATTGCGCGGACAGATCGCGGATCAGCTTCGCGCCGTCCGAGTTGTTTGGCGTCGTCGATTCGATCGTGCCGTCAGCGGGCCGGACCAGCAGATTGGAGGCGCTGGGCGTCGCGTCCGGGATGTTACGGAGGCCGCTCGCGCGCGCCGCCGCGACCATCTGGTTCCAGACGTTGACGTTCGCCGTCAAGTCCGTCCAGTAAGAGCTCGCGTTGACGATGATGCCGGCGAGAGGCGGGCCGCCGGAGTTGGCGAGCAGCATCGCGTACTCGCCGGTCCAGTTGTCCGTCGCCGAATCGTTCGCAATGATCACCGGGTTTCGCTCGTCGACCGGCAGCCCGCGCCCGGCGTTTATGTCCCCGCCCTCGCAGGCGGCGATCGACAGCGCTGCGGCGGCGGAAAGCGCGAAGAGCCACCACTCGCGCGGCGTCAGCGGTCCGTCTCCTTCATCCGCTCGAAGGTCGACAGGAACACGCTGTGCGGGAAACGGCGGTGGAACTCGGCCGCCGCGCGCTGCGCCTCTTCCTGACGCCCGAGCCCGGCCAGCGACTTCACCCGCAAGGCCTCGCGCTCTTCGACCAAGGCGCCGTTTCGAAAGCTGCGGACGTGTTCCGCGATGACCGCGAGCGCGCCGGCGAAGTCGCCGCGAGTCACGTCCTGGCGCGCGGTCCGCAAGAGCTGCAGCTCAGCGTTCGTCGCGACAGCGGGCGCGCTGGCTTTTCCAACGCCGCGCCTCACGTGCGGCGGCGCGAGCGGTGCGATCGGCTCCGGTGCCTCGGTCTCAACCGGCGCCGCAACGATCGGGAGGTGGGGCTCGCTTGGGCGCGGCGCCGCGATCGGCGCCACGCGGGCGGGAACCGGAGGCGGCGGCGCAGCGATCCACGTCCGCGCCGCGTAAGCGCCGGCGCCGAGCGCGAGCACCAGACCGGCAGCGGCGGCGAACACCCAGCGCGGCGGACTCGACGCGCGAGCGACGCCCTGCTGTGGCGATTCCGCGACGGCTGCGGCGCGCGCGATGGCGCGGGCCTCGACCGAAGGCGCGAGCGGCAAGACGGTGCGGTGGGGCGCGAGCAGCGCTTCGAGATCGGGTGGAAGCGGCGGCGGTGTCTTCATGACCCGCTCCCATCCTTGGTGATCCGGCGAAGCGCAGCCTGCAGCTCCGCGCGCGCCTTACGCAGCCGAGAATAGACCGTGAACAACGGCAGCGAGAGCGTGGTCGCGACCTGGCGCACCGGGACTTGCTCGAGGTCGTGCATGACGAGGATGGCCCGCCTCCGCAGAGGAATCTTTTCGAGCGCGCGCAATACCATCGCCCGGGCCTGCTTGGCTTGCAATTCATCGTCGGGTCCGGGCCCCCAGTCGCGGACCTCCAACCTCGCGAACGCGACCTCGTGTCTCCGCTTGCGCCGCTGCATCGAGACGACCCGAAACGCGACGCCGAAAAGGTACGGGCGGAGCGGGCGCGACGAATCGTAATGCGACCAGGAGCGACGCAGCGCGATGAACACCTCTTGCGCGAGATCTTCGATCTCCTGCGGTCGCGCGCCGAGCCAGCGCAGCGCGTGAAATACATAGGTGATCTCCTGCTGGTAAGCCTCCAGGACCGGATCTTTCCGGATCATGTGCGCCGGCGGGGGGGCTACCAGGAGCAGATGACTGCCCATCTGGGGCTCATTGGCCCGGCGCGGGCGGTGTTGTCAGAAAAAGCGCAGTGCCACGTCCACGCCGACGACGCCCCCGACCCGCGGGACGGACCAGACGACAGCGTCGTTCAACACGACGTTCCAGTGAGAGAGCATGATGAGGCCGTCCGCGTGAGCGCTGACGATGAACCGGCCCATCTCTCGCGTTGCCGCGAGGCGCAATCCAACCTGCCCGAAGTGGCCCCAGGACGTGCTCGGAAGCGCGATGCCATTCCCCCGCGCGCGAATCCAGCCCAGCCGGCCGAGCAGGCACGCCGACGCGACGGAGACGTGGCCGCAACCCGCCGCGCTCGCGCCTAGCGCGTTGACGTCGACGCCGGTGCCGTCCGGCTCGTGCTGCGCCGTCGGGAGGGCGGCGTCGGCGGCAACCTCGGCGGACAATCTTCTGAAGCGCACGGCGACGAACAGGCGGCCGACTGCCGTGGGCTCCGGCGTCATTCCGATGCTGGCCGCCGGACCGGCCCCGACCGCGAGCGCCAGCTTCGGCGGACCGGAAGGGCGGGGACCTTCCGTCGAGACCTTCGGGGCCTCGAGGATCGCGGGCGTGGGGCTGGTTTGCGCGCTGGCGGTCGGTGGCGATTGTCCGGCGTTCGACGCCGCGGCGTTCGGCTCGTTCGAGCCGCCGCGCTCGATGAGCTGCAGTTGCAGCGCGACGGCGAATGCGACGTTCGCCGCGATCTCGCGACAGTCGCGGCTGCGCGACAGAAGGTTCCGCTCGCCGACCTGCCGTCCGTCTGGCTCGGTCCAGACGATCCGGCCGTGGAAACCGACCTCGGTCTTGGCGATGCTGATCGCGACCCGCTGGTCGGCGTCGGGACGGAACGGATCGTGGCCGAGCTGGTCCGTCACCATGCGGCGCAGCTCGTCTTCTCCGACACACCCGCCCTGCTCGTCGGCCTGATATTCGAGGCGCACGACCGTGTCGGTGGCGCCGCTCGCGAGGCGTGGTGAGGCGGCGAGAAGCAGCGCTGCGGCCAGCGCGGTGCCGAGATCCCGTCGCGAGGGGTTCAAACCCCCGAGCGTACCCGAATCCAGCCGGCGCCGTTACGGCTTGCCGACGAAGGTCGTCACCGACTGAGCCGTCAGCGAGGCCGAGAACCGCGCGCCGGATACCGAGATGGGCGATCCGGCCGCGAGCTTGGAGCTCGTGGTCGTCACGTAGGGCGTCACCGACGCCGGCCATGCCGTGCCGGCGACGAAGAACGAGATGTTCTGGGCGCCGCCGCCGTTCACGACGACGATGGCCGTTGTCGCGTCCGGCAGATTCGTGAACGCGACGACCAGCGGCACGCTTCCAGACGGTTTGGCGGCGCCGCTCACGTCGACCCGGTAGTACCCGGGGCGGACGAACTTGCTGTAGTTGCCGAGCGCGTAGACCTGCGGGGGTGGACTGCTGGCGTTCGGCACCAGCTGCTGCGTCCACCAGTAGTGCCAGCCGTTCACGCCGCCCGTCGAGAACGCCGCGTAGATCATGGTCGCGATCGTGATCGGTCCCGTGTCACCTGGCGTGCACTCCGTCTCCCAGACGTGGTGCGTGTTGTTCGCGGGCGGCGCCGGACGCCCGTACGTTCCCGCACTGGTGCCGCCGTAGTCGTGCGTCGCGATCGGCCCGACGTACATGTTGGCCATCGAGTCGGCGATGATCGCCGGACCGTAGTTGTCGCCGCCCCACATGTTGCCCCAGTTGTCTGGCTCGGCTGCGATCACCTTCACCGGCGGGCTGAGCGCCGCCAGCATCGGTCCCAGCACGTTGATGAAGGAGACCATCTGGGACCCGTTGAAGAGGCACGACTGATAGCTCGCCGTGAAGTCTGGCTCGTTCTGCGCGGAGATGGCGTAGAGGTCGACGCCGCCGTGACTCTTGTAGAACGCCGGAAACGCCGCGAGCACCTTGGCCCACGCCGTGTAGTTGCCGGACTGGAGATGGCCGCCGTTGTTGACGTTGTTGTTGTCCTTCATGCCGGCGGGCGGCGACCAAGGCGCCGCCCAGACCTTGCAGTCGCTGCCGTTGAACTTCACGCACGCGGTACCGTCGGCGTATCCGGCGGCGCCCATGATGTTAGGGTTGCCGCTCGTGCCGTCGATGCCGATCCGGAGCAAGGTCAGTCCGATCCCGTTGACCGGATCCCAGAGGAGCGTCTGCATCGTCGCCGAGGACGACCCTTGCCAGACGTCAGCCTCCCCGAAGCCGTCCACGACCTGGTGAAGCTTCGTCGGATCGACCGTGATGTCGCCCGACTGCGGCATGCCCGGCGTCTTCGTTCCCATGTACATCCCGCCCGTGCCACCGCTGCCGGTCGTGCCCGCGGTGCCTGTCGTCCCGGCGGCGCCTGTATCACCGCCGGTCCCCGTCGCGCCGGCGCGTCCTCCCGTGCCGGTGATACCGCCGCGGCCCGCGGTGCCGATCGCGCCGCCACGCCCGCCTCCTTCGCCGCCCGAACCGCTGCTGCCAGCGACCGCGCCGCCAGTGGTCCCCGCGCTGCCCGATCCGGCGCTACCGTTCGTGCCCCCGCTCCCGGCCGCGCCTGTCGTACTCCCACCCGTGCCGGCTTGGTCGCTGCCCGCGTGTCCCGTCCCGGCCGCGCCCGTCGTTGCGCCGGAGCCTCCGCCTCCACCTCCGCTGCCACCGGCTCCGTGCGTTCCCCCACCGCCACCTGCGGTTCCGATGCAACCCAATCCGAAGGCAACGGAAAACAGGACGCACGTGACGCGTACCGGTGAGGACATGGTCTGCCTTTCTTTTGGCGGAACCGCCCACCGCGCCCACCCACACGGGTGCCGCCGGTTTCCTGTCGCTCTTCGTGTTGCGGGGCCGTGAAACCGACCGCATCACCAAGAGCTTCTCATTTCCGTCGTTTTATCGTTTCCTGCGATCACTGGTGCTATGCCCGCACGCGCGCCAGGAGATCTAGAGGGTCAGCAAGGGCTGCCGGCGCCGGACCGTCGTACTGCGCGCTCAGCGCCGATTGCGGCTTCTGCGATTCCGTCGGTGCGCTATCAGCATGCCGAACGCGCCCAGCAGAAGACCGTGCACGAGCGCGCCGTCGCGCGACGACGAGCCCAAAGCGCAGCCGCAGCCGGAATTGCCGCCCTCTCCCGGGATGGACGTGGAGCCGCCACTTCCGGTGGTGCCGCCAACGCCGCTCGACGACGAGCCACCAACTCCGCCGCCGGCACCTGCTGCGCCCGAAGCCCCGCCGGCCGCGGAGCCGCCGCCTCCACCACGACCGCCGGAGGCGGAGCTGCCGCTGCCACCGCCCGTCGGAGAATTGCAGCCCTCACCGCCGGTCGCCGCAGCGCCGCCAGTCGCTGCACCGCCACCGCCGCCGTTGCCTCCCGTGGCCCCCGTCGTGCCGCCACGCCCCGCACCACCGGCACTGCCTCCCGTCGCGCCCGTCGTGCCACCACGTCCTCCGCTACCGGTGCTGCCCCCGACCGCGCCGCCGGTGCCGCCGCGCCCCGCACCGCCGAGTCCCGCGCTTCCACCCGTCCCCGCGCCGCCGCCCGCGCCGCCGGCGCCGCCCGTCCCCGCCGCGCCGCCGGTGCCGCCGCTGCCGTTGGTGCCGAAATCCGTATCGAACGTGACGCCATCGAACGGCACCACGATCACCTTGCTACCGTGGTTCGAGCCGGCCGGGATCTGATTGTCCTTGTCTACGTCGGCGACGGCCCAGGTGATGTGCGTCGGGTGGCCATTTTCCAGAACCACGCCGGGCCGCTCCATCTTGTACCACTGGCTGCAGGTGCTGCTTCCCTCGTAGCAGAAGATCTTCTGGTAATCGCGAGGAGACCAGGCGTACCCGTTGTCTTTCCAATTCGTGAGCCCGTCCGACGAATAAAGGTGGTAGCCGACGCGATCCATGGAGCCCGAATAGATCACGTGGTAGGTGCCCGCGCTGTACCAGATGTGCGGATCCTCCTCCCACCCGAAGGTTGGATTGGTCACGCCCGGGATCGAGGTCCGCTTCGGGTAGATGCTGTCGACGTCGGGAAGATTGGCCTGGGGATAGGTCCACGTCGGCTTCTGCATCTTGTAGGGACCGCACAGGGTGTCCGCGATCGCGATGAACCCGTGGCGCTGCACGATCTCGAACTTCCCATCCGGGCGCGCGACGATGCTGACGTTGGAGTCCCAGTGGGTATCGTTGCAAGGGCCGCCGGGAGCGCAGGTCCCGGTGGAGCTGGTCTTGATGCCGTTCGGTTGAATCAGCTCGCCGCCGGGACACGCGGTCCAGGGGCCGTCGAGCGAGCTCGACCTGTAGATCGTGAACTGGACGATCTCGCTGACGACGACGACGTACGTACCGTCCAGAAGCTGGGCCGCCGACACGTTGTGGCCTTTGTGCGAGCCGTTGTTGGTGTACACGTACCCTTGCCGCTGGTACTGCCCCAGCACCCCGTTGTCGCTGATGGCATGGTAGGCGTCGGAGTTGCTCCAGTTCTGAAATCCGACCGTGCCGGGGCCGAAGGTGCTCATGAACATGTGGTACTTGCCGTCGTTGGCTCTGATGATCTGGCCGTCCCAATAGAACCAATCCGGGGGAACAGCCGCGCCCTTGGCGTTCTCGATTCCGTTGCATAGGTCCCGCGGCAATACGCCCGCCACGCCCCACGACGCCGCGCTGAGCGGCGAGCAGACGATGGGTGTCGGGTTGAGGTAGGCCTCGAAGGGCTTCGCCTCTGCGACGTCGGCGGCGCAGACGCCCAGACCCGCCAGCAGGACAGCCACGGCGAGACGAGGCTGGTGGCGAGCAACGGGCATACCAACAGTTGTCGGAACGGTCGTCCCGTTGTCAGGTTCTTTTGCGACGGTCGGGTGTGACTCGCAACCCTCAAGGTTTCGGCGCGAATAGCCGAGGTGAGCGCACGTGGAGACCGGCGACGCATTGGAACACAACGAGGGGTGGGAGCGTGTCAAGGAGTTGATCGAGCAGGCGAAGCGCGCCGAGTCGACGACGCTCTCGCCGCAGCGGCGGCAGCGGATCCGGGAGGGACTGTTGCGGCGGCTCGAGCGGGATCGAATCGAGTCGGCCTACGCGCGCGGAGATCAGCGCGCGACTCGCGCGACGCGATGACCGGCGGCCGCCTCAGGGCGCGGTCACGACTGCCTGCGTCCCGTCGTACTTGACGACCTGATCCGGCGCCGCGGTGACGGCGAGGCCGTTGCCGTGGTTCGTGCCGACGAACACCACGTTGAATGTTCTCGTCGTCGGCATTCCAGTGTAGCTGCCGGTTCGCGCCCCGATCGTCAGGGTCTTGGTCGCGTTGCTCCAGGTGAGGGGGATCCGCGCGTACTGGCCCGTCTCGTAGTCGTACGTGTCGCCTTCGTCTTCGTAGATCGTGAACGACGCGTCGGCGCCGGGATAGACGCGGATCTCAAGAGGGTCGGCGCTTTGCGTGGCGTACTGGATCATCGGACCCATCGGAACGATCGAGCCGCCCCTGACGTGGATCGGGATCTGGCTCAGCGGCGCGTTCGCGGTGATCGTCGTTCCGCCCGTCGTGGTCGACCCGGTCCAGAAGTCGTACCAGGTGCCGGCCGGCAGATAGACGGAGCGGCTGGTCGCCCCCGTCGCCGTGACAGGACTGACCAGCAGCGCCGATCCGAACATGAACTGGTCCTTCACGCCGTAGACCATCGTGTCGTTCTGGAAGTCAAAGACCAGCGGCCGCATGATCGTGTAACCCTCGCTGGTCACCTTCCAGGCGAGCGAATAGATGTACGGCATCAAGCGGTAGCGCAGCTGGTCCACCGCGAGCATGTTGGCCTTGCCCGTCGCGCTCCACTGTCCACCGTAAAGCTCTTTCGGCGCTTGCCCGTGGATACGGAAGATCGGGCAGAAGGCGCCGAACTGGAACCAGCGGGTGAACAGCTCCTCGGTCGGCGTTCCGAAGTAGCCACCGATGTCGGTGGTCCAGTACGGCATGCCGGAGAGCGCGTAACTCAGGCCGGCCGGGATCTGCGCCGTGTATACGGGCTGGGTCGCGTTGATGTCTCCCGACCAGGTCGCCGCCGCATAGCGCTGCAGGCCCGCGTACCCGCTGCGGGTGAGGATGTAAACGCGCTTGTTGTTCGGGCCGACCTTGCGCCAGCCCTCGTACACCGCCTTGTTGTGTTGCAGCGGGTAAGCGTTGATGACGAGCGCGCCCTTGCCGAGGGCCGTGTCCGCCGCGTGCACGTTGACGCCTTCGGGGTAGCTCTGCGGCTCGGTGTTGTCGGCCCAGATGGCGTCCCAGCCGTACTTCCCGATCAGGTGATCGTACGACTGCTGATAGACGAGCGTACGGGCCTGCGCGTTGAACGTGTCATAGAAGTGGTAGACGCCGCCCGACGTCGTCGTCGGATAGAGCGCGTTGATCGCGTTCAACGCGTTGTAGTTGTCCAGCTCGCCCGCGACGGTGGCCACGCCATTGGATCGCGTCTGATAGAGCGGCCAGATCGAGATCATCGTGTGGATGTGGGCGGCGTGGAGCTGGTTGACGATCCCGGCGGGGTCCGGATATCGGCTCGCGTCCATCAGGTGCGAGCCCCAGACGGCCGGGCTCCAGTACTGCCAGTCCTGGACGATCACGTCGACGGGGATGTTGTTGTTGCGGTAGCCGTTCTGGACCGCCGTCAGATCCGATGAACTCTGGTAGTGGTCCTTCGACTGGAAGAGACCGTAGGCCCACTTGGGGAACATCGGCGCGGCGCCGGTCGTCGCGCGGTAGTTCGCGATCACCTGGTCGATGGTGGGGCCGTAGAAGAAGTAGTAGTCGACCAGGTCGCCCGCCTCGGAGCTGAAGCTGTACCGGCTGTTGCTGCTGACATTGCCCGCGAAGTTCGTGATCGAATAGTTGTCCCAGAGCAGACCGTAACCTTTGTTCGAGACGAGAACCGGGATCATGATCTTCGTGTTCTCGTTCAGCATGCGAAGCGTCGTCCCCTTGCGGTTGAGGATGCTGTCCTGCTGCTGGCCGAGGCCGAAGAGCGCTTCGTTCGTCGGCGAGTTGAACGTGGTGGCGACGGTGTTGGTGGCGACGCCCTCGACGGTCGCCCCGGTGAGGCTCTTGCTGTATTCGGAGGTGAGGGCGTTGTCGGCGAGATCCGTGTAAGCGACCAGGCCGCTGCTCTCGGTCACCTTCACCTTCATGCGCGACGTGGTGATGGTCAGGACGCCGCCCGCCTCGGTCGCGCAGAAGCTCGGCGTCGGCCAGGTGGCGCTGACCGACAGAGATGTCTTGCTCGGAATCGACGAGCCGCTCGCGTACGTGATCCGGATGATGTCGGCCTGGCAGACCTGCAGCCTCATCCGGCCGGGGTTCAACGTGAACGTCACACCGGTCGCGTCGATCGAATAGGAAGAGCCGGTCGGCGGCGCCGAACACGTCATGGTCGAGCCAGCACCACCACCTTGACCGGCGCCGCCGCCGCGACCTCCCGTCCCGGATTGCCCCGCCATCCCGGTCGCACCGCCGACCCCGGCGCCTCCGCCTCCGCGCGCCCCCGATCCGCCGGTGGCGCCGGCAGCGCCCGTCGTCCCGCTACCGCCGCCGGTCCCACCCGATCCGCCGCTTCCTCCGCGTCCCGCCGAGCCCGCATCGCCCGCCCCACCGCCCGCGCCCGTCACGCCGGCCGCACCGCCCGACCCGCCGCTGCCGATCGCGGCCCCGGCGCCGGTCGAGCCAGCACTACCGCCGACCCCGGCGCCGCCTGTCGCGCCGCCGGCGCCTGACGGCCCACCCGTGCCGGACCCGGCCGGCTGACAGGCCAGAGCGAGAAACGCGACTGTCACGAAGGGGACGAGCTGAACGCGGAGGTACTTCACGATGACAGTACTGCCGGACGACCCCGGTTCTTGTAATCAAATCGGGCCGAAAATCGCGCGCGGCGTCGGTATCTGGGGCCGACCTGCGTTTTTCTTTCAACAAGATCGACAGCGGAGGCAATTCAAGCAGGACGCTATGTTTTGCTTCGGGCGCGAACGGCCGGTCGCGGCGCTGGCGCTGGCTCTGCTCGGAGCCGGCTGCACGGAGATGCTCGACGCGGGGTCGAACCATCCGCACGGAATTCTGCCGGTCGACGAGCGCAACCCCGTGCTGCTCTTGAACGACGGCAGCGAAGACAACTGGCAAGGTGAGTACGCGATGCTGCTCGCGAGCACGGGCGGCTTGAAGCTCGGCGGCATCGTCATCGGCACCAGCCCGCCCTGGCCCGACATCCAGACGAATATCGACGGCTGGCGCCAGCTCGTGGCGGCCGCACGGGCGAGCGGGCTCCAGAACATCCCGGACCCGATCACGAGCATCGGCGTTCCGCTCGTCCGGCCCGATACTGGCGTCATCGAGGACACGACGCCGAATCGATCCGAAGGCGCGCTCGCCATCATCGACACGTCGATGCGGCTCAGCCTGCCCTATCGGCCGCTGGCGGTCTTGACCGGCGGGCGCCTCACCGACATTGCGGACGCCTACCTCATCGATCGGACGGTCGCGGATCGAATCGTCGTCGTCTCGTCGCTCGGCACCACGTCGTCGACGGGCGGCGCGATGGGAATTCCGAACGGCGAGATGGACCCCTGGGCCGAGACGATCGTGGCGGCGCGCTTCAAGTACGTGCAGGTCAGCGCGTTCTACGACCAGCTCACCGACGTTCCCGCCTCGCGCCTGACCGAGCTGCCCGACAATCCCCTCGGCGCCTGGATCGCGGCAAAGCAGCCGAAGATCTGGAGCACGCCCGTGGCGGCGGACCAAGTCACCGTGGCGGCGCTTGGCCTCCCGACCTTCGCGGTCGCGATCGAACGCGTGTCGTCCGCCGGCTCCGTCGCCGCCGGCGCGAGCGCGGGACCCGATCTGGTCATGGATCCGAACGGACCCGCCTGGCTCGTCACGCAGATCAGCGGCGCAGTCGCGACCACGCGGTTCTGGAACCTGCTCAAAGACCCGACCACCTTCACACACTGACCATGCGTCGACGTCTTGCATGCGCAACGGTGCTCGCGCTCGCCGCATTCGGCGAAGGCGCGGCCCATGCCGCCGACATCGCGGCGCGGCTGGA
>Ga0066903_100000261_pt1 | contig 30289 bp, 28 predicted proteins | sample PanSoiMetaGPlot1_FD_67491 | JGI IMG/M metagenome (GOLD analysis project Ga0066903, IMG submission 67491) | Tropical forest soil microbial communities from Panama analyzed to predict greenhouse gas emissions - Panama Soil - Plot 1 (version 2) | ecosystem: Environmental > Terrestrial > Soil >... | reverse complement strand
CGCCACGAGCGAGCGCGAGTCACTCGAGGCGTCGAACGTGCTCGCGCTGGTCCCGCGTCTCGCGCGATAGTCGGCTCAGAACGTCTTGGGAAGCAGCAGCTCGAACTCCTGCCCGATTCCCTGCTCGCGAGCTGCGGCGGCGATGGTGCCTGCGGCGGCGAGGTCCTGAACGGCCGTCCCGACGGACTTGAAGACGGAGATGCCGGGCGGGCGCGTCCACTCGGTCGAGCCACCGACGAGCTGCGGCAGGGTCATCACGCGGTCGGGCGCCCAGGACCCGGCATCGACCGCAGCGATGATGTCGCCGCACTCCGCCCCCGCGTGCTCGGTGTCGAGCACGACCACGCTCGCGCGCGCGAAGGTCGTGGGGTCGGCCTCGCGGAGGGTAGGAGCCGTCGCGCCGATCGTGTTGACGTGGACGTCTCGTGGGAGCCATTTGCCGTCGAGTGCGAACGGCCCGCCGAAGCCCGTGTTCGTAGCCGCCAGCACACACCCGGTCTCAACGGCTTCCTGCGGCGTGGCCACGGCGATCGCATCAACGTCGTATCGCTCGCGCAGCTCCCGCGCGAACGCCTCGCGTCGTTCGTCGCTGCGGCTGTAGATCCGCACGCGCTCGATCGAACGGACGGCGAGCATTCCCTCCAGGTTGGTGCGCGCCTCGAGGCCCGATCCGATGACGCCGACGTCATGGCACTGGTCCGACGTGGTGAGGAGGCGCGTCGCGAGGGCGGTGGTCGCGCCGGTTCGCAGTGCCGTCAAGTACGCGGCATCGACGAGGCAGTCAAGTTCCCCGGTGGAGGGGCGAAACACAGCGATCAGATAGCGCGCAGTCGGGAACTTTGCGTCGAAGACCTTGAACCCCATGACATCGAGCTCCTCGATTACCGCCGGCATCAGTCGCAGAAAGCCGTCCTGCAATCCGAAGTTGATGCGCGGAACGGTTTGCACTCCGCCACGGTCCTCGACGACGAGCGCGGCGTGGATCGCGTCGATGATCGCCGGCATCGATGCGACCGCGCGGACGTCTGCGTCGGTGAGCAGCAGGGTCATCAGGCGGGATTGCGTCCGACGAAGAAGGCGGCGTTGGGCTCCGTGGTCGGCGACAGTCCGGCGTCGATGAGACCCTTGCGCAGCGCGTTCATCTGCGGGTCGTGGATGCGCTGCGTGGGCTGGCGGAGTGGTCCGCCGTTGTAGCCCTGCAGCCAGGCCTGGAACTTCCACGCCTGGCGGTTGATGAACGCTCCGCCGTGCAGTTGGGGAGCGAGCGCCGCCTTGGCCCGGCGCGCCGGGTGCAGTTGCCAGAACAGCTCGGTCGCGGCGTCGAACTCGCCGCGCTGGAGGTGGGCAAAGATCCGCGGGATCATCGACCCGAAGTACTCGTGGTCGCTGGTGGCGGTCAGGCGGATGGGCATCACCTGCGCGAGGGGGATCAGCTCGCTCTCGATCGGGCAGCTGATCACGACCTCGTCGCCGAAGTGGCGATAGCACTCGATCACGCCCATGATGCCGGGGAAGCCGCCCTCGGCCTTGATCGCGACGATGTTCGGGCAGTCGTCGATCAGGCGTCGCAGCAGCGGGACCGGGATGTCCGAGGGGTGGATCCGCGGCGAGAAGCCCCAGAGGTACATAGGGAAGAGCATCACTGCGAGATCGGTGGCGTCGCACACCGTGCGCGTGTAGTCGTAGATGTCCTGCTCGGACGTCGGGTAGAAGTTCGGCGGATAGGACAGGAGCACCAGCTCGGCCCCGGTCTGCTCGGCGACTTTCACCTGGTCGACGGCGTCTTGGAGGGTGCTCCAGCTGGAGTGATGCACGAGGAGCTGACGACCGGAGGCTTCGTCGGCGGCGATCTCGCAGAACGTCCGGTACTCGTCAGGCGTGATGGCGACCTCAGAGACGAGCAATGCCCCGTCGAACCCGTACTCGAACTGCTTGCTCACGTCGTGGCGGATCGCCCGCTCGTTGATCGTCCGCAGGTCATTCGTGAACGACGGGATCAGAACGTTGATCACGCCGCTGAGGTGTTCGCGGGCCCACTCGCGGGCCTCCGCACGGGTGTAGGTAGCCACTGAAATCTCCTTGCCGGCCACGATCGTAAGGAAGGGTCAGCCAGGCAAGTCATACATGAGTATCAGAAACTAGAATCTGATCTCTGCAATAGCTAGGGTGTTTCGCATGAGCAAACTCGAAGGGAAGGTCGCACTCATCACCGGTACCGCCGGCGGGATGGGACGCGCATCGGCCGTGCTGTTTGCCCGCGAGGGCGCCAAGGTCGTCGGCTGCGATCTCAAGGTCCCCGAGGCCGAGGAGACGGTTCGCCTCGTCACGGATGCGGGCGGCGAGATGGTCTCGATGGCCCCCGTGGATCTCGGCGACGAGTCGGCGGCACGTGCCTGGGTGGATGAGGCGGTTGAGGCGTACGGCGGCATCGACATCGTCTTCAACAACGCATCCTCGGCGCGGGTCGGACCGTTCGTGGAGCTGACGTCTGAGGACTGGCACTACTCGATCCGCAACGAACTCGACCTTCTGTATTACGTGACGGCGGCCGCGTGGCCGCACCTGATCTCGCGAGGCGGCGGAGTCGTCATCAACACGTGCTCGATGTCCGCCTTCCGGGGGGCGGCGTTCCAGCAGCAGGCAGCGCACGGCGCGGCCAAAGGCGGGGTTCTCGGATTCACCTGGCAGATCGCCGCCGCGGGCGCTGAGCACCGCATCCGTGCCAACGCCATCACTCCCGGGCTGATCCGTACCCCCCAGACCGAGTTCTTGTTCACGGAACCCGATGGCCCCGGGAGCCTGCTCGCGCAGGCGAACCCGATGGGTCGGACGGGATACCCGGAGGACATCGCGAACCTCGCGCTGTTCCTCGCCAGCGACGACGCTTCGTACATCAACGCAGCGTCGATCCCGATTGACGGCGGCCAGTCGATGATCGTCTGATGCCTGACGGCCGCTGACGCGCAGGCACACAACCGAAGGAGACGATCGATGACCCCCCACGTCCAATCCAGCAAGGCCGAGCTCGTTGCGCGCGCCGAAGCATTGATCCCCGTGCTTGCTGCCCGCGCCGAGGAAACCGAGCGAGCACGGCGCATCCCCGACGAGACGATCGCCGATCTCCGTCAGGCGGGACTGCTGCGTGTCGGAAAGCCGGCCCGCTACGGCGGGTACGAAGGCATCGACTACGACACGGTGTGGGAGGTCGGCATGCGGCTGGCGCAGGGCTGCGGATCGACGGGGTGGGTCTACATGGTCACCCAGGTCCACGACTACCAGGCCGGCTTGGCGTCGCTGGAGGCACAGGACGACTTCTTCGTCGACCCGGACATGACGACATCGTCGGCGTTTGCGCCCACCGGTGCGGTTGCGCCAACCGACGGCGGCGTCGAGATGTCCGGTGCTTGGCCGTTCTCGAGCGGGTGCGACCATGCGCGCTGGTTCCTGCTCGGCGGCTTCCTCCCCGGGACGGGCATCGTGCTCTGGATGGTGCCGCACGACGAGGCGCAGATCGTCGACGACTGGCACGTGTCAGGACTGTGCGGCACCGGGAGCAAGACGATTCAGATCGCACCACCGATCGTTGTTCCGGGGCACCGCTGGATCCCAGCGACGGGTGGCGATGGTAGCGCTGAGATGCGCGATCACCACGGCCGGGCCTCGTACGGGGCTCCACTTGCGTCGGCGCTGTCGTTTTCGCTCGTCGCGCCGCTCGTCGGCATCGCGCAGGCGGCGGTCGACGCGTTCGCCGACCAAGCCCAGCAGCGACGACTTCCTTCCGGCACCGGGGTCCACGAACTGCAGTCGACCCAGATCAGGCTCGCCGAATCGGCAGCAGAGGTCGACGCCGCGGCGACGCTGTGTCGCACGCTGATTGCCGAGCACGCCGAGCGCGGCGCCGCGGCTGACCCGTTCTCGCTCGCCGATCGTGTCCGATTTCGTCGCACCCACGGCTACGTCGCCAAGCTCTGTGTGGCAGCGGTCGATCGGCTGTTTGATGCAGCGGGCGGGAACGCGATCTACGCGCGGAACCCTTTGCAGCGAATCCATCGCGACATCAATGCCGGCTCGCATCAGGTCGCGATTGGCTGGGACGACAACGCGACGTTATGGGGTCGCGTGCGTCTCGGCCTCGATCCGGTCGGGCTGTTCTGGTGACGGCGCCGTCCGATCCCGCGGTCGTCGTCCTCGGGCTGCACGGCGGTCCGATTCTCAGCCCCGACCGATCTCAGCCTGCCCACCTCCTCCGGGTCGGCGACGCGCGCTACCTCGTCGACTTCGGTGCCGGCGCGGCGCGCCAGATGGTGCGGGCCGGGGATGGGTTCGCGGGGCTACGGGCCGCGTTCCTGACCCATCACCACCTCGATCATCTCGTCGGGCTCGGCGAGCTCTGCGCGCATGGCTGGCTGCACGCGCCCTCGCGCCTCGACGGGCTCGACCTGTGGGGTCCGCCCCCGCTTCGACGGGTTGTCGAGGAAACGCTTGCCGCGCTGTCGCACTCGATGAGCCTGATGGAGCCGGCCACCGATGTGCCGGTGCCGTCGCCGCAGACCATCGTCGCGCACGAGGTCGAGCTGCCGCCCGAGGGAATCGGCGAGATCATGACCGACGAGCATGTCCGTGTTACGGGTACCCGCGTGTTTCATGGCGAGGAAGTGGCTCATGCCTATGCGTACCGCTTCGATCTCCCGGCGTCGGGCTCATCGGTCGTGTTCTCGGGAGACACGGCCTGCAACGATCAGCTCATCGCCTTGGCGCAGGGCGCGGATCTCCTCGTCCACGAGGTGCAGCTCAACTCGGCCGTTGACGCGCTCGTCGCTCGCTTCGCCGAACCGCAGCGCGAAGCGGTGCGTCGCCATCTCGTTGACACCCACACCTCGACGACCGAGCTCGCCGAAGTGGCCGCCGCGGCTGAGGTTGGCCGGGTCGCGATGTGCCACTACAGCCCCGGGCCGGTGTCGGCCGACCGGTGCCTTGCCGAGGTGCGCGAGGCCGCGGTCGCGCGCGGATATCGGGGCGAGATCATCGCACCGGACGAATGCGCCGCGATCGCGATTCGCTCGGCCGTCGGCCCCTGAACGGCGCGGTTCAGTCGCGGGGACTGAAGGGCGGGCGGGGCAACCCGAGGTGCTCACGCAGCGTTCGCCCCTCGTACCGCTCGCGGAGGAGGCCGCGACGGCGCAGCTCCGGCACGGCGTGCTCAACGAAGTCGTCGAACGCCCCAGGCAGGAACGCGGGCATGAGGTTGAACCCGTCGGCTGCGCCGGCATCGATCCATTCCTCCATGACGTCGGCAACATCGGCACCCGTCCCGCACACGACAAGTCCAGCCAAGAGGCCGCCCTCGCGCAACGCTAACTCGCGCAGCGTCAGGCCCTCCTGGACGCCGATGTCGGCCAGCTTCTCGTAGTAGCCGCGCCCGTCGCCCGGACCGCCGTCAGGCGGCAACGGCTCGTCGAGAGCGAAGCCCGACAGGTCAAAGCCGCCGGCCTTCATCCGCATCAGGTTCATCGCGATGTCGATGTGCAGGCTCTTCTCGAGGCGAGCCCGGTCATCCTGCGCCTGGGCGCGCGTCGCGCCAATGATCACCGCAAGCCCGGGCATGACCTTGACGTGGTCGGGATCGCGGCCCATCGCCTGTGCCTGCTCGCGGATCGCCTGGCGTCTGCAGCGACCCTCCTCGATCGTGTGCGCGTTGCCGAACACCATCTCGGCGTAGCGTGCGGCGAACGACGTGCCGGTCGGCGAGGCACCCGCCTGCACGAACACCGGGTAGCCCTGCGGCGGGCGTGGCACGTTGAGCGGCCCTCGCACCTTGAAATGCGCGCCATCGTGGCCGAGCACGTGAAGTTTCTCCGGGTCGGAGAACTGGCCCGACTCAACATCGCGCGGGAACGCGTCGTCCTCCCAGCTGTCCCACAGTCCTTTGCAGACCTCGACGAACTCGGCGGCGCGCTCGTACCGCAGCTCGTGCTCGTAGTGCTCGTCGAGGCCGAAGTTCCACGCCTCCTGCTCCATGCCGCTGGTCACGATGTTCCAGCCCGCACGGCCACCGCTGAGATGGTCCATCGACGCGAACTTGCGCGCCACCTGAAACGGGAAGTTGTAGCTCGTCGACGCGGTGCAGATCACACCGATGCGTTCCGTGCAGGCCATCAGGCCGGACGCGAGCGTCAACGGCTCGAAGTTCGCCACGTACTGGGCGACGCGGGCCACATCCTCGGGGCGGCCCGGCCGCACGGCCTGGTTGTCCGCGAGGAACGCGGCGTCGAAACACGCGCGCTCTGCCGCTTGGACGAGCCGGCGGTAGTGGGCGAAGTTGACGCCCGCGTCGGCATCGGCGCGCGGGTGGAGCCAGGCGGACTGGTGGTGGCCGGTCGGGTTGATGAACAGCGCGAGGTGCACGCTTGAGGCTGATCAGACCGCGAGCTGTCCGACGACCCAGTCCGCGATCGTCGGGGCGACGGGGCCTTCGCCCATGTGACCTCCGTCGAAGACGCGAACCGCCTTGGGGTCACCGTGGTCGAGGCTGAGATAGATGTCGTCGATCGAGTTCTGAAGGTCGTGGCGCCCATTGACGAGCAACAGCGACGTGCACGGCTGATCGAGCAGCCCCTGGTCCAGCAACGACAACTCCGGGCAGCGTGCCACGTAGTCCTCGAACGTCTCTCCACCGAAGATTCGCGCGCGCGCGTTCATTAGGTCCATGAGGTACGACGACGCGTTGCGCGACTTCTCTTGCCACTCAGGTGTGAACGTCACATGCACGCCGCCACCCCAGTTGACCGCGCATGTGAGGCGATCGCGGTGCGTGTAGGCAAGCTTCATCGCCCAGTAGCCGCCGAACGACCCTCCGATGGCCGCGCAGCGGGAGCCATCGAGGTCGTCGCGCGCGCCGAGCCAGTCGAACACTGGTGTCCACTGCCGCTCCGCGTCCTGGCTCGCGAGCACCGGCGACTCGCCGACGCCCGGCATGTCGACGAGCAGCACTGCGAGGCCGCGACTGCGCAGGAGCGCCCCGAGCCGCGCGTGCATCTCCTCCTTCCAGGTGTCGATGCCCGCCCAGACCATCGCGACCGGCGGTCGCACCGCGTCGGGCGGCTTCGTCAGGTAGAAGCGCAGCGTGTCGCCGTCGCCTGGGCGGCCTTCGAACGGGATCTCCACGACCTCGAGAGGCGGGCGCTCCAGGGTCGTCGCCTTGGCGAAGTACTCGCGTGCGCGCTCGTACTGGCGCTCCTTGAGGGGGTGGTTGGGGACTGGATAACGGCCGACGAACGCTGCCTGGTAGGCCTGCCACCACGCGGCGCGCTGCTCGTCAGGCGAGTCGGCCCGCTCGGCGAGCTGGGCGAACTCGTCCGCCAGCCCGCCCCACGCTGCGGTCCAGGACTCGGGATCGAGCCCCATGAGCGCGTCGATGGTGCGGCTTGCGGCGTCGGGGTCCAGCGCGTCCAACGGATGCGCCCCGAGCCGTTGGCGCAGCCACGCCTTGCCCTCATCCAGCTTCGGGCGCTCGTCCATCTCGCGTGTTAGACGAACAGGCCCGTTGCGTCCTTGGCGGCCTGCTCGTCGTCCTCAGCCGGCATCTCGACGGGTGGGAACGATTCGAACATCGAGTGCGGCATCGCGAGGTTCTTGTAGAAGACGTTCGACCCGGCCTGTGGCTCGTAGCACACCGTCTCGTAGTCGGGCTCGTAGTTGCGCGAGCCACCGGCGTTGATCTCGACGCGCATGCCGCTGGGCTCGCGCACGTACAGGTAGTTCTGCTCGCCCATGCCGTGCTTCCCGGGGCCAAACTCGATGGCGACGTCCTGATTGAGGAACACGTCGGCCGCGCGCAGGAGCTCCTCGCGCGACTCGACGAAGAACGCCATGTGGTTGATGCGGCCCGTCACGGGCGTCGGATCCCAGACGATGCCGAGATCGTGCGCCCGCTCGCACAGAGTGGTCATGCAGAAGACAGGGAAGTCAGGCCGTTCTGGGATCACCGTGTACTCCATGAAGCGGTGCCCGAGCGTGTCCCGGTACCACTCCGCGTCGCCCGCCGGGTTGGCGGCCGTGATCGTCACGTGGTCGATGCAGCGCGCGGCGACGCCGCGCGGCACGAAGCGCTGGGGCCGGTTGGGGAACGGCGACTCCATCCCGGCCGGTGGCGTGTAGCGCTCAACCTCCCAGAAGACCTCGTGCAGATGACCGCCCGGCGAGCGGTACCGAAACGCGCGGCCGTGACCGACGCAGTCCTCGGTCCAACCCTCGCCAGCGCCGGCTGCCTCAAGGCGTGCCACGGCGGTGTCCAGTTCCTCCGGGCCCGTCGCGCGCCAGCCGATGTGGCCGAGGCCGGGCTCCGAGCCCTCGGTCAGCACGAGGGTGTGGTGGAAGTTGTCACCCCAGCCACGCAGATACACCGACTCTCCCTCGCGGGACGTCTCCTCAAGGCCGACGACCTGGGTCCAGAAGTCCAGCGACTCCTGCGGCGTCTGGGTGATTAGTTCAACGTGAGCGAGCTGGGACAGCAAAGACAAGGCCATCGATTGAGTTCCCCCTCGGCACCGCCGAGTTCAGAAGACGTATTCGGTTTCGGAAAGATAGTCACAGGCAACGCGTAGCGTCAACTGCCGATCCGAAGCGGGAACCGATTCTCCATGATCGCCTCGGCCGTCTCAGGCGCCACGTTCGACTGTAGGAAGTTCACGTGGTGTTCGCGCACGAGGTACGGCACGTCGGACCCGAACGCGATCCGCTCAGCCCCGTACGCACGGACGGCCAGCTCGATCGCTCCGGGCGTGTGCGTCGACGAATCCACCCAGAAGCGATTGGCCAGATACCACGACGGGGAACGGGACAGTCCGGCCATCGCGGCCGTGCCGTCGAGTCTCCCGGTGATGAACGGCAGTGTCCCGCCGAGGTGAGGGTGGAGCACCTGGATGTCGGGCCAGCGGTCCAGGACTCCGCTGACGATCAGGCCGACCGCCGCGGCGCTGGTGTCCAGCAGCCAGGCGAGCATCACATCGATCTTCGGATGCCACTGCTCGAACGCCGGGGCCATCGTCGACCGCGTCGGATGCACGACGACGTTAAGGCCAAGGTCTGCGATCCGCTCCCATACTGGCTCCAACGCCGGGTCGCAGATCGGGCGCCCGCCGACGTTCGAGTGCATCAGCACACCGGCCAGCCCGAGTCGCCCAACGGCATGATCGAGCTCGGCGACCGCCGCCGCGGGGTCCTGCAGCGGCAGCGTCGCCAGGGCGAACATGCTTCCCGGCCGCGCCGCCTGAGCAGCGGCGCACTCCTCGTTGAGCAGGCGCGCCATCTCGGTGGCCTCGGACGCGTCGAGCAGACCGACGTCCCCGAGGACGGCCGGGCTCATGACGGCGCCGTCGAAGCCGTTGGTTTCCAGGTCTTGCCACTGAAGGTCGAGGTCGGTGAAGTGCTCGGCGAGCGGCATCCGCCCGCTTGCCGGCGACACGAACCAGTCCCTGCCGTCCGCGCGCTCGACGGTCGGTGATCCTGGGCGATCTCGCATCGCCTTGATGTACGACGGCGGGTACCAGTGGGCCTGGTGATCGATCTTCACGCGCTCCTCCAATCGACGGGATTTGTTTGACGCGCCCGACGCGGCCATGCGATGACTCCGCCGTGACCGAGACCGTTCATCGGGCGTTGATCGTTGGCGGCGGACCCGGCGGGATGACGACCGCGATCGCCCTCTCGAGGGCCGGCGCGCGGTGCTCGATCGTTGAGATCAACACCGACTGGCGACCGGCCGGTGTCGGGATCGGGCTGCAGAGCCCGCCATTGCGCGCGCTCAAGGCACTCGACCTCTTCAAGCCGATCGTGGACGTCAGCTGGCCCTCCCCGGAGATCGAGATGACCCGGGCGGACGGGGAGCGGGTGCTGATGCTCCACCAGCACAACGTGAACGATCCGGGTGACCCCCCGTTCGTGACGTTGAGCCGGATGGCCTTGCACGACGCGCTTGCCGACCGTCTGCGCGAGCACGACGTCGAGGTCCGGCTGGGGACGACGGTCGACGCGTTCGACGAGCGCGATGGCGGCGTCGCGGTGACCCTGTCCGACGGGACGACCGAGGACTTCGACCTCGTCGTCGGCGCGGACGGCGTCCACTCGAAGGTACGCAGCATGATCCTGCCGGGCGCACCGGCTCCGGCACTGGCCGGCCAGGTCATCTGGCGCCTCGCGGCTCGTCGACCACAAACGCTCAACCACTACACGATCATGGTCGCCGGCCCGCACCGGATCGGGCTCGTACCACTGTCGGACGACGACCTCTACCTCTGGATGCTCGACAACACGCTCCCACCCGAGCGTCCGTCCTCCGACCGGCTGCTCGCGCTGTTCCAAGAGCGGATGGCCTCCTACGGTGGATCGGCCCCGGCCATCGCCGAACAGGCAACTGACCCCGCCCAGCTGGATTTCCGGGCTCTGTACTGGCTCGTCGTACCGCCGCCGTGGAGCACAGGTCGCGTGCTGCTGATCGGCGACGCTGCGCACACGACGACGCCCCATCTGGCGTTCGGCGTCGGCCTGGCGATCGAGGACGCCGTCGTGCTCGCCGACCTCGTCCGGGACGGCGTCCCAGCAGCCCAAGTCGGCGAACGCCTCGCCGCCCGTCGCTACGAGCGTTGTCGTCGCGTGGTCGACGCATCGCTGCAGCTGAGCCGCTGGGAACAGGAGCAAGGTCCACCCAATCCCGAAGCGCCGCGCCTGATCGAAGCGACCTTCGCGTCGCTCGCGCAGCCGATCTGACCGAGTCGCGACCGTCGCGGCTATGACCACACCGAGTGGGCCACGTCCGCGACCAGCTTGAGCTTGTCGCGCTGTGTCTGGTCGGTGATCTTGCGCTCCTCGGCGGTCTCCGCTGCGGAGGCGAACCCACACTGCGTCGCGAGCGCCAGCCGCTCCTTGGGGTGGAAGCGCGCGGCGTCGTCGATCCGGCGGCGAAGGTCGTCGGGGTCCTCGAGCTCGGTCCACTTGGTCGAGACCAGTCCAAGCACGGCCATCTTGTCGTCTGGCAAGTTGGCCAGCGGCTCGAATCCGCCGGACCGGTCGTCGTCGTATTCGAGGTGGAAGACGTCGAACCCGGATGCGCGACGGAAGACCTGCTCGGACAGGGCCTCGTAGCCGCCTTCGGCAATCCAGGACTGGGTCCCGTTGCCCTTGCACACGTGGAGCGCCTTCGTGACGCCGGGGAGCTCGACGGCGCCGAGCGACGCGACGCTCTCGCCGGCGAGGTCCATGAGTGCCTCGACGTCGATCCCGCGTGACCGGTAGTCCGCGCGTATCGACTCGTCGGCATAGAGCTCGGCGACCTCGGGGGCGTCGATCTGGATGTAGCGACAACCGGCATCGGCGAGTTCGCGCATCCAACCGCGGACGGCCTCGGCCGCATCGGAGACAAGTTCAAGCGGGTCGGGGTAGGCGTCCTTACTGTGGTCGTTGTAGAACCCGATGCTCATCGTCGGGCTCGGGAGCGTGACCTTGATCGGCTTGTCGGTGTGCTGGCGGGCATACGCGAACTCGGCCAGCGCCGGGCAGGGCATCGCAGTGATGCGTTCGGTGACCGTGAATGGGATCTGGAACTCCATCGCCGTTTCTTCCTGGTCGCCGTGGAAGCGGACCACGATGCCCGGGATCATGCTCAGGCCGGTGAAGCCGCGGATGAACAGGTCGAAGAAGACGTCACGTCGCATTTCGCCGTCGGTGACGACATCGACGCCAGCCTCCTCCTGAATTCGCAGTGCCTCGTCGACGGCGCGATCCTCGATCGCGGCGTAGTCGCCGGGCGCGAGATTTCCGGCGCGCATCGCTTGGCGCGCCTCGACCAACTCCGGCGGTCGCAACAGCGACCCAACAACCTCTGCGTGATAGACGGCTCCATTTGCTGCGGTCATGACTGGGGCGCTCCTCATTGTTGGAATCAGAATCTCGGTACGTATATGGCATTCTGTGCCCCGACGTCCACCCCGAGCCTTAGGTGAGGAGAACATGAAGACGAGCTTTCTCTGCTCGAACACGTACAGCGACCCCGCGGCACACGAGCAGTTCTATCCCGCGCCGAGGAACCGGTTCGACGCGACGCTGGGTGGTCAGGAGCTCGATCGTTGGCTCGAGTTCGCGCGGACTGCGGACGCGCTCGGCTTCGACTACGTGTCGGTGTCCGAGCATCACTACGCGCCGTTGATGGTGTCTCCGAACGCCGCCGTGCTGGCGGGTGCCCTGTCACAGACGCTCCAACACGCGGGAATCGCCTGGCTCGGCCCGATCGTCTCGATCGCCAACCCTGTGCGGGTCGCCGAGGAGATCGCGATGCTCGACCAGCTGACGGGTGGCCGGCTGCTCGTCTTCCTTCTGCGCGGCACCCCAAACGAGTTTGTGACGTACAACGTCGACCCGTCGAAGACCCGCGCGATCACCGAGGAGGCCAGCCTGTTGATTCGAAGGGCGCTGACCGAGCCCGAACCGTTCGCTTGGAAGGGCGATCAGTTCGACTTCCCGGTCGTGTCGGTCTGGCCCGGGGCCACGCAGCACCCGCATCCGCCTCTGTTGACCTCGGGGATGAGTGTCGACTCCGTGCGCTTCTCGGCCCGCAATCGATTCGGCATCGCGATCTCGTTCTACCCCCCGGACATCGTCGCGCAGCTGACCGACCTCTATCGAACCGAATGCGACTCGGTCGGCTTCACGCCCACGAGCGACCAACTCCTCTATCGCGCGTTTATCGCGGTCGGCGAGACGGACGCGCACGCCGAGGAGCTGCGGGAACGGTTCGTCCCGAGGGAGTTGCCGAAGGTGCCGCCGCCGGCGGGCATCGGGACCGACGCCGACGGCAGGCGGCACGAGGGTGCCGACCAAGGCGGCGCCGGGTTCGCTTTCGGCGCGCTGCAGTTCTGCGGCAGCGCCGAGTCGGTGGTGGCCCAGATCCGCGAATTCCACGCACAGACTGGCATCGGCCACCTCGATCTTGCGTTCACTCTCGGCGGCATCACGTACGCCGAAGCGCACGATTCGCTACGACGGTTCGGTGAGCAGGTTCTGCCGCAGATCCGCGATCTCAGCGACGACCGGCATGCAGTCGGCGCTGGCGGGGTCGCGGGATGAGTAGAGACGACGTCGTCTACGCAGCGCCGGGCGCTCGCGAGCTGTGCCTGGACATCTATGCAGCGACCGGGTCGGTCGATCACCGGACTGCGGTGGTCGCCGTTCACGGCGGCGGCTGGCGCGTGGGCGACCGCAAGATGCTCCGCAGCCGTTGTCAGGCGCTGGCCGATCGCGGCTTCACCGTGCTGTCGGCCGAGTATCGGCTTCTCGACGAGGCGCCGTGGCCGGCGCAGCTCCACGATGTGCGCGCCGCGATCGGTTGGACGCGGGACCAGGCGGCCGACCTCGGGGTCGATGCCGACCGGATTGTGGTGCAGGGTCACAGCGCCGGCGCCCACCTGGCGTTGATGGCCGCCGCGGCGACCGGGCCCGCGCTCGATCTCGATGCTGAAGCACTCCGAACGCCGATCGCCGCCGTGGTCGCCTACTACCCGACGGTCGAGCTCGTATCGGGCCGGCCGATGCCTGACATGAGCGCGGGGCCGACACCCGAGAGCCTCGCCGCCCTGAGAAGCGAAGACGGGACCGGACCGGCCGCAATGTTGCTCGGCGACAGCGCCGGCGCCCAGGACGCGGCGGCGGCGAGTCCGATCACATACGCCGCCCCTGGCCATCCCGCGACCATCCTGCTCCACGGGACGGCCGACCGGCTGGTCGCACCCGCCGCATCCGAGCGCCTGCATCACAAGCTGCTCGCGGCCGACGTCGCATCCGAACTGCATCTGTTTTCGGGCGCCCACCATGAGTTCGACGCGACGCCGAGCCTCACGGAGACATGCTCAGCCCTCGTCACCGACTTTCTGGCCCGCGTCGTTCTTGAGCCGGCCGCGTTCGCGGACGAGGTCAGGCAGACCAACCCAATGGCAGCGATGTTCATGAGCGACGAGTCCGACGGAGCACTCTGATGGGCAAAATCCGCTCGGTTGCAGTGCTGGGGGTCGGTGCGATGGGCGCCCCGATCGCCGACAACATGGAGGCCGCCGGTTTCGACGTCCGGAGGTGGGACCCCAAGCCCGAAGCGGCGACCGCACCGAGCGCTGCGGCCGCCGCGGACGGGGCCGACGCGGTCCTCACGATGGCGCCGGACGGGGAGGCATGCGCAACGGCGGTCCGTGCTGCGGCGCCCGCCGCTGGCACGGTCTGGATCCAGTGTGCAACGGTCAGCACCGGCGACACCCGCGATCTCGCCGCGGTCGCGGACGAGTGCGGCCTCGCGTTCGTCGACGCGCCTGTCCTCGGCACCACCGTCCACGCGGTGGCACGACAGCTGTTCGTCTTGGCCTCCGGACCCGAGTCAGAGCGGAAGGAGTGCGAGGGCGTCTTCGCGTCGACCGCAGCCCGCCAGGTGTGGCTCGGCGCAGCGGGCGCCGGGACGCGGATGAAGCTCGTGTTCAATGCGTGGCTCCACACGCTGGTCGTCGACATCGCGGAGTCGCTCGCGCTGGCCCAGGCACTCGATGTCGATCCGCGGCAGTTCCTCGAAGTCGTCGCCGGTACACCCGCCGATACCCCCCTCCTGCACGACCACGGCCCCGCGATGCTTCGGCACGAGTTCGAGCCTGGACTGGCGCTCGAGCACGCGCACAAGGACGCGGTCGAGATCCTCGCGTCCGCGCACGACGCCGGGCTCAAGCTGCCGCTGACCGCGACGGTGCTCGAGATGACCGACCGCGCGCTCGCGCAGGGGCATCGCGGCAAGTCGTTCGAGGCCGTCTACCTCACGTACCAAGCAGACGAAGGCGAGCGCCCCCGTCGGGAATCCGATTAGGATGGAAATTCAGAATGCAGTTTCTGGTTCAGGAGACACGAGCCCATGAGCGGTGAGGCCCTCATCATCGGAGGCGGGATCTCGGGTACCGCCACTGCGGTCAAGCTCGCGCGCGGAGGGTTCGACGTCACGCTCGTCGAGCGCGAGGACGAATGGCGCGCGCTCGGCCATGGCATCACGATGATCGGACCCGCGCTGCGCGCATTGCAATCCCTGGAGCTGCTCGACGAGGCACTCGAGTCGGGCTACGGGGTTACCGAGCTGCGCTTCTGCAGTCCTGCTGGAACGGTCGTTCAGGAGCTGGCGCTGCCACGACTTCTGGGTCCCGATCGTCCGGGGCTGCTCGGGATGATGCGTCCGCGTCTGCACGAGATCCTCGCTCGGGCCGCGGCAGCTGCCGGAGTGCAGGCGCGAACGGGGACGTCTCCAACGACGATCGGCGATTCCGGCGACCGGGTGACTGTCGCCCTCGACGACGACACGGCCGGAGCGTACGACGTCGTGGTTGTGGCCGATGGCCTGTTCTCATCGACGCGGGCGCTGCTGGGCTGGGATGACACGCCACAGTTCGTCGGCCAAGGGGTGTTCCGGGCGGTGCTCGATCGCGTCGAGGACGTGACGTGCAGCTATCAGTTCGTCGGACATCCGAGTGCCAAGGCCGGGTTCACCCCCACCGGTCCCGACTCGATGTACATGTTCTGCACGGTCCCCGCGAACCGCGATGAGCACATCGCCCGTGAGGATCTGCCGCAGCGGCTGTGCGAGGCCCTCTCCGACTTCGGCGGCATCGTCGCCGAGGCACGGGAGCAGATCACCGATCCGGCGCTGCTCGACTTCCGCCTCGAGGAATGGCTGATCCTCAAGCAGCCTTGGAATCGCGGACGCGTGGTTGTACTTGGCGACGCTGCGCACGCCACGACCCCACACCTCGCCGCGGGGGCGGCCATGTGTCTGGAGGACGCGATCGTGCTGGGCGAAGAGCTCGCCGATAGCTCAGACGTCGCCGACAGCCTGGACCGCTTCGCCGAGCGGCGCCGGCCACGATGCGAGCGGGTTGTGCGCAGCTCGGTCCAGCTTGCCGAATGGGAGTTGGCGCCCGATACACCGGGCGCCGATCCGGCGGGGTTCACGATGGAGGCCTCGGCCTTTCTCGCCCAGCCGTTCTGAATGTGATGTGATACTAACCGAGTCAGGACACTGGTTCGGAAATGACAGAGGGCCGGCACCGCGTCATCACGGTCGGCGAGCCGCGAAGGGGCTCGTCGAGTGCCAACGCTAAGCTTGCCCGCGCGACACGGCCGTTCCGCCGGCAAAGCCGGCATGGAGGTGAGCTTCCTGCCACGTGACAACCCAGCCGTCAGGATTTCGGATCTCGAGATCCGACCTCCGCAGCAGGCGCGCAGTCAGGCCTCTCTCGAACGCGTTCTGCAGGCGGGCACCGAGATTCTCTTGGAGCGCGGGGCCGAAGGGTTCACCGTGGCGGAGGTCAGCCGCCGCTCGGGTGTCTCGATCGGGGCGATCTACACGCGCGCACCGAGCAAGGACGCGTTGATTCATGCGCTTCATCATCGCGCGATGGAGAGCCTGGATCTCGAAGCCGAGCAAGAGCTGGCGGTCGACGGTTGGGACGGCGTGCCAGTCGTGGCGGGAATCATCAAGGTCGTCTCGACGGTTTCGAATCTCATGCTGCGCCACGCGAAGATCATCGGCGTGTTCATGCCGCTGGCCGACGTCGACAAGGAGATTCGCGTCCAGGGGTCGATCTACTCCCGGCGCGTCGCGACACGCTTCGCCGAGGTGCTCGGTCGCTATCGCGACGAGTTCACCAACGACGATCCGGACCTCGCGATTGAGATGTGTTTCCGGCTCGTCTACTCGGCGATAGCCCGGCGGATCATGCGCGGGGAGACCTTCGAATCGGGCACACCGGTGCCCTCGGAGGTGTTCGTCCGCGAGCTGGCAGACGCCTCCGTCGCCTACCTCACGCTGCCTAGGGCCTGAAGGCTCGCACGGCGGCCGTCGCGGTCGCCACCGAAGCGGTCGACGCTATTGCGACATCGCGTCGAGCCCGGTGCGATCATCCCAAGGTCGCGCGACCGTCGTCCGCGGCCGCCCTCGCGACAGATCCTTACGGCGTCGCGAGTTGACAGCGCCCAGTCGGATGGGGTACAACGGCTCGGCGATTACGAATCAGGACGCCGGTTCTGTATTCGCGGAGACCAGTCCACGCCGTAGGTCTGAGTGTGAGGACCGACGAGCAACTTGAGGTAGGAGGAGGAGCAATGCACGCTAGTCGCAAGGCGAGGGCGGCACTGTTGGCGGTGCTAGGAGCACTGATCGCGGTGGCCGTGATGTCGAGCGGAGGAGGGGCGGCGAGCGCGTCGCCAGGGGCGCAGGCCGCAGCAACGAAGTGCGGGGTTCTCCCGAGCAAGCCCGCACCGGCTCTATTGAAGAGTCTGCCCGCGCAGACCAAGGCTTTCTACAACGGATTCACCGATGTGCTGTCGAAGAGCCAGTGGGCGAACTTCAAGCCCAAGCACAAGGGCAAGTTCACTGTCGGAATCTCGTTCGATGCCCTCGTCAACCCGTTCAACGCCGGGCTCTATAAGGATCTCCAGGCCGCGCTGAAGAAGAAGAAGCAGGTCGGCAAGGTCATCGCCACGACGACGGACACCGTCGTGGATGTGCAGCAGCAGATCCAGCAGATGCAGTCGATGATCCAGCAGAAGGTCGACGTGATCCTCGTGCTCGCGACGTCGGGCCCCGGCCTGTCGCAGGTGATCTCGCAGGCGGCCAAGGCGGGCATCCCGGTCATCTCGCTCATCAACAACGTTGCGAACCCGGCGATCAGCATCGCTCCCAACCCCTGGGTGGAGTACGGCGGGACCACCGCCGCGCTGCTTAAGGAGATCGGCGGGAAGGGCAACGTCATGTTCGTGCACGGCATCCCCAGCACGGCGACCGACGTTCAGTCGTTCAAGGTCACCAAGCAGATCATCGCGAACTGCCCGGGCGTCAAGCTCGTCGGCGATCCGGTCGGCAACTACGTGCCGCCCGTCGTCCAGAGTGCTGTGCTGTCGTTCCTGACAAGCCACCCGCAGAAGATCAACGCCGTGTTCCAGGCCGGGACGATGGCTCAGTCGATCATGCTGGCGTTCCAGAAGGCCGGGCGTCCGATTCCCTCCGTGGACGACATCGCTGTCAGCCCAGGCTCGCTCGCGTATTGGAAGCAGAACATCAGCAAGGGCTACAAGGGAGCGGGCAGCGCGGCCGGTCCCGGTGGGCTCACCGTTCAGGCCGTTGACCTGCTGTCACGGCTTCTGGGAGGCCAAGGGCCGAAGTTCAGCACGCTCATCTGGTACCACCCGGTGATCACGCCTCAGAACCTGAATCAGTTCGCCAAGGTTCTGCCGGCCGGGGCTAACCTGACGACGCAGGGTAATTTCGAGAACCCGCCTTCGACGTACATGCCGAAGACCGTCGTCGATTCGCTCATGAGCAACCCGAAGGCCAAGGCCATCGGCTGAGATGATGTGCGCGCGATCGGGCGAGTCCGTCTGACTCGCCCGATCGCCGTCCTTATGAGCGCGATCTTCCCTCAGACATCCGCACGCGAAGAGCCTTCGGGCGCAGCTGCGGAGGTCCTGATTCGGGTCGACTCGGTCGCCAAGGCGTTCGGGCCGACGCGCGCGCTGCGCGACTGCTCGCTTGATCTGCGCGCCGGTGAGGTGCACGCGATCATGGGCGAGAACGGCTCGGGAAAGAGCACGCTCGTCAAGCTGCTGACCGGCGTACACCGGCCCGATCGCGGCGAGCTCACCATAGGAGGGCGGACCGTCCGCGGCCTTCGCTCGCCGCGCACGGCGCTGGACCAAGGGGTCGTGGCGGTTTTGCAGGAGATTCTGGTCGCGCCGCCGCGTTCTGTACTCGACAACGTGTGGCTCGGGTACGACGGGCTGCTTCGCGATCGCGCGTCCCGGCGCCAAAAACAGGATCGCGCACGCGCAGTCCTGGCTGAGTTGCTCGAGCATCCGCCAGCACTCGATCGCCCGGTCGAGGATCTGTCGATCTCCGATCGGCAGGCGTGCTGCATCGCGCGCGCCCTGGTCCGCGACCCGGCCGTGTTGATCCTTGACGAGGCGACCTCCGCCCTGGACGTCGCCACGCGTGATCGCCTGTTTGAGATCGCGCGTCGCCTGACCAGTCAGGGCACCGGTGTGTTCTTCATTTCCCATCGGATGGATGAGGTCGAGGCGATCGCCGACCGCGTCACCGTGCTGCGCTCCGGCAACTCGGTAGCAACCCGCTCTCGCGACCAGACGTCGCCTCGCGAGCTCGTGATGCTGATGACCGGGCAGGACCATCTGGTTGGCGGAGAAGAGCGTCGGGCGGCAGGCCGCCGCGGCGGCGATGCTGTCCTGCGCGCATCGCACCTGCAGCTACGGAGCGGCGCAGCACCATTCGATTTCACACTTCACGCGGGTGAGATCGTGGGCGTGGCGGGGCTCGAAGGCCACGGCCAGGACGTGTTCCTGCACGTACTCCGAGGCGTCGCGATCCCCGGAGGAGCGCTCTACGCGATGCGAACGGGCGAACAGCCCGTTGCGATCCACTCACCTCACGAAGCAGGTCAGCGAGGGATCGCCTACGTGCCGCGCGAGCGGCGCGCTGAGGCGTTGTTCGAGACGCAGTCCGTTCGGGAGAACTTTGCGCTGCCGACCGTGGCGCAGGACCGGTCGGGCATGCTCGTCCGCAAACGCCGCACCGCCCGGCGGCTGCAGATGTACGTCGACCGTCTGAGCATCAGGCTCTCGGACCCAGGCAACCCCATAACCACCCTCAGCGGAGGCAACCAGCAGAAGGTCGTGATGGCGCGCTGGCTCGCCGCCAAGCCGCGCGTCCTCGTGCTCAACGATCCCACCCGTGGCGTGGACCTTGGCGCCAAGCGCGACTTCTACGCCATGCTCGGCGAGTTGGCGGCTGACGGCGTGGCCGTCGTCATGCTGTCGACCGAACTCGATGAGCACGTCGAGCTGATGGACCGCGTGCTTGTCTTCCGCGACTTCGAGCTGTCGCGCGAGTTGCTAGCCGCAGAAGTGTCGCGCGACGCCCTCGTGGCGAGCTTCTTCGGACAGGAGCCCGGCGCGCATGGATGAGTTCCGTCGCCAACTCCGCGCGCGCAGCTACCTGTTCGCCCTCGTGCTCACCGTGGGCCTGTTGATCGCGAACATCATCGCGCTGCCAGCTTTCGGCGCGCCGCACAACTGGACCGCCAACCTCAGCCTGTTCGCGCCCTTCATGCTGGTGGCGTGCGCCAGCACCCCCGCGGTCATCTCGGGGGGCGGTGGGCTCGACATATCGATCGGGCCCTTGGCGACGTGTATCAGCATCTTCATCGTCGCCAAACTGCTGCCATCGTCGACCTTCCACTCGCCGTTCCTGGCGGTGCCAATCGCGCTTCTGTTTGGGGCGGGGGTCGGGTTCACAAATGGGTTCCTCGTCGCTGTGCTGCGGTTCGAGCCGGTCATCGCGACGCTTTGCATGTTGTTCGTCCTCACCGGCGTCGCGCTCGAGATCACACCCGAGGCGGGCGGTGCTCCGGCGGGCAACTGGACGACGGCGCTAACCGGGCACACGCTCGGCGTTGTCGGGCCGCTATTGATGATTGCCGCACCGATCGTGGTCTGGTGGGCACTCGGCCGCACCCCATTGCTGCGGCACCTCTACGGGGTTGGAGCCAACGATGCCGCGGCGTTCTCCGCCGGCGTGAACGTCACCGCGGTGCGAATCTTCGCGTACACGCTTGGGGGCGTGTTCGCCGGTGTTGCCGGCATCGCGCTCGCGGCGATCCTGCAGGCCGCGGACGCCACGCTCATTGGCTCGTACACGCTGATCGCGATCGCGGCGGTTGTTCTGGGCGGCACGCCGATCGGCGGCGGTCGCGGCGGCCTCCTCAATTCGATCCTCGGCGCATCGACGATCTTCCTGTTGCAGAACTTCCTGACGTCGATCCACGTATCGGCCAACTGGCAGCAGCCGGCGTATGGGGCGATGTTGCTTGCCGGCGTGATCCTCGGATCGCTCGCCCTTCGACAGCGTCCGCCCAAAGCGAGGGCCGCAGCGTGACGGCTACACCGGCCGACCCGGCAATCCTCGAGGAGCGGCCGGGCCGCAACGTTGGAGCTTGGCTTCTCGGGCTGCAGCGGGACTACCCGATTCTGCAGATCGTCGCGCTGATCGCGATCTTCCTGTACGGCACCTCGACGATCGATGGGTTCGGGTCCAAGCTGAGCATCTACTCGATGCTCGTCCTGGCGTCGATCCTCGGACTCACTGCGGTCGGTCAGACGATCGTCATCTTGATCGGCGGTATCGACTTCTCGATTCCGGCCCTGATCGTGCTGGGTGCGACGCTGATCGTCGACCTGACGAGCCTCAAGCACTGGTCGTTCGTGCCTGCGCTCATCCTCGTCATCGTTCTCGCCGTCGCGATTGGCGCGACATCGGGCTATATCGCACACCGGTTCCAGGTCCAGCCGCTCATCGTTACGTTGGCGATCGGCGCGATCGTGACGGGCATCGTTCTCGTGTGGTCCAACGGCATGACCACGGGCGTTGCGCCGGCCTGGCTGTCGAGCTTCACGTCGCCAGCAGGAAAGACGCTCGGCGTCGGCTTCCCGCCGATCGTGGCTCTGTGGGCGGTCGTCTCGGTGCTGGTGGGTCTCGTGCTGAGGGCCACGGTGACCGGCCGCTGGGTGTACGGCACAGGATCGAATCCCCGGGCTGCCGAACTGGCTCTCGTGCCCACGCGGAGGGTGTGGACCGCGACGTTTGCGCTCAGCGCCTTCATGGCGGCGATGACCGGCATCCTGATCGCGGGATTCTCGGGGTCGGCGGCGGCAAGCGCCGGCGACCCGTATCTGTGGCAGAGCCTGACGGCGGTCATCGTCGGGGGGACGACGTTCGGGGCGCGGGGTGACTACTGGCGCACCGTCATCGGCGCGCTGATCCTCGTCGAGCTCAACACCGTGCTCGTCGGCCACAACGCCGGCCCGGCGACCCAGCAGATCCTGTCCGGTGTACTGATCCTCCTCGTCGTGGCGCTCTATGGACGCCAGCGCCGCGTCCGCGACCGGGTATGAGCGACCGCGAGCCGACGACGCGGCGGGTGATCACCGGCCATGATGCCGGGGGACGCGCCGTGTTCGTTGCCGACGAACAGGTGCCCGCCGCCGGACTTGCGGAGGATGCGGGGCGCACCGACGCCTACTTCTTCCAGCTCTGGGCCACGGACGAGATGCCCGTTGACAACTCAGACGTCAGCGTCGAGCGCCAGCGCGCGGGGAGCATGAGCACGATCATCGGCTCAGGACGCGGGACGGTTCTCCGGATCGGCGTGATCGCCCCCGGCGTGCGGTCGCCGATGCACCGCACGGAGAGTGTGGACTACGGGCTGTGCCTCGAAGGCGAATGCGACCTGGAGCTCGACAGCGGCGAGGTGCTGACGCTCACGGCCGGCGACGTCGTTGTTCAGCGCGGCACGAATCATCTGTGGCACAACCGCAGCTCGCGGCCGTGTCGCTTCGCGTGGATCCTCATCGATGCGGCGCCGATCACCATTGGCGATCGTTCGCTTGACTCGAGCTGGGAGTACGACCGGTAGCGAAGGATGGAGCGCTGATGCCTGTCGCAATGGCCGACCGCGTCCACAGCCCGGTGCCAACGGGTGAGCTCGAGCGGCGTTGGGCGCTCGTGCGAGGACTGATGGTCGACGAGGGCGTCGACGCCTTGGTCGTGCACAGCCACGTCGATGGGATCGGGGGCGCCACGCGCTGGTTTGCCGACCTGCCGGCGGGGGGCGGCTACCCAACGTCCGTCGTGTTCCCACGTGAGGCGCCGATGACCGCGATCCTCCACGGGCCGATCGGGGGCGACCGGACGATCCCGCGGGGCGACCCGTTCCTGCGCGGGATCGGCCGCGTGCGCCAAACCGCGAGCTTCGCGAGCGCCGCGTACTGCGACACCTACGACGCCGACCTGATCCTCGACTCGCTGCTCGAGCTTGCACCGAAACGCGTCGGGATCTTTGGCGCCGCCCAGACGCCGTGGACGATGCTCGATCGCATTCGCCGAGGCCTGGAGGGAGTCGATCTCGTCGACGTCCGCGGGCTGATCGACCCGATCAAGGCCGTCAAGTCGCCCGTCGAGCAGCGCAGGCTCCGCGAGGCCGCCGCGATGCAGGACGCGGCGCTCGCCCATGCATTCGAGATCGCCGCCCCCGGGATGCGCGAGTCCGACCTTAGTGCCGAGCTGATGCGCTTCTGCACCGAGCACGGCGGTGAGGGCGGCGTCTGCATGATCGGCTCGGCGCCACTCGGCGAGCCCGCCGCGTTTCGACTGCGGCAGTTCCAGGACCGGGTGATCGAGCCGGGCGATCAGCTGACGGTCGTGATCGAAGCGTCTGGCCCCGGCGGCTACTACACCCACACCGGGCGGATCGCAATCTTCGGCCCGGCGCCGGCCGCGATGGTCGAGGAGCATGACTTCGCGCTCGCCGCCCAGGCGTTCTGCGTCGAGAGGCTCGTCGACGGCGCGCGACCGGCCGAGATCACCGCGGCCTACGACGAGTACATGGTCTCCCATGATCGGCCCGCGGAATCCCGGCTGCTCGGGCACGGACAAGGCTATGACCTCGTCGAGCGCCCGCTGATCCGGGGCGACGAGACGATGCCGGTCGCGGTCGGGATGCAGATCGGCGTGCACCCCATGTACGAACGCAACGGCGTGTTCGCCTACGTCTGCGATGACTACTTCATCACCGACGACGGCGCACAGCGGATACATGACTTCACGCAGGAGCTCATCGAGCTGTGACGGCGTTCCACGCCGTCATCGCCAACGACGCCGGGCGGGAGCTCCTCGGCGAGCTCCCGGGCGACGTGTCGCTGACGATTTGGGACGGCAGCTCGGAGCCGCCGCCCGGGCTGGCGGACGTGCGCTTCTTCGCCACCGACTGGGTACCCGGGCCGCACGTCGCCGCGGCACTCGCGACGATGCCCGACCTCGAGGTCGTGCAGACGCTCACAGCCGGCGTGGATCACATCGCGCCGATCGTTCCGGCCGGCGTCACGCTCGCCAATGGCCGCGGCGGGCCAACCATCGCCACCTCCGAGTGGGTGCTGACGGCGATCCTGACGATGCTGCGCGGGATTCCGGGCCTCGTCGCCGATCAGCCGATCGGCGCGCACCAGCGCCGCATGTACGACGGGCTGGACGCCAAGCGGGTGACGATCCTCGGCTACGGCGAGATCGGCACGGACGTCGAGCGGCGCCTCGCGGGCTTCGACGTGCAGCTCACGCGCGTCGCGCGGTCGGCCCGCGACGGCGTACGCCCCGTCTCCGAGCTCGATGCCGTGTTGGAGGACACGGACATCCTGATCGTGCTGACGCCGCTCGACGACGCGACTCGCGGCATGGTGACGAGCAAACGCCTGGCGCTGTTGCCCGACGGCGCGCTCGTCGTGAACGCAGCGCGCGGAGGGATCATCGACGAGGCCGCCCTGCAGGACGAGCTGCGCGCCGGCCGCTTGCTCGCGGCGCTCGATGTCGCCGAACCGGACCCGCTGCCTCCTGATCACCCGCTGCGCAGCGCCCCGGGCCTGCTCTACACGCCCCATGTCGCCGGCGCCACGCGCGCCACGGTGGTGGCGTGCTGGAGACTGGTCGGCGACCAACTCCGCCGCTTCGCGACGGGCGAACCACTCATCAACGTCGTCGGAGGCTAGAAGACGCGCGAGGCGCCGCCGTCGGCGACGAGGAACTTTCCCGTCACGAACGCGCCGTCCTCGCTGGTCAGGAACGCGATCGTTCCGACGAGATCGTCGGGACGCCCAGGCCGCTTGATCGCCTGCGTCTGCGCGATCAGGACGTCGATGTCCGGCGGGAAGGCGCCCGCCGCAATCGCCTCCTCGACGGGCTGGGTCCGCACGAACGGCGGCGAAACCGCATTGACCGTGATGCCGTGAGTCCCGAGGTCATTCGCCAGCCCGCTCGTCAGGCCGAGGACGCCGGCCTTGCTCGCCATGTACGCCGTCAGCCCGGGCGTCGTGGTGTAGATCGATCCCGACGAAACGTTGACGATGCGACCCCAGCCCCCAGCGATCATGTCGGACGCGAACTCCTTGATCATCAGGAACTGCGAGTCGAGGTTCGTCGACAGCACCTGGCGCCACAGCGCAAAGTCGGTCTCGTCGAGCGACGCGGCGACGTTGATCCCAGCGTGATTGACGAGGATGTCGACCCCGCCACAATCGGCCCGTATCTCGCTCCCGAGCCGAGCGACCTCGGCCTCGGAGGACACGTCGCCGATGAAGGACGAGCATTGCCCGCCCGCATCGGTGATGTCTCGCAACGTAGCCGACGCGTCGTTGCGATCCACTGCAACAACGTGCGCCCCGCGGAGTGCCAGCCCAAGGGCGATAGCCGCTCCGATGCCTCGAGCCGCGCCGGTGACCACGGTGACACGCCCCGCATGGGTTGCAGGGTGAGAACCGTGGTTTGGCGCACTGGTTGGTTCGTTCAGGACGGCTCTGCCTCGTCTGCGTGCGACGATGCACGACAGTACAACGACGGTCGCGACGCTATCGTCACACCCTATCTCCGGTCAAGTCAAATTTCCCGCTGTATCATAAGACGTGTTATGGTTATGTTTTCATGCCGAAGTCGAGTCCCGTTGTTCGCCCGCCGCGGCAGGCCCGCACTCGCGCCTCGTGGGAGCGAGTGCTAGAGGCCGGAGTCGACATACTCGAGTCCGACGGCTACGAGGGCTTGACCATCGCAGCCCTGTGTGACCGTGCCGGCGTGACGCCGCCAACGATCTACGCGCGCGCGCCGAGCAAAGAGACGCTGCTGCAGGCGATCTACGAGCATGGCTCGTCGCGCGTGCGTGCCGTGGTCGGACTTGACGAGGCGACGACGCTGCGCGAGGCCGTCGAGGAACTCGCACGGGGGATGCTCTCAGAGGCGGCGCTGCTTCGCGCAATGATCCACCGCGCACCCGTCGACGAGTACGTGTTCCGCCGCGGGTCCGAGCAAAGCGTCGAGTTGGCGCGCCGCTTCCGCTCCGCTGCCGGCGGCGACCGCCGCACGCTGGACGCCTGCTTTCGCCTGGCGTACGCGGCGATCGTGCAGCGGATCGTCTACGGGCCACAGTTCGAATCCGACGTTCCGTTGTCGGATGACCGGTTTGTCCAGATGCTCGGCGATATGGCCGAGCGCTACTGCAGTCAGGAGAGATCATGAGCAACCCCAAAGGCGCGCACCTCGTCGGCAGCGTCCCGCTGTCGGATCCCGAGGCGGTCTTCCGCGAGGTCTCGGGCGTGCTCGGCGACCGGCTGCGGCGAATTCCCGACGGCGAGACCGGGCCTCGCCAACTCTGGATCAGCTACCAGCTCGGGAAGCTTCTCGAGCACGAAGCGTTCGAGGCGGGACCCCCCGGGATGCCCGACACGCCCCCGACGGTGCGCCTCAAGGACGGCTACGACCCCGAGACCATCGACTTTGGCGATCTGGGCTACGCAAATGTCCTCGAGGAGTCATTCGCGACATTCGACCGGTTGCAGAGCGACGGCACGATCCCGGCCGGCGTGAGGTTCCTCGCGGCGATGCCAACGCCGCTGGCCAACATCTGGGCGTGGTTGGGGCAGGACCCGAATATCGCCGTGCTCGCCCCACGCTACGAGGAGGCGATGCACCGCGAGGTCACCCAGCTGCTCGCGGCCCTGCCCCACGACCGGCTCGCGATCCAGTGGGACGTGTGCGTCGAGGTATGGATCTACGAGGGTTGGGTCCCCTACCCGGTTCCGGATCCGAAGCGGGATGTGATCGACCACGTCGCGCGTGTCGCCGCGTGGATCCCGGACGACGTGGAGCTCGGTTTCCACCTGTGCTACGGCGACTGGCAGCACGAGCACCTTCAGCAGCCGACCGACACCGCACACCTCGTCGAGCTGGTGAACGGCTTCCTCGCTCAGATCAAGCGCCCGGTTTCGTTCCTGCATGTCCCGGTGCCGATCGACCGCGACGACGATGCGTACTTCGCCCCGCTCGCCGACCTCCGCGTCGCCGGAGAAATGGAGCTCTACCTCGGGCTGATCCATATCCGCGACGGCGAAGACGGCGCCCGGCGACGGATCGCCGCGGCGCAGAAGGTCGTTTCCGATTTCGGAGTCGCCACGGAGTGCGGCATGGGCCGACGGCCGCCGGAACGTGGCGGAACGGCGGACACGTTGCACTCGCTGCTCGAGCTTCACGCCGCCGTCGCGGATCCTGTCTAGCGGGCTCGCGCCTTGTGGACACTGGCCGGCTCGTGCGATGGTCGGACAAGATTGAACCCTCGTGACGGCAATCGATCGTGTCCCCGGTAGTCGACGGACTGCGCATCGATGCGGCGGACTACGCGGGCGATCCCGACCGCGCAGCAATCGTGCTGCTGCATGAGGGCCTGGGGTCGGTCGGCCTCTGGCGCGACGTCCCCCGCGAGCTTCATCGAATGACGAAACGGAGAGTGATCGCGTACTCGCGGTTCGGCCATGGCCGGTCGCAGCCGCCTCGCAGCCCGCGGACGCCGAGCTTCTTCCGTGACGAGGCGCTCGACGTGCTCCCCGATCTGCTTGCGCAGCTCGACGCGCATGCCCCGATCCTGGTCGGCCACAGCGACGGCGCTTCGATCGCAATCGTCCACGCGGCGCATCATCCGGTCAGCGGTCTCGCGCTTCTGGCGCCGCACGTGTTCGTCGAAGACGTGACAATCGACGCGATCTGGGGCGCCCGAGATGCCTATACGAACGGCGACCTGCGTGAGCGCATGTCGCGCCATCACGACGATCCCGACGCTGCGTTCCGGGGTTGGTGCGACGTCTGGCTGGACCCTGGATTCCGTGGATGGGATCTCGAGAGGGACGTCAGACGAGTCAAGGCACCGACCCTGCTGATCCAAGGCGAAGACGACCCCTACGGAACGCTCGAGCAGCTCGATCGGATCGAGACCTACGCCGGCGGCTCAGTCCGCACGCTCGTCGTCCCCGGCGGCCACGCACCGCACTTGGAACAGGCTCGCGTCGTCGTCGATGCGATCGTCGACTTCACCGCCGATCTCGAGTAGCTCACTCGTCGACGCGGATCACGAGCGCGGCGCCGGAATCGCCCGCGGCACAGCCGGTGAATAGCCCTGTCCCTCCGCCACGTTTGCAAAGGATGTGGGCGAGCTCGACGATCGCTCGGAGACCCGTCGGCCCCTGCGGGTGGCCGTAGACGAGGCTGCAGCCGTAAGCGTTCATGTCCTCGACGGGATAGCCCGTCTCGCGGGCGAACCAGAGGTCATTGACGGCGAACGGGTTGTGCGTCTTGACCGCGTCGAGATCGCTGATTTCGAGACCCGCGAACTTGAGTGCCTGAGCCGCGGCGGGGACCGGGGCCTTGGGCATCCGAGCCTTCTCGGCACGGGAGAACCCGGTCGCGAGCACATGGACGAGCGGTCCCGACACACCAAGACCCCGCGCGGTGCCCGGGCTTGTCACGACACAGCCTGCAGACCCATCAGCCGGATGCGTCTGGGTCCCGAACGTCGTGACACCGCCCTCCTCAACGGGCGCCAGCACCTCGAGATCCGATAGCGAGGTCGGACGTACACCGAAGTCTTCCGCCAGATCGATCGGCTTGCGCTTCGTCCCGACATCCACGTTGACCATGTACAGACGCTGAAAGGCGCGGTCGTCCTCCAAGGCGCGGCCGTATTGCTCGTAGCGCAGCGCCGTGATCGCGTCGAGTTGCTGGCGGGCGAAGCCAGCTTCGCGGGCCACGTTCTCGGCCGTTTCGACCATCGCCTCGCCTGCCCATGGGTCTCGCGCGAAGTTGTCGAGCGTCCAGTGCTCCTGCTCAGGAGCTCCGCCGGGGCGACCGGGAGCGGGCCACAGCAGTTGCGGCGAGTTGGAAACCCGGTCGGTCGTGATAACCAGTCGAGCCGCGGACGGTTCGCCGGCCTGTGTGGCGGCCGCAGCGTGCACGCAGGAGACCGACGTCGCACAGGCCTGCGCGATCCACGGGCCTGAAACGCCTTCAAAGCCCAACCGTGCCGCGAGCGTAGGCGGTCCGTAGAAGGACTCGCGCTGCGGCACCGTCTGTCCCAGGACGAGCTCGCTGATCGGCCACTCCACGTCGGCGCGTTCGAGACCGGCTTGTGCCGCACGCTGGGCCAGGACGAGGCTGTTGGTGTCGGCCGCGGGACCCTGCCAGCGCGCGAACGGGGTCGACCACGCTGCGGACAGCGGGAAGCAGACGTCTTCGAACTTCACGAGTGGTTCCTCTCGGGGGACGCCGGCACGATCGCCGCGGGATCGAGATCGGAGGCGCAAAGGCGTGCGACCTCGGCAGCCCGCGCACGCAGGCAGGCGCGCTGGTTGATGTATCCCTTGTCGGTGATCTCGCCGGCGTCGATGCTCGGCGGTGACGTGAGCAGCAGCAGGCGCTCGACGCGCGACGCCGAGCCGGCACCGCGGTTGAGGCGCGTCAGCGCGTGGGCGAGATGCTCGCGTACGCGCGGATCGTCCACATCGATCTCGTCCTCGGTCCCGACGACCCGCGCGGCCTCTGTCTGGTTCAGCCAGGCAAGGGCGGCGACGAATTCGGTGTCGTGCCCGCAGATGACCGCATCGCTCAGCACTCCCGCTTCGGCGACGAGCCGCGTGCGGAGCGTTCCGACGGTCACCCACGTACCGGTGACGAGCTTGAAGTCCTCGGCGATCCGTCCGTCGAACAGCAGACCGGCGTTGGGATCGCTTGGATCGATGAGCTTGACTGCGTCGCCGGTGCGGTAGAAGCCGTCCTCGTCGAAGGCGGCGGCGGTCGCGTCCGGCTGACGGAAGTACCCCGGCGTGACATTTGGCCCGGCGACCCGGATCTCGAGCTTGTCGCCGTTTGGAGCGAGCTTGATGACGGTCCCCGGGATCGGGACGCCGATGCATCCGTCGATGGAATCGGGGAAATGAGCGCTCGTCGCCGCGGGCGCGGTCTCCGTTGCTCCCCAGCTCGAGGTCAGCGGGACGGGATGATCGGCGACCTCGCTCGCCAGGCGGCGCAGTCGGGCGGCCAGATCGGTCGGCAGCGCCGCCGCCGCGTAGAACATGAACCGCAGACGGCTGAAGAAGTGCTCGGCAAGCGCTCGGTCGTCCTCCAAGGCCGGAACGAGCTGCCCGTACCCGGCTGGCACATTGAAGTAGACAGTCGGCGCCACATCGCGGAGGGCCTCAAGGGTGCGCCCGAACAGCGCCGGTGTCGGTCGCCCGTCGTCGATGTAGAGCGTTCCCCCGTGACAGATCGCGAGGTTGACGTTGTGGCTCCCGCCGAAGG
>Ga0066903_100000259_pt1 | contig 30307 bp, 28 predicted proteins | sample PanSoiMetaGPlot1_FD_67491 | JGI IMG/M metagenome (GOLD analysis project Ga0066903, IMG submission 67491) | Tropical forest soil microbial communities from Panama analyzed to predict greenhouse gas emissions - Panama Soil - Plot 1 (version 2) | ecosystem: Environmental > Terrestrial > Soil >... | reverse complement strand
ATTCTCTGCGACCGCGGCGGCGATCGCGTCGGCCAGTTCTCGTGCGAACCGGTTCACGACGTCGTCCATCTCGTTCCCTCCTACGCCGCCGGGCCGGGTACCGGGGCGCCTCCCGATCGAAGCCTGCCTACACCTAGGCGGTGAACAGGGACCGGGCGCCTGATGTCATGTATGTCGGGTTGAACTGAAGGTGACTTGATAGTACGGTCGTTGTACCCGATCTGTCAAGCACTTACGGGCACGGGCGACGGCAAGCGGTTTGGGTACTGCACCTAACTCGCGTCGCGACCGCCGGTCTCGGGGCGCAAGCTGCTCGTAACGAAGAAGCGATACGGCACGGGACGCCCGACAGACGGCGACCGACGCTGCGCGCGCAGCCGCTCTTCGACGCCCTCGATTGCGGCGGCGATCTGGGCGCGAGCGTCGGCATGAGTGAACCTCGTGCGCGCAAGCGCGCGCTGCCGCCAGTCGTCGGCGAGCAGCCCCCACAGATACTGCGTTTCGACGCGATCGCGGCACCGCAGCGACGACGCGAGCGCGCTCTCGGGCCGCGCGCCGAGCTTCTGCAGCGCGCCGTTGCCGCGGCCGTTCCTCACGGCCGCGCGCGCCTCGAGCCGGTTGACGTGCAAGCGGTCGAACGCGAACGCGGCGACCAGATTCGCCGCCTCGATGAACGCGCCGACGCCCCAGAACGCCGCGCCGATCGCGAATCCCCACTCCGCCGTGGACCACGACGGCTCGTGCGGCCGCAGCTGGACGATCCCGACCGCCGCGTGAAGCCCGCGCGGCACGATGCCGAAGCACATGCCCTCGCCCGCCGCGCGCTGCCGCCGCGACCATTCGATGAAGCCTCGAAAAGCGTCGACCGAGGGCGGCGGGGGCGACATGTGCTCGGTCACCAGTGGATCGGTGAGCAGCTCGTAGAGCGTCGCGGCGTCCCCTTCGGCAACCTCGCGCACGGTCACCAGGTCGCCGCCGACGGTGTCGATTCCGCCTCCCCAGACGAACGACATCGACGGTCTCGCAGGCAACCGATGCGCCAGCCGGACACGTTCCGACAAGGCCGTGTAACTCCCGGGTTCTTGCGGATTTCCAGCCGTCCTTCTGAACCTCAACCGCAACCCGTGCAGACGACCTCAGCAGTAAAACGCTACAGCGCGGGCGGTACAATTCAGCCCGTGCACAACGCCCGCACACCGGCCGATCTCGCCGGCTGGGACCCGGCCGCCGAACTCGGGTTCCCGGGCGAATTCCCTTTCACTCGCGGCATCCAGCCGACGATGTATCGCGGGCGGCTGTGGTCGATGCGGCAGTACGCGGGGTTCGCGGATGCGCAGGAATCGAACAAACGGTACCGCTACCTGCTGGCGCACGGCGTCAGCGGGTTGAGCGTCGCATTCGATCTGCCGACGCAGATGGGCTACGACTCGGACCACGCGCTGGCCGCGGGCGAAGTCGGACGCGTCGGCGTCGCGATCGATTCGATCGACGACATGGCGGCGCTGTTCGACGGGATTCCGCTCGATCGCGTGTCGACGTCGATGACCATCAACGCGACGGCCATCATCCTGCTGTCGCTGTACGTCGCGGTCGCGAAGCGCCAGGGCGTCGCGCCACGATCGCTGTCCGGCACGGTGCAGAACGACATCCTCAAGGAGTACGTGGCCCGCGGCACCTACATCTATCCGCCGCGCGCCTCGCTGCGCGTCGTCACCGACATCTTCGCGTTCTGCGAGCGCGAGCTGCCGAACTGGAACACCATTTCGATCAGCGGGTACCACATCCGCGAAGCGGGATCGACGGCGGTGCAGGAGGTCGCGTTCACATTCGCCAACGCGCAGGCCTACGTGCAGGCGGCGATCGACGCGGGCCTCGACGTCGACCAGTTCGGCCAGCGGCTGTCGTTCTTCTTCAACGCGCACAACGATTTTCTCGAGGAGATCGCGAAGTATCGCGCGGCGCGCCGCCTGTGGGCGCGCCTCATGCGCGACCGCTTCGGCGCCACCAACCCGCGCGCGCAACAGCTGCGTTTTCACACGCAGACCGCCGGCAGCACGCTCACCGCGCAGCAGCCCGACAACAACATCGTCCGGGTCGCGCTGCAGGCGTTGGCCGCGGTGCTCGGCGGCACGCAGTCGCTGCACTGCAACGGACGAGACGAGGCGCTCGCGCTCCCGACCGAGGAGTCGGCGCGCATCGCGCTGCGCACGCAGCAGATCATCGCCGCGGAAACCGGCGTGGCGAACACGGTCGATCCGGTCGCCGGGTCGTACGCGATCGAGAAGCTGACGAACGACATCGAGCGCGGCGCCGTCGAGATGCTCGAGCGCATCGAGCGCGCGGGCGGAACGCTGGCGGCGATCGAGAACGGGCTCATCCAGCGCGAGATCCAGGAGTCGGCGTACCGCGCACAGGTCGCCGTCGACTCGGGAGCGGCGACCGTGGTCGGCGTGAACGAGTACGTCACGCGCGACACCGGCGCCTCGATCGACAGGCTCGCGATCGACCCAGCCGTCGAGGCGCGGCAAATCGAGCGCGTGCGTGTGCTTCGCGCCAGCCGCGATGCCGCCGCGTGGCGCACGGCGCTCGACGCCGTGTCGGCAGCTGCGCGCGAGGGCCGCAACCTCGTGCCTCCGATCATCGCGGCAGTCGAAGCCAAAGGCACGGTCGGCGAGATCTCCGACGCCCTGCGCGCGGTCTTCGGCGAATTCGAAGAGACGGCCACCTTGTGACTCCAGAACCCGGAGGCCGGGAACCGAGACCCGAGAACAGCGAACCCCTTCTCTCGGTGTCGCATCTGACGACCGTATTCGATACGGCGCGCGGCCCTGTCCCCGCGGTCGACGACGTGTCCCTCGAGATTCGGACGGGGGAAACGCTGGCGCTCGTCGGCGAGTCCGGCAGCGGCAAGTCCGTGACCGCCCTGTCGATCATGCGGCTCGTGCAGCCGCCAGGCAGAATCGCGCGAGGCGAGGTCAGGTTCCAGGGACGCGACCTGCTGACGCTCGGCGAGCGCGAGATGCAGGCGGTGCGCGGCGCCCAGGTGTCGCTGATCTTCCAGGAGCCGATGACCGCGCTCAACCCGGTGTTCCGCGTCGGCGATCAGATTGCCGAAGCGCTGCTCGTTCACAGGCGCGCGACCCGCGTGGACGCCCGCGCGAAGGCCATCGGGTTGCTTCGATCCGTGCGAATCCCGAATCCCGAATCCCGAATCGCGGACTATCCGCATCAGCTCTCGGGCGGCATGCGGCAGCGGGTGATGATAGCCATCGCGCTGGCCTGCCGGCCTCCGCTGGTCGTCGCCGACGAGCCGACGACGGCGCTCGACGTCACGATTCAGGCGGACATCCTCGATCTGCTTCGGGAGATGAAGGCGGCATTCAACCTGTCGCTGCTCCTCATCACGCACGACCTCGGCGTCGTCGCCGAGATCGCCGACCGCGTGGCGGTCATGTACGCGGGCCGCATCGTCGAAACCGGTCCCCTGCGCGCCATCTTCCGCGGCCCCGCGCACCCGTACACGCGCGGCCTGCTCGCGTCGATGCCGGGCGGACGCCGCGGCGAGCGCCTCCGCACGATCGACGGCTCGGTGCCGCCGCCCGGCGCTCTGCCGCCCGGCTGCGCCTTCAATCCCCGCTGCCCCGACCGCTTCGAGCCGTGTACCTCGACCCCGCCGCCGGACTACGCCGCCGGCCCGGCGCAATCGGCAAAGTGCTACCTCCACGACCCGCAATCGGCAGTCGGCAATCCCCAATCCCATGCCCCTCGTTGAAGCGTCCCATCTCGTGAAGCGGTTTTCCCGGGGCGGAGGGATGCTCCACACGCGCACGCACACCGCGGCAGTCGACGATGTGAGCTTCACGATCGACGAGGGGGAAACGTTTGGCCTCGTCGGCGAATCGGGCAGCGGGAAAACGACGACGGGCCGGTGCCTGCTGCGACTCGTCGAGCCGACGTCCGGCGACGTGCGGTTTCGCGGTGAGAGCGTGCTGGCGTTCTCGCGCGCGCGGCTCCGGCGGGCCCGGCGCGACATGCAGATTGTGTTTCAGGATCCGTACTCGTCGCTCAACCCGAGGATGCGCGCGCGGCAGATTGTCGAGGAGCCGCTCATCATCCACCGCCTCGGGTCCCGGGCGGCCCGGCGCGAGCGGATCGCCGATCTCTTCCGACTGGTGGGACTCGATCCCGCCCATCTCGATTGGTATCCGCACGAATTCAGCGGCGGACAGCGGCAGCGGATCGGCCTCGCGCGCGCGCTCGCCCTCCAGCCGTCGTTCCTCGTCCTCGACGAGCCGGTGTCCGCGCTCGACATGTCGGTGCAGGCGCAGATCGTGAACCTGCTGATGGATCTGCAGCGGCAGCTGCGGCTGACCTACCTGTTCATCGCGCACGATCTGCGGCTCGTCGAGCACATCTGCAGCCGCGTTGCGGTGATGTATCTGGGAAAGATTGTCGAGATGGGGCCGACCCCGTCGCTCTTCGCCTCGCCGCAGCACGCGTACACGAAGGCGTTACTCTCGGCGATTCCGATGCCCGATCCCGACGCACCCCGCCGCCGCATCGTGCTCGACCCCGCGACCGTTAATCGCACGGCGACGCTGAAGCAGGTCGCCGACGGACACTGGGCCGCCGTCTGACAACTTTCAACTCGCAACTATCAACTGTCAGCGACTCAGCTGGAAGCTGTTCGTTGAAAATTTGCGCCTTGAAAGGTGTTACGCGGCGCGCCGGACGTCGTTTTCGATCTTGCCGTCCCGGATTTGAATCGTGCGGTAGGCGAACGCGGCGACGTCGGGCTCGTGCGTGACGAGGACGATCGTGTTGCCGGCTTTGTGGAGCCGCTCGAACAGCGCCATGATCTCGGCGCCGGTCTTCGAGTCGAGGTTTCCGGTCGGCTCATCGGCGAGCAGAATCGAGGGGTTGTTGACGAGCGCGCGCGCGATCGCAACGCGCTGGCGCTGGCCGCCCGACAGCTCGTTCGGCTTGTGCGTCATGCGCTCGGCGAGCTCCACCTTGGTCAGCGCCTGCTTCGCGCGCTCCTGACGGTCCTTCGCGGCGATGCCGGCATAGACGAGCGGTAGCTCGACGTTGTGAAGCGCCGTCGCGCGCGGCAGCAGGTTGAATGTCTGGAAGACGAAGCCGATCTCCTCGTTACGGATGCGCGCCAGCTCGTTGTCGTTCATCTGGCTCACCTGCTTGCCGTTGAGCAGATACGATCCCTTGCTCGGCGTGTCGAGGCAGCCGATGAGATTCATGAGCGTCGATTTCCCCGAGCCCGACGGCCCCATGATCGCGACGTACTCGCCGCGATCGATCTGCACCGAGACGCCGCGCAGCGCGTGAATCTCCTCGGTGCCCATGATGTAGGTCTTCCAGAGGTCGACGGTTTCAATCAGTGCCATAAGATCTTGGATTCAGACGGCCGGGCTACGGTTTTGGTTCCCGCGTTCGCGCGAGATTCTTCCGGTGGGCTCACGCGCCTTTCTTCAGCCTCTCCAGCAGCGTTTTGGCGATCGGCGGTGCGTCGAGCGGCATCCGCGCATCCCAGTCGCGCGCGTCGACGGGTATCAGCACGAGCTTGCCGCCGCCGCGCTGCTTCCGCCCCTGATCGCGGATCTCGGACGCGAGCTCGCCGGCCGGCGCAAGCGAGGTGCCCATCAGCAGCACGCACACCTCGTCCGCCGCGCCCCACTTCGCCGCCTGCGTCCACGCGTCGGCGACCGCCGCCCGATCGACGGTCGAGACGAAGCGGCCGAGCAGCTTCGGGTTCTTAGGGCCGCCGAACAGTTTCTTCTTCGGCACGAGCGCGATGTCGAACCCGCGCACCTCCGACCGATCGTAGCTGCCGGCGATCGCCTCGAGCGCCTGCCGCAGCCGCCCCATCGTCGCCTTGCGCACGAACTCGTCGCGCGACGCGCGCTCGCGTGAATACGTGGTGTCGACGCGTGGTTCGCCCGCCGACGCCTGCACACTCGGGGGCGGAGGCGGTGGAGGCGTCTGGGGCGTCGGCGCGTACTGCGCCGAGGCCGCGGTTGCAGCGGGAGACGCCGTCGCGACAGCGGGTTCCGTCGCCGCCGCGGCGCCGCCGGCCTCCGAGAGCGCACGGTCGTATTCGGTCCGGCGGCCCTCATCGCCCAGGATGCGATAGGCCTCGGTGAGCTCGGCGGCCCGGTCGGCCGCCATCGCCTGAAACTCCTTCCCGAGATGCTGAACCTTGTCGGGGTGATACTTCGCGATCTGCGCGCGGAAGGCGCGCTTGATGTCATCGGCGGTCGAGCTCGGCGCGATCTCGAGGAGCTCGTAGTAGTTCTTCAGCGCCACCTATTTCTTGAACTCCGCGACGTTGGCCGCCGGCGGCAGCTCGCGCCGGACCTCGGTGGGGGACTCTCGATCGCGCAGACGCTTGGGGACGCGCTTGGGTTCTGCCGTGCTGCGCGTGCAGTACGGGCAGAAGTTCCAGCCCGGCTGCAGCGCGCGGCCGCAGTGCGGGCAGCCGCCGCCGATCCGCTTGCCGCACTGCGGGCACGCGTTGAAGTCGACGCCGACCGCCGTGCCGCACTGCGGGCAGAGCGTCCGCATCTCGCGCACTTCGGTGACGACCCGCAGCAGCTCCTCGGGCGTCGTGATGCCGCTCTTCACCTTCGCGAGGCCGTCCTCGCCAAGCGTGATCATCCCGCCGGCTATCGCCGCGTCGCGAAGCTGATCCTCGGTCGCGCGCGCCGCGATCAGCCGCCGCAGCTTGTCGGTCACCGTCATGACCTCGTAGATGCCGATGCGCCCGCGGTATCCCGTGTGGTTGCACTGATCGCAGCCGACCGACTTGTAGAACGAGATCGACGCCGCGTCGGCATCGCTGAGGTTCAGCGCGCGCAGCACGTCGGGCGGCGGCGTGTAGTGGCGCCGGCAATGGACGCAGAGCCGGCGGACGAGCCGCTGCGCGATGACACCCACGACCGCCGACGCGATGACGAACGGCTCGGTGCCGATGTCGACCAGGCGCGTCACCACCGACGGGGCGTCGTCGGTGTGCAGCGTCGAGAGGACGAGGTGGCCCGTCTGTGCCGCCTGCATCGCGATTTTCGCCGTTTCGCTGTCGCGGATTTCGCCGAGCAGGATGACGTCCGGGTCCTGGCGGAGGATCGATCGCAGCGCGCTCGCGAACGTCAGCTTGATCTTGTCGTTGATTTGCGTCTGGTTCACGCCCGGAATCTGGTACTCGACCGGATCCTCGATCGTGATGATGTTCGTCTTTTCGGACTGCACCGCCCGCAGCGACGAGCTGAGCGTCGTCGTCTTTCCGCTGCCCGTGGGGCCGACGACGAGGATCATGCCGTGCTGGTGGCGGAGGAAGCCGCGCACTTCCTCGAGCGACGCGGCCGACATGCCGACCTCCTCGAGGGCCGGCACGCCCTTGCGGTGATCGAGCACGCGCATGACGACTTTTTCGCCGAACAGCGTGCGCAGCGTCGAGACGCGGAAGTCGATCTCGGTGCCGTCGTCGGCCGTCGAGCGGAGGCGGCCGTCCTGCGGCAGCCGCTTCTCGGCGATGTCCATCCCCGCCATGATCTTCAGCCGCGCGATCAGCCCCTCGTGGACCCACTTCGGCAGGTCCATCACCTCCTTGAGCAGGCCGTCGAGGCGGTGGCGGATGAGGACGCCCTTCTCCATCGGTTCGACGTGAATGTCACTCGCCTTGCTCTTGATCGCGCTCTTCACGACGAGGTCGACGAGATCGATGATCGGCGCCGCCTCGCTGCGCTCTTTGAGGCCGGCGACCGGCTCGAACACCTCTTCCTCGACGCGGCGTGCCAGCGCCGTGTCGCTGCCCACGGGTTCCGCCGCGCCCGACCTGCGCGACGACGGTGGTGGCGCCGTCACGGCGAGATCGCCGCTCGCCGACGGCGTGCGGATGGCGAGCGCTTTGTCCGGATAGCACGTGTTAATCGCGTCGACAATGTCGCCGCGCGTGGCGACGACCTGCTTGATGCGGTAGCCCGTCTGGAACTCGAGGTCCTGAACCAGGCTGAACAGCAGCGGGTCGGACATGGCGACGGTCAAAAGGTTCTTTTCCAGGCAGACGCTGATGCACACGCGCTTGAGTGCGACTTCTTTCGGGATGAGCACGACCGCGCCGAGGTCGGGCGGGTTCTCGACGAGGTTGACGTAGGGAAAGCCGAGCTGAAACGCCAGCGCCTTCGCGATCTGTTTTTCAGTCGCGAGGTTCATGCGCACGAGGACGACGCCGAGACGCTCGCCGGTGCGCTTGTGCTCGACAAGCGCGTTTCGGAGATCGTCTTCCGTGATGAGGCCCGCTTGAATCAGGCACTCACCGATCTTCTTGCGCACCTGGAACCCTCAGGGCAAATGACCGCCGGAAACCGGAGGAGCCATTCTACGAACGGGTTTCGGGCTAATCAATGTGAACGACTGTGCACCAACGAAAAACACACTCGGACCACTATCTATTGCGCCCGTCCATCGGCTGACCACAATTGTCCGAAGCTCTTTAACGATCTTCTGCGAGCGCTAAACGACGCAGGCGACCCTGCGAATCTCTCAGCATGACGGCTGTAGGCGTGATGTCGATCACGCGCGCGCCCCGAACTTCATCGCCGGGCCCGACGATTCGTCCGTCGACGATCGCGAGCCTCCGATCCGGCGAATACAGAATTGTTCCGAGCACAGCATCGAACGGCAGCGCCGTCTCGGGCGGCGAAGCCGGACGCGAGCGCGAGGGAGCCGGCGCCGGGCTCGGCACGCGCTCGACACTTGTCGCCGACGGCTCGACCCGCGCCGTCGGTTCCGTGCGAGCAGGAGGCGGCTCGATTCGCGTTGGCGGCGGCGCCACGCGCGCCGGCGGCGGCTCGACTCGCGTCGGGGGACGTTCCGCTCGCGTCGAAGGCGGTTCTACTCGTGTCGGCGGCGGCGCAGGCCGCAAGGGCCGCTCGGTCGCGCTCGACGCGGGCGCCGGCGGGGGACGGGTCGGCCCAAGGTCAGGCGGCACGACCGGTGGTCTCGTCTGCGCGACCGGGGGCGGTGCCGCCACGACTGGCGGTCTCGTCTGTGCGACCGCCGGTGCCGCCGGCCGCGTCGGGCCGACATCGGGCGGCGGCGGACGGCTCGGACCGACGTTCGGGGGCGGCGCAGGCCGCGACACGGACGCCGGCGCGGGACGGAAGTTCGGCGTCGAACGCGCCATCGGTTTCGCGGTGGTCGACTGCCACCACTGGCTCTGCTCCACGCGCCAGCCTGCGGTGACGCCCGCCACCACCCCCGCCGCAACCGCGACTCGAGACAACATTCTCTTGGACGCCTGCCGCCTGCGGGCGCGCAGGAGGTTGATCGGCGGCGGCCAATCGGCCGCCACCACCCATGCGAGCCGCAGCTCGGCGAGGCGCTCACGAAACTCGTCGGCGGGCTCGGGCGGATGGGCGACGTCAATGCCGAACATCGAGTCGAGCGGCTCGACCTCGACGTCAAGCCGCTCCATCAGCGGCGCCGTCATGCTGCGCAGCTCCGGCAGCCCGCCACAGACGCACACCTGCCCGATCTCGCGCGGCTCTGCTCCAATCGCCGCGACGAACTCGGTCACCGCATCGCCCAGTCGCTCGGCGATCTCGGCGCGCGGGCGCGTCACGCGGCCCGTCGGGCGCTCCTCGCCATAACCCCACGCCAGGTTCCGCGCGGCGATCAGGTCCGCGTTGCGGACGAGCGCGATGCACGTCGCCGAATGCTCGAGCGCAACGTACGCCTCGATCGCGTTCGACACGGAAAAGTCGCGCCGCACGCGCGCGAGCGACGCCAGCGCCACCGCCGGCGTCGTCACCGCCCGGAGCCGGATGGCCGCTTCGCGAAGCGGCTGCAGCTGGGCCGACAGCTCCGCGGCCGGCGTCAACGAGACGACGACCGGCTGCCGCACGCCCCTGCGCGGCGGGCCGACGACCGGCGCGATGTCGGCGACGACGCCCTGCGTCTGCAGCCCCGCGGCCGCGAGCGCGTCGAGCGCTTCGGCGCGCATCGACTCGTACGATCCGCCGGTGACGACGACCTGCCGATGCTCGCTCGCCGTCCAGGCGACGACCGCGGCGGTCTTGCGCCGCAGCGCCCGCAACGCGGTGCGCGTCTCGGAACCGGACGCCGGAAGCAAGGCGAACGAGCGCACGAGCGTCTCGCTCCTGCGCCGCGACCACGCCGCCGGCGCATCGATCGCGATGACTCGGCACGCGGTCGGCGACAGCTCGATGCCAAAGCGCGCAGCCATGTGTCGTCGTGCACCAGTTTACAGGACGGCTGACGGCCGCCGGCGCTCGGTTCCGGCTGTAATGTCGGATCGAGAAGCCTGACGCGGTAGTAACATGCGATCCCCATCCATGAGCGATTCGGCGAACTATTCCGACGAAGCTCACGGTCCCATACAGGAGGATCTTCGGCAGCGGATTGCGGCGGCGATTCAGGATCGCAGCTCGGTGCTCGTGTGGGACACCGTCGCGATTTTTCCCTTCAGCGGCACCGAGCTGCTCGAGCCCGAGTACTGCAACCGCATGGGCGAGATCGTCATCCGACTGCTCGAGGTGGCAATCAGGGACGGCAAGGTCGATTCACGCGGCGGCGGCGTTGCCGATCTCCACCGCATCACGCTCGAGCGGAATCTGACGGCCGGCCGGCTCTTCACGTTCGTCTATCTTCTGGAGCGCAGCGCGCTCGACGAGCTGGCCCTGAGCGAGACGATCGGCGCCACCAGCGAGCCGTGGCCGCTCGTCGCGCAGCTCGTGCGGCGCGCGTCGTTCGACGTGCTCGCCGCCTACACCGAGCGCATGCAGCTCGAGCCGACCGAGGCCCCGATCATCGACAAGCTTACGACCGTACACACGCGGCCGCTGTTCGACGCGGTCCTGGCCAAGGACCTCGAGCGGGCAGGGCGCGTGGGCCGCTCGGTGTCGCTGATTCTGTTCGACGTCGATCGCCTGTCGGCAATCAACCAGGAACATGGCTACGGCGTCGGCGACCGGATTCTCGAGCGGCTCGGAATCCTGATCCGGCAGTATTTCCGTCAGCACGACTGGGTGGCGCGCCACTCGGAGGATTCGATCGTCGTGCTGCTGACGGGCACCGACGCGGCGCACGCGAGCGAGCTCGCCGAGCGCGTGCGCTCGACGGTCGAGGAGCGGCTCGAGTTCGTCGATCACCGCACCGAGCGGCCCGTTCGAGTGACTACGAGCGCGGCCGTCGTCAATCTGGAAGTCGCCGTCGGCGACGTGATCGATCCGGAACGCCTGATGGCCGATGCCGAAGCGGCCGTCGAGCGCGCGAAGCGGGAAGGCCGCAACCGCGTCGTCCGGGTGGATAGGCTGTCAGGGACGGCCGAGCCGCCCGCCCCCAGCGCGTAGTTCCCGAGGCCCGTTCCTCGGCCGCCAGTTCCCTAGCCCCCGTACTCTTCTTCGTAGTTCGCTTTCAGCTTCGCGACGACGGCCGGATCGGCGAGCGTCGTCGTGTCGCCGAGCGCCTTGCCCTCGGCGATGTCGCGCAGCAGGCGGCGCATGATTTTGCCGGATCGCGTCTTCGGCAGATCGGCGGCGAACAAAATGTCGTCGGGGCGCGCGATGGCGCCGATCTTCTTCGTCACGTGCTCCTTCAGCGCGTCGACGAGATCCTTCGCCTGGCCCGCGCCTTCCTTCAGCGTGACGAACGCGGCGATCGCCTGACCCTTGATCTCGTGCGCGCGGCCGACGACGGCGGCTTCAGCGACCGCGGGATGATCGACGAGCGCGCTCTCGACCTCCATGGTACCGATGCGGTGCCCCGCCACGTTGATCACGTCATCGACGCGGCCGAGCAGCCAGAAGTAGCCGTCTGCGTCGCGCTTCGCGCCGTCGCCGGTGACGTAGACGCCGCTGCCCCATTTGTTCCAGTACTGCCGGACGTAGCGATCCGGGTCGCCGTAAATCCCGCGCAGCATCGACGGCCACGGCCGTGTGAGCGCAAGAAAGCCGCCGCCGACCTTGACGGTGTCGCCGCGCTCGTTCTTGATCTCGGCGGAGATTCCGGGGAACGGCTTCGTCGCGGAGCCCGGCTTGAGCGTCGTGATCCCCGGCAGCGGCGTGATCATGATGGCGCCGGTCTCGGTCTGCCACCACGTATCGACGACCGGGCACCGCTCGCCGCCGATGTAGCGGTAATACCAGACCCAGGCTTCGGGGTTGATCGGCTCGCCGACCGATCCGAGCAGGCGGAGCGACGACAGGTCGTGCTTCTGCGGCCACTCGACGCCCCAGCGCATGAACGCGCGAATCGCGGTTGGCGCCGTATAGAACACCGTGACGCCGTGCCGCTCGATCATCGACCAGAAGCGATCCTTCTGCGGCCAGTCGGGCGCGCCTTCGTACATCAACACGGTGGCACCGTTGGCCAGCGGACCGTAGACGACGTAGCTGTGCCCCGTCACCCAGCCGATGTCGGCGGTGCACCAGTAGACGTCCTCATCGCGCAGATCGAAGACGAGCTTCGTCGTCGCATACGTGCCGACGAGATAGCCGCCAGTCGTGTGCACGATGCCCTTGGGTTTCCCCGTCGTGCCGGACGTGTAGAGGATGTAGAGCATGTCCTCGGAGTCCATCGGCTCGGCGTCGCACGCGGCCGGCACGCTGGCCATCAGCTCGTGATACCAGTGATCGCGGCCCGGCCGCAGCGTCGCCGGAATCGGACTTTCCCCGCCGCGCTGCACGACCACCACGTGCTCGATCGACGGCGTGTCGCCGAGCGCTTCGTCGGCCACCGTCTTCAGAGCGACGACAGTGCCGCGCCGATAGCCGCCGTCGGCCGTGATGAGCAGCCGGCACTGCGAATCGTTGATCCGATCGCGCAGCGACTCGGCGCTGAAACCGCCGAAGACGACGCTGTGAATGGCGCCGATCCGCGCGCAGGCGAGCATCGAGACGGCGAGCTCGGGAACGAGCGGCAGATAGATGGACACGCGGTCGCCCTTCCCCACGCCGAGCGACTTCAGGACGTTCGCGAATTTCGAGACCTCGCGATGCAGTTCGGCATAGGTCAGCGTGCGGCGATCGCCGGGCTCGCCCTCCCAGACGAGCGCCGCTTTGTGGCGGCGCGGTCCGCCGAGGTGGCGGTCGAGACAGTTGACGCTGGCGTTGATCTTTCCGCCGACGAACCACTTGGCGTGGGGTGGCTTCCAGTCGAGCACCCTGTCCCACGGGCGCGACCACTCGAGTTCCTGCGCGAAGCGGGCCCAGAACCCTTCCGGATCGCGCTCCGCCTCGGCATAGATGTGCTCGTCATGCGCGACGGCCTTCGCGCGAAATGCCGTCGGCGGCGGAAACGTCCGGTCTTCGCGGAGGAGATCGGAAAACTCAGCGATGGACTTCTGGTCGGCCATGCCGCGAAGGATATCGTACGTGGCGTCCGGCGCCGGCCGGACTCGTCAGCCGCCGAGAGAGGTCAGCCGAGCGCGAACCTGACCCGCCAGGTCGGCGTGCGCGACGGAGCCGAAGCGCAGAAACGCTCGATAGTGCTCGATGGCCGTGGTGGCGTCCCCGCTCTCGTCGGCGACGATCGCGAGGTTGTAGTGCGAGCCGGCGTTGCGCGGATCGAGCACAATCGCGCGCCGCAGCAGATCACGCGCGTCGGCGATGCGCCCCGCCGCCCGCTGCACGAGCGCAAGATTCACCATCGACTCGACGTTGTGCGGATCGGCCGTCAGCGCGACGCGGAATTCCGACGCCGCCGCGCCGAGCTGACTGCCCCGCATCAGGGCGACGCCGAGATTGTTGTGCGCCCGCGCGTAGTTCGGGTTGATCGCGATCGCCCGCTGAAACTGCCGCAGCGCCTCGTCCGCCTGGCCGTTGTCCTGGTAGAGCAGCCCGAGGTTGTTGTGCACCTCAGCGCTGCCGTCCGCCTGCTCGAGGAGCGTGCGGTAGTGGGCCAGTGCGTTGGTGAAGTCGCCGAGCCGCTGGTAATAGAGCGCGAGCCCGAAGTGATCGGGCAGTGGCGCGGGTGCCCGCGCCCGAACAGGTGCCGTCTCGGGCGCGACTACCGCAGGCGTACGGGGCGCGGTCCGCGCCGCAGGACGATTTGACGCCGCGGTCGGCGCCGTCCGCGACTGAGCGGGCAACGACCGCGACGGAACCGGGATCGGTGTCGATGCGGATGGCGACGGAGCTTTAGACGGCGCGGACGGCTTCTGATCGGAAAGCCGCGGCGCCACGGGCGGAGCGGGCGCGGTTGTCGGCGATGCCGGCATCGGCGTGGACGAAGCGGGCTGCGGCGGCACGAGCCGCGGCGTGAGCGGCGGAGACGCCGACGCCGGATTCTGAGCGGACGTCGTCGTACGCGACGGCTGTGCCGTGCTGTGCGTCGCCGACGGTCCCGACGGCGGCACAGACGGGGCCAGCAACAGAATCAGCGCCGAGAGGCCCGCGAACCCGACCACGAGCGCAGCCGCACCGTACATGATCATCGTCCTGAACGGCGCCCGCCGGCGGCCCGACGATCGGGCGTAGCCGAGCGTCGCCAGGACGGCGTCGCCACGGGCGTTCTGTTCGGGATCATTCTGCGCGTCTCCGGATCGTTGGGTCGCCTTGCGGCGGAGCGCGTCCAGAATCAGGCTCACGGTTCGGTCCCCGAGCGGCGCGTCAGCACGTCGGCATCGGGCGCGGGTGTGGCCATCGCGCTGGCGGCGAAGGCGCCGCTGACCAGCCGCGCGTCGCTCTGCGGCGCCGCGGCCTTGAGACGGTCGGCGTCGCGGCGCGCGCTCTCCGGATCAGTGTATGCCCCGGCCAGCACACGCCGCCAGCGGCCGCGCGACCCGAGGTCGACCTCGGCGTAGAACACGGGGAAGCCAGATGATTCGAGCCACTCGGTCAGCGCCGCGACGTCGGCGATCGTCGCGGTCTCGGCGATTGGAAACGAGCTGACCAGGATCGTGAGCGCCGCGCCCGGGGGGAGGTGGCGATCGACGCGCGGGTTGTCGCTCGCCTGAAAGGCTCGCGCTCCTTCGGTTACCACTCGCGCCCCTTCCTGTCCCGACGGCGTTCCATTCGACCGCAAGCCTGGCCGCAGGAGCGCGAGCCGTTCAGGCGAGCGGATCTCTGCGGCGGCCGCGTTCACCGACGCATCGAATCGCTGATAGAAAAACGCCGTCGCGCCGACGGCGATCGCCGATGCCAGCAGCACGAGCGCGGCGGCGGCGACGAGCGACGCGCGCGGCCTCAGCCAGCCGAGCGGGCGCACGCTCGTTTCCGGAACGTCGAGGCTGGCGGCCGCGTGCGACACCATGTCGGGCGTGATGCGCTTGGCGCGGATCGAGTACGCGGTGAGCAGCGCGCGATCGCAGATGAGATTGATCAGCCGCGGGATGCCGCCGGATCGACGGTGCACCTGCCGCAGCGCCTTCGGCGCGAAGCTGACCGACGAGCCGCCGCCCGCGATCGTCAGACGATGCGCCACGTACGCGCCGACCGCTTCTTCGTCGAGCGGCTTCAGCTCGTAGCGAATCGACACGCGCTGATCGAGCTGCCGCAGCTCGGGCGACCGGAGCAGCGTCTGCAGGTTCAGCTGCCCGACCAGGATGATCTGGAGCAGTTTCTCCTTGTCGGTTTCGAGGTTCGAGAGGATCCGGATCTGCTCGAGGACCGGCAGCGGCAGGTTCTGCGCCTCGTCGATGATGAGCACGGCGCTCGCCTTGATGGGAATCAGCGAGAGCAGGAAATCGTACAGCGCGTCGATCAGCTCCTGCTTGCTGACGTGCGCGAGGCGTCCGGTCTTCGCCTCGTCGCGCGAGACGACGCCGAAGTCCTGCAGGATCCGCTTGAGCAGATCCTCCTCCGTAAGGAACGGATTCAACACGAGCGCCGTGAACGTCGTGCGATCGATCTGCTCCAGCAGCGCGCGGCAGAGCGTCGTCTTGCCCGTGCCGATGTCGCCGGTGACGACGACGAAGCCTTCGCGGCGGCGGATGGCGTACTGCAGCAGGTCGAACGCGTTGGCGTGCGACTCGCTCCGGTACAAATACTTCGGATCCGGCGTCAGGCTGAACGGCTTCTCCGCGAACCCGTAGTAGCTTTCGTACATGTTATTGGGCCGCGACGCCGGTCACGATCTTCGGCGTTAGAAGAATCACGAGCTCCACGTGTTTGTGTGTCACGACGGTGCCGCGGCCGAACCAACCGCCGCTGATGCCGACGTTCTTCCGCTCGCGCACCTCGCGGTCGCGCGTGAAGCCCGACAGCACGAGCGTCTCGCCGTCGGCGACGCGGGCGAGCATGTCGGATTCGACGGCGGCGGGCGACGCGACGATGGGGCTCAGGCTCAGCGTCACGACGGCATCCGACGAGATCTGCGGCGTGACGCTCAGGATCACGGCGTCGGTCCGCACGATCGAAGGCTCGTTGTTCATCGTCAGCATGCGCGGCGTCGCAAGCACCGAGACTCTGCCCTGCGCTCCGAGCAGATCGAGCAGCAGCGGGACGTCGGTGACGCGCAGGCCGGTCAGCGACGGACGCGGCGCCGCGCGCTGGGCCGGCGTCTGCGTGGCGGAGAGTTGCCCCGCGACGACGCTCCAGTCGACGCCGGCCCGGTCGTCGCTCGGCTCGACCTCGATCACACGCGCATCGATCTGCACTTGCCGGTGTACGCGGTCCTGGACCGCGTCGAGGTAGATCGACACGCGATCGAGCCGCTCAGGAAAGTCGGTCACCTGCAGCAGACCCGCCTTCCGATCGACGCTGAACGCCGCGTGCTCGGTCAGGAGCATCCGCACGCCCTTCGACAACTCGTCGAACAGATCCGTTTTCGTCGACGTGGTCACCGCGGCGCTGCTCGAGCCCGACGCGCCCGCGATCGTCGCGGTGCCGGCGCGCTCTGAGGCGATGTAATTCAGATCGAAGATGCGCGTCTCGGGCTGGCGCTTGAACACGCGGACGACGCCGCCATCGAGCGCGTAGTCGAGGCCGAGCGGCCGGAGGATCAGGCCGAGCGCCTGGCGGACCGTCACGTTCTTCAACTCGCCGATGAACGAGCCGGTGATGGCAGGGTCGGGCACGATGCTGATGTTGGTGCCGCGCACGAGCAGCAGCAGCAGGTCCCTGATCGGGACCGGCTGCGCGAAGGTCAGCGAGAAGGTGCGGTTGTCGAGATCGGCGGCCAGGCCGCGTTCGTCGAGCTGGGTCAGCGGCAGCGGCGGCAGCTGCGGCGGCCGCGGCTGCTGCGGCGGCACGGCGAGCCCGAGGACGAGAGCCACACACACCACGTTCCGGATTTTCGGATCCGGGTACGAGAAACGTTATGCGGCGCGCAGGCGTGTGCAGGCGCGCGAAGGCTCACGCCGAAGGGGGCACGTCGATGACGCCAGGCGGCGTCTTCTTCTGGAAGATCATCGCGCCCACGAGGCCGCCGAGCGTCGAGAAGACCGCGCCGATACAGAGCCCGAACATCAGCGCGACCATGCGTCCGATGATCATGTACGGCATCGCCTGGTTGCGGCGCCCAACGCGCTCGATCATGTCGCGCATCTCTGGCGGCACGTTGCCCGCCATGTCGAGCACGCGCTGCGCGAGCTCGCGCTGCATCGGGCCGACCAGAATGTCGACGGGAATCGAGATCACCGTCTGGACGACCGCACCGATCAAGCCCGCGAGCAGACCGACCAGCGCGCCGTCCCCCGGAGTGATCGGCGCCGACGTGTTCTGCTGCAGCAGGTACGCCGCCACCACGCCGCCGATGATGACCCACAGGCAGCAGCAGATGTTGCCGGCCGACACGATCGGCAGCGCGGACAGCACGCCCATGACGAGGCCGCCGAAGAGCGCGGGCTGGCCGTAGACGGGTTTAGCGCCGTTGGTCATGGTCAGTCGTAGTACTCACGGCCGAGGTGTGTGATCAACTCTTCGCCCTTGAGGTACCGAAGCGTGTTCTTCAGCTTCATGAGCTGAATGAACAGATCGTGCTCGGGATACAGGTTCGGCGCGTGCACGGGACTCTTGAAATAGAACGACAGCCACTCCTGGACGCCGTGCATCTTCGCACGCTTTGCCAGATCGAGGAAGAGGGCGACGTCGAGCACGATCGGGGCCGCGAGGATGCTGTCGCGGCACAGGAAATTGATCTTCAGCTGCATCGGGTAGCCGAGCCACCCGACCAGGTCGATGTTGTCCCACCCCTCTTTGTTGTCTCCCCGCGGCGGATAGTAGTTGATCCGCACGACGTGGCAGAGGTGATCGTAGAGGTCGGGGTACAGCTGCGGCTGGAGGATGTAGTCCAGGACCGACTTCTTGCTCTCCTCCTTCGTCTTGAACGACTCCGGGTCGTCGAGCACCTCGCCGTCCCGGTTGCCGAGGATGTTGGTCGAGTACCAGCCCTCGACGCCGAGGAGCCGGGCCTTGAGGCCGGGCGCAATGATCGTCTTGATCAGCGTCTGCCCCGTCTTCAGATCCTTGCCCGCGAGCGGCGCCTTCGCGCGCGCCGCGAGCTCCACGAGCGCGGGAATGTCGGCCGTCAGGTTCGGCGCGGCGTTCGCGTAGGGAATGCCCTCGCGGATCGCCGCATACGCGTAGACCATGCTCGAGGGAATCGCCGGATCGTTGGCTTCGAGCGCGCGCTCAAATGCGTCGATCGTCCGGTGCGCGGGCGTCTCGGTCATGAAGATCTCGGTGCTGCCGCACCACACCATGACGAGTCGATCGAGCTTGTTGTCGGCCTTGAACGCCCGGATGTCGGCGACGACCTGCTCCGCGAGATCCTTCTTGTTCTTCCCTTTCTTGACGTTCGGGCCGTCGAGCCGCTTCACGTAGTGCTTGTCGAACACGGCGGGCCACGGTCGGATCTTCTCGAGCTCCGGACGGACCTCGTCGAGCAGCGCTGGCTCGATCACGCCGGCCGTGCGCGCAGCCTTGTAGCAGTCGTCCTCGAAGATGTCCCAGCCGCCGAAGACGAGATCGTCGAGCGCCGACAGCGGCACCACGTCGCTGATCTTCGGCGAGCGGCCCTCGGTGCGCTTGCCGAGGCGGACGGTCCCCATCTGCGTGAGCGAGCCGATTGGTTTGGCGATGCCTTTACGAATGGCCAGCACGCCGGCAATCGTCGTGGTGCTGACGGCGCCGAGGCCGACCAGCATCACGCCCAGCTTGCCGCGCGCTGGAGCAATGTCGACGGGTGTAGGCATGAAAGGGGCCGATCATATCGCTCACAGCTACCGGCTGTCAGCTGTCAGAGGCTGAACGGCCGCCCGTGATCGGCGAACTGTCCGCACGTGCATCCAACGGGCGAGGCGTGCAGTAAGCTGAGAACCGAATGTTTCTGAAACGCGACAATCCCCATGGGCTCGTCGTGGGGATGACCGGCGTGAAGATGGGCGACCGGCTGCTGCAGGTCGGCTGCGCCCACGGCGGCCGCCTGGGCGCCGTCGCCGTCAAGGTCGGCCTGTCGGGACGCGCCGCGGTGGTCGTTCCGGACGAGGCATCGGCCGCGCGCGCGCGCAAGGGCGCGCAGAACGCCGGCGTGCTCGTCGACGTCGACCTCGCGCCGCCGACGCGCCTGCCCTTCGACGCCGGCGCGTTCGATCTCGCGGTCGTCGACGACACCGGCGGACTGTTCGGCACGATGCGGGCCGAGGATCGCGTCGCCGCCGTGCGCGAGCTCGCGCGCGTGCTCCGCGCCGGCGGACGCGTCGTGATGATCGGCGCGACGCCGCGCGGCGGCCTCGGCGCGATGTTCTCGCGCGTGCAGAGCGGCCCGCCGTTCGTCACGTCCGGCGACGCCGTCAGGGCGCTGGAAGCCGGGTTCAGATCGGCGCGTGTGATTGGCGAGCGCGAAGGATTGGCGTTTGTCGAAGCCATCAAGCCGCGCACGTAAGCTCGCGGCCTCGATCTGCCTCTTCACGGTCGTGTTCGCGGGCTACATGCCTGGAAACATGGGCTGCTCTGAGTCCCGATGGAGCGTACCGACGGCGGTCAGCCTGATCGACCGGCACGACGTCGATCTGGACGAGTTCGGCACGCTGCTGAAGGAACGGGGGCCTTCCTTCACGTTCCGGATCGACGGCCACTTCTACACGTCGTCGCCCTTCGCAATGTCGATCGCCGCCGCCCCCGGCGTGTGGGTGCTGCGTCACGTCGCCGGCCGCGTGTTCTCCGTCTGGCCGCATCTCTACGACGTCATGGCGCTGGCGCAGTGGCGGCACGGGTGTCCACCGAGCTCCGGCGAGCCGGTGATCGCGCTGAACTCGTGGGTGGAGAAAATCATCGCGTCGGCGTTCGTCGGGCTGACGGCCGTGCTGCTCTACCTGATCGCGGCGTCGCGCGTCTCTCAGCCGGCCGCGGTCGCGCTGGCGCTGACGTTCGCCTTCGCGACCTCGGCCTGGTCGACGGCAAGCCGCTCGCTGTGGCAGCACGGACCGTCGATGTTCCTGCTGGCGCTCGCGCTCCTGCTCCAGGAACGGCGCCGTTCGCCGCTGTTGATTGGACTGGCGCTCGCGTCCGCTTGCGCCATCCGGCCGACCAACCTCATTCCGCTCACGCTCGGCGTTTCATGGATTCTGTGGCAGGAGCCGCGCAGGAGCGTGGCGTTCGCCGCAGGCGCCGCCGCCGTGCTCGTGCCGTTTCTGATCGTGAATCAGCACGTCTGCGGCGAGCTGACGCCCTGTTACTTCCCGACGTCCTTTCATGGCAACCCGTTCTTCGCCGAGGCGCTCGCGGGCAATCTCGCGAGCCCCGGCCGCGGGTTGTTCGTCTACTCGCCCGTATTCATCTTCGTCATCGTCGGCGGCGCGCTCCGGATCGCGCAGCGACGCATCGTGCCGCTCGAGGTGTTCGCCGCCGGCGTCGTCCTGCTCCACTGGATCGTCGTCGCGAGGGTGAACGCGACCTGGTGGGCCGGCGACTCGTATGGACCCCGGTTGTTCGCCGACGTGCTTCCCTATCTCGTCTATCTCCTGCTGCCCGTCATCGAATGGATCGAGGAGCGCGCCGCGCCGATGCGCCGATTCGCGCTCGTCGCGTTCTCGGCGTCGGTTGCGGTCGGCATCGCGATGCACGCGCAGGGCGTGCTGAATGCCGCGGCAATCTCCTGGAATCACGAGCCCACGAGCATCGACGACGACCTCGATCGGCTCTGGGACTGGCGGCGCCCGCCGTTCCTCGCGGGCTTCGTCACGCCCGCACCAGCACCGAAGCCGCCCGATTTTGCGGCCGTTGCCTGCACGCACGTTCCGGGCGTGCCGCAGGACCTCGCCGTGGTCTCGAACCGCGCACGCGTCGTCGTCCTGCAGTGGACGACCGTGTCCGATGCCGTGCTGTACATCGTCGAGTCCGGTGCGTCGCCCGACACGCTCGATGCACCGACGCGCGAGACGCCAACGACGACGATGCGGTTCGGCCATGTGCCGCCAGGCTCGTACTTTGCGCGCGTCCGCTCGCGCAATGGATGCGGCGTGAGCCCGTTGTCTGAGGCCCTTCGCGTGGTCGTGGAGTGAACCGTCACCTCGCGCAGGTGAGATGGCGTCCGCCGTCGATTGGAATCGTCTCGCCCGTCATCCAACCCGCGCGGTCCGACGCGAGAAACAGGATGAGATCGGCGATCTCGTTCGGGTTGCCGGGACGGCCGAGCGGGTGCGTTTCCTTCGAGCGTTCGAGGAACGCAGCGTACTTCGATTCGTCCATGCCGGATCGCCGATGGAGATTCGTCACTGTCACGCCGGGGTTGACGGCATTGATCCGCACGCCGAGCGGCGCCATCTCGATCGCCGCGCAGCGCGTCAGGTGATCGACGGCGGCCTTGCTCACGTTGTAGGCGAGCACGCCGGGAAACGATCGCAGGCCGTTGACGCTCGACACGTTGACGACAGCACCCTTGCGATCCCTGAGATACGGCACGGCCGCGCGCATCAGACGAAACGGCGCCGTCACGTTCACCGCCAACATCTGATCCCACATCGCGTCGGTCGTCTGATCGAGCGTGCCGCTGGCGATGACGCCCGCCGCGTTGACCAGCACGTCGAGGCCGCCGAACGCGCGCAGCGCGGTCTCGACAATCGCCGTCGCGGCCGTGGCCGTCGTCAGGTCCGCGGAGCAGGTGGCGGCCTTGCCGCCGGAGGCCTTCACGCGGCCGGCGACCTCGTCCAGAGCGTCTTCATTGCGGCCCACCAGCGTGACCGAGGCGCCCTCCCGGCCGAACGCCTCAGCCGCGGCCCGGCCGATGCCGCTCGTCGCGCCGGTCACAATCACCGACTTGTCCTTGAATGACATCCGTGGAGTCTATTCGAACAGGCGGCAGACGTCAGTCGCAGTCTGCAGCCGACGACTGCACCCGGGGACAGAGTGTCCGGGACAGAGAACAGCGGAAGGGGACTAACCCGCGAAGTTTCAACGCGAAACGGCCGAAAAGCGTAGGCAAGAGTTTTGCCTCGCAGGGTCAACCGGATACATGCGTCTCAGCTCGCCCGCCGACCTTTATTCGCCGCATGAAATCGCGCTGGCGGCCGGCGTGCCCGAAGCCGACGTCCGGGCGGTCGTCGGCCCGCGCGAGTTCGTCGGCTTCACCGAGGCGGTCCGGGTTGGCCGGATGCTGGCGGGGGCCCTGAATCGCCAATCCGCAATCAATCCGCAATCCGGCGTTCGAGAGCCTCAGGCCGCCCTGAGCCTGTCGAAGGGCGCATTCCGCATTCCGCAGTCCCGCGGCATGCCGCTCTTTGTCTCGAGCACGCTTCACGTCGCCGCCACGGCGTTTCTCTTTCTCGCCACGTTCAATCTCGCCCCGCGCGCCGCGGCACTCAGGCCCGACGAGGCGCTGCGGATTCCGATGCGGCTCGTGTTCCTCGCCACGCCCGGTCCGGGCGGCGGCGGTGGCGGAGGCGGGCTGCTGCAGAAAGCGCCGCCGCCAAAAGCGATGCGCGAGGGCAATCGCGCGATCAGCAGTCCGATCCCGCTCCGCGTCCAGCCAAAACCGATCGAGCCGGCGCCGAAGCCGCCCGAACCCAAGCCTGAACCGCCACTGAAGGCCGAGCAGCTGCCCACGGTCATCGCGCCGATCGTCGTCGCGCCGGCCGACACGCGAAACCGCGTCGGCGTGTTGAGTCAGACGCCGGCTGAAAACGACAGCCACGGTCCGGGCACGGGCGGCGGCGTGGGCACAGGCAAGGGCACCGGGCTCGGCGAGGGTGACGGGACCGGCGTCGGCGCCGGCTCGGGAGGCGGGACCGGCGGCGGACCGTATCGACCCGGCAGCGGAATCGAGCCACCGCGGCTCCTTCGCGAGGTGAAAGCCGACTACACGGACGACGCACGCCAGCGCGGCATCACGGGCGACGTCGTGCTCGAGATCGTCGTGCGGCGGGACGGCACGGTCGGCGACGTGCGAATCATGCAGGGGCTCGCGGGCGGACTGAACGATCGCGCGGTCCAGGCGGTGCGTCAGTGGCGCTTCGCGCCCGCGCACCGGCTCGGCACGCCGGTCGACGTGATCGTCGAGGTCGCCGTGGAGTTCAAGATCAGATGACGTTTCTGCTGATCGTCACGGTGTCGTCGATGGTGCTCGCCGCGGTCATGAGCGTAATCGCCTGGCGGATTGCCGCCGAGGAGCGCAGGCGATCCGAGGCGCGCATTGGGGCGCTCGCCGCCGAGATTCACGCGCCAGCGGCCGCGGCGCCTCGTGCGGCGGCGCAGAGCTCAGGCGCGCGTGTGAAAACGTTCCCGCCGCGCCAGCCGCAGACGCAGCGCTGGGACGACGCCGATCTGCCGCTCCACGCCGCGGAGCCGGCGTCGCGCGGACCGATCATGTTTTCGGCGGAGTCGACGCGTTCCTCGGCGCGGGGTGTGTTCGCCATCATCGGCGTGCTGATCGTCGGCGGCGCGTTCGCGTTCGCGCTCGTGTCGAGCCGGAGCGCGGCACCGATCGAGCCTTCGAAAACGAACGCGCCCGCTGCGGCCGCGCCTGCAGCCGCACCTGCGTCTGCGACGGCCGCGGCGACGGCGCCCGCGACCGCCGCGCCGCTCGAGCTCGTCGCGCTCGGCCACGATCGCGACGGCGATCGCCTGACGGTGCGCGGCGTCGTGCGCAACCCGGCGTCCGGCCGGCCGCAGGAGCGCCTGGCCGTCGTGGTCTTCGCGTTTCGCGCCGACGGCGGCTTTCTGGCCAGCAACCGCGCGATAATCGAACCGTCCGCGCTCAAGCCGGGCGGCGAAGCCCCGTTCGTCGTCGCCGTCACGGACGCCGCAGGCGCGGGGCGGTATCGCGTCAGCTTCAGGAGCGACGATCGCGTCGTGCCGCACGTCGACACGCGCGAGGCGCCGAAGTGAAATGATGAAAGCCCGACTCATCCCGGTCGTCGCGGCGATTGCACTGTTCGTCGTCTCACTGCGCGCGCAGGCGCCCGCGCAGCGCCCCGACGACCAGGGCTTCCGCTTCAAGAGCGGCGTCGAGCTGATCAACGTCACCGCGACCGTGTCAGACATGAGCGGCCGGTTCGTCTCCGGCCTGCGGCAGGACGACTTCACGGTGTACGAAGACGAACGGCCTGTGGCGGTGACGCACTTCAGCGCGGAGCGCGTGCCCGTGAGCCTCGGCATCGCGCTCGACACGAGCGGCAGCATGGCCGGCATCAAGATTCAGGAGGCGCAGAGCGCGCTCGATCGGTTTCTCTACGATTTGCTCGACCGGCAGGACGAAGTTTTTCTCTATCGCTTCAGCAACGTGCCGGTCCTGATTCAGGACTGGACCAAGGATCGTGCGGTGCTGTCACGGGTGCTCGGCCGCATCACGCCGAACGGCGGCACCGCGATGTACGACTGCGTGGCCGACGCGATTCCGCTCGCACAGAAGGGACAGAACCGCAAGAAGGCGCTGCTCGTGATCTCGGATGGCATCGACACGGCGAGCTCGACGAACGTCCGCGACGTGAAGGCGCAGATTCGCGAGAGCGAAGTGCTCGTGTACGCGATCGGCATCGACGGCGAGAGCGAGACCTACTCGCCTCAGCCGCCGCGATCGCAGCCGCCGCGCTTTCCCGTTCCTCAGCCGTTCCCGGGCGGACGGCCCGGCTATCCGCCCATCGGCGGCATCGGCGGCGGCCGGCCGCCGCGCGGGCCCGTCGGCGGCGGCAGCGGCGGTGGCGGCGGCAGCAGGCGCAGGAACGACGATCGCGTGAACGTCGAGGCGCTGCGCGACATGACCGACGACAGCGGCGGGCGGACGGAAATCATCCGCGACGCGCGCGATCTGAATCCGTCGACGGCGAGCATCGCCGACGAGTTGAGCAAGCAGTACTACCTCGGCTACCAGTCCAGCGGCGCAAAGGACGGCCGCTGGCACGCGATCCGGGTCGAGGTCAGAAACCACAACTACCGTGTGCGCGCGCGGCGCGGCTACATCGCCAGCTGAAATCCGCAATCAGTCCGCAATCCGCAATCCGCAATAGAATGCCGCGTGCCACTCCTCGCGACGGCGCTCGGTCTCAGCCTCCTCGGCAGTTGCGGCGGGCTGCTCGTCGCGTCGTCGCTCGTCCTGTTCCCCGACCGCGTGCGCACCCGTCTGGTGCCGTGGCTCGTCAGCTACGCGGTGGGCGCGCTGCTCGGCGTCGCGCTGCTCCTGCTGCTGCCTGAGGCGCTGGCCGAGCTTCCGGCGCAGGCGGCTTTCGGCACGCTGCTCGTCGGCATCCTGCTCTTCTTCATCCTCGAAAAGCTGGTGCTGCTGCGCCACTGCCACACCGACGACTGCCACGTGCATGCGGCCGCCGCGCCGCTCGTGTTCGTCGGCGACGCGTTTCACAATTTTCTCGACGGCGCCATCATCGGCACGGCGGTGCTGACGTCGGTGCCGCTCGGCGTCAACACCGCCATCGCCGTCGCCGCGCACGAGATTCCGCAGGAAGTCGGCGACGTCGCCGTGCTGCTCGCCTCGGGCTACAGCCGCGCGCGCGCGCTCATGTTGAACGTCGTCACCGGCGCATCGGGCATTGTCGGCGCTCTCCTGGCTTTCGGGGCCGTCGAACTGGTGCCCGGCCTGCGCCCGTACGTCCTCGCCGTCTCGTCCGCAAGCCTGTTGTACATTGCCATGTCGGATCTGATTCCGGACCTCCACCGCGGCGAGATCGACGCGAGCGGCCTCCGTCAGGTGCTCCTGATCGCCGCGGGCATCGGCACCGTCGTCCTGTTCGAGAGGATCATCGGCTGATGGCGATCGACAAAGTCAACCTGGCGACGGTGGAAAAGATGTGGCGCCGCGAGGTGGAAGCGGCGACGACGTACAAGCATCTGGCGAACCGCGAAAAGGATCCGAAGCGCCGCGACATCCTGCTCCGCCTCGCCGAGCAGGAAGACAAGCACGCAGCGCGGTGGTCCGAGCGCATCGCCGCCGCGACCGGGCGCCCGCCGGATCCCGAGGAGGTCAAGGCCGGGCTCTCCTGGTTCCAGCGCATCTCGGACCCGAACGTCGTGCTGCACCGGCTCGAACAGGAAGAGAACAAAGCCGAAGCCGAGTACGAGCAGCTGATGGCGCGACTGAGCGATCCGGCCGATCGGCAGATCGCGCAGGAAGCCGCCGTCGAGGAGCGCGATCACGCCATCGTGCTGCGCACGCTGGCCGGGGGAAAGATCCCGACGCCGCGCTCGACGCTCGACACGATTCTCGGCCGCGAGCGCTGGCACGTGCGCGGCACCGGCTGGATCGGCGACGCGATCTACGGCATCAACGACGGCCTCGGCGCCGTCTTCGGCATCGTCTCCGGCATGGCGGGCTACACCGGCGGCAGCGAGGTCGTCCTGGCGGCGGGGCTCGCCGGTACGCTGGCCAGCGCGCTGTCGATGGGCGCGGGGGCGTACCTCTCATCGAAGTCGCAGCGCGAAGTGTACGAGTCGGAGGTCGCGCGCGAGCGCGCCGAGATCGAGGAAGACCCGAACGAGGAACTGCTCGAGCTCGAGCTCTTCTACCAGTTGAAGGGATTCTCCGCCGAAGAGTCGCGCGCGATGGCGGAGCACCTGCAGCAGCAGCCGAAGCAGTTCCTCCGCACGCTCGTGCAGGAGGAGCTCGGTTTGAGCGAGGAGACGTTTCCGAATCCGTTGCGATCGACCATATCGGCCAGCGTCTCGACAGCCATCGGCGGCTTCATTCCGATCATCCCGTTCTTCTTCACCATCGGCATGCCGGCCGTGATTGCGTCGTTCATCATCAGCACGATCGCGCATTTTGCGGTGGGCGCGTCGAAGGCGCTCGTCACCACGCGGCCGTGGTGGGCTAGCGGACTCGAAATGACCGTCGTCGGCATCATCGAAGCCGCCATCACTTACGGCCTCGGCCTGGCGTTCGCCGGCCACTGACGGGCTGTTGTCGCCAGAGGACACCAGGTCAGTCACGTGCAAAAACAGAAGGTTTTCCGGGCATTTCCCGCGGCTGGGCTCTGGCATTTCGTTTGCCCCGAGGAGCATCGGACGGCTCGCCCGAACGCCCTCCTTCCTTGAAGGAGCGCGAGGCGTTCAGCCGAGCGATGCAATCCGGAGGGAGCAAGATGTCGACGAGAATCTGCGCGTATGCCCTGGCGTTGACGATGATCGCGAGCGTGGCGCTCGCGGGATCGGTTCAGGCGGCGGACCGGAAAGACTTTCAGGTGTTCAAGGACGTGGCGGCAAGCGTCGATCGCTACACCCACTTCACGATCTTCGACGACGTGAGCGCGTACGTGAAAGACGGCGTGGTCACGCTGTCCGGGAAGGTGACGATGCCGTACAAGCGCGACGAGATCGCGAAGCGCGTCGCGAAGGTCGACGGCGTGCGCGAGGTGCGCGACCAGATCGGGGTGCTACCGGTCTCGATGTTCGACGACGAGCTGCGCGCGAGAATCGCGCGGTCGATTTACGGGAACTCCAACTTCTGGAACTACGGCATCATGCCCAACCCGCCGATTCACATCGTCGTCGAGAACGGGCACGTAACGCTCACGGGCGTGGTACAGAGCGAAGTCGATCGCATGCTGGCACGCTCGCTTGCGACGCAGTTCGGCGCGCTGTCGGTGCAGAACGACCTCAAGACCGACGCCGAGGTCCAGGCCGCCCTTGAAAAATCCGAGTGAGCTCGTCGTCAAGCCGCAGACGGGCGCCCCGACGACGGCGCTCGTCTACGGCGCCGGACACCGCGAGCATTCCGACGCGGAGTCCGACACCGCCGGCGCGCTGATTCTCGCCCACGGCGCCGGCGCTGGTCAGCGCAGCGCTTTCATGGTCGATTTTGCGTCCGCGCTGTCGGCGCTCGGCATCGACGTCGTCACCTTCAACTTCCCGTACATCGAGCAGGGCAGAAAGATTCCTGATCGCGCGCCGGTCCTCGAGGCATGCTACCGCGCGGTGATTCTCGCGTGCCGGGCGGAGCTCGTGAGCGCGAGGCAGCGGCTGTGCATCGGCGGCAAGTCGATGGGAGGCCGCATCGCGACGCAGGTGGCGGCGGCTGACGCCTCGCTGCCGGTTGCGGGACTCGTGCTGCTGGGGTATCCGCTGCATCCGCCGGGCAGGCCCGACGAGAAGCGCGACAAACATCTGCCCGCGGTCGGACGTCCGATGCTGTTCGTGCAGGGCACGCGCGACGCGTTCGGAACGCCGGACGAGCTGACGCGCGTCGTTCAAGGCCTCCGGCCGGCGCCGACGCTCGACCCGGTGCCGCAAGGCGATCATTCGTTCAAGCTGCCGCGGAAGGATCCGACGGCACAGGCGGCCGTCTACACGGCGGTCCAGCGCGCTATCGCCGTCTGGATCCGAGCGCTAGCTCCATGACGTCGCCGTGGTGCGTGAAGCCGTGACGCTCGTACAGCGTCACGCTGCGCGCCGACGGCCACAGAATCACGCGATCGATCTCGTTCGCCTTCGCCCAGGCGACCGCCGCGTCGAGGAGGCGCGTGCCGACGCCGCCGCGGAACGCGGGTCGCACGAACACGTTCGACATGTACGCGTGGCGCTCGCGCTCCTCTACGGGATTCGGCATCTTCGCGATCGTCTGCAGCCAGGTCTGGCCGACGATCGCGATGCCGTCGACGGCGATCCAGGCGCGCCACTGCGCGGCGCTCGCCAGCTCGCAGCGCATCCACGCCCCGCAGCGCGCCACGAACGCGTCGTGCGGCTCGTTCGCCGGCGCCCGCGAGACGCGGAACTCCCACCGCAGCTCCGCCAGCGCCGCCGCGTCGTCGGGAGCGGCGCTGCGAATCTGGATCATGCGAAGCGCTCGTCAAGAAAGGTGGACGCCGCCTTCACGACCGGATCGGACCACTCGTGGCCCCCGTCGAACGCAACCGGCGTGACGGCCGAGCCCGCCGCGCGAAGACGCCCGATGTCGCTGTCGAATTTCGCGGTGGTGTACCACTCGTCACTGGCGCCGCGGCAGACGAGGACGGCGGGAATCCGCGTCAGCGCCGTCGCATCGAGCTCGGGCGGCACATCCCCCCCGACGGCAATGACGCCGGCGAGACGCCGAGTGGGCCGCGCGGCGGCGCGAAACGCCGTCGCCACGCCCTGCGAGAAGGCGGCGAACACAATCCGCGAGGGCATCGTCCATTCGCGGACGACGGCGTCGACGACAGCCTCGACGTAGGCGACGTTGTCGTCGATGGCGAGCTCGCGGTCCTGCCGCGTCATCCAGCTCGCGACGACCTCGTTCGTGCGGCGCTGATAAAAGCGGTGCAGCCCCTGCACGGCCACGAGCATCCAGCGCGCGGCGGCGGGAATCGCGCGCATCCGCTCGAGCTGCGTCTCGGCGCCTTCGGCGTAGCCGTGAAAGCCCACGAGCAGCGGCGCCGGTGCGCGGCCGGCCGGCGGCACGACGAGATAGCGGCCGTGCGTGCCGGCTGCGATGCTTCGCTCGATCACCAGATCACCTTGACCGCACCTGACGCGCGAATGTCCGCATCGCGCGTAATGAGAGGGAGCCCCAGCGTCCGGGCCGACGCGCAGATCAGCGCGTCGAACGGATCGCGCGTGAACGTCAACGTGTCGGCAGCGAAGACGTGCGCTGGCGTCACGTCGAGCGGCTGATACGCGGGATTGCTGAACAGATCGTCGAAGAACGTGCGGAGCGATCGCCGCAGGTTGATGCGCGATATGCGGGCCAGCAGGCCGCACTCCCACATCACGACCGCCGGGACGTAAATGATCGCCTCGCGGCGCTCGCACCGCGCAAAGAAGGCCGACGCGCGCCTGCCGAGCCTGCCTCCGCCCGCGGCATGAAACACGAGCGCGTGCGTGTCGGTGACCGCGGACTCGGCCTCAGCCACGGCGTCGGTTCCTATTCGCCGCGCGGTACCGCGCCGCCGCCTCGTCGACCATCCTGGGAC